>ENA-UEQW01000107-UEQW01000107.1-human-gut-metagenome-genome-assembly--contig:-NODE-107-length-76355-cov-12.168948_pt1 | contig 76355 bp, 104 predicted proteins | sample MGYA00242947_ERZ507947 | MGnify/ENA primary metagenome ERZ507947 (study PRJEB26167, sample SAMN06115421) | human gut metagenome | host: Homo sapiens | place: China:Guizhou | collected 2015-03-17... | reverse complement strand
ATTCTTCTTCCAGCAAGCGCTGGTATTCCTCAGTTGGACATGTTACTTCTATACAGCAGTTTGTAAAAATTAACGGGCTTTTTCCACTTGACAAATGTCAGAAAGTGTCTATAATGAATTTCAAATCGACAAAAGCCATGACAAAGTCAGCCGTTTCAGACCGACCTTCAGCGAGGGGGGACAGTGCAAGCCCCCGGTCAGGAGAGATGGTACGCCGCTTTGGAGCAGCCCGCGAGGAGCGGGACGACCCATCCCCGTTACAGGATGACATGAGATACCCGCGCAGCGCGCGTGCGGGTAAATCAGGGTGGTACCGTGAAGTTTTTTCGCCCCTGACAGGAGTCAGGGGCGATTTTTATTTTCCATTTTGGAGGAGGAAGTCCCATGAAGTTTTCCAGTAAGATCTTGAAGTGCCAGTTATCTCCGGTTCGTAAGTTCAACCCCTGCGCAGATCAGGCAGTTGCCGCAGGCCGGACCATTTACCATCTGAATATCGGCCAGCCGGATGTAAAGACCCCGGAGTCCTTCTATCAGGCGGTCCGGGAATTCCGGGAGCCGACACTGGAATACGCACCTGCCTCCGGCCTGCCCGCCTATATCGACGCTGTGCGGGGATATTACGCCAAACTGGGCGTGAAGCTGGAGCGGGAGGACATTCTGGCCACCTCCGGCGGCGGTGAGGCCCTGGAATTCATCATGGCCTGTATCCTGGACGATGGCGATGAGCTGCTGGTGCCGGAGCCTTTCTACGCCAACTACAATACCTTCACGTTTATGAGCGGCGGCGTGATCCATCCCATTCCCACCTCCGCTGACAACGGCTACCGCTTTGCGGACCGGAAGCTGATCGAATCCCAGATCAACGAGCGCACTCGGGCAATTCTGGTCACCAACCCCGGCAACCCCACCGGTCTGGTACTGACCCACGAGGAGATGCGGGTCATCGCGGACGTGGTCAAGGAGCATGACCTGTTCCTGGTGGCGGACGAGGTGTATCGGGAATTTATCTACGATGACGAGCCTATGGGTACCTTCTGCGAGATGGAGGACATCAAGGATCATGTGATCGTGGTGGATTCCATTTCTAAGCGGTTCTCCGCCTGTGGCGCCCGCATTGGTTCCATCATTTCCCGGAACCGGGAATTTATGGCCGAGGCCATGAAGCTGTGTCAGGGCCGTCTGTGCACTGCCACCCTCGATCAGACGGGCGCTGCCGCCATGTACGAGCATGTGCAGCCTTCCTACTTCAAGGAGGTCCGGGACGAGTACAAGAAGCGGCGGGACGCTGTGGTAGAGGAGCTGAATAAGATCCCCGGTACCAAGTTCCACACGCCGGACGGCGCCTTCTACATGATGGTAACGCTGCCGGTGGACGATGTGGAAACGCTTCAGTATTTCCTGCTGGAGGAATTTGAGGACAACGGTGACACGGTGATGTATGCCCCCGGCAGCGGCTTCTATGCCGATCCCGCCGATGGCCGCAGCGAGATCCGGATCGCCTATGTCCACAACTGCGACTATTTGCGCCGAGCCATTCAGCTTCTGGGCAAGGGCATTGCCGCCTATAACGCAAAGCGAGGCGTTTGATGCTGCGGCACATCGTGATGTGGAAATTCCGCCCCGGCACGGAGGCGGAGCGGGACCTTTTCCTCACTGGCTTGCAGGGGCTTTACGGGGCCATCCCGGAGCTGAAAAGCTGTCAGGTCCTCCGGGGCATGGAGGGCAGCGACTATGACGCTGTGCTGATCTCGGAATTCGCGGACCGGGCGGCGCTGGAGACCTATAAGAATGATCCCCGGCACAAGGCGGTCTCCGCTCTGTGCAAATCCATCCGGACGGACCGGGCGGCGGTGGACTGTCTGCTGCCGGATCCGGAGGAATAAGGAAAAAACGCCGGAGGTCTCTTTCAAGGCCGCTGAACAGACGGCGGAGCACAAGCTGAAAACAGGGAGGATACGGCAATGGCCGTTTATACGGAAACAAAAACCTACCATACCAAGGCCCACATGGGTATGATCGACGTCACAGAGGATTTCCGTCATGCGGTGGAGGAGGCCGCCCGGCAGAAGAATATCCGGAACGGTACGATCACCGGTTTTACCACCGGCGGCGTGGCGGCGCTGACCACGCTGGAATTTGAGCCGGGACTGGTGGGGCATGACCTGAAGGCTGCGCTGGATGTGTTTTCCCCTTACCGGGACGAAAAGGGCCGGGTGATCCACTATCAGCACCACGACACCTGGCATGATGACAACGGTTCCTCCCACATCAAGGCGCTGCTGCTGTCCCCCTTCATCACGGTGCCCATTGTGGCGGGACGAATGACGCTGGGACCCTGGCAGAATTTGACCTTGGTGGAGTGCGACACCCGGGATCGGGTGCGGGACATCGTGTTTCAGGTCATGGGAGAGTAAGCAAAAAGCGGAACGGATCAGAACGCATCAGCAAGAAAGTCTCGGCTTGCCGGGGCTTTCTTTTTTGGGAAAAGCAGGTATAATAACAGAGAAAGGATGTGGTTTCATGCTGCAATCCACCCTGTGCTATCTGGAACGGGGAGACGCATACCTGATGCTCCATCGGGTGAAAAAGGAACATGACGCCAACCGGGATAAGTGGATCGGCATTGGCGGCAAGTTTGAGGACAAGGAAAGCCCGGAGGACTGTCTGCTGCGGGAGTGCCGAGAGGAGACAGGCCTGACCCTGACAGACTACCGCTACCGGGGACTCGTGACCTTTGTGAATACGGAGTGGCCCACGGAGTATATGCACCTGTTTACCGCTACCGATTGGACCGGAGAACCTCACGTCTGCGATGAGGGGGATCTGGCGTGGATCAAAAAGGCGGAGCTGCTGACCCTGCCCATGTGGGAGGGAGATAAAATCTTTCTGCGGCTGCTGGATTCCGACGAACCGTTTTTCTCCCTGAAATTGTGTTACGCTGGGGATCGGCTGGAAAGTGCGGTCCTGAACGGGAAGCAGGTGGAGCTGTGAAAAAGGTATTGCTGTTTGGGTTTGAAACGCTGCCGGAGATCTTAACGGTGGCGGGTATCGTTCAGCAGTTCGGCGGAGAGGCCGTGCCGGTGGCGAAGGAGAGCTGCGGCCTGACGCTGGATGCTCTGGCCCAAGGAAAGACCGGCGGAAAGAGCGGTGTGCCCATCGGCGGGAAGATGCTGGTATTCTGCGGTTTGGAGCGGGAGTTGGACGGCCTGTTGGCGGCGCTGCGTCAGGCCGGGGTCATATGCCTGAAGGCGGTGCTGACGCCGGACAACCGAAGCTGGACGCCGGGACGGCTTTACCGGGAGCTTCAGCGGGAACACCGGGCTATGGGGAGGGGATAGAATGAAAATCCTGATCTCAGCGTGTCTGCTGGGCCTTCCCTGCCGGTATGACGGCACATCCAAGCCACAACTCTGGGTGGAGGAACTGGCGCGGCGCCACGAGTTGATCCCGATGTGCCCGGAGCAGATGGGCGGTCTGCCCACCCCGCGAAATCCGTCGGAACGGCGGGGGGACCGGGTGGTGATGTGCACCGGGGAGGACGTGACGGAGCAGTACCGCCGGGGGGCGGCGTGTGCCTTGCGGCTATATCAGCTGCTGGGCTGTAAGGCGGCGGTGCTGAAGGAGCGAAGCCCTTCTTGCGGCTGCGGAGCCGTTTATGACGGCACATTTACCGGCACCCTCACCGCCGGGGACGGCGTAACGGCGGCACTGCTGCGGGCACACGGAATCCGTGTGCTGGGAGAGAGTCAGGTTTTGGAGTTGTTGGCGCCAGACGGGGAAAAACCGTAAAAGGCAGGTGAAATGATTCCGAAATGTATAATCATGCCGAAATATGACGAAGCGGAGATGGGAAAAGCCATCTCCGCTTCGATTTTAGAAAATTCAAGGGGTGTCGATGTGGGCGCGGATGCGCTGCATGATCATCTCCAGGGCCACCAGATTGCGGCCACCCTCCAAGACGATGATGTCGGCAAATTTGCGGCTTGGCTCCACATACTGCTCGTGCATGGGCTTTACCGTGGTGAGGTATTGGGTGACGACGGATTGGAGGGTCCGGCCCCGTTCCTCCACATCCCGCAGAGCACGGCGGAGGATGCGGACGTCGGCATCCGTCTCCACGAAAATTTTGATGTCGAACATATCCCGGAGAGTGGGGTTCTGGAAAATCAGGATGCCCTCTACGATGATAACCTTGGTGGGGAGGATTTCCCGGGTCTCCTCCGTGCGGTTGTGCTCCACATAAGAGTAGACCGGGCAACGGATGGGGCGGCCCTCTTTCAACTCCTTCAGATGCTCGATGAGCAGCTCCGTATCAAAGGCTGCGGGTGGTCATAATTCACCTTGGCCCGTTCTTCCAGAGTCTTGCCGTCCTGACGCTTATAGTAATTGTCATGGCCGATGACGGTGACTTCCGGGCCGAAATGCTCTTTCAGATGCCGGGTGAGGGTAGTTTTGCCGGAGCCGGTTCCGCCGGCAATGCCGATCAGGATGGTACTCATGAGGAACCTCCCATTTCATATAAAGTAGCGGGCACGTGGGGTGCGTATTGGTGATGGCAGGCGTATTTTTCACGTTTGGTTGACAGTATATAATTTTATTATAGGTGTCTGATAACATGAAAGCAAGAAAAAGTATGAAATTCCTGTGAAATCGACCCGGCTCTACTTGACTGAATGCACAAAAATCGGTATTATGTAAAGTATAAATTTACGAGAGTCTGATACTGTCGAGTGCGGATACAAGGAGGACCACTATGGCGATGAAGCGCTGCCCCGACTGCGGGGAGAAATACTCCGATACCTATAAGTATTGCCCCTTCTGCGAGGAGGAAGAGGTTTTGCGAAAGGGCAAGGACCGGGGAGGCCGGCGGGCCCGGCAGAGCCGTCATTTCAGCGTGCTGACGCCGATACTGGTGGTGCTGATCCTGATCATGGCGGGGATTTTGCTTTTCCTGCTGCGGGATGACAAAAGTCCTACCGGCCCCAAGGACCCGGTGACGCCTCAGCCTGGCGTGGTGACGCCGGTGCAGCCGGATGACAGCACGGAGAAGAATCCCTCGGAACCGGGCGAGACGGAGAAGCCTGAGGACAATACGGATCCCGGCGTGATGCCGGATGAACCGGATACCACCACGCCCATTACACCTACGACACCGACCACGCCGAGTACAACAACCGGCAGTACCGCCACTGTGGTGAACGCCGCTACCGGCGTTAATGTCCGACCGGACCCCAGCACCAGCGGCACACCCATCGCCTCCCTGAAGAACGGTGACGAGGTGAAGGTGGTGAAGGACGCCGGGAACGGCTGGTATGAGATCACGTTCTCCGGCCCCGGCGGCCGGGATACTACCGGTTATATGAAGGGTGAATTCCTGTCAACCACAGCGGGGACCACTTCCACAGGTGCATCCGGCACCACCACGGGCACAACAGGTACAACCACGGGTACTACCACAGGTACGGCCGGCAGCACCACAACCACGTCCGGGGCCCTGAGAACCGGCAGCGGTAAGGTGACCAATGCCGGCGGCGGTGTGTTCGTCCGTTCCGGTCCTGGCAAGAGCTACGATTCCATTGCTTCCCTGACAAACGGCAGCGATGTGAAGATCGTGTCCAGCGCCGGTGACGGCTGGTATCAGATCACCTTCTCCGGCAACGGCGGAAAAACCACCACCGGCTACATGAAGGGAGATTATCTGGCCAACAGCTGAACATACGCTTTTCCGACAGCTCCCCGGACGCGGTGCGTTCGGGGGGCTGTTTCCCCATTGCCAAGGTGGGAAAATCATGGTATGATGCAGCTATCGGTCCGCCGGAGGCGGACAGCAGCCGGAAAGAGCGGCTGTACTCTGTGAGAGGAGCTTTGAATTTTTCATGACCACCAAGGAATTTCAGGAGCGGTCCGATCTGCGGATCTTTCTGTCTTATTTCAAACCCCATAAGAAGCTGTTTGTGCTGGATATGGTCTGCGCCCTTACCATTGCGCTGATCGATCTGGCCTTTCCGTACCTGTCCCGCTGGTGCATGTACGAGTTGCTTCCGCAGAACGCATACCGCACCTTTTTCACGGTGATGGCAGTGGCCGCAGCGGCTTTTGCGGTGCGGGGGGTGTTGACCTATATCATCGGCTACTACGGGCACACCTTTGGTATTCTGGTAGAGGCGGACATCCGCCGGGATCTGTTCCGCCACATGCAGGAACTGGATTTCGGCTACTATGACCGCAATCGGACCGGCGCTTTGATGAGCCGCCTGACCAGCGAACTGTTTGAGATCACGGAGCTGGCCCATCACGGCCCGGAGGATATTTTCATTTCCGGCGTGACCGTCATCGGCGCCCTTGTCATCATGTTTACGATCCAGTGGCGGCTGGCGCTGGTGATCGCCGCCATTCTGCCGGTGTTTTTGATCGTGGTGTGGACCTGCCGCCGGTCGATGAGTCAGGCGTCTCGCCACGTGAAGCAGAAAACCGCCGCCATTAACGCGGGGATCGAGTCCGGCATCTCCGGCATCCGCACGGCAAAGGCCTTCGCCAACGAGGCGGAGGAACTGGAGAAGTTCAATGTCTCCAATGACGTTTATAAAACCTCCAAGAAGGAATTTCATAAGGCGATGGGCCGATTCAACGGCGTGATGGAATTCTTCCTGTCCATTCTCTCTGTGGCGGTGATCGCCGCCGGCGGCGTCCTCATTATGCGGGGCGAGCTGAACACCGTGGACCTGATCACCTTCAGCCTGTATATCACAACCTTTGTGAACCCTGTTCGGAAGCTGGCCAACTTTTCCGAGCTGCTGGCCAACGGCACTGCCGGTTTTTCCCGCTTTCTGGAGCTGATGCGGACGGAGCCGGCCATGAAGGACGCGCCGGACGCCGTGGAGCTGACCGACGTAAAGGGACAGGTGGATGTGGACCACGTCAGCTTTGCCTATGAGGGAGATCTGGATGTGCTTCACGATGTGGATCTGCATATCAAGGCGGGAGAGACGCTGGCGGTGGTGGGCCCCTCCGGCGGCGGAAAGTCTACCCTGTGCAAGCTGATCCCAAGATTTTACGATGTGACGGACGGTGATATCCGCATCGATGGACAGGATGTGCGCCACGTGACCCAGCGCTCTCTGCGGCAGCAGGTGGGCGTGGTGCAGCAGGACGTATTTCTGTTTGCTGACAGTATTCTGAACAACATCCGCTGCGGCAAGCCGGAGGCCACCGAGGAGGAGGTCATCCGAGCAGCGCAGCTGGCAGAGATCTATGACGATATTCAGGCCATGCCTGACGGTTTGGAGACCTATGTGGGCGAGCGGGGGACGCTGCTCTCCGGCGGACAGAAGCAGCGGATCTCCATTGCCCGGATCTTTTTGAAAAATCCGCCGGTGCTGATCTTAGACGAGGCCACCTCGGCGCTGGACAGCGTGACGGAGGCAAAATTGCAGGAGACCTTTGAACGGCTTTCCCAGGGGCGGACCACCATCATCATCGCCCACCGACTGTCCACCGTGCGGAACGCGGACCGCATCGCGGTGATCGAGGACGGCCGGGTGGCGGAGCTGGGGCGGCATGATGAGCTGATGGTGAAAAACGGCGCTTATGCCCGGTTGGTGCGGACACAGGAGCTGCGCCATGGATAAGAGCAAGCTGCTGGACCAGTGCGGCGCTCTGGGAGAGGACCGGACGCTGCTGGCCCGGGTACTGGATCGGGCCAAGCAGGCATCAGAGCGGAATATCCCGGCGGCAACGGACTTTTTAAGCCCCGCCCAGCAGGCACAGGCCGCCGATCTGCTTCATGCGGCGGGAATTCCAGAGACAGCATATATCCGCTGGGGCGGCTATGACGGCGCGGAACGGGCGGTGCTCCTGTTCCTGCCGGATTGGATGGACCCTTCGGACGCCGGAACATACAGCCCCATCCGATGTCTGCGGGCGGCCTTCCGGAAGGAAGAGAATCTGACCCACCGGGATTTTTTGGGCAGTCTCATGGGCATGGGGATCGTCCGGGAGAAAATCGGAGATGTTTTAGTAGGTCCGGACAGCGCCGATGTGCTGGTGCTGGATACCGTGGCGGAATTTCTGGCGCAAAGCTGGGAGTCCGCCGGACGGGTGAAGCTGCGGGTGGCGGAGATCGACCCCGGCTGCGTCCACATCCCGGAGATCCGACGGGAGGAACGGCGGGATACGGTGTCCTCCCTGCGGCTGGACGCCGTGTGCTCCACCGGCTTCCGCATGGCCCGGGGCAAGGCAGCGGCACTTATCGAAAGCGGCCGGGTGCAGCTGAACTGGCGGGAGTGCACGAAGCCGGATCGGACGGTTTCCGAGGGCGACACGGTCTCCGCAAGGGGCTTTGGGAAATTTGAGCTGACAGAGGTGGGGACCTTGACGAAAAAGGGCCGCATCCCCATCACCGTGCAGTGCTATAAGTGAGAGGTGGTTTCTGTGCTGGAATACGCATTTGAGCGGGTGGACTGCACCGGCTCCGGCGGTTACAGCTTTTTGGGCGGCGTTGGACTGGCAACAGTGGGCCATCAGGAGATCATCCGGAAATGGGCTGCCGACGGATGGCGGTTTGCGGGCTGGATCCCGGCCACCCAACGGGCAGGCGGCTTTATAGAAACGATAGACCTCGTTTTTGAACGGGAAACTGCGGAAAAGGAGTAAATATGGAACAAAAGCAAATAGACCGGATCAACGAATTGGCGAAGAAGGCAAAAAGCCCCGAAGGGTTGACCGAGTGGGAGGAGATGGAGCGCGCCGCCCTGCGGCGGGAATACATTGATTCCGTGCTGGGCAATTTGAAAGGGCAGCTGGACAATACCTATATCGTGGATGAACAAGGCAACAAAACAAAATTGCAGAAAAAAGGAGAGAAGTAGCATGGCGATCCTGTCCAATTTAGAACCGAAGCGGGTATTTGAAATTTTTGAGGAGATGTGCGCCATTCCTCACGGCTCCACCAACACAAAGGCCATCAGCGACTGGTGCGTGGCATTCGGCGAAAAGCTGGGTCTGGAGCATTATCAGGACGAGGCCAACAACGTGATCCTGATCGCCCCGGCCACGCTGGGCTATGAGGACGCCCCGGCGGTGATCTTGCAGGGCCATGTGGACATGGTATGCGAAAAGGAGGCGGGCTGCGCCAAGGATATGGACAAGGAGGGCTTGGACCTCTTTGTGGACGGCGATCTGGTAGGCGCCAAGGGAACAACTCTGGGCGGCGATGACGGCATCGCCGTAGCCATGGCACTGGCGGCGCTGGAGGACACCACCGTGCAGCATCCCCGGCTGGAGGTCGTGCTGACCACCGATGAGGAGATCGGTATGCTGGGCGCCGCCGTGCTGGATGTAGCGCCGCTGCAAGGGCGTACCATGCTGAATATCGACTCCGAGGAGGAGGGGATCTTCACCGTGGGCTGCGCCGGTGGCAGCAGCGTGTTCTGCCATCTGCCGCTGATCCGGGAGGAATTCGCCGGGGAGACGCTGGCGGTGCGGGTGTCCGGTCTGGTGGGCGGCCACTCAGGTGTGGAGATCAACAAGGGCCGGGCCAACGCCGATGTGCTGCTGGGGCGGCTGCTGCGGGCCATGGCCGCCGTGACGGAGCTGCGTCTGGTGTCCGCCGAGGGCGGCAGCAAGGACAACGCCATCCCCACGGCGGCGGCGGCGGTGGTCACCGTGGTTGACGGCGGCGCGGCCCGGAAGGCCGCGGAGACGCTGGCGTCGGAACTGAAAAGGGAATACCGGATCGCGGATCCCGGTCTGACGGTAGCTGTGGAAACGGTGGAGACCAAGAGCCTGCCGATGGACGAAGTGACCACCGGCAAGGCGCTTTGCATGCTGACCTGCCTGCCTAACGGGGTGCAGGCCATGAGTATGGATATTCCCGGTCTGGTGCAGACTTCCTTGAATATAGGCATTCTGAAATGCGGCGACGATGAAATGACGGTGGTGTGCTCCGTCCGCAGCAGCGTAGCCAGCCAGAAGCAGATGGTCCGGGACCGCCTGCGGTGTCTGACGGAGCAGCTGGGTGGCCGCGTGGACGTGGTCGGCGACTATCCCGCTTGGGAATATCTGCCGGATTCTCCCCTCCGGGAGCGGATGATCGAGGTCTACCGGGAGCAGTACGGCAAGGAGCCGGTGGTGGAGACCGTTCACGCCGGTCTGGAGTGCGGATTGCTGGGCGAAAAGCTGCCGGGACTGGACTGCGTGTCCTTCGGCCCGGACCTGACGGACATCCACACCCCCAGAGAGCGGATGCACATCGCGTCCGTCCAGCGGACGTGGAAGCTGCTGTGTGAGGTTCTGAAGCGCAGCAAGTAAACAGGAAAACAGAGGCAACCCCGACGGATAGTCGGGGTTGCTTTTTTGGGGCGGATGTGGTATCTTATTTGAAAATGATTCTCAAATTGAGAGGAGACCACTGTGAAAAGACTGTTGATTTGCGTACTGGCGCTGGCGCTGCTGGCAGGATGCGCACCGGCATCCGTGCAGGAACCGGAGGATGGAAAGCTGCACATCGTAGCGACTGTATTTCCGGCGTATGACTTTGCCCGGGCCGCCGCCGGAGACTTAGCGGATGTGGAATTACTGCTGCCGCCGGGGACGGAGAGCCATTCCTATGAACCCACTCCGGCGGATATTTTGAAGGTGCAGAGCTGCGACCTCTTTTTGTATCTGGGCGGAGACTCCGACCAGTGGGTAGAGACGATTCTAGAGGCGGCGGAGCCTACGGGCCGGACACTGGCGCTGATCGACTGCGTGGAGACTCTGGAGGAGGAGCACGTAGAGGGGATGCAGGAGAAAGTGGGGCATCACCACGATGAGGACGAGGATGACCATGACCACGACCACTTAGGGACCGTGACGGAGATCGATGAGCATGTTTGGACCGCCCCGGCCAACGCCGCGGCCATCACCCGGCGGTTTGGGGAGGTGCTGGCGGAGTTGGACAGTGCGAATGGGGAGCAGTATCGGGCCAACGCAGAAAAATATGCGGAGGAGATCGACACTCTGGATGGCGAATTTCATGCGTTTTTCGACAGCTTGCCGGACCGGACCATAGTGTTTGGAGATCGGTTCCCACTGCGATACTTCGCGGAAGAATTTGATCTGCGGTACTACGCGGCGTTTCCGGGGTGCTCTACCCAGACGGAACCGTCCGCCGCGACCATTGCTTTTCTGACGGACAAGGTACGGGAGGAAGGGATCTCGACGGTCTGGTATATTGAGTTTTCCAATCATCTGGTGGCGGACGCCATCGCCGAGGCGGCGGGGGCGGGGACCGCTATGTTCCACACCTGCCACAACGTGTCCCCGAATGAGTTGGCAGGGGGAGAGACGTATGTGACGCTCATGCGGGGGAATCTGGAACGTCTGCGGGCGCATTTGAACGAAAGGTGAGAAAATCTGCATAAGGAAAACGAAAAAGCACGGCTTTGCCGTGCTTTTTTTGCGTGAATTTGCAAATGTCAGGGGCCAAACAGGAGCCGCACGGTGAGGGCAGCGGTGAGAAAGCCAGTGAGGTCTGCCGCCAGCGCCGCCGGGACGGTGTGGCGGGTACGGACGATGCCGGCGGAGCCAAAGTAGACGGCGATGGTGTAAAAGGTGGTTTCTGTGCTGCCCAGCATGACGGCGGCCACCCGGCCGATGTAGCTGTCGGGCCCGTGGGAGGCCATCAGATCGCTGGCAACGGCCAGTGCGCCGCTGCCGGATACGGGGCGGACCAGCATCAGCGGCACGGTCTCTGCCGGGATGCCCAGAAGGTTCAGAACCGGGGCGCACAGCTGGGCCAGCGCATCCATGGCACCGGAGGCCCGGAACATACTGACGGCGGTGAGTAAGCCCACCAGAGCGGGGATTACGTGGAGCAGGACGGTGAGACCGTCCTCCGCGCCGCGGGTTAGGGCGGCGTAGACGTTGACCCGGCGCCCGGTGCCGCAGGCGGCGGCCCCCGCCAGCAGCAGGGGGATGATGAGGTCAGAGGGGTTCATGCAGGGCCTCCTTTCCGGCGGGAGAGAAGGCGGGCGGTGAGCAGGCCCACCGTGACAGAGGCGAGAGAACTGATCCAGACTGCGGGCAGAATGTCGAAGGGGGCGGCACTGCCGAAGGCAGCCCGGACGGAGGCCACGGTGGTGGGCAGAAGCTGGATGGAGGCGGTGTTGAGCACCACCAGCAGGCACAGCTCGTCACTGGCAGTGCCACCGCAGTTTCGGGCCATCCGCCGGGCGGCTTGGATGCCCAGCGGCGTGGCGGCGTTGCCAAGGCCCAGAAGGTTCGCGGAGACATTGGCGGAGACTGCCGCCAGCGTTTCTTCGTCCCGGCTGGCGTTGGGCAGCAGGCGGCGTAGCAGCGGACGGAACAGTGCGGCGATGCGGCGGGACAGACCGCAGACATTCAGAATCTCCATGACGCCGCTCCAAAGGCAGAGGATGCCGGCCATAGAAAGGCTCAGCTCCAGAGCGGACTGGGCACCGTCCAGCGCGGCGGCGGCCACGGCGCTGAGGTTCCCGTGAAAAAAGCCCCAAAGGAAGGAGAGGATCACCAGACCGGACCAGATATAAGACATTGCCATCGTTCGACACTCCCAAGCATTGATTTTGAGAAATGGGTGCACTGCAACTGTATGCGGGAGCGGGGACGGTCATTCTGAAAAATACAAATTGGGGGGCGATCTCGCGGGGCATCTTCAAAATGCGGGGCACTCCGAGAGAAATGACTGACCAGAAGCGGAAAAGAACGGAAATAAAAGGGACAAATGGATCGCAAAACAGAACAGCTCCTCCGCTGCATGGCGGAGGAGCTGTTTATGTATGTCAGTTTTCGGATTCTGCCATGCGGTAGCCCACGCCCACTTCGGTGAAAAGGTATTCCGGTTCGGCAGGATTTTTTTCAATCTTCCGGCGGATGTTGGCCATGTTGACCCGAAGAATCTGGTTATCGCCGCTGGCCCGGGGCCCCCATAGCTCCTTGATGATGGAATCATAGGTCATCACACGGCCAGCGTGCTTGCCTAACAGAGCGACGATCCGGAATTCGCTGAGGGTCAGCTTGGCGTTTTCACCCCGGACGAGAACCTGATGCTTGTTGTAGTCGATGGTGAGGTCGCCTACGGTGTAGGTGCCCTGCTGGGCGATCTCACTGTTGCCGGTGGCGGTGCGGGTGTGGCGGATGGCCGTCCGCACACGGGCCAGCAGCTCGTCGGTGCCGAAGGGCTTGGTGAGGTAGTCATCGGCCCCCAAATCCAGAGCGGAGACCTTGTCCTGCTCGTGGGAGCGGGCGGAGACCACCACCACCGGCAGGGTGGACCAGCTGCGGAGCTGGCGCAGAATGTCCAACCCGTCCATATCCGGCAGTCCCAGGTCCAGAATCACCAGATCTGGGCAGTGGGAGGAGATCATGGACATGGCCTCGGCTCCGCTGGCGGCCCGCATAGCCTCGTAGCCATTGGCGGTGAGAATGGTGGAGATAAAGCGGGCGATGCTCTTTTCGTCCTCAATGACCAAAATCTTTTCACGGATGTTCATAGGGTTTCCTCCTCGGATAAATCAGTGGAAATAGCGGGATCGGCGGGGGGCATGGGCAGGCAGAAGATAAATTCCGCGCCGTCCGGGTGATTATGGGCGGTGAGACGCCCGCCGTGGGCCTTGACTACGGCGCTGCACACCGAAAGCCCCAGACCCATGTTCCGCTTCCCATCTCCCGTGGGGGGAGAGGCGTGGCGGATAGAATAGTCGAATAAGTGGGGAAGGAGGGGCGGGGGGATACCCTGACCGTTGTCCCGAACGGAGAAGGCGGCGAAGCCGTCCTCCGTTTTTTCCGCCCGGAGATGGATGGCGGTGGTGGTTTGGCCGTGGATGACAGCGTTTTCAATCAGGTTGGAGAGGACCTGCTCGATGAGGATGGGGTCCATAGGGACCATGAGCAGCTCCGCCGGGACCTCCACAGAGAATTTGATGTCAGGAAGCCGCTTGCGGGCCTTTTGAACGGCTTCCGCCAAAACCTCTTCTACCGGCTCTAATTGCTTATTCAGCTCTGTCCGGTCACTGCCGATGCGGGTGATGGAAAGGAGATTTTCCACGGTGCGGATCAGCCACTGGGCCTCCTGCTTCACATCCTCCAACAGGGAACGGCGGTCCTCTTGAGAGAGGTCGGGATTGTCCAGCACAGCGGAGGTGGAGCCGATGATGGAGGTCAGGGGGGTGCGGATGTCATGGGATACGGAACGGAGCAGGTCAGCCCGCATCCGGATCTTTTCATTTTCCATTCGAAGCTTGTCCAACTGGCGGGTTTTGGTGGTCAGAGCGGAGGTGATGACAGAAACGCTGAGAAAGGTCAGGAAGGACAGGGGATAGCCGGTGATGGTCAGGTTGAAGGCCCAATAGGGGAAGGTGAAGAAAAAGTTGACGGCGATGACGCCCAGCACCGCAGAGAAAAGACCCCAGAAATAGCCGGTGGTCAGGCGGGAGGTCAGCAGCACAGTCAGCACAAAAACCGGCGTGGCGAAGCCGGCGCTGGGGTCCAGTCTCTGCAGTAGGATACAGAAGGCCACGGCCACAAAGAGGATCAGCGCGGTGACAATGAGGTCCCGCATGGAGAAGGGGAATAGGGTGGCCAGGCTGGTCTTGGATTTGGAATTGGGATGAGACATAGGAAGCCTCCTTGCTGGTTTCAGTATAGCAGACGGATCGTTAAATTGTTGCTAAAAATTAAATGGGAGGAAAGAGAAAACGTGCAGAGCTTCGGCTGCGTCTTGAAAAGACGTTGCACAGAGAGATGCACTTTTTCTGAAAATCTGCCGGAGGGATGGAATGGGGGGACGGCTTTGGAGAAGAAACAGGAGGATGGCCGCTTTTGCAGGGCCTATCTGCGGACCATGGATCCGGAGCAGGCTGCCGCAGAGATCGGCAGACGGGACGGCTACGCCATGCTGGGGCAGAAAGGGACCCAACAGAAGCTGGAACGGATGCGCTGCGATGCGGCGGCGCAGCTGAAGCGGGAGGATGTACTGCGGCAGCTGGCACGGCTGGCCTTTGGCCGGGTGGATGATGCGGTGACGCTGGCGCTGCGCCGGGGAGAGACGGAGCCGGAGGGCTTGGAGCTGTCAGCTGTGTCTGAACTAAGGGTAACAGAAAAGGGCGTAGAGGTCAAGCTGGTGGACCGGGTCCGGGCGTTAGAGACGCTGTGGAAGCTGCTGGAGGCCAGCGAACCCCAGCAGGCGGATCCGCTGCTTCAGGCGCTGACGGCGCTGCCGGGGGAAACGGGAGACTGGAATGAGAAATGATATGATCCGGTTTTCCCGCAAGCAGAGGCAGGTGCTGACCTGGTGGAGGCAGAACCGTTGGCAGGCCATCATCTGCGATGGGGCAGTCCGCAGCGGAAAGACGTTTTGCATGGGACTGTCTTTTTTCCTGTGGGCCCAGAGTTGTTTTGACGGACGGCAGTTTGCCTTGTGCGGCAAGACGGTGGGGGCGCTGCGGCGGAATTTACTGACGGAGTTGGTCCCCTGCCTGCGGCGGATCGGTATGATCGTGCGTGAAAACAGGAGCGCCAATTCCCTGACGGTGGAGTTTGGCGGGCAACGGAATCAATTTTTGCTGTTTGGCGGGAAAGACGAGTCCAGCGCGGCGCTGATCCAAGGGAGCACATTGGCGGGGCTGTTGCTGGACGAGGCGGCGCTGATGCCACGGTCCTTCGTGGAGCAGGCGGTGGCCCGGTGCAGCGTCCGGGGCAGTAAGCTGTGGTTCAACTGCAATCCGGAGGGGCCGGAGCACTGGTTCTACAAGGAGTGGATCGAGAAGGCGGAGAGCCGGGGGGCGCTGCGGCTGCACTTTACCATGGCGGATAATCCCGGCCTGGCTCCGGAGATCCGACAGCGGTACGAGCGGCTGTATACGGGAACGTTTTACCGGCGGTTCGTGCTGGGGGAATGGGCGGCGGCGCAGGGTCTGGTCTACGACTTTTTCGACCCGGCCAGAGACGCGGCACCGGTGCCGGAGGGGCCGTTTGGCCGGTGGCGGGTGTCCGTGGATTACGGGACGGTGAATCCGCTGTCCATGGGTCTTTGGGGGGAACGGGACGGCGTTTGGTACCGGGTAGAGGAGGTCTATTACGATTCCCGCCGGGAGGGACGGCAGAAAACCGACGCGGAGTACGCGGATATGCTGGAGCGGCTGGCGGCGGGGCGGGAGATCCAGCGGGTGATCGTGGACCCGTCGGCGGCCAGCTTCATCGAGACCTTGCGGCAGCGAGGCTGGCGGGTAAAGAAGGCCAACAACGATGTGGCTGACGGCATCCGGGTGACGGCGGATCTGCTGCGGCAGAGGCGGATCGTACTGTGTGATACCTGCCGGGACTGCCTGCGGGAGATGGCCCTTTATTGCTGGGACGAAAAGGCGGGAAAGGATGCACCGAAAAAGGAGCACGATCACGCCATGGATGAGATGCGGTACTTTGCCATGGATCTGATGGGGGAGCGGAGCGGGGGGTTCGCTGTGACCAGCGTGAGACGGCAGGCATGATCGTGTTCCGATTTTAATACACGGCATGCCATGGACAGCGCCGAAGCGCCGCCGGGGGCGGAAGAAGCGAGGCGGTGTCGAGGCAGGGCCCCGGCTGGCAGACACGAAGTGGCTGGGAGCCGGTTGGCCCAACGGTGGAGATGCGGTACTTTGCCATGGATCTGTCAGGCGGGGAAAAGGGCGGATTTGCGGCAGTCAGCGTAGCGAGGGGCAGATACCGTTAGGAAATATATAAAATGTTGTACGGGACTGTACACCAAAAGCGGGTGTGGACGGGAGAGTAGGAGACCGATTTCCGAAGGGAGGAGAGGTTCGTTTGAATTTTTGGAAAAGGAGAGGCGATGAAGCGGCAACGGCCCAGACTATGCAGCTGCGGGACCGGGAGCGGCATCCCTATGCGGGGCTGCGGAGCTTTATGCCTCAGCGCGGCGGAGAGCTGCGGCTGTATCAGGCGGTGCGGGAGGCTGTACCGGTGGTGGACGCCGCCGTGTGCAAGCTGATCCGCCTCAGCGGCGGTGCGCTGGTGTTCTGTGAGGATTCGGAGACAGAAAAGCGGCTGCGGGACTTTTTAGAGCGGGTCCCGGCGGGGCGGGGACAGTACGGTATCAACGCCTTTTTGGAGCAGTACCTGGAATCGCTGCTGATCTGCGGCGGCGCCGTAGGCGAGATGGTGCCGGCGGCGGGAAACCGGGATCTGGCGGCACTGCTGTGCGGACGGATGGACCGGATCGAGCTGAGAGAGGGAGAAAGCCCGCTGGATTTTCAGATTTTCGGGCCGGATGAGCGGGGGCGGATGGCAGCTTTGCCGTATCAGGAGCTGCTGCTGTTCACCCCGCTGCATCCGGAAGCCGAGCACCCCTACGGCGTATCGCTGCTGCGGGGATTGCCGTTTATGGCGGATATTCTGATGAAAATCTACAACACGGTGGGGGTCAACTGGGAACGGTGCGGCAATATGCGGTTTGCCGTGACCTGCCGGGACGGCGACGGCAATGCCGCGGAACGGGGGCAGCTTCTTGCCAGCGAGTGGAGCCGGGCTATGCAGGATACCAGAAGCGGCAGTGTCCGGGACTTCGTGGCGGTGGGAGATGTGGATATCAAGGTCATCGGCGGCGACGCGCCCATTCTGGACAGCCAGGTGCCGGTGCGGCAGGTGCTGGAGCAAATCGTGGCGAAGACCTCCATCCCGCCCTTTATGCTGGGGCTGAACTGGAACTCCACGGAGCGGATGAGCGCCCAGCAGGCGGATATGCTCACCACGGAAATCACTGCTATTCGACGGACGCTGACGCCGGTGGTGGAGCAGATCTGCCGGATGCGGCTGCGGATGCAGGGAGAGACAGCGGCGTTCCGGGTGGACTGGGAGGATATCAACTTACAGGATGAGGTGGAGGAAGCCAAGGCGGAACTGTACCGGGAGCAGGCGAGGAAGCTGCGAATCGAGAATGACGCGGCGGAAGGTAAAATTGAGGACAGGGCGGCGGGGGCTGCAAAGAAAGCGTGACAGGAGGAAACGGATGCTGACAAAGGAAGAACTGGATCAGATCAACCGGTTCAGCAAGGCGGAGCTGACGGCGGATCAGGTGTATACATTCAGCGTGCGGCTGTGCGACAACGAGGTGGACCGGGACTTTGAGCGGTTCGGGACGGAGGATCTGGACCGACTGGGAGAATTGTTTTTAGGCAAGAGCGGAATCTTTGATCACCAGTGGTCCGCTAAGGGCCAGACGGCCCGTATTTACCGGACGGAGGTGGTGCGGGAACCGGGCACCGTGACGGCGGCGGGGGATGCGTACCGTTGGCTGAAGGGCTGGGCCTACCTCATGCGGACGGAAAAGAATCAGGAGCTTATCACGGAGATCGAGGGTGGTATCAAGAAAGAGGTCAGCGTGGGATGCAGCATGGGGCGGAGCGTGTGCTCCGTGTGCGGCGTGGAAAACGGCACCTGCGGCCATGTGAAGGGTCAGATGTACGGCGAAAAGCTGTGCTTTATGGAGTTGAAGGATCCCAAGGACGCCTATGAGTGGTCCTTTGTGGCGGTGCCTGCCCAGCCCAGGGCCGGGGTGGTGAAGCGGTTCGGCTCCGAGGGGACAGAGCTGCGGACGCTGCGCAAGCAGGCAGAGCTGGGTCAGCGGTATCTGACTGGGCTGCGCCGGGAGGTGGTGCGTCTTGCTATGCTGGCGGACGGGCATCTGGATGGAAAAATCTTCACCAAGGCCGTTGGGAGACTGGATGAGGCGGAATTGCTGGAGTTAAAGAGGGCCTATGAGGCCCAGATCGCGAAGAAATTTCCCGTGGCTCCGCAGCTGCGGCAGCAGGCGGAGACCAAGCGGGAGGATGAAGCGGTGTTCCTTGTCTGATGGGACAAACACAATATGAGGGAGGAAATTGCATGAACGTTTCTTATGAGGGCATCGGCCAGTGGGCCGCCACCTTTGCCTGCGACGGTGTGTCCGCGGGGCAGGTGGTGAAGGTCAGCGGCAGCGGAACAGTTGCCAAATGCGCGGACAATGACGGCTTTGAGGGTGTGGTGTTGTCCGTGGCCAGAGACGGCAAAGCCTGCTCTGTGGCTATGGGGGGCATGGTGACGGTAAGCTACACCGGGGCTTCCGCGCCTGCTGCTGGTTGGAACTCTTTGGCAGCGGACGGCAGCGGCGGCGTGAAGGTTGTTTCCGACGGCGGCAAGAGCCATCTTGCCGTAGAGATGGATACCACTGCTAAAACCGTGACCATTGTGCTGTAAGGAGGGGGAGAGAATATGGCTTATCATTATGAAAATCTGAAACTGGAAAAGGGTATGTACAGTCAGAGTGGCCGCAGCTTTGCACAGACGCTGGAAGCTCTGGACCCCAGCGAGAACTACAAGGGCACCTCTCTGGAGGGACTGGACGCCTTCCAACGTCAGCTCAAGCGCTTTGACATCAAGGTGAAGGGCGCGGGCAGCGATAGAGTGGAGAAGTTCTTCTGGTCTACGGAGTCCGCTGTGCTGTTCCCGGAATTCGTGTCCCGTGTGGTGCGTCAGGGTATGGAGGAGGAGAGCATCCTGCCGGATATCACCGCCACCGTTACCAATTTTGACGGTATGGATTACCGTTCTATCGCGTCCACTCCTACGGAGGAGGAAAAGAAGCTCAAACGTGTGGAGGAGGGTGCGCAGATCCCCCAGACCACCATTCATACCCAGGAGAATCTGGTGCGGCTTCATAAGCGGGGCCGTATGCTGGTGGCTCCCTATGAGGCCATCCGCTTCCAGAGACTGGACCTGTTTGCCGTGACGCTGCGGCAGATCGGCGCGTACATGGGCCGGATGCATCTGGAGGACGCCGTGAAGGTACTGAAAGACGGCGATGGCAACAACAATGCCGCCAAGGTCTATGAGGTGGGCAGCAATCCCATCGGCGGCAGCAAGGGTGCTCTGAGCTACGACGTACTTCTGGACTTCTGGGCGCAGTTCGATCCCTATACCATGAATACCATGCTGGTGAGCAATGACATGATGCTGGCCATGCTGAAGCTCAGCGAGTTCCAGAATCCCAATACCGGGCTGAATTTCCAGGCCACCGGTAAGCTGACCACTCCTCTGGGGGCCAAGCTGCTGCGTTCCAGCGCCGTGCCTGCCGGGACCATCATCGGTCTGGACAAGAACTACGCCTTGGAGCAGATCTGCGGCAGTGAAGTGGTGGTGGAGTATGACAAGCTCATTGACCGCCAGCTGGAGCGGGCAGCCATTACCTCGGTTTCCGGCTTTGCCAAGCTGTTTACCGACGCGGCCAAGGTGCTGAAGGTCTGAGCTTGTCCACCGCACCGGGATTCTCGGTGCGGTGAAGCGGAAACGGAAGGGGAGTGACCTATGGAGATAACGGCGGCCGCATTAGCGGCGGAGCTGTGCGGCGCCTCTCAGGAGGACCCGCTGCTGGCGGTGCTGTGTGAAGCGGCGGAGGCGGCTTGGGAGAGCCGTCTGGGTCCCGGCGTGACGAAGGAGGACTGTGGCGGCGCGCTGCGGTGCGCGGCGGCGTTCATGGCGGCGGCGGACTACATGGGAAAGCGGTGCAGGGCGGAGTCCTTTACCGTGGGTGAGGTGACTGTACGGCAGAGCGGCGGTCAATCCGCGGCTGTGATGGCGGAGACCTTGCGGCAGACGGCGGAGCGGCTGATGCGTCCCTATGCCGCCTCCGGGGAGTTTTGCTTCAGGGGGGTGCGGGGATGACCGGCGTGATGGGGGAGATCCTGGAACATTACGGTCAGACCGTAACGCTGCGGAGCAGAGACGGCGAGAAGTCCGTCCGGGCCTTTATCCAGCCTGCCGCTGCTCGGGATGAGACAGTGCCGGGAGAGCAGACGTCCATCGGCTGGATAGACGAACGGCTGTGGCGGTATACCGGGCTGGAGGAGGTCCAGCCGGGGGATACCGTCATTTGGAGGGGACGAAGCTTTCGGGTGCGAAGCAGCCGGGAACACGCCCTGTCGGACGAGATCAATCACTGGTGGGCCTTGCTGGAACCGGAGCGGAGGGCAGCGGAATGAAGGAATTGTCACAGATCCGCATGGCGGTGCTGGACGCCCTGCGCGGGGCCGGGATTCAGGCTATGGAGGTGTTCCCTGAGAAGCAGGCCATGGCGTACAGCGGCGTGGTTGCGGCGGTGGGTGTCGGCGCGGCCAGCGGAAAAACGGCGGGCTTCTGCCATTATTTAGGAGAGATGAAGGACCCGGAGACTCAGGCGGTCCGGGAACGCTACGGCAAGGAGCTGTTCGGGCAGATCACCGTGGAACTGCGGGCGAATCGGGCGGCGGACTGCGAACGCGGCTGCGAAACGGCCACCGAGGTGCTGCTGGGCGGGCTTCCGGAGGGAGTCCGCACCGGGGAACTTACCTGGGAGGCCATTTGCTGGGAGAAGACCACGGGAATGTTCTTGCGGCGGGGCGTTCTGGAATGCAGGGCCCTGTTTCTGGCGGAGAGCGCCGTGGAGTCCGGAGAATTTCTGGACTTCCGACTGAAAGGAGTTATGAGCGAGTGAGTGAGATGAGACATGAGCGGCCGGGGGTCTACTCGGTGTATGACGCGTCCAGCGTGACATCCGCGGGACGGGCGGCCAAACGGATCGGCGTGGCGGCTCTGGCTGTTAAGGGAACGGCCAATACAGCGGTGACACTGACCGGTTATGGCGCCGGTGTGGAGGCCTTTGGTGAGGACGGCGCTGACACGCCGGGCATGAGCACACTTTTGAAGCTGCTGTTCGCCAACGGCGCATCCACGGTTTACGCGGTACGGGTAGGTGCAGGCGGGGGATTGGAAGCTTATCAGGCGGCGTTTGCCGCCCTGGCTAACTGCGATGTACAGGTGGTGGTGTGCGACAGCAGCGAGCTGACCATCCAGAAGGCACTGAAAACCGCCGTAGAAACGGCATCTGCGGCCAGAGGGGAGCGGATCGGCGTCATCGGCGGCAGCGGAGATACGGCGGCGCAGTTGGTGACCAGGGCGGAGGCCATCAACAGTGAGCGAATGGTACTGGTTGGCCCGGATATGAAGGATGAGAGCGGCAAAGCCCTTTCCGGTGTGTTTGCTGCGGCGGCGGTGGCAGGGGCTATTGCCTGCGGTGCGGACCCGGCAGTACCCCTGAACGGGGCGGAGCTGTACGGCATCAGCGATTTACAGAGCGTTTACAGTGACAATGACATTGACCTGCTGGTTCAAGGCGGCGTAACGCCGCTGGAGGACGTGGGGGGCGTGGTGTCCCCGGTGCGGGGCATCACTACCCGGACAAAAACCGGCAGCGCCGCCGACAGTACCTGGCGGGAGCTGACAACCGTCCTGATTGCCGACGATGTGATCCCTGCGGTGCGGTCTGCCCTGCGGAGCAAGTTTGCCAGAGCCAAGAACACTGCCCAGGGCCGGGGAGCCATCCGGGCCCAGACCATTGTGGAACTGGAAAAGAAGAAGGACGCCCAGATCATCGAGGACTACGGCGAGGTGACGGTGACGGCTTCGGCGGACGATCCCACGGTGTGTCTGGTGGAATTCAGCTTTGCCGTGGCCCATGGGCTGAACCAGATCCATCTGGCAGTGCATCTGACGGTTTAAGGAGGGACGGATATGAAGGGATTTCCCACCAGCGCGGACATCTATCTGGAACTGGACGGTAGAAAGATCGCCGTGGTGCAGAGCTATAAGGCAAAGGCAGCCAAGTCCAGCAAGAATATCGAGGCCTTCGGCGAGAGTGAGCCGGTGGCAACCATTGAGGGGCAGAAGAGCTATACCGTGGAGCTGACCCGACTGTACGCCACGGATACGGCCATTTCCGACGGCATCGACTTCTATAATCTCACGGATTTCTCTCTTGTGATCTGCAAGCCGGACCGCAAGGTCATTTACAGCGGCTGTGAGTGGAGCGGCATTCAGGAGGACGGGGAGCTGAACGCCACCGTGGCGGAACGGGTGACGCTGACGGCGGCCCGGCGCATCGAGACTACCGCATGAGGACAGTGGACGCTCTGAAGCCGCTGACAGCGGGGGAGTTGCTGGAGCTGTGGCAGTACTATCGGGAGAGGGTGGAAGATCCGCTGGAACGGACGCTGCTGTGCAACGCCGCCATTCTGCGGGATAGTTGCTATTGTCAGGGAGAAGCGATTTACGGAGATGAGCTGGAGGTCTTGCGGGACCTGACGCCCGGCGAAATGGAAGACCTTCTGCTGCGGCTGGCGGAGGGAGAAGCGCTGCCGGAGGAGCGAGGCGGCACCTTCGACCTTCAGCGGTTTGCGGATATGAAGGGGGAATGAGCCGGTGGACTATTTATGGGAGCTGCGGCGCCGCCAGCAGGCAGCGCTGAACCGTCTGCTGACCGGCAGTCCCTCCAAAGAGGAGACCACGGCGGAGGAGGAAGTTCTCCGCCGTGCTGCAGAGGGGGCTGAGAAAGCGCCTGCTGGACAGGAGAAGGGGATCTCCCGTCCAACGGCGGAACAGGGAAAGCTGATTGGTCAGGCGGAAAGCGGTGAAGCACTGTCATCGGCAAAGCGGAAAGCGTGGGACAGAGCGGAAGCTGATGACAGACTGCTGGATGGGCTGACGGCGCAGGCAGAAGAATTTCAACAGGCCCGTCGGGCGGATGCCCTTTGGCGGAGTGAGACGTTTTCTGCGGGGACCCTGCCGGGGTTACTGATGGCGGAAGGAAGCGGGGCGGCGATGGAGGCAGAGGACATCTCCCGGGCTGTTCAGCGGGACGCACGGCGGTATGACGGCGGATTTACCATGTTTTAAGAGGGAGGAATGGCATGAGATTATCCTCCATGCGCTATAAAAATTACACCTGGCCACACAATCCGGAGACCTTTGTAGTGGAATACCGGCGGCAGATGGCGGCCCATAAGGTACCATTGGGCGGCTGCGTTTTGCAGGATCTGGGCGTAAATTGCCGGATCCTGCGGGGAGAAGGCGAGTTTGCGGGGCCGGGGGCCTATGAGGAATTCAAGGCACTGGCGGCGGTGTTTCAGGAACCGGGAGCGGGGATGCTGACGCATCCCGTGTGGCGGACGGACCGGGCGTATTTCGTCTCCCTGTCCGTGACGGAGGAGCCGCGGCCGGACTATGTACGGTACAGCTTTGCATTCTGGGAGGATGACAGCGGCTACGATGGCGGCCTGACGGAAAACAATGACGGCAGGACGTGGCCGGGGAGCGGCTTGGCGGCGTCTGAAGAGACCCATGGAGCCGGGCGGGTGTACACCGTGAAGCGGGGGGATACCCTGTGGGGCATTGCCCGGCGCTGTGGCGTGACCTTGAGCAGCCTGATCGCTGCCAATCCACAGATCAAAAATCCCAATCTCATTTATCCGGGGAATGAGGTGAAGCTGCCGTGACAGGACGGATCTTTACGGCAGACCATCATGTCTATGATCTGCCGCCGCTGCTGAGTTGGAACGTGAGACATACGGGGACGGTGCCCTGCGACAGCTGGTCCGTGACGGCGGTGTATCAGCCGGAAATGCTGACAGTGCTGCGAATGGCGGCGGGTTTCGCCGCCATTGAGAATGGAATGACACAGTTACGGGGAATCGTGGACGAATATACCGTGGAACTGGGTAGCAGAGGGATGACGGTGACACTGTCCGGCCGGGGATACGCCGCACGGTTGTTGGATAACGAGTCCCGGCCTGTGACCTATGAGCAGGTGACGCTGCGGGAACTGATCCGCTGTCACGCGGAGCCTTATGGCATTTCCTGCGGGGCTGCGGTGGATCTGAGGTCCACGGTGCCCTATACCGCTGGGGTGGGGATCAGCCAATGGAAGGTGATTTCGGAGTTTTGCCGGACCTATGGAGGCTTCCTGCCTCGGTTTGCCAAAACCGGAGAGCTGCTGGCAACACCGGAGCAGGACAGCGGAAAGAGAATCATCCTTGACAGCGGCAGTCCGGTGCTGAATTGCCGGATCCGGGAGGATCACTACGGCGTGCTGACGGAGGCGCTGGTCATCGACAAGCGGCAGAATGTCAGCTACTCTGTGAAAAATCCGGAGATGATCGCCAAGGGCGGCCAGTGCCGCCGGGTGATCTATACGCCGGGGCGGAGCACCTGGGATGCCATGCGCTATACGGGAGAATACCAGATCCAACAATCCAAAAAGGAGGAGCAGGCGGTGACGGTAACGCTGCCGGGGAGCTTTGACGCATTTCCGGGGGATCGGGTGACGGTGAGACTGGAAAAGCTGGGCCTTACCGGAAATTACCGGGTGGCGGAGACGGAAAACCGGTTTTCCGCCAGAGAAGGAGCCGTGATGATCTGGACATTGAAGGAGTGTGGTTGAAATGTGGCTGGCACAGAGCATGAAGCAGGCGGTCCCCACGGCGGATGCCGACCAGGGGATCTCTACCATAGTGGGAGATCAGATGGGAGTGGTGACCCGGGGCGAAGTGCGGCAGTTACCCATCTACGGTCCGGGCGGTTATGTGTGGCTGCCGGAGAGCGGGGCTTCCGTGCTGGTCATTAAGGGCGGCCCCGGCGGAGAGGAGCAGTGTGTCTGCGGCGGTAAACAGGCAGAGGTTCCAAAGGGGATGCAGCCGGGGGAGGTCTATATTTACGGTCCGAAGGGCAGCAATGTGTATTTGCAGAAGGATGGGACGATTGAACTGACAGGGCGAATATCCATCAGAGGACAGCTTCTTGTTAACGGGGAACTCTATAAACCCTGTACCTGTGGAGGAGGCCTGTGATGCTGGTGCTTGTGAACGGCGATTATGTGCCGCAGGGAAACGGATTACAGTCAGCGAAGGGGGACGAGGCGGTTTTGCAGCGGATGCTGATGAAACTGACTGCCCGGCGGGGGCAGTTTCCCTTTATGGAGAATTTCGGCAGCAGACTGTGGACTTTGGACCGGCTGCGTCCTGCGGAACGGCAGGCTGCGGTGGAGCAGTATGTGCTAGAGGCCCTCCGGGATGAGCCGGGCCTGACGGTGGAGCAAGTGACGCTGGCGGAGAACGGCGGAAAGGCGTCCCTGACGGTGAACGCCGTCAAAGACGAACGCCGATTGACGGCGGAGGTGGCCTTGGGGCAGGAGGGAGTGACAATGTGAGAGCGACGGAGACGATCTATCGGGAAATGCTGGCGGCCTACGCCAAGCGGCGGGGCGGACAGCTTCAGGAGGACTGCGACCTGTCGGTGCGGCTGTGGGCGGCAGCGGCACAGATCCAGGCTTTGGAGGCGCAGGCGGAATGGGTGCTGGGACAGAGCTTTCCCCAGACGGCCACGGGGGTCTATCTGGACCGGCACGGAGCCATGCGGGGCATCGTCCGGCAGGCAGCCAGCAGGGCGACCGGTCAGTTGACCTTTCGGCTGTCCAACGCACAGACCGGCGCGGTGAGCGTGGAGACCGGAACGGTGTGCATGACGGAGGGGACTATCCGTTTCCGGACCACAGAAGATGGGACGATCCCGGCGGGGGAGACCTCAGTGACCGTAGCGGCGGAGGCCGTGGAGGCTGGCAGTAGCGGGAACGTGGGAGCCGGAACCGTTCATGTGCTGACGGCGTGTCCCGTGGCGGTGACGGCAGTCACCAATGAAAAGGCATTTACGGGCGGACTGTCGGAGGAAACGGATGAGGAACTGCGGCAGCGGATTTTGGACAGCTTTCAGCGGCTGCCCAATGGAGCCAACGCCGCGTGGTATGAGCTGACCGCCTGCCGTCACGAGGGTGTGGCTGCGGCCAAGGCGGTGGGAAAAGCCCGGGGCGCCGGGACAGTGGATGTGTATGTATCGGCACCGGATGGTATTCCCTCGGAGAAGCTGCTGACAGAGCTTCAGACGGTTTTTCAGAAAAGCCGGGAGATTGCGGTGAACGTGCAGGTAAAAGCGCCCACGGCTGCGACAGTGAACGTGGCGGTGACGGTAAAAACGGCGGAAGGGACGGATTTTGCCAAGGTGAAGACTGCGGTGGAGGCTGATCTGGCGGAGCAGTTCAACGGAAAGCTGTTGGGCAGGGGCGTGAAGCTGGCGGAGCTGAACAGCAGGATCTATGCTCTGCCGGGTGTAGAGAACTGTCATATTACGGCCCCGGCAGCTGATCTGGCAGCCAATGACACGGTGCTGCCGGTATTGGGGACGGTGACAGTGACAGAGGAGGCGTGAGGCGTGTGTATGAGCAGTATTTGATTCGCCTGTTGGCCCCTTTGAGTCTCTACAATCTCCGAGCACCCCATAACGGCGGCGAGTTGGCGGCGCTGGGCGGGGAACTGGACAGCGTCAGTGGGCTGGTAGAGCTGGTGGAACGGGAAAGCCTGCTGGCCACGGCGGAGAGCGAGGGTCTTGACCGTCGGGAGGTATTGTTTGCTCACAAGCCTGCGGCCGTGACCCAAGAGGACCGCCGGGAGGCCATCGCCGCGCTGCTGCGGATCAGCGAGGACAGCCTGACACCGGAGGCCATCAACGATACCCTCACCGGCTGCGGCATCCGGGCCAGAGCGGAGGAAAAGGCGGACGGCAGCCTGCGGGTCGTATTTCCCAGAACTGCCGGTGTGCCGGCGGAGTTCGACCAGATCAGGAAGATTATTTTAGATATTCTACCCTGTCATTTGGAGGTGGAGTTCTACTTCCGCTATCTGACTTGGGCAGAATGTGAAGCGGCAGAATATACATGGGATGAGATGGAGACGGCACAGCATACCTGGGAGAGCTTTCAACTGGCGGTGCCGCCGGAGGAATGAGACATGAGTGAGATCATAACCGCCGCCATCACCGGCTGTGTGACGCTGCTGGGGGTGCTGTTGAGCAACCGGGCGGCCCAAGCGGTAACGGATGAGAAGCTCACGGAGCTGACCCGGGAGGTCCGGGAGCACAATCATTTCGCACGGCGGGTGCCGGTGGTGGAGGAACAGATCCGGGGCATGGACCGCCGGTTGGAGCAATTGGAACAGGGGCAGCGGCGTCAGCCCATCTCTTGAGATGGCGGACAGAGAGGAGCAGGAATGGATATTTCAGCATTTGGTATGGCAGGCGTGGCGGCGATCACGGTGATCTGCTACCTTGTGGGTTGGATCGTTAAGGTGTCCGGTCTGGACAATAAGTGGATCCCGGTGATCGTGGGTGTCTGCGGGGGGATCTTGGGCGTTGTGGGAATGCTGGTCATGACGGATTTTCCGGCGGCGGACCCGCTGACCGCCGCTGCGGTGGGAATCGTCAGCGGCCTCGCGGCCACAGGCGTGGATCAGATCAGCAAACAGATGAAGGACTGAGGGCGGAAAGGAGCGCGAAGATGGAAAAGATGTTTGAGAAAATCATCAGCGAAGGGAAGAAGTCCGGCAAGAGCGTTGAGGAGATCAACACCGAACTGAAGGCGGCTGGGGCCAACTTCCACTTGAGTCCCGACGGCGGCGTGGCCGGTTGGACCGATGCAGAGATGGAGGATGGCTTTATCCCTGCGGAAGAGGAACCCAAGGAGGCCCGGCGTACCTTGGATATGCGCCGCAGAATGGAATTTGCCGGGACTGAGCAGATCCAGTGGATTCCCGGCGGCAGGTTTGCAGTCAGTTATGACGAGGACGGCTACGCTAAGAGCGCCGTCCGGCTCCATGACTGATGTATTTGCCTGCGCCAGAGCGCAAATCTATTACAACAGCAAACGGAAACCTCTGGCGCAGGTGAAGCGGGAGACCGGATGTAGCCACATCATCAACGGCTATTTGTTTAACGGCAGCTTTCAGCCAGTTGGCTGGACAGTGATCGACGGCAAGGTCATCAGTCGGGACGCCTATCAGGACTGGGGAATTTCCATCGGTTCTGATGGGAAGCCCCATATGCTGACAGATCGGGGCGGCAGTTTTCTTTCCGGGGTGCCTCTTTTGAAAAATGGGGCGAAGCTGGAGCGAAGCCTGACGCCGGATGTGGCCCGCTCCGCAGCCCGGACAGCTGTGGGCTGGATGCCGGATGGACGGATCTGCCTGTGGTGCGACAAGACCAGCCTGACCCGGGAGCAGCTTCAAAACAAGCTGCTGGGCCTGGGCGTGGCGGATGCGCTGATGTTGGACGGCGGCGGTTCCACCCAGGGATTTTTTCCCTCTGGTAAGGTGGCCAGTTCCCGAAAGGTGCCGACGATGGTCCTGTTTTGGGAAGAGACCCACCAGGAGGAGAACACAGACCTGAACTGGGCAGGAAAGTCTGGGATCCTGACGGAGGCCCAGCTTGCGGAGCCGGAAAAAGCCGTTACCCGACGGGAATTGGCGGAAATTCTGCATCGGCTTCAAAAATAAATTCAAAAAATCGGGAAGGCTTTTATGAAAGTTTCCCCGATTTTTTGCTTGAAAGCCAGTGCTTGACAACAGAGCGGAGCGGGGTATGATGAGATTATATCTTGCAAAGGGGAATATACTATGACCAGAATGATCGGAATAAGAATAATCTGTGTGGCGGCGGCAGTGATTTTGGCGCTGGCTTCCATATTCGGCGTGGCCAAACTCACCACGGACCCGGCCTTTTACCAGAAGTCTATCGCCGCACTGGAGGAAAAGCAGGAGACGGTTTTGGAACTGACTGCGGCCTCCACAGCGGCGTCAGCGGCGATCACGCTGCTGCCCGGTGACACGGCTACGCCGATCGCGGACAAGCTGGCGGATCTCAGCGGCTATTTTCTCATCGTGCTCTGCGCCATTTTTCTGGAAAAATATTTGCTGACCATCACCGCCGCTGCGGCATTTAAGGTCCTGATCCCGGCGGCCTGCGCGGCCTTTGCCGCCGCGGCGCTGTTCCCCCGTCTGCGGCGGACGGCGGGCGCACTGGCGTGGAAACTGGCATTGTTCGGTATAGCGATCATGCTGGTGATCCCGACGGGGATCCGGGTCAGTGACCTGATCGAGGATACCTATCAGGCATCCATTGCGGCTACCATTCAGGAGGCCAAGGATGCCACGGATACGATTCAAAACAGCCAGAGCGAAAATGCGGAGACGGAACAGAGCGGCCTTTCCGGATTCTTTTCCAAAGTGGCGGACAGCATTACCGGTGCTGCGGCCGGTGCGGTGGAGAAGCTGCGGAATGTGCTGAACCGCTTTTTGGAGGCTCTGGCAGTTATGCTGGTGACCACCTGCCTGATCCCGATTCTGGTGCTGCTGTTTTTTGTGTGGCTGGTAAAACTCATTTTGGGCGTGGAACTGCCGCCGCTGGGAATGCCCCGCCGCTCTGGTGAGAAAATCGGCGGAGGAGAGATTTGACATCCGGTTGCAATTCCGGCAGATCTGTGGTATGTTAGAAAAACGGACCGCATGGAGCGGATCGTGAACTTAAATGCTCAAAGAAAGTTGAGGATCACCTATGTCAAACATTACAAAAACCGCCATGATCACCGTTTGCGGACGGCCCAACGTGGGCAAGTCCAGCCTGACCAACGCGTTGGTGGGCGAAAAGGTCGCCATCGTTTCCAACAAGGCCCAGACGACCCGGAACCGGATCTACGGCATTGTGAATCGGGAGGACACCCAGTACATTCTGCTGGATACGCCGGGACTGCACAAGCCCAAGTCCGCTCTGGGGGATTACATGGTAAAGGTCGTGACCTCCAGCCTCAGCGATGTGGACTGCGCGCTGCTGCTGGTGGAGCCCATCCCCCATGTGGGAGGACCGGAGAAGGCGCTGATCGACCGCATCCGGGAGGAAAAGATCCCCTGCATCCTGTGCATCAACAAGATCGACACTGTGGAGCCTGCGGAGTTGCTGCCGGTGATCGCGGCTTACAACGAGGTGTGGGACGGATTTGACGCCATCATTCCCATTTCTGCCCATAAGGGCGGCGGTCTGGACGATTTGATGCATGAATTGCAGAAATACGCCCAGGAAGGTCCTCAGCTGTTTCCGGACGGAGAGACTACCGACCAGCCGGAACGGCAGGTCATGGGCGAGCTGCTGCGTGAAAAGCTGCTGCTGTGTCTGGATAAGGAGATCCCCCACGGCACCGCCGTGGAGATCACCAAATTCTCCGAGCGGGATTCCGGGGTGGTGGACGTGGACGCCACGATCTATTGCGAAAAGGCCAGCCACAAGGGCATCATCATCGGTAAGCAGGGGGCCATGTTGAAGAAGATCAGCTCTCTGGCCCGGGCGGATATGGAAAAGTTCATGGGCACGAAGGTCTATCTCCAGACCTGGGTGAAGGTCAAGGAAAATTGGCGGGATAATCTGAACTATGTGCGGAGCATGGGCTACCGGGATGAATAACAACAAAGGGCCGGGAAGGATATCATCCTTCCCGGCCTTTTTTATTTGCTGCTGGTCAACTGCCCCAAAAGCGGCTCAAAGTCTACGCCATCCTGCTCTGTGAGTCCCTCGGCCAAGGTGCGCGCAATGCAATCACGGACAAAATCCGCGGCGGCTTGGGCGGCCTGAAACAGGGGAACACCCTTTGCCACTCCACCGGCGAGGACGCTGGCGAACAGGTCGCCGGTGCCGGAAAAGTCCTGCGGCTCCCGGGGAGTCTGTACAGCTTTGCTCTCGCCGCTGTCACGGTCAAAGCACAGGGCTCCGGTCTGTCCCGGCTCCGAAGAGTAGCCGGTGAGCACCACAGACCGCCGTCCACTCACACTTAACCGGCGAACCACCTCGTAGGCGTCGGTCCGCTGAATTTCCTCATAGGGACGGTCCAACAGCAGCGCCGCCTCCGTCAGATTGGGGGTGATCACATCCGCATTTTCTGCCAGCGCCCGCATTCCCCGGCACAGATCCGGCGTGCAGGTGCGGTAGGCGGTGCCGTGATCGCCCATGACGGGGTCCACGATGACGGCGGTGCCAGATTTCTTGAACGTATCAAAAAACCGTGCCACGGTGTCCACCTGATCGGCACTGCCTAAAAAACCGCTGTAAATGGCATCAAATTGCAGATCCATAGCGGCCCAGTGATCCGCGATACGGCCCATTTCCACCGTCAGATCCAAAAAGGTATTGCCGGAAAATCCGGTGTGGGCAGAAAGTAGAGCCGTGGGCAGGGGGCAGCATTGACAGCCCATGGCGGAGAGCACCGGCAGGGCAATGGTCAGCGAACAGCGGCCGAAGCAGGACAGGTCGTGAATGGCAGCGATGCGGGGTGTGGACAAAGCGATCCCTCATTTCCATGCGAATAATTTCAGACCCCATTGTACCGCGTAAATTCTTCTTGTTCAAGAGGAAAAACTGTGCTATACTCTATGAGATCAAATATACGGCACGCGCCTGTGATGGAATTGGTAGACATGCGGGATTTAGGTTCCCGTGCTTTCAGCGTGTGGGTTCGAGTCCCTTCAGGCGCACCAAAGCGGACCACCATGACGAAAAGTCATGGTGGTCCGTTTTATATGAGCTTCATACAAATGGAAAAACGAACAAAAAGGGGGATGGCAAGCGGCCATCCCCCTTTGCTGCACGATTCAGAAAAACTTAAACGCGCTTCCAGCTGGCGCCGTCCTTGGTGTCCACGATCTCGATGCCCTGAGCCTTCAGCTCATCGCGGATGCGGTCGGCCTCCGCAAAGTTTTTGGACTTCTTGGCCTCGTAGCGCTGCATGACCAGCGCGTCAATGGCGGGATCGCCCTCGCCGGTGACGGTGTAGCCGCCTTCGGCCTTGGCGGTCTGGGCCTTGGCATTGGCTTCCCGCACTGCTGCGGCTTTTTCCAGCAGGGACAGGCTCAGTACCTGATCGTAGCTGTTCAGAATGGCCAGCTTGGTGGCGTCATTGGTCTTGGCCTTCAGGGCATCATACAGAGCAGTGACGCCCATGGAGGTGTTCAGATCATTGCCCATCTGCTGCAGGAACTTCTCCTTGTACTCCTTGAGGACGGCCTCATCCACGGTGCCATCCTCCGGATTCAGGGCGGCGATCTTGGCGATCAGCTTGCCGTAGGCGGCTGCGGCGTTGTCCAGATTCTCCCAGGAGAATACCAAAGCCTTGCGGTAGTGGCTCTGGAGGCAGAAGAAGCGGTAAGCCAGGGGATCGTAGCCTTTTTCCTCCAGCAGGGATACGGTGAGGAACTCGCCCGTGGACTTGCTCATCTTGCCGTGGTTGGTGTTCAGGTGGGCCACATGGAACCACTGGGGGCACCAGGGATGACCCAGATAGCTCTCAGACTGGGCAATCTCGTTGGTGTGGTGGGGGAAGGCGTTGTCAATGCCTCCGCAGTGGAGATCCAGATACTCGCCGTTGTACTTCATGGAGATGCCGGAGCACTCAATATGCCAGCCGGGATAGCCCACGCCCCAGGGGGAGTCCCACTTCAGGGCCTGATCCTCAAACTTGGACTTGGTGAACCAGAGGACGAAGTCGTTCTTGTTCCGCTTGTTGGTGTCCTCTTCTACGCCCTCACGGACGCCGACAGCCAGATCCTCCTCGTTGTGGTCATTAAAGATATAATAACGCTGGAGCTTGCTGGTGTCGAAATAGATGTTGCCGCCGGCAAGATAGGCGTAGCCGGTGTCCAGCAGCTTGGTGATGATCTTGATATAGTCATCAATAAGGCCGGTGGCGGGCTGCACCACGTCCGGGCGTTTGATGTTCAGCTTGCGGCAGTCATCAAAGAAGGCATCGGTATAGTACTTGGCCACCTCCATGACGGTCTTGTGCTCCCGGTGGGCGCCCTTGAGCATCTTGTCCTCGCCCTCGTCAGCATCAGAGGTCAGGTGGCCCACGTCCGTGATGTTCATGACACGGTTGACGCTGTAGCCGGAATAGCGCAGGAACTTTTCCAGCACGTCCTCCATGATATAGCTGCGGAGGTTGCCGATGTGGGCGAAGTGATACACCGTGGGGCCGCAGGTATACATTTCCACATGGCCGGGGGTGTGGGTGGTGAATTCAGCTTTCTTATGGGTAGCGGAGTTGTAAAGATACATAACATTCATCCTTTCCGGGTAATTGTTTGACGCGGACACGGGACGAAAAAAACGCCTCCCGCGCCGGTTTGGCACGAGAGGCGATCAAAAAACCGCGGTTCCACTCTCATTTTTCACTCAAGGCCCGTAACGTGGGCAAACCGGAGGGCATCTGCATCCCCCGCGCTCCCGGACGCACTTTCCATGCTCCGCCGCAGGCACGCTTTCAGCCGGTGACGCGCCCTCTCTGCCCATTGGATACACGGTACTCTTTCCGTTCAACACGCTATTTTGCCTTCTATCAATATAGCAGGCATCTTCGCCGGTGTCAAGTCCCGGCGGGCGGTTGGCGAGATCAGATCTTCACCAGCTCGTATTCCCGGCTACCCAGGCCGATCTTCTCGCTGTGGATCAGAGCGGCTTCCCAGTCGGTGTCCGGATGGGCGGCCTTGAAGTGATCCTCGCACTGGCAGGCTTCGCTGCTGCCGATGACGGAGTTGGGCATCTTGGGCTGGGCCAGCACCGCGTCGATACAGGCCTGATCCAGAGCAACAGGGTCGAAGGAGGCGAACATACCCACGTTGGGCACGATGGGCACATCGTTTTCGCCGTGGCAGTCACAGTTGGGAGACACATCCATCACCAAGGACACATGGAAGCAGGGACGGCCGTCCACCACTGCCTTGGTGTACTCGGCGATCTTGTAATTCAGAATGGAGGGGGCTTCGTCGTACATGCACTGGATGGCGTCCTTGGGGCAGACCGCCAGACACCGGGCACAGCCTACGCATTTATCGGTGTTGATGGTGGCCTTGTTGTCAGGACCGAAGGTAGGCGCGCCGTGGGCGCAGATCTTGGCGCAGGCGTGGCAGCCTACGCACAGCTTCTGCTTGACGAAGGGTTTGCCGGAGTTGTGCTGCTCCATCTTGCCCGCACGGGAGCCGCAACCCATGCCGATGTTTTTCAGGCAGCCGCCGAAGCCCGCCTGCTCGTGGCCCTTGAAATGGGTCAGGGAGATGAACACATCGGCGTCCATCACCGCCCGGCCGATCTTGGCCTCCTTTACATACTCGCCGCCCTCTACGGGGACAGCCACCTCGTCATTGCCCTTCAAACCGTCGGCAATAATGATATGGCAGCCGGTGGAATAGGGGGTAAAACCGTTGACGTAGGCAGATTCCATGTGATCCAGCGCGTTTTTGCGGCCGCCGATATACAGGGTGTTGCAGTCCGTCAGGAAGGGCTTGCCGCCCTGACTTTTTACCAGATCCGCCACGGTTTTGGCCCAGTTGGGGCGGAGATAGGCCATGTTGCCCGGCTCGCCGAAATGCATTTTGATGGCCACATATTTGCCGTCCATGTCGATGTCGCCGAATCCGGCGGTCATCATCAGGCGGGCCAACTTCTGGGGCAGGTTTTCACGCCAACTGGGGCAGCGGAAATCTGCGAAATAAACTTTAGATGCCATAGTGCATTCTCCTTATCAGAGCTTTTGAGAACTTTCCTGAGATGATTATAAAACCTGAAGTTAACTTTATGCCAAGGACAAAAAAGGAATTCGATCTCTTTTTACTATCCTTCGTCCAGATCCACAGTCACCCGGTCAGTGCCGTGCTCATCGAATTCAGAGAGATAGGCGTCGATCCGCGCCATGAGTGCGTCGTAATTCTCCCGGGTCAGGGGCTGACCGTCCAGATCCCGCAGGGCCAGCTCCTCCGCCAGCAGCTCGTAGAAGATCGTATCCTCATACTGCTCGATGGCCTCGTGGATGCCGCCGTCGGCAAAGGCGCGGGAGGGGATAAGACTGCCCCGGTACCGCTCCACCAGCTTGGGCATCCCCTGGGGAACGCAGTGGGAGAAGACCTTGCCCTCCACCTGATCGTATTCCTCGATACGGTCATCACCTCGGGTGGAATTCAGCACCCAGTTTCCTATGTATACCAGATCCAGCAGATACCGGAATTCCTGGTCTGTCAATTCGAGCTTCATAAGGAGCCACCTCCCATATCCCTTTGATGGAGGGTATTATAGCAGAACCCATCTGAAAATGCTACCTGAAAAAGCGGGCAAAAAGCCAAAAATCTGTCTCCAGAACCGAAAAAACCGCCGCCCGGCAAATTTCAACTGCGAAAAACGGCGCTTTTGCCCTTGCACAGCGGAAGAGGCTATTGTATAATATACTTTCTGAACGAACACCCTGGAAAAAAGGAGGCGAGCGGTATGGATAACCGTCCTATCGGGGTATTTGATTCCGGGTTGGGCGGACTGACAGCGGTGAAGGCTCTGCGGCGTCTGCTGCCGGGAGAGGATCTCATCTATTTTGGAGATACTGCCCGGGTGCCCTATGGCGGACGTTCCCGGGAGACTCTTTTGAAATATGCCCGTCAGGACATCGCCTTTCTCCGGTCCTTTGACCTGAAGGCGGTTCTGATCGCCTGCGGCACAGTGACCTCCACCTCTCTGGATACCTTGCGGAAGGAAAATGATCTGCCTGTGTTGGGCGTGGTGGAGCCCTCTTGCCGGGAGGCGCTGGCTGTCACAAAAAATAAAAAGATCGGCATGATCGCCACATTGGCCTCCGCTCGTTCCGGAGCTTACGAACGGACCCTGAAGGGTCTGGACGCCGATGTGCAGGTGGTCAGCCAGCCCTGCCCGCTGTTTGTCCCGCTGGTGGAGAACGGCCGGTTCCGGCAGGGGGATGTAGTCATCGAGACGGTGGCCCGGGAGTACCTGACACCGCTGATGGAAGCCGGCGTGGATACGCTGATTCTGGGCTGCACCCATTACCCCTTGCTGAAAGACATCATCGGGGAGATCTGCGGCCCCGGCGTCACCCTGATCGACTCCGGCGCGGCCTCGGCCCGGGCACTGCGGCAGCAGCTTGCGGCAGAGGGCCAGCTTACGGACCGACAGCAGGGCGAAACCCGCTTTTATGTCAGCGACCGGCCAGAGGATTTTGAGAAGCTGGCCGCAGTATTTCTGGAAGAACCCCTGAGCCGGGGGGCGGAGAGGATCGACATTGAACAGTATTGAACAAGAAAAGCTCCCGGTGATGATCTCCGTCCGGGGAGAACAGTATTTTGATGATGTGGACCCCAACGCCACGGAGCTGATGACGGAGGGGACACTGGAACAGACGGAGGACGGCTTCCTTCTGAGCTATCAGGAGACAGAGCTTACCGGCATGGAGGGGACCCTCACCACCTTTGAGATCGGCCCCGGCCGGGTGATCCTGCGGCGCAGCGGCAGCGTCAACTCTCAGATGGTGTTTGAGGAGGGGCGGCAGCACACCTCCCTGTATGAAACGCCGTACGGTGAACTGTCCGTGGATATTCAGACCAGCCGCCTGCTTCATAACCTGACGGAGCGGGGCGGACTCATGGAGATCAAGTATTCCATTGCGGTAGAACACGTGGTCACGGGCCGGAACTGCTTCAAGATCCGGGTCCGGCGGAAATAAATGACAAATTTAACCGAAGAAAGGGTTTAACGATATGACGAATATGATCCAAAACGCGAAGGACCAGGCTGCGGCGCTGGCAATGGCAGCCTACAAGGCGGCTGCTGCGGACGGCACTCTGCCGGAGGCAGAGGTCAAGACCGCCCCCGTAGAGATCCCCAAGGATACCGCCAACGGCGACTATACCACCACCTTTGCTCTGGCTGCCGCCAAGGCACTGGGCAAGCCGCCCCGCGTGATCGCTCAGGCGCTGTTGGACCACATGGATCTCACCGGCACCTACTTTACCTCTGCGGAGATCGCTGGCCCCGGCTTTCTGAACTTCCGCCTGGGAGACCAATGGTATGCCGGCGTCATGAACGCCGTGGAAACGGAGAAGGACGTCTACGGCACCAATGACAGTCTCAAGGGTCAGAAGATCATGGTGGAGTTCGTCTCCGCCAACCCCACCGGACCCATGCACATGGGCAACGCCCGGGGCGGCGTGCTGGGCGATACGCTGGCCTCCGTCCTCACCGCCTGCGGCGCGGATGTGTCCAGAGAGTTCTATGTCAATGACGCCGGACACCAGATCGACAAGTTTGCCCGTTCCATCGAGGTTCGCTACCTCCAGCTTATCAATGGCGAGGATTCCATCGCCTTCCCGGAGGATGGCTATCAGGGCGAGGACATCAAGGAACTGGCCAAGGCCTATTATGACGAGCACGGCGACAGCCTGCTGAATGCCTCCGAGCAGGAGCGGCAGGACACGCTGGCGCAGTTCGGCCTTTCTGTGAACCTGCCCCGCATGAAGACGGATCTGGAGCGCTATAAGATCCATTACGATACCTGGTTTTACGAGTCTACCCTCCATGAGAGCGGCTATGTAGCCGAGACTGTGGACCTGCTGACGGAAAAGGGCTGGACCTACGAAAAGGACGGCGCTCTGTGGCTGAAGACGGCCGATATTCTGCGGGATCACTTCCGCAAGCAGGGCAAAAAGGAAGCGGACATTGAAAAGCTGGATCTGAAGGATGACGTGCTCCGCCGGGCCAACGGCTTCTACACCTATTTTGCCGCCGACATCGCCTATCACCGCAACAAGTTCGCCGTCCGCGGCTTCGACAAGGTCATCAACATCTGGGGCGCCGACCATCACGGCCATGTGGCCCGCCTGAAGGGCGCGCTGGACGCGCTGGGCCTCAATGGCTCTGAGCGGCTGGATATCGTGCTCATGCAGCTGGTGAAGCTGCTGCGGGACGGCGAGGTGGTCCGGATGTCTAAGCGTACCGGCAAGGCCATCTCCCTCCACGATCTGCTGGACGAGGTCAGCGTGGACGCTGCCCGCTGGTATTTTAACGCCAAGCCCGACACGCAGATGGAATTCGACCTGGGTCTGGCCGTCCGGGAGGACAGTGAGAACCCCATCTATTATGTAGAGTATGCCCACGCCCGGATCTGCTCCCTGCTGCGGGCCTTGGAGACTGACGGCGTGACCGTGCCGGAGACCGCCGACCTGAGCCTGCTGTCCGGCGAAGCAGAAAAGGCCCTCATCAAGCAGATCGCTCAGTACTGCGAGGAGATCAAGCTGGCGGCGCGGGACTATGACCCCAGCCACATCAACCGCTGTCTGCAGGAGCTGGCGGCCTGTTTCCACCGGTTCTACACCGCCTGCCGCATCCGGGGCGAGGAGCCGCAGGTGGCCGCCGCCCGGCTCAAGCTGGCGGACGATACCCGCATGGTGCTGAAGAACGGCCTGAAGCTCATCGGCGTGGATGCCCCAGAGAAGATGTAAGGACCTTCGAAGTTACCCAAGCGTCTTTGAGAAAATGCGCAGACAGCCGCTGATGAAGCTGTGTATCAGATGACTTAGGGCGAAAGCGCGGCCTTATCATAGTGCATAGCAAAATAAGAAATGTGCCATTTCCTCGCCCCTGCGGGGCAACCGGAAATGATGCACGAAAACTTCATGCATTGGCATTTGTGCATTTTCGTGGTGCGCATGCTCATGCATGAAGTTTTATATCTCGAAACGGAATTGACAGGGAAATCTCCTGCCATTATACTCTGCGTATAAAACTGCTTGCGAAATGGGTATGTGCATATGGAAGAACATGAAGCCATCGTAAAAAATCGGAGCGCCGCTCTGCGGGCCGCATTTCCCGCCACCATTCCGGTGATGACGGGGTATCTCTGCCTGGGCGCAGCCTTCGGCATCCTGCTGCGGACCGCCGGATATGGGATCGGCTGGTCTATCGTCATGAGCATGATCTGCTACTGCGGCAGTATGCAGTTTGTGGGCGTCTCGCTGCTGACGGCGGCCTTCGACCCCTTTCAGGCGCTGCTAATGTCCGTGATGGTCAATGCCCGGCACGCCTTTTATGGCCTGTCCATGCTGGAAAAGTATCGGGGCACCGGCCCGGTTCGCCCTGTTTTGATCTGTACCCTGACGGACGAGACCTTTTCTCTGGTATCCACACTGGAGCCGCCGGAGGGCGTAGCCCGGAGGGACTTCTACTTCTGGATCTCACTGCTGGACTACCTTTACTGGCAGGTGGGCTGCACGATGGGGAACGCTGTGGGCGGGCTGCTTACCTTTGACACGACCGGTTTGGATTTTACGCTGACGGCGCTGTTTATCGTACTGCTGCTGGAACAGGTGAAGAAAAAGGAAAACCGGGCCGCCGGGATCATCGGCATGGTCTGCACCGCAGCAAGTCTGGCGGTGTTTGGCCCGGATAATTTCCTGATCCCCGCCATGATCTTACTGCTGGCTGTTTTGCTGGGAGGGAGGAAAAAACTGTGCAAATGACAAGCGTTCAGGCCCTCATCACCATTCTGGCCATCGCTGCGGGGACGCAGTTCACCCGCTGGCTACCTTTCTGGCTCTTCCCGGAGAAGAAGGACCCGCCGGCGGTGGTGCTGTATCTGGGCAAGGTGCTGCCGCCTGCCATGATGGGCCTGCTGACGGTGTACTGCTTCAAAAACGTCTCCTGGCTCTCCGGGACCCATGGTGCACCGGAGCTGCTGGCCTCTGCTGCCGTGGTGGGGCTGCATCTGTGGAAGCGGAACGTGCTGTTCTCTATCGCCGGGGGCACGGCGCTGTACATGGTTCTGGTGCAGGCCGTTTTCGCATAAAATAAAATAAATCGCATAAAATGGAAGCACAGTCAATGCTGTGCTTCCATTTTTTCGGGCGGGAGGTCATTATGGGGAGACGGTGGCGGTTCTGGCCCCTGACGGGCTTTCTTACGGCGGCGGTGCTGGGTACCTTGGCCCACTTCGCGTACAGGTGGAGCGGCGGGGCGCTGCTGGCGGGGGTATTCTGCGCTGTGAATGAATCCGTATGGGAACACATGAAGCTGCTGTTTTTTCCGGTGTTCCTTTTTACAGCGGTACAGTTCTGCATGGGAGAACGGGACGGCCTGCTGGCGGCCCGGGCGGTCAGCGTCACGGCGGGGCTGGCCCTGATCCCCACATTGTATTATACCTACACCGGCATTTGGGGAGATCACGTGCTCTGGGCAGACGCGGCTATTTTCTATCTGTCGGCGGCGGTCACATTTTGGCTGAATGATCTGCTTCACCGTCAGCGACGGCTCTGGAAGATGGGATGCCAGGTGGCGGGACTGGTGTGGCTGTGGGTGCTGGCATTTCTGTTTGTCTGGTGGACCTTTTCACCGCCCCACATCGCCCTGTTCCGGGACCCTCTGGCGGGACTATACGGGATACCGTAAAAAAACGGCGCTGTCCTTTTGGGACAGCGCCGTTTCTGTTATTTTTTGTAGAAATGAAAATTGCAGCAATCACCGCCGGTCCCCAATGTTTGGGTGCGGCGGAAACCGACTTTTTTCAGATCACCGAAGGCGTAATTGTCACATTCGCAGAAAAAACGGCAGACTTCCGGACAGCCGCATGATACGCAGGTATCATGCCAGAGACACTGGTGGATGGTCAGGTCAAATTCTTCCGGCTGTTCCTCAAAGGTGCTGACCCAGGCGTCGCTGGAGGAGGTGGTTTTCCGGAAGGCCCAGCGAAACACCGAGAAAAACCGGGGGACCCATTCCAGACCGGCGTACCGGTCATGGGAGGCGGGCCCCTGTACCTCCCGCACATATTTTTCCATGAGCTTTTCAGCATCCAGCCCCCGGCGCTTCAATACAGTGTAGACTGCGACCCGCGGCAGGATCGTGCTTTGCATAAGGGCACGCCGGGAGGGGGAGGTCTCCTGAGAGCCGGCTAAAAACGTTGCGGCTTGTTCCCGGCTTTCCGCCATGACCGCCATTCCCTCTTTCTCCCCCAGAACCCGGAGAAAGAAACGGTCCAGCATTTCCCACGTGGCTTTTTCTTTCTTTTGTACGGACATAGGACCTCCTTTATTCGCCGGCAGGCCGATCATCGAACTGAGCGGCCCAGGAGCGGATGTATTGTTCCAGAATATCCACGGTGCCGGGGATGTCCAGCCGGGCGCTGTTGATCACCAGATCGTAACATTTGGCATCGCCCCAGTCACCTTTGCAGTGCTGGTCATGGTAGATCCGCCGCTGCCGGTCCTGATGCTTGATGAAGTCCAAGGCTTCCTCCTCCGGCAGAGGGGTGCGCTTGACCCGGAAATCCAGATCCGCCCGGACGAAGATGGATATCAGCCCTTCCCGGTCCGCCAGCACCTCCTCGGCGCAGCGGCCCAGCACCACGAAGGATTCTCCGGCGTTAGCGTGCTGGCGCAGCAGCTCAAACTGCATCTGGGCCACGCAGTCCTCCGGGGCGCTGCTGATGCCCCGGACGGAGCGGCAGAACAGGGGGGAGTAGGGGCGCTCATCGTAGCGCTCCAGCGTTTCGGTGCTGACGCCCTTGTCCTCTGCGGCTTTTTGCAGAATGCTCTTGTCGAACAGGGGGAGCTGAAGCCGCTCCGCCAGCGCATGGGCAATATCCAGTCCGCCGCTGCCGGATTCCCGGCCGATGGCTACGATCAGTTGATGGGACATAGGAAGGACCTCCTTACAAAATGGTGGGCAGCAGCACCAGCGCGGCGTACAGCACCGGCTGATGCAGCAGATAAAGCAGCAGAGAGTGACGGCTTATAACGGACAGCCCCGGCAGGCGAATATCCGGCAGGGCGGGGATCTCCGGCCGCAGTCGGTAGAGATAGAACCCGGTCCAGAACAGAAAGAGCCACGGCAGCAGGGCGAAATAGTCTGAGGACGCAAAGGCGGGGGCGGGAAAACCCAGACCGGCGGTGGCGAGATTTGTGTACCAGCCACGGGGCAGCCGCAGCAGCGGCACCCAAGCAAAGCCGAGATAGCCGTGGTTCACATCCCGCGCCAGCAGAAACAGGGAAAAGCTGAGAATAAGCCCCAGCCGGGGCGGGATCCGGGCCAACAGAGGACGGAGAGGGACAGTCAGCAGGGCGGCAGTCCCTAAAAAAGTCAGCACGCCGAACCGGATCGGCTCCTCCGGCGTTACCAGAGCTGTTGCCAGAGACACGGCGGCACCACCGAAAAAGCTGATCGTTCCCCGGCGGATAGGGTGGCGGCTGGCCTGACAGCAATACCCGGAGAGCAGAATAAAGGTACAGCAGATGCTCTGCTGCCAGATATACGCCCAAAAGCCGTTATACCAGGCCCACGGCAGGCCCCGGAGATACACCAGATCCCAGCAGAGGTGATAGGCGATCATGCTGAACAGGGTCAGTCCACGAAGGGAATCCAAGGTGCCGCTGCGGAAGCGGATCGCGTTTGCATTCATAGCACATCCATCCTTGCGGAAGAAGTTTCTGCCTTAAAAATACCACAATTCGACGGATTTTTCAAGATTTACCGGTCCTGTAAAACGGCGATACTGCCCAAAGCCAGGCCTAGCTGGACACCGGCCCAGAAAAAGAAGTGCTTGTGGCGGCAGTTGATGAGACCGTGGAGGTCCGCCAGCCCCAAAAGCTCTTTTCGCAAAGGCTGATCGTCGGTAAAGCGGTCCATCAGGGCATGAAACCGGCGGGCGTAGTCCTGACTGTCCGGCTGAAACTGATCCAGCCGCCGCTGCTCCTTCTCCACCAGATCCACCAGCAGTTGAATGGTATCGTCCTGTAAATTCATAGATACTCCTCCTTTTAATTACATCATTATACATCATGATATGTAAAATGCAAGCACTTGTTTTAAACATTGCATCATGTATATACTATATGGCATAAGGTGGTGTATCTATGGCAGAAGTTGTTTTGGTAAACCGGACACGGTTTACTTCCTCATTGAAAAATGAATTGCTGGACCAGTTTGACCAGCTGGCAAAGGAGACGCGGATTCCTAAATCCCGCCTGTTTGACGAGGCCATCGAAGACCTTTTGAAGAAATACGCGGCAAAGGACCTCTGACGATGGGGGAAACCGGGCAATTTCGTCTGTTTTCCCCGTTTTTCCCTTGCGCGAGCGGGGGAGATGTGTTAGAGTAGCTAAGTCTGTGTATATGAATTCAGGAGGAATATCATGCCAACATTAGAAGAAGAAATTTCCCGGCGGCGGACATTCGCTATCATTTCTCACCCGGACGCCGGTAAGACCACTTTGACGGAAAAGTTCCTGCTCTACGGCGGCGCCATCGCGCAGGCCGGTGAGGTCAAGGGCAAGCGGGCCAAGGCTGCCACCTCTGACTGGATGGAGATCGAAAAGCAGCGCGGCATTTCCGTCACCAGCTCCGTGATGCAGTTCCAGCACAACGGCTTCTGCATCAACATTCTGGATACCCCCGGCCATCAGGACTTCTCCGAGGACACCTACCGGACCCTGATGGCTGCTGACAGCGCCGTCATGGTCATCGACGGCGCTAAGGGCGTGGAGCCTCAGACCCGGAAGCTGTTCAAGGTCTGCGCCCTGCGGCACATCCCCATTTTTACCTTTATCAACAAGATGGACCGTGAGACCCGTGACCCCTTGGAGCTGTGCGAGGAGGTAGAGCGGGAGCTGGGCATCGACACCTATGCTATGAACTGGCCCATCGGCTGCGGCAAGGAGTTTCAGGGCGTCTATGACCGGGAAAAGCAGCGGATCCTGTTCTTCTCCGGCGAGACCCGGGGCAAGAAGGTCAACTCCGTGGAGGTGGCGCTGGAGGACCCGTCGCTGGACGAAATGCTGGGCGCGGAAAAGGCTGCTACCCTCCGGGACGAGGTGGAGCTGCTGGGCGCCGGCCGGGACTTTGACATGAAGGCTGTGCGGAACGGAACGCTGTCCCCGGTGTTCTTCGGCTCCGCCCTGACCACCTTCGGCGTGGAGCCGTTTTTGGAGGAATTTCTCCGTATGACCACACCGCCGCTGCCCCGCGTCAGCGATGAGGGCGAGGTAGATGTGTTCTCCCCGGATTTCTCCGCGTTCGTATTCAAAATTCAGGCCAACATGAACAAGGCCCACCGGGACCGGCTGGCCTTCATGCGGATCTGCTCCGGCAAGTTTGAGCGGGACACGGAATATTACCATGTCCAGAGCGGCAAAAAGCTGCGTCTCAGCCAGCCCCAGACCATGATGGCCGCGGAGCGCGAGATCGTGGAGGAAGCCTACGCCGGCGACATCATCGGCGTGTTCGACCCCGGCCTGTTCGCCATCGGCGACACCATCACCGTGCCGGGGAAGAAGTTCCGGTATTCAGGCATCCCCACGTTTGAGCCGGAGCACTTTATGCGGGTCTCTCCTAAGGACACCATGAAACGAAAGCAGTTCATCAAGGGAACGGAGCAGATCGCACAGGAGGGCGCCATCCAGATCTTCAAGATCCCCGGCGCGGGCCTGGAGGAGGTCATCGTAGGCGTGGTGGGCACCCTGCAATTCGACGTGTTCGAGTACCGTATGAAAAACGAGTACAACGTGGATCTGCGGATGAGCAGCCTGCCCTATGACCATCTGCGGCTCATCGAGTCCATGGACTGCCATCCCGACGAGATCGTGCTCTGCACCGGCGCCGCTGTGCTGCAGGACTTCCGGGATCGCTACCTGCTGGCCTTTGACGGCGAGTGGAGCGTGGGTTTCCTCACCAAGCACAATCCCGGTCTGGTACTGGCGGACACCCTGTCTGTATAATAAAATCAAGGAGGTAGGACCATGCTGACCATCCGGCGCTTCCAAAAAGGCGATGAGGAGATCCTCTCCGTTATGATCCGCCGCACTCTGCGGGAGGTCAATTGCACCAGTCCCAAATCTGAACTGGATTACCTGATCCCCCACTATTCTCCGGAGACCATGGTTGAGCTGTCTGAGACCGGCCATACCTATGTATTGGAAGAGGACGGACAGATCATCGGCTCCGGCACCGTCCTGCCGGACGGCGAGACGGAGGCGGAGATCGTGGCGGCCTTCCTGAGCCCGGAGAGCATCGGCAAGGGCTATGGCCGGAAGCTGTTTGAAACACTGGAGACCGATGAGTTGGCAGCGAAGGCCGCGCGGGTCTGGCTGACCTCCTCGGACATGGCGCTGGGCTTTTACGAGCACATGGGCTGGGTGAATCCCAACGGCCCTCGTGCCCGGGCGGGAGAAGACAACCTGCTCTATATGGAAAAACGGAAATAAACAAAACGGACCGGTTTTCCGGTCCGTTTTTTCCTTGACAAAACCGCTGGCAAGCAGTATGTTAAGGCTAACAGGGAACCGTCCCTGACTTTGAAAGGAGAAAATGCCAATGGGTTGTTTCTATTGCGATGAGCACCACGAGGGCCGGGAGGCCATTATGTTCAAGGTTGGGGAGATGAAGGCCGGTGTGCTGTATCTCTTCAAGGATCAGGCCCACAAGGGCCGCTGCGCGCTGGCTCTGAAGGCCCACAAAAAGGAACTGTGCGAGTGCACGGATCAGGAGCGGGCGGATTTTGCCGAGGATCTGGCTAAGGCCAGCGGCGCCATCAAGGAGCTGTGGGGCTGCACGAAGCTGAACTTGGGCTCTTTCGGCGACACGAATCCCCATCTGCATTTCCATATCGTCCCCAAGTATGAGGGCGGCTTTGAGTTCGGCGGAGCTTTTGCCATCACCAACCCGGAGCCGGTATACCTGAAGGACGAGGAGTATCAGGAGATGATCTCCGCGCTGAAGGCCAAGCTGGGTATCTGAGGACGTATATAATAAGGAACACCGGGGTGCACAGCATCCCGGTGTTCCTTGTACCGGATCGATACACCATTATAATATGCGGAGGCAGCCTGATCGGGAATGAGATACCGGAGCGGGAAATGGCCCGGAGGGGGACATTTGCCCCGCTGCCGTGTGCATCTGCGTACTGCCAAAAAAATTTCAAAAAAACTATGAAAAACAGAGAAAAAGGTCTTGACATTCCGCTGAATATCCGATATGATAATCAAGTCCGCGTGGTGGAAGCCTTTCCGCGCGCAGACACTGCGATGAACCGGGAGATTGCTCCGCAAGGAGGTAACTTCCGGGGAGTATGTCCGATAATCGGGCGGCTGAGAAGTCCTGTATGCGGCGTAGATCGCCATACCATGGGACAAGTACCGGCCACAGTGCCGGTCTTTTTCATGAGTAGGAATGATACGCACGGTTAAGTGTACAGAAAATTTCTCGCCGTAGGTCGTCGAGACCCGTACAACAACCTACGAAACATTTGGAGGAAATCAACATGGCACAGAAAGAAATGATCCGCATCCGCCTGAAGGCTTACGATCATCAGGTCATCGACCAGAGCGCTGAGAAGATCGTAGAGACCGCCAAGCGCACCGGCGCCCAGGTGTCCGGCCCCATCCCCCTGCCCACCAAGAAGGAGGTTGTTACCATCCTCCGCGCTGTTCATAAGTATAAGGACAGCCGTGAGCAGTTCGAGCGCCGCACCCACAAGCGCCTGATCGACATCACCAACTCCAGCCCCAAGACCGTTGAGGCTCTGATGGCTCTGGAGCTGCCCGCTGGCGTGGAGATCGAGATCAAGCTGTAATCCTCGCGATTACAAAACTTCCCAAGCTCAAAGAAGTGTAAACACTTTTTTGAATATGTTGCTCACCCAATCGCCTGTCAACTTGCGTGAGACAGGCAGGGTCATGTCGGCAGAGCAATGCGGATTCCGTATCTAAGCCGACCAATAACCTAACAGGAGGAAATACACATGAAGGCAATCATCGGCAAAAAAGTGGGCATGTCCCAGATTTTTGACGAGAACGGCCACGTGATCCCCGTCACCGTCATTGAGGCGGGACCCTGCACGGTCGTTCAGAAGAAGACTTCCGAGAAGGAAGGCTACAATGCGGTTCAGCTGGGCTACGAGGACGTGGCCGAGAAGAAGCTGACCAAGGGCGAGATGGGCCACCTGAACAAGGCTGGCGTGTCTCCCAAGAAGCACCTGCGCGAATTCGACCTGGACAACGCTGCCGAGCTGAACATCGGCGACATTGTGAAGGCTGACACCTTCCAGGCTGGCGACTTCGTTGATATCACCGGTATCAGCAAGGGCCACGGCTATCAGGGCGTCATCAAGCGCTGGGGCGCACAGCGCACCCCCACCAGCCACGGCGGCGGCCCCGTCCATCGTCACGCTGGTTCCATGGGCTCCTCTACCGATCCCTCCCGTATCTTCAAGGGCAAGATCGGCGCCGGCCACATGGGCGTGGATCAGGTGACTGTCCAGAACCTGTCCGTTGTGAAGGTTGACCCCGAGCTGAACATGCTGGTCGTCTGCGGCGCCGTTCCCGGCCCCAAGGGCGGTCTGGTGACCATCAAGAGCACCGTTAAGGTCCACAAGGTCAAGCAGGCCGGCGCTGACATCAGCAAGAACCCGCAGAAGGCTTCCGGCCGCAACCCGCAGAAGGCTTCCGCGAGAAACAAGTAAGAAAGGGGTGCTTAAAGAATGTCTTCCATGAAAGTTTTGAACATGGCCGGCGCAGAAGTCGGTACTGTGGAACTCAACGACGAGATCTTTGGCATCACGCCCAATCCCGTCGCTGTGCATGAGGTTGTGAAGAACCACCTCGCCAATTGCAGACAGGGCACTCAGAGCGCCCTCACCCGTGCTGAGGTTTCCGGCGGTGGCCGTAAGCCCTGGCGCCAGAAGGGTACCGGCCACGCCCGTCAGGGTTCTACCCGTGCTCCTCAGTGGACGCACGGCGGTATCGTGTTCGCTCCCAAGCCCCGCGATTACAGCTATGTGCTGAACAAGAAGGTCAAGCGTCTGGCGCTGAAGTCCGTCCTGTCCGCCAAGGCTGCCGAGGGCAAGCTGGTGGTCATCGACTCCATCAAGATGGATGCCATCAAGACCGCTGACTTCCGCAAGTTCCTGAGCGCTGTCAAGGTGGACGGCAAGGCCGTCGTTGTCACCCCCGAGGTGGACAACGTCATCGTCAAGAGCGCCCGCAATATCCCCGGCGTGCTGACTACCGTCGCCAACATCCTGAGCGTCTATGACATCATCAACGCCCAGTACCTGGTGGTGGATCAGGCCGCCCTCGCCAAGATCGAGGAGGTGTACGCATGATGACCGCTTACGATATTGTCATTCGCCCCATTATCACCGAGCGTGCCATGGCTGGCGCCGCTGACAAGAAGTATGTCTTCGAAGTGGCCAAGTCCGCCGGCAAGGTGGAGATCAAGAAGGCTGTTGAGGAGATCTTCGGCGTGAAGGTCGCTTCCGTCAACACCCTGAACGTCCCGGCTAAGGCCAAGCGCATGGGCGCCGGCCGTCCCGGCACCACCCGTGCCTGGAAGAAGGCTTATGTGACCCTGACCGCTGATTCTAAGACCATCGAGTTCTTCGAAGGCATGGTCTAAGGAAGGAGTAAAGCAGAATGTCTATTAAAACTTTTAAGCCGACGACTCCTTCCCGCCGTCAGATGACGGTTTCCGGTTTCGACGGCATCGACAAGAAGGCCCGTCCCGAGCCCAGCCTCACCGAGCCTCTGAAGAAGAGCTCCGGCCGCAACAGCTATGGCCGCATCACCGTCCGTCATCGCGGCGGCGGCAACAAGCGCAAGTATCGTATCATCGACTTCAAGCGCGACAAGATGGGTTCCGCCACCGTGCTGCGTCTGGAGTATGACCCCAACCGCAGCGCCAACATCGCTCTCATCGAGTATGAGGACGGCGAGAAGCGCTACATCCTGGCTCCTGTCGGCCTGAAGGCTGGTCACAAGATCATGACCGGTCCCGACGCCGATATCCTGCCCGGCAACGCTCTGCCCATCGCCAACATCCCCGTTGGTACCGTGATCCACAACATCGAGCTGCATCCCGGCAACGGCGCTCAGCTGGTGCGTGCCGCCGGTACCTCCGCTCAGCTGATGGCTAAGGAAGGCGATGACGCTCAGATCCGTATGCCCTCCGGCGAGGTCCGCATCGTGCGTACCAACTGCTATGCCACCATTGGCCAGGTCGGCAACATCGAGCACGAGAACATCAACATCGGTAAGGCTGGCCGTAAGCGTCACATGGGTTGGCGTCCCACCGTCCGCGGTTCCGTCATGAACCCCAATGACCACCCCCACGGCGGCGGCGAGGGCCGTGCCCCTGTCGGCCGTTCCGGGCCTGTGACGCCTTGGGGCAAGCCCGCTCTGGGCTACAAGACCCGCAAGGGCAAGAACCCCACCAGCAAGTTCATCGTCAAGCGGCGTAACGAGAAGTAAGGAGGCAAGGTAATATGAGCAGATCTATTAAGAAAGGCCCTTATGTTGCCCCTGAGCTCCTCAAGAGAGTCGAGGCAATGAACGAGAAGAACGAGAAGAAGGTCCTCAAGACCTGGAGCCGCAGCTCCACCATCTTCCCCGCTTTCGTTGGCCACACCATCGCTGTCCATGACGGCCGGAAGCATGTGCCCGTGTATATCCAGGAGGATATGGTCGGTCACAAGCTGGGTGAGTTTGCTCCCACCCGCACCTTCCGCGGCCACACCAAGGATAAATAATTGAAGGAGGATGCTGAACATGGAAAACAAAACTGCTAAAGCGTATCTGCGCTATGTCCGCATCTCTCCCCGCAAGATTCAGATCGTCTGCGATCTGATCCGCGGCAAGGATGCCGGAACTGCTATGGCCATTCTGGCACAGACCCCCAAGGCTGCTTCCGAGCCCCTGACGAAGCTGCTGAAGTCCGCCGTGGCCAATGCCGAGAACAACTTCGGCATGGACCCCGCCAAGCTGGTGGTGTCTGAGGTGTTCGCCACCCCCGGCCCCATCCTCAAGCGTATGATGCCCCGGGCTCAGGGCCGCGCTTACCGCATTAACAAGCGCACTTCTCACGTCACCCTGGCTGTGACGGAAAAGGCATAAGAAAGGGAGGAGACAGTTTATGGGACAGAAAGTTAATCCCCATGGCCTGCGGGTCGGCGTCATCAAAGACTGGGATTCCCGTTGGTATGCCAGTGAAGAGAAGGTCGGCGACCTGATCGTCGAGGATCAGAAGATCCGCAAGTATCTCAAGAAGACTCTGTACGGTGCCGGCGTTCCCAAGATCGAGATCGAGCGCAGCAACGACATCGTTACCATCTATCTGCACTGCGCCCGTCCCGGTGTTGTCATCGGCAAGGGCGGCGAGCAGATCGAGCAGTATCGTCTGGCTGTGGAAAAGATGATCGGCAAGAAGGTCAAGCTGAACATCGTGGAAGTCCGCAACCCCGATATGAACGCTCAGCTGGTGGCTGAGAACATCGCCCAGCAGCTGGAGAAGCGTATCTCTCACCGTCGGGCCATGAAGAACTCCATGGCCCGCGCCATGCGCGCCGGCGCCAAGGGCATCAAGGTTTGCTGCTCTGGCCGTCTGGGTGGCCGCGAGATCGCTGGCGTTGAGCACTATCACGAGGGCACCATCCCCCTGCAGACCATCCGCGCCGACATTGAGTACGGCTTCGCGGAGGCTGCCACTACCTTCGGCCGCATCGGCGTGAAGGTGTGGATCTACAAGGGCGAGGTCCTCTCTCAGACCCTGCGCACCACTCCTCGCACCATGGACACCTCCAAGCCCTATCAGGAGCGTCGTGAGCGTCGTCCTCGCCGTGACGGTGATCGTCGCGGTGGTTTCGGCGGTGACCGTCGCAACGGCGGTTTCAACCGTGATCGTCAGGGCGGCTTCAACCGTCAGGGCGGTGCCGAGCGTCGTCCTCAGGGCGGCTTCCGGCCCAACACCAATCGTCCCGCTGCTCCCGCAGCCCCCGCTAAGGAAGGAGGAGCCAACTAATGTTAATGCCTAAGAGAGTCAAGTTCCGCCGTATGCAGCGGGGCCGCATGACTGGTAAAGCCACCCGTGGCAACACCGTTTCTTACGGTGAGTATGGTCTGATGGCTCTGGAACCCGGCTGGGTCAAGAGCAACCAGATCGAGGCCGCCCGTATCGCCATGACTCGTTACACCAAGCGTGGCGGTCAGGTTTGGATCAAGATCTTCCCCGACAAGTCCGTGACCATGCGTGCCGCCGACTCCCGAATGGGTTCCGGTAAAGGTACGCCTGAGTACTGGGTTGCCGTGGTGAAGCCCCAGCGTGTTATGTTTGAGATCGCTGGTGTCCCCGAGGAGATCGCTCGCGAGGCTCTGCGTCTGGCCAGCCACAAGCTGCCCATCAAGACGAAGATCGTTGCCCGCACCGAGGAAGCAGGTGAGTAAGATGAAGGCAAATGAAATCCGTAAGATGAATGCCGAACAGCTCAATGAGAAGCTGACCGGCCTGAAGAAGGACCTGTTCATGCTCCGGATGCAGCACGCAACCAACCAGCTGGACAATCCCGTTAAGATCCGTGAAGTGAAGCACGATATTGCCCGAGTCAAGACCGTGCTGGCGGAGCTCGCCGCTTCCGATAAGCAGTAAGAAGGAGGGAAACGAGAATGAACGAAGTTAGAACTTCCTCCCGTAAGACCCGGGTAGGCAAAGTCGTTTCCGACAAGATGGATAAGACCGTGGTTGTGGCTGTGGCCGACCGCGTCGCCCATCCTCTGTACAAGAAGATCGTCGGCCGTACCTACAAGCTGAAGGCCCACGATGAAAACAATGCCTGCGGTATCGGTGATACCGTGAAGGTGATGGAGACCCGCCCCCTGTCCAAGGACAAGCGTTGGCGCGTGGTCGAGATCATCGAGAAGGCCAAGTAAGGAGGTGCCAGTATGATTCAGCAGGAAAGTTATCTGAAGGTTGCCGATAATACCGGCGCCAAGGAAATCAAGTGCATCCGCGTCCTGGGCGGTTCCACCCGGAAGTTCGGCAACATCGGCGACGTCATCGTGGCGTCTGTCCGTAAGGCCCAGCCCGGCGGCACCGTCAAGAAGGGCGAGGTGGTCAAGGCTGTCATCGTTCGCAGCGCCAAGGGTGTCCGCCGGAATGACGGTACCTATGTCCGCTTCGATGACAATGCCGCCGTCCTCATTAAGGACGACAAGAACCCCAGAGGTACCCGTATCTTTGGGCCTGTGGCTCGTGAGCTGCGCGACAAGGATTACATGAAGATCCTGTCCCTGGCTCCCGAAGTGATTTGATGGAGGGCTCGAACAATGGCTATGAACATTAAGAAGGGCGATACCATCGTCGTCCTGTCCGGCAAGGACAAGGGCAAGCAGGGCAAGGTGCTGGGCACTGTGCCCAAGAGCACCAAGATCGTGGCTGAGGGCATCAACATGGTGACCTGCCACGTCAAGCCCCGCCGTCAGGGCGAGGAGGGCGGCATCGTCAAGCGCGAGGCTGCCATCGCCGCCTGCAAGGTGCAGGTTGTCTGCCCCAAGTGCAACAAGGGTACCCGCGTTGCTCACAAGATCGAGGGCGACAAGAAGATCCGCGTGTGCAAGCACTGCGGTGCGGAACTGTAAGAAAGGAGCGAGATAACAAATGGCAAGATTGAAGGAACAGTATAAAGCCGAAGTTGCTCCCGCTCTGATGAAGCAGTTCGGTTACAAGTCCGTCATGCAGATCCCCAAGATCGACAAGGTTGTTATCAACGTGGGCTGCGGCGAGGCTCGTGAAAACGCGAAGGTGCTGGACAATGTTGTGGGCGATCTGGGTAAGATCACCGGCCAGAAGGCTGTTGTCACCCGTGCTCGCAAGTCCATTGCAAACTTCAAGCTCCGTGAGGAGATGCCCATCGGCGCCAAGGTCACCCTTCGCGGCGACAAGATGTGGGAATTCCTGGATCGCCTGTTCAACGTGGCTCTGCCCCGTGTCCGTGACTTCCAGGGCATCAACCCCAACGCTTTCGATGGCCGCGGCAACTATGCCATGGGCATCAAGGAGCAGCTGATCTTCCCCGAGATCGAGTACGATAAGATCGACAAGATCCGCGGCATGGACATCATCATTGTCACCACCGCTAAGACCGATGAAGAAGGCCGCGCCCTGCTGCAGCAGGTTGGCGCTCCCTTCGCCCACTAAGGAGGAAGACAGTAATGGCAAAGACTTCTATGAAGATCAAGCAGGCCCGTCCTGCCAAGTTCTCCACCCGCAAGTACAACCGCTGCAAGCTGTGCGGCCGTCCCCACGCCTATCTCCGGAACTACGGTGTCTGCCGTATCTGCTTCCGTGAGCTGGCTTACAAGGGCGAGATCCCCGGCGTGCGTAAGGCTTCTTTCTAAAAAAATTGAAAATGGCGCAGCAAAAAGACTTGACGAATTAAAATTTGTCTGGTATGCTGAAAAATGGGGCATTTCTGAGGAAATGCACCCATTATGCCATGTTCAGAAGTGTTTTTGGAGCCTGGCACTTATTTTCTTTAACAAAGGTCTTTGATATGGGACCTTGTTAATACGGATGGCGAAAGGTCATGACCAATTGTGCACCACGCGCGAGCGGACTGCTCCATTGGCCATGATACCTCGCTGCCGAAGCGGTCATAGACCGCAACTCTATAAATAGGAGGAACAATCCATGCATATCACCGATCCTGTTGCGGATATGCTGACCCGCGTCCGCAACGCAAACAACGCCAAGCATGAAACCGTGGATGTCCCCGCTTCCAACATGAAGAAGAGCATTGCTCAGATCCTGCTGGATGAGGGCTACATCAAGAGCTTCACCGTGGAGGATGACGGCCTGCAGGGCATGATTCACATCACGCTGAAGTACAACGCCGGCAAGGAGAAGGTCATCACCGGTCTCCGCCGTGTGTCCAAGCCCGGTCTCCGTGTTTACGTGGGCGCCGATGAGCTGCCCCGCGTGCTCCGCGGTCTGGGTATCGCCATCATCTCTACGTCCAAGGGCGTCATGACCGACAAGGCTGCTCGTGCAGCTCACGTTGGCGGCGAAGTCCTGGCATTCGTCTGGTAAGGAGGGTATCGAACAATGTCTCGAATTGGTAGAATGCCCATTACCGTTCCCGCCGGTGTTACCGTGAACGTTGCTGAGGGCAATGTGGTCACCGTCAAGGGACCTAAGGGCGAACTGACTCAGAGCCTGCGGCCTGAGATGATCATTAAACAGGAAGGTACGACGATCACCGTGGAACGTCCTTCCGACGATAAGCTGCATCGCAGCGTTCACGGCCTGACCCGCACCCTGCTCCACAACATGGTCGTCGGTGTTACCGAGGGCTTCAAGAAGGAGCTGGACGTCAACGGCGTCGGTTACCGTGTTGCCAAGGAGGGTACGAACCTGGTCATGAACCTGGGTTTCTCCCACCAGGTGATCGTTCCTGAGATTCCGGGCATCACTGTTGAGGTTCCGGGTCCCAATAAAATCATCATTCATGGATGCGACAAGCAGGCTGTCGGCCAGTTTGCTGCCGAGGTCCGCGAGAAGCGTCCTCCCGAGCCTTATAAGGGCAAGGGCATCAAGTATACTGACGAGGTCATCCGCCGTAAGGTTGGTAAGACCGGCGCCAAGAAGTAAGGAGGTGTGCCGAAATGATTACTAGACCTAATACCAATAAGCAGCGCATGAAGCGTCATAAGCGTGTTCGCGCTAAGATCTCCGGCACTCCCGTGTGCCCCCGTCTCAACGTTTTCCGCAGCGAGGCCAACATCTATGCCCAGATCATCGACGATGTGAACGGCGTGACCCTGGCTTCCGCTTCCTCTCTGGACAAGGCCATCGAAGGTTACGGCGGCAATGTGACCGCTGCTTCCGCTGTTGGCAAGCTGATCGCTGAGCGCGCTCTGGCCAAGGGCATTGAGAACGTCGTGTTTGACCGCGGCGGCTATCTCTATCACGGCCGTGTGCAGGCTCTGGCTGAGGGCGCCCGTGAAGGCGGCCTGAAATTCTAAGGGAGGAGGAAACGAGAAATGGCAAGATTTGAAAGAGAACAGAGCGAGTATATCGAAAAGCTCGTTTACCTCAACCGTGTTTCCAAGACCGTCAAGGGCGGCCGTGTCATGAAGTTCTCCGCGCTGATGGTCGTGGGCGACGGCAAGGGCAAGGTCGGCTATGGTCTGGGCAAGGCCGCTGAGGTCCCCGAGGCCATCCGTAAGGGTCTGGAAGCCGCTAAGAAGAACATGATCACTGTGACCATGTCCGGCAGCACCATTCCTCATGAGACTGTTGGCGAGGCTGGCGCCGGCCGCGTGCTGATGAAGCCCGCTGCTCCCGGTACCGGTATCATCGCCGGCGGCGCTGTGCGTGCCGTCGTCGAGGCCGCAGGCATCAAGGATATCCGTTCCAAGTGCCTGCGTTCCAACAACCCCAACAACGTCGTCGCCGCCACCTTCCAGGGCCTCAAGAGCATGCGTGGTCCTGAGGATGTCGCCCGTATCCGCGGCAAGAGCGTCGAAGAGATCGTGGGTTAAGGAGGCGCTGAGAAATGGCTAAGAATATTACGATCAAGCTCGCTAAGAGCCTGAACGGCCGCCTGGAGAAGCAGGTTGCCACCGCACATTCCCTGGGCCTGCGTAAGATCGGTGACGTCACCGTGCAGCCCGATAACGATTCCACCCGCGGCAAGATCGCCAAGATCGGCTACCTGCTGCAGGTCACCGAAGAGAAGTAAAGGAGGACGGAATCATGAAATTGAGCGAACTGTCTCCCGCTGAGGGCTCCGTCCGTCAGGCTTACCGCAAGGGCCGGGGCGCCGGCAGCGGCAATGGCAAGACCGGCGGCCGCGGCCACAAGGGCCAGAAGGCCCGTTCCGGCGGCAAGGTCCGTATTGGCTTCGAGGGCGGCCAGATGCCTCTGGCACGCCGTCTGCCCAAGCGCGGCTTCAACAACATTTTCGCAACCCCGCTGGAGATCATCAACCTGAGTGCCCTGAACGCGTTTGAGGACGGCGACGTCGTCAACGTCGAGGCTCTGCTGGCCAAGGGCATCCTGTCCAAATGCGAGTATGGCTTCAAGGTCCTGGGCAACGGCAAGGTTACCAAGAAGGTCACTGTCGAGGCTTCTGCTTTCTCCGCTTCTGCCAAGGAGGCTATCGAGGCAGCGGGCGGAAAGGCAGAGGTGAAGTAAAATGATCCAAACCATTCGCAAAGCATGGGGCATCCCTGAGCTGCGGAAAAAGATCGTTTTTACTCTCCTGATCCTGCTGATTTTCCGTCTCGGCAACGCCATCATGGTGCCCTATATCAACCGGGACGCTCTGGCCCTGCAGATGCAGGTTTGGGGCACCGGCCTGCTGGGCCTTTACAACGTGATGAGCGGCGGCGCTTTTGCCACCGCCACCGTGTTTGCCTTGAGCATCCAGCCTTATATCAACAGTTCTATTATCATCCAGCTGCTGACTGTGGCCATCCCCGCTCTGGAGCGGCTGGCCCGTGACGGCGGCGAGGAAGGTAAGAAGAAGATCCAGTCCATCACCCGCTACGCTACCGTGGCGATCGCCATTCTCCAGGCCATTGGCTATTACTTCATGATGAAGAATTACAACCTCCTGGAGCAGGACGGCATCTGGGTGGCACTGGTCATCATCGTGACTCTGATCGCAGGTTCCTCCTTCGTGATGTGGATGGGCGAGCAGGTCACCGAGTTCGGTGTAGGCAACGGTATCTCCATCATTCTGTTCGCCGGTATTCTGGCCCGGATCCCCTCTATGGTTTCCGGCATGAAGGACGGCATCCAGAGATGGTCCGCCATCAACGCAGGCACTCTGACTGCGGAGACCCTGACCTCTGCCGGTTACACCGAGGCACAGGCGCAGGCTTACCTGAACGGCGCACTGGCTCCTTGGAGCATTGCGCTGCTGGTCATCGGTATGCTGGCTCTGATCGCATTCATTGTCTTTATCAATGACGCTGAGCGTCGCATTCCCGTGCAGTACGCCAAGCGTCAGGTGGGCCGTAAGATGTATGGCGGCCAGAGCAGCACCCTGCCCATGAAGGTGAACATGTCCGGCGTTCTGCCTATCATCTTTGCCCAGAGCATTGCTTCTCTGCCCATCACCATCTGGACCTTCATCGGTATGCCCAAGGAAGGTACTGTGTCCTACAGCATCTACAATGCCATTGATACGAAGTCCGTCATCTACATGGTGGTGTACTTCATCATGATCATTGGCTTCAGCTATTTCTACTCCAGCATCCAGTTCAACCCCGTGGAGATCGCCAACAACCTGAAGAAGCAGGGCGGCTTCATTCCGGGCTTCCGTCCCGGCCAGCCCACCGTGCAGTTCATTCAGAAGGTCCTGAACCGGATCACCATGTTCGGCGCCATCTATCTGGGTATCGTTGCCATCTGCCCCCTGATCGTGGGCAAGATCATTGACAACTCTTCTCTGGCCATCGGCGGCACCTCCGTCATCATCGTGGTGGGTGTTGCGCTTGAGACCGTGAAGGCGCTGGAGAATCAGATGCTGATGCGTCAGTACAAGGGCTTCCTGGAATAAAAAGGAAGGCGTGCTGTCATGAAAATGATCCTGTTAGGCGCCCCCGGCGCCGGCAAGGGCACACAGGCTGAGCGCCTGTGCAAAGTGCTGAATATCCCCACCATCTCCACTGGCAACATCCTCCGGGCCGCCGTGAAAAACGGCACCCCTACCGGCAAGCAGGCGGAAGCCTACATGAAGGCCGGCAAGCTGGTCCCCGATGAGGTCATCATCGGCATCATCCATGACCGGCTGGACGAGGATGACTGCAAGAACGGCTATATCCTGGACGGCGTGCCCCGCACCATCGCTCAGGCTGAGTCTCTGGAGAAGGCCGGGATCCGGTTTGACGACGTAATCTCCATCGAGATCCCCGATGAGGCGATCATGGAGCGCATGAGCGGCCGCCGCGTCTGCGAGCACTGCGGAGCCAGCTACCATCTGGTGGCTGTGCCTCCCAAGGTGCCCGGCGTGTGCGACAGCTGCGGCGGCAAGCTGATTCAGCGTCACGATGATGAACCTGAGACGGTCAAGCACCGCCTTGAGGTCTATCATAAGGAGACGGAACCTCTCAAGGATTTCTACGCTGAGAGGGGTCTCCTGAGATCGGTGGAAAATCAACCCTCTGTGGAGGCCACAACCAAGGCCATCCTCAACGCCCTGAGGAGATGAGCTTATGATTACGCTCAAATCCGCACATGAGATCGAACTGATGCGCCGAGCGGGAAAAATTACCGCGGCTGCCCGTGCTTTGGCAGGGGAAATGGTAAAGCCCGGCGTAACAACCCAGGAGATCGACAGGGCAGTGGAGCATTTCATCCGCAAGCAGGGTGCCGTTCCCTCATTCCTCCATTTTCCCGGCCCGCCGGGAGTCCGGGCATTCCCCGGCAGTGTCTGCGCCAGTGTCAACGATGAGATCATCCACGGTATCCCGGGCCCCCGGGTGCTGCAGGAGGGTGACATCGTCAGCATTGATGTAGGCGCCTATATCGGAGGATATCATGGGGACTGCGCAGCCACCTTCCCCTGCGGCAAGGTCTCTCCGGAGGCTCAGAATCTGATCGATGTGACCAGACAGAGCTTCTTCGAGGGCATCAAGTTTGCCAAGGAAGGCTGCCGGCTGTATGATATTTCCGCAGCGATCCAAGGTTATGTGGAGAGTCACGGCTGCTCCATCGTCCGTGAATATGTCGGTCACGGCATCGGCACGGAGATGCACGAGTCACCCGAGATTCCCAACTACGGTCATCCAGGCCGCGGACCCCGGCTTCTTCGGGGCATGACCATCGCGGTTGAACCCATGGTGAACGCCGGCACTGCCGCCATCCGCCAGATGCCAGACGGTTGGACCGTCCGGACTGCGGACGGCAAGTTGGCGGCCCACTATGAGAATACGCTTCTGATCACCGACGGGGAGCCTGAGATCCTGACGGCTCCCGCCATCTGAGGAAAGACGTATATGGAGATCGCAAAATCAGATATTGTTCGTTCCGATGCCGGCAGAGATCAGGGAAAACTCTTCATCGTTCTCGCGGTGGAGGGGGAGTACCTTCTGCTGGCAGACGGAAAAGGCCGCAAGGCGGAGTCACCGAAACGCAAAAAACGCAAACACGTGCTGTTTGTGGCGGAGGATGACAGCCGTCTGGCGGATAAGATCAAACGCAGCGAGAAGATCACCAACAGTGAGCTTCGCAGGACACTCGCGGCCTACCGCGGGGAAGTCCAACCGGACCAGGAGGGATAACGTTTGGCAAAATCCGACATGATCGAAGTGGAAGGCGTTGTGGTAGAGTCCCTGCCCAACACGACTTTCCAGGTGGACATTGGAAATGGCCACATGATTCTGGCACACATCTCCGGAAAACTCAGAATGAATTTCATCAGGATCTTGCCCGGCGATAAGGTCACCGTGGAGATGTCTCCCTATGACCTGACCCGTGGCCGGATCACCTGGCGCAGCAAATAAGCCGCGTCCGGCGAAATCTAAGACACAAAACGCTGAAAGGAAGGTTACAAACTTATGAAGGTAAGACCGTCCGTGAAGCCCATGTGCGAAAAGTGCAAGGTTATTCGCCGCAAAGGCCGTGTTATGGTGATTTGCGAGAACCCCAAGCACAAGCAGCGCCAGGGCTAAGATTGATTGGAGGTTAAAAAGTATGGCACGTATTGCCGGTATTGACCTGCCCAAGGATAAGCGCATTGAAATCGGCCTGACCTATATCTATGGCATTGGCCGCAAGAGCGCGAAGGACATCCTGGAAAAGGCCGGGGTCAACCCTGACACCCGCGTGAAGGATCTGACTGACGCCGAGGAGCAGAAGCTCCGTGACGTGATCGACAACTATATCGTCGAGGGCGATCTGCGCCGTCAGACCGCTCTGGACATCAAGCGCCTCAGCGAGATCGGCTGCTACCGCGGCATGCGTCATCGCAAGGGCCTGCCTGTCCGCGGCCAGCGCAGCAAGACCAACGCCCGCACCCGCAAGGGCCCCAAGAAGACCATCGCAAATAAGAAGAAGTAAGAAAGGAGAACAGCAATGGCACAGGCAAAGAAAGTCATCCGCCGTCGGCGGGAGAAGAAGAACATTGAGCGTGGCCAGGTCCATATCCGTTCTTCTTTCAACAACACCATGGTAACCGTTACCGATACCCAGGGCAATGCTATTTCCTGGGCTTCCTCCGGCGGACTGGGTTTCCGCGGCAGCAAGAAGTCCACTCCCTTCGCGGCTCAGACCGCAGCCGAGACGGCTGCCCGCGCCGCTATGGAGCATGGCCTGAAGACCGTTGAGGTCTTCGTCAAGGGTCCCGGCCAGGGCCGTGAAGCCGCTATCCGCGCGCTGCAGGCCGTGGGTCTGGAAGTGACCATGATCAAGGACGTCACCCCCATCCCCCACAATGGCTGCCGTCCCCCGAAGCGCCGCCGCGTGTAATCGAAAGAGGAGGTAACAAGCAATATGGCAAAGAATATGCAGCCCATCGCCAAGCGCTGCAAGGCTCTGGGCATCTCTCCTGCTGAGATGGGTTACGCTAAGAAGACCACCAATCGTAATCCCGGCGGCCAGATGCGTAAGAAGAAGAGCGAATACGGCCTCCAGCTGGCTGAGAAGCAGAAGGTCAAGTTCATCTACGGTGTTCTGGAAAAGCAGTTCCACGCTTACTATGAGAGCGCTGCTGCCGCTTCCGGTAAGACCGGCGATAACCTGCTGATCCTGGTTGAGCGCCGTCTGGACAACGTTGTGTATCGTATGGGTCTCGCCGCTACTCGCCGTCAGGCCCGTCAGCTGGTGAGCCACGCCCACTTCACCGTCAACGGCAAGAAGGTCAACATTCCTTCCTACCTGGTGAAGGCTGGCGATGTCATCGAAGTGGCCGAGAGCAGCCGTTCTTCCGAGCTGTTCAAGCGCCTCACTGGTGAGAATGCCCCCATGACCCTGCTGCCTGCCTGGCTGGAGCGCACCAAGGGCACTCTCCAGGGTACGGTTGCTCACCTTCCCACCCGCGAGGAGATCGATACTCCCGTGGAAGAGCACCTCATCGTCGAGTTGTACTCCAAGTAATTGGGAGGATACCCTCGAAGAATGGTACGAACTGCAAGCGGCACGCGGCTTGACCGCGTGACCGCAATGACAAGATGAAGGAGGGTAACCGCATGATCGAAATTGAGAAGCCCCAGATCGAGTGCATCGAGACCCCGGCTGACATCACTTATGGCAAGTACGTGGTAGAGCCTCTGGAGCGCGGCTATGGCACCACCCTCGGCAACGCCCTGCGCCGCATTCTGCTTTCCTCTCTGCCCGGCACTGCGCCGACGACCATCAAGATCGACGGTGTGCAGCACGAGTTTTCCACCATCCCCGGCGTCAAGGAGGATGTGACGGAGATCGTTCTGAACATCAAGAGCTTGCTGACCAAGCTCCATGGTGATTCCGGCAAGACCGTCTATATCGAGGCGGTGGGTCCCTGCACAGTTACCGCCGGCGACATTAAGGCCGACGGTGAGGTGGAGATCCTGAATCCGGATCTGCACATTGCGACGCTGGACAGCGGTGCCACGCTGAACATGGAGATCACCCTCTCCCATGGTCGGGGCTATGTGCCCGCCGACCGGAATAAGCCCACGCAAAACGTCATCGGCACCATTGCCGTGGATTCCATCTATACCCCTGTCAAGAAGGTCAACTACACTGTGGAGCCCACCCGTGTGGGCACCTCCAGCGACTTCGACAAGCTGACGCTGGAAGTCTGGACCGACGGGACCATTTCTGCCCGGGACGCTGTTTCTCTGGGCGCCAAGATCCTGTGCGACCACTTCACTCTGTTCACCGACCTCTCCGAAAGCGTTGGCAGCAAGCCTACCGTGGTGGAGAAGGCGGAGGCCCAGCGTGACAAGGTACTGGAAATGACCATCGAGGAGCTGGACCTCTCTGTCCGCAGCTTTAACTGCCTCAAGCGCGCCAACATCAACACCGTCGAGGACTTGATCTCCAAGACCGAGGACGAGATGATGAAGGTCCGCAACCTGGGCCGCAAGTCCCTGGAAGAGGTCATCAACAAGCTGGCGATGATGGGCCTGCACCTGGCTGACGAGGAAAACAACTAAATTTTCCGCCGGGAACACCCCGGCGCACCAAAATCCTTACAAGGAGGAGAACCGAAATGCCCGGAACTCGGAAACTTGGCAAGACCAGCGACCAGCGCATGGCTATGCTGCGTCAGCAGGTCACTGATTTCCTGGATAACGGCAAGATGGAGACCACCATCACCCGTGCCAAGGAAATCAAGCCCATGGCTGAAAAGATGATCACCCTGGGTAAGAAGGCCGACCTGGCCGCTTACCGTCAGGCGATGTCTTTCATCACCCGCGAAGATGTCTGCAAGAAGATCTTCAAGGAGATCGCTCCCAAGTATGCGGAGCGCAACGGCGGCTATACCCGCATCATCCGCACCGGCATCCGCCGCGGCGATGCTGCTGAGACCGCTATCATCGAGCTCGTCTGATTCAGACCCGCTCACGGCGTAAGCACTGATAAAAGCCCCATTGTCATGGAACTCGAGACCATGACAATGGGGCTTTTTATGGGTTAATTAAATAGCTGTAACGCCATTTTATGTAGAACAAGCCCCCGGAAAAGCTTTCGGGGGCTTGTTCAGAAAAAAGAAGAAAAAGAAGAAAAAAGAGAAAAGCAAAAATAAGAACTGGACTTACCGCACGCCAAAGAGGAGATCTCCGTAGGTGGGGAAGGGCCAATATTTGTCGGCAGTGATGGACTCTGCCTCGTCGCAGACCACTCGCAGCTCTGCCATTTTTTGCAGGACCACATCCCGGATCACATAGGCTGCGTCCGTTACATCGGGGATTGCTTTCAACCGGATCAGGGTGGTATCCAGAGAGGAAGCGGCGTCACTGATCTCGTCCGCCAGCTTGGAGAGTTTGGAGATCAGATCCTTTTCATATTTACAGGCCAGCCCGGGAACCGCCGCAGTTTTGGCGGCCACAGTGCCAGACAGATTGCCCAGATAGGCCTCCACAGCAGGCAGAATTTCCTTTCGGGCCATATCTACCATGGTAAGCCCCTCGATATTGACGGTCTTGCAGTAGTTTTCCAGACAGATCTCATACCGGGAACGGATCTCCGCTTCGGAAAAGATCTTCAGAGATGTGAGCATTTCCACGTTTTTCTTTTCCAGCACGGTGGCCAGAGCATCCGGTGTGGTGCGGAGATTCAGCAGTCCCCGTTTTTCTGTGGCCTCCTTGATCCAGGCGTCATCATAGCCGTTGCCGTTGAAAATGATCCGCTTGTGGGCCTTGATGGTCTCCTTGATCAGGTCATGGAGCGCGGACTCAAAATCAGGTACACCCTCCAGCCGGTCGGCAAACTCCTTCAGCGTTTCTGCCATGGCTGCGTTGAGCATGATGTTGGCACAGGCGATAGAATCGGAGGAGCCCACCATGCGGAACTCAAACTTGTTGCCTGTGAAGGCGAAGGGGGAGGTGCGGTTGCGGTCTGTGGTGTCCCGGGTGAATTTAGGCAGCACATGAACGCCCAGCTTCAAAACGGTTTTCTCGGTGCCGCTGTAAGGGGTGTCCGTCTCAATGGCATCCAGAACGGCGGTAAGCTCGTCGCCCAAAAAGATAGAGATTACAGCAGGAGGTGCTTCGTTGGCGCCCAGACGGTGATCGTTGCCGGCAGTGGCCACAGACAGCCGCAACAGGTCCTGATAATTGTCCACGGCCTGAACGGCGGCGCACAGGAACAGCAAAAACTGGGCATTTTCATAGGGCGTCTCACCGGGTTTGAACAGATTCACGCCGGTGTCCGTAGCCAGAGACCAGTTGTTGTGCTTGCCGCTGCCGTTGACGCCAGCAAAGGGCTTTTCTGCCAGCAGGCACACCAGACCGTGACGGGAAGCAACCTTCTGCATGATCTCCATGGTCAACTGGTTGTGATCCGTGGCGATGTTTGCCACGGAGAAAATGGGAGCCAGCTCGTGCTGAGAGGGCGCTACCTCATTGTGCTCCGTTTTGGCCAGAATACCCAGCTTCCACAGCTCCGTGTTCAGATCCTCCATGTAGGCTTCTACCCGGGGCTTGATAGCACCGAAATAGTGGTCATCCAGCTCCTGTCCCTTGGAAGGCTTGGCGCCGAATAAGGTCCGGCCGCAGAAGACCAGATCCTTCCGCTTTTCGTACATGGCCTTGTCGATCAGAAAATACTCCTGCTCAGGTCCTACGCAGGGACGGACGCACTTGACGTCCTCATTGCCGAAGAGCTTCAGGACCCGAAGGGCCTGCTTGTTCAGCGCCTGCATGGATCGCAGCAGCGGCGTTTTCTTATCCAGAGCTTCCCCGCTGTAAGAGCAGAAAGCTGTGGGGATACACAGGGTATGGCCTTTGATGAAAGCATAGGAGGTGGGGTCCCAGGCGGTATAGCCACGGGCCTCAAAGGTGGCCCGCAGACCGCCGGAGGGGAAGGAGGAGGCGTCCGGCTCTCCCTGGATCAACTCCTTGCCGGAAAACTCCATGATGACGCCGCCATCGGGAGACGGAGCAATGAAGCCGTCATGCTTTTCTGCGGTGACGCCGGTCAGGGGCTGAAACCAGTGGGTAAAATGGGTGGCGCCGTGCTCCACAGCCCAGTCCCGCATGGCGGTAGCTACCGCGTCTGCCACATGGGTATCCAGAGAAGCACCCTCATCAATGGTCTTCTTCAGAGAAGCATAAACATCGGAGGGCAGCTTGGCCCGCATGACCCGGTCATCAAATACCAGACTGCCGAAATAGTCAGAAACTGTACGCATGTATAAACTCCTTTCCTTCATAAAAAAGGGGGCACCGATCCCCCGGAATCACATTCCGGGACACCGTTGCCCCTCCGCATAACAATCAAAAATAGCGTCTTGAAGATTACTCTCCAAGACGCCATTGCCTTTGATGTTGGGGATTATACACGATAAGGTTTTGCTTGTCAAGATGTTTCCTACAAAAAAACGGAGGAATTTTCGGGAAATTTGCCGAAGCCTCTTGACATCCCGGAAATACCTGTTAAGATAGAAATACAATTTCAAAGTCCCTTATCAAGAGTGGCGGAGGGAGCGGCCCGATGAAGCCACGGCAACCTGTTTTCACAAGGTGCCAATTCCGACGGAAACGACAGATGAGGAGCGGAAAACGATCTTTTCACGCGCTTCCATGTCGGAAGCGCGCGTTTTTTGTCATCCGGCGAGGGACAGCAAAGGAGAAAGAACATGGCAAGAACCTACTTATTTACCTCTGAATCCGTGACTGAGGGCCACCCCGACAAGATCTGCGACCAGATCTCTGACGCGGTGCTGGACGCCATTCTGGCCAAGGACCCCAACGGACGCGTGGCCTGCGAGACCACCGCTTCCACCGGCCTGGTACACATCATGGGCGAGATCACCACCAGCTGCTACGTGGATATTCCCAAGATCGCCCGGGAAGTTATCCGGGATATCGGTTATGACCGCGCCAAGTACGGCTTTGACTGCGATACCTGCGGTATTATTTCCAACATCGACGAGCAGTCCAGCGATATCGCTCTGGGCGTGGACAAGTCTCTGGAGGCCAAGGAATCCGGCGAGGCCGAGCTGGATAACGGCGCCGGCGATCAGGGCATGATGTTCGGCTACGCCTGCGATGAGACCCCGGAGCTGATGCCCCTGCCTATTTCTCTGTCTCATAAAATGGCCCGGAAGCTTACCGAGGTCCGCAAGACCGGACTTGTGAACTATCTGCGGCCTGACGGCAAGACTCAGGTCACTGTGGAGTATAACGGCGAGAAGCCCATCCGTGTGGATACCGTGGTGCTCTCCACCCAGCACAGCCCCGAGGTGACGCTGGAGCAGATCCGCAAGGATATGATCGATATGGTCATCAAGCCCACCATTCCCGCAGAACTGCTGGACGAGAATACGAAGATCTATGTGAACCCCACCGGCCGGTTCGTCATCGGCGGCCCTCAGGGTGACAGCGGCCTCACCGGCCGGAAGATCATCGTGGATACCTACGGCGGCAGCGCCCCTCACGGCGGCGGCTGCTTCTCCGGCAAGGACCCCACCAAGGTGGACCGCTCCGCTGCTTACGCCGCCCGCTGGGTGGCCAAGAACATCGTGGCGGCAGGACTGGCCCGGAAGTGCCAGGTGCAGCTGGCCTACGCCATCGGCGTGGCCCAGCCCGTCAGCGTGCTGGTGGATACCTTCGGTACCGGTACGGTGGGGGATGAGAAGCTGGAAGAGGCTGTGAAGAAGGTCTTTGACCTGCGGCCCACCGCCATCATCCGGGATCTGGACCTGAGAAAGCCTATCTATCGCCAGCTGGCGGCCTACGGCCACATGGGCCGCGAGGATCTGGGCGTATCCTGGGAAAGGACCGACCGGGTGGACGCCCTGAAGGCTGCCCTTCAGTAACGGAATCAACTGTCAGATAGAACCCACCCCGGAGTACACAGTACTCCGGGGTGGGTTTTTTCAAATCTTTTCCAGCATGGACCGGACAGCGTCCAGATCCGCGGAAGTGAGGCCATAAAGCGCGGCTACCGCCCGGTCAAGCTGCTGCCGGACGGCGTCCTGACAGCGGGGGTCCGAGGCTCGGTGGCCCTCCTCGCAGAGAGCGGCGATGGACAGATGACGGCTGTCCGCGGGGTCAAAGGCCGGAATATGCAGCTTGTCCAGCACATGAGCGGAAATACTGGTGGGGTTCATGTAGCAGGTGACGCAGCAGCGCACCGGCGCGGAGCTGAGAATCCCGCAGAGATAATAGGCCTCTTCCCGGCAGTCAGTGCCTACATAGACCACCTTTTCGTTGGGCAGGGGCAGCGTTTCTCCCAGATAGGGGTCCTGCATCGGTGCGATGACCGCCGTGATGAAGGAGCGGGCGATGTAGCGCCACGCTACCTTGTAGCGGGAAAACGTATAGGGTCCCACCCGCAGCAGCGCATAGAAGTAACGCTCTTGGATGGCCCGTTCCCACCCGGCGAAGCCTTTCCGGGTTTCCAGAAGATCCCGGAACCGGGTCAAGTAGGCGTAGGTCAGCGGCAGATCCTGCCGCAAATCCGCTTCCGCAAGGGGATAGATTTTGGTTTCAGCCGTGTGGGGGCACAGCAGCCAAGCACGGCTGCGGACGCTCCACTGGGAGAGGTCGCTGCCCTGAATGAGGGGATAGATGCAGGTTGGCTCCAGCTCCGCCGTAACGGCGGGGGCCTTGCGGTGGGCCTTTTCCGCCAGATTAGTGACCCGCAGGGCATTGCCTGTCCGTTCCAGAATCTGAAGCTGATAGACGGCGTTGGCCCCGCCGGTGAATACACCGGTCCGGGCCTGATAGGGATTGCTGCCTAAAAGGGCGTCCAGCACCGGGGACAGTCCACTGGGAGCACTGACCCACACGGAGCCAGAATCCTCCCGGTGGGCGGGAGCGGCGGTCATGTCCTCCATCCGTACAAAGGGAAGAACGGAGGCAATCGTCGCGTCCGGTGACCGGACCGCCCGCCGGAAGCCGGGCTTTGCCTGCCAGTGCCGATAGGGGACAGGGAAAACGTGGCGGGTATCCCGCTGGATGAGTACCAGCGCAACAGGGGTACAGATTCCGTCAAAGGGCCGGATGCGGCCAAGGTCTTCCACCTCCAGCACCCGAAAATCCAGACTGGGGCCGTCCAGATGAAACCGCCGGAACCCGGCACCGTTCTGGGCGGAGCGGAAGGTGGCCTGCCGCAAGATAAAGCTGAGGCGCCCACCGGGGACGAGAAAGCGGTCCAACGCGGCGCAGGTGAACAGGGTGGACACATCCTCCTTGGAAAAACCGAGCCGGGGGCCTTTCACCTGCAACAGGCCGTATTCCCCCCACAAATGCTGGGACCCGGCCCGATACCGGGGGGACAGGAACTCCCAGTTTACCCACGGGGGATTTCCCATGACTATATCTGCTTTTTGGTGGAAGAACGCCCAAATACGGTTCAGCAAAATACCGGCCAAAAGACGCCGCCCATTCGGGGGCAGAGAGGTGAGCAGACCGCGTGCTTCCGGCATGGAAAGAAATTCCTCCGGATCAGGGTGCATTTTCACTGCCTGACGGCAGAGGGACAGGGGAACATCACATACCAGACCACAGCCGATGTCGATCACCAGTGTATCCCCCCGGAGGATGGGGATATTCAGAGCGTCATAGCGGTAAATGGGAAGAAACAGACCCGCTTCCGGCAGTGGCTGGCGGGCCATGACGGCCAGATAATTGACCTTCGCCGTTAAGACTGCCAATGGGTGGAGGTCGAAGCCTGCCACCTGATCAGATAAGGGAGGGTCTTGGGGCGTATCCGCCCGGATCATGCGGAGAGCCTGGATCAAAAAAACACCGGAGCCGCAGGCGGGGTCCAGAAAGCGCAAATCTCCGGCCTGCCGTCCGTTGGCGCTGACGGCATTTTGCAGCGTCCGTTCCGCCAGCCAGCCGGGGGTGTAGTATTCCCCAAGGGCATGGCGGAGGGCCGGGGGGACCACGGTTTCGTAGATGCGGCTGAGACTGTCCGGGGAAAGGGTGCTGCCTTCCGGACAGGTGTCAAAGGCCTCCAGACAGGCCTGCAATTCCTCACACTGGGTTTCCAGCGCCGGGTCCCAGATGTCCAGCGGCCAGATATACCAGTCATCCCCACAGAAATTGCGGATACCCCGGCTGGCAAAGGCTTTTCCGGAGAGAAGCTCCGTCAGGGGCGGCGTGGGGGAATCGTCCCGGAGGATGTTCCATGCGATCAGCTTGATGAGCACACTGTAAAAGGTCTGGATGCTTTGCAGGAGCCGGGGCAATTCCGGCGGTGTGTCAAAACCAAACCGATCATCCAAGGACCCGGCGTCGGTTTTTGCATTGGGAGAGAGCCGCTGGCGCAGATCACCGTAGATCAGTTCCAATTCCTGCGCCCACAGTTCAAACAGCGCTGAACCTTCCCACAGGGTGGGGTCCAGCCACTGATAAAAACAACGGACACACCGCACCATGACGCCATGGAGCGGTGTGTCCTCTTTTTTCAGTTGGATCAAGATGGAATGCAGATCGTACATGGTCCCTCCGGCGGGCTGACTGCCGCCTGACAGTTTATTTGGTTTCCGCAGCGGCCCGGACGGGCAGTTCGCTGATAAGGGTGGAGCCCAGCACCAGAACGGCGCCAAGGATGCCGCTCCAACCCAGAGGCTCCTTCAGCAGCAGAGCGGAGAGGAAGATGGCTACGATGGGGTCGATGTAGCTGAACAGCACCACCGTCTGGGCGGGGAGATAGGTCATGGAGCCGAAGAACAGGGAATAGCACCAGCCGGTGTGGAAAACACCTACGATCAGCAGCAGTACGGCGCCCAGAGGTGTCAGAGCCATAGCGGCTACATCCTCCGTCAGCAGGATATAGGGGATCATCACCAGTGCTGCCACCGCCAGCTGTACCAGAGTCCGCTCACAGGCGGGGACCTGATCCAGAAACTTGTTGATGGACACATCGCTGGCATAAAGCACGGCGGAAAGAAGGGCCAGCAGGATACCGGTGGCTTCCCCGGCTTCCGGCAGGCCGGACTGGGGGACTCCGGAGACAAACACCATGCCGCACAGGGCGGCCAGCACGCAGAGGAGCTTTCTGGTGGTCAGCTTTTCGTGGAACAGAAAGGGGGAGGCCAGCGTCACGAACACCGGCGCCATGTAGTAGCACAGGGTAGCGGTGGCCACGGTGGTGTAACGGTAGGCTTCAAACAGCGTGATCCAGTTGAAGCTGATGATCGCGCCGGAAAGAGCCAGCAGCTTCCAATGCGGCTGGACGCTTGCCCACCGAAAGGGTGTCCGGCGGAAATACAGCAGAAGCAGCAGGAACACTGCGCCCACCGCGCCGCGGACAAAGGCGATGACAGAGGAGGGCAGGTTGATATAGCGGACAAAAATGCCGATGGTGCCGAAGGCGGTGACGGCAATGATGAGATCCAGCTTGGCACGGTTGACGGACTTCATAGGAACAAACCTCTCTTGGAAGAAAATGATATATTTTATGCCAGCAGCGGCAGCAGAACATCCGTCAGCAGTCGGAGGGCCTCTTCCAGATCAGACTGGGACAGACCGGCGTAATTGACCACCAGCGTGTGGGCGAAGCGGGGGTCCGGTACGGCGGCATACTCTGAGAGAAAGCTCAGTCGGATGCCGGCCTCCGCCGTCAGGCGGCGCAATTCTTCATCGGAGCGGTTGGTATCCAGCCGCAGCAGAAAGTGCAGACCGGCCCCCTCCTCGGAAAAGGTGACATGGCTGGCCAGCGGCGAGGCCCGGAAGGCGCTGATGGTGGCGGAGCGGCGGTCCCGATATTCCTTCCGCATCCGGGAGAGGTGACGCTCGTAGTGGCCCCCGGCGATGAAACGGGTCAGAACGTGCTGCTCCAGCGCAGGGACCGTACAGGCATAGAAGCCCAGCTCCTGCCGGTAGCGTTCCAGCAGCCGGGGCGGCAGCACCAGAAAGCCAAGACGCATAGAGGGGGAAATGGTCTGGGAAAAGGTGTTCAGGTAAATGACCCGGCCCCGGTCATCGATGCTTTGCAGGGTGGGGATGGGACGGCCGGTGTAGCGGAACTCGCTGTCATAGTCATCCTCGATGATGGTGGAGCCGGTATCCTCTGCCCAGCGCAGAAGGGCTTGCCGCCGGGCGATGGGGGTCACCAGTCCGGTGGGGTACTGGTGGTTGGGGGAGATGTGCAGCGCCCGCGCCTTGGATCTCATCAGCGCCGCCAGTTCTACGCCCTGATTATCCAGCGGGATGGGGGCGCAGACGGCTCCGCAGGCGTCATAGACCTGACGGATCTTGGGATAGCCGGGGTCCTCCACGGCGAACATCGTGTCCCGGCCCAGCAGTTGGGCCAGCAATAAGTAAAGGTATTCCGCACCGGCGCCGATGACGATCTGTTCCGGGGAGACTGCCATACCTTTGAAATCCCGGAGATCGTCGGCAATGGCCTGCCGCAGGGCGGCCAAGCCCTGATGGGGCACAGGGGACAGCAGGGCCTCCGGCGCTTCCGAGAGGACCTGCCGGGTGAGGCGGGCCCAAGTGGAGACGGGGAACCGGGCAGTGTCCACCTGATTGCGGGCCAGATCCAGCCGCCAGGAAACAGTGGTGGTCTCCGGCATCAAAACCGAGCGGACAGCAGGCGGTGGGGCCTGCTCCACGGCGGAGACAAAAAAGCCACGCTTGGGCCGGGCCTGTAAATAGCCCTCCGCTTCCAACTGGCTGTACGCGCCCTCCACGGTAACAACGGAGACCCGCAGATGCTCCGCCAGCGCCCGCTTGGAGGGAAGCCGCGTCCCGGCGGGCAGAGCACCGCTGAGAATGTCCGCCCGGATCCGGCGGCACAGGTATTCATAGAGGGGGAGAGAACCCCGCTCCTCCATGGGGTAAGTCAGCATAGCGGCACCTCCAGAATGGGATGGGAAGAAAGCGCCCCGGCAAGGGTGACCCAGCCGGGGCGGAATGATTAGAAAGAAAACTCAGAAACTGCCCGGGCCGTCGGAGAAATCTGACTGCCGGGAGCGGAACTCCGGCATATCTTCCTTGGCGGCATCGAAATAGGCAAGCTGGACGCACTGGTAGTTAGGCAGATAGAAGATGGACAGCGCGTAAACGAAGGCGGAGGCTGTCAGGATCTGCCACAGAGGCATGGGAGCGGCGAGGGCCGCATAGGGGTCCATACCGCTGAACCCAAGGGTCAAGATCGCCTGACTCGTAAAAAAGAGACTGGGAAGTATACTCAGCAGGATCCAGCCCATGTAGCTGAGATCCAGCTTGAACAGCTCCATTTTATACCCCTGCGTCTGCCGCTTGCTCAGATTCAGCGCCTCCATAATATCCATCTCCGGATCTTCATAGAGATTATAAAGGGCGAAGCTGTAGCGGTAATAGGCGATGATGCCGGGGAATACAAACAGCATGGACCACAGGAACACAAACAGGTTGATCACGATGTTCAGAGCGATGATTTTGCCGGTGAAGGAGAACCCGTCGAACAGCACCGCGTATTCCGAGCGTTCCCGGCGGCGGATGTCCATGCAGTAGAGGGCAAAGCCGGCGGCTAAGATCCACTCAGCCAGCGTTGTGAGGATGGAGAGGAAGGTGGATACCAGCTCCGGCCCGGGAATCAGGGCCTCCAGCAGGCTGAGCAGAAACAGACAGGCACAGTACAGGGCCGTCATACCCTTGGGGGATACCTGAGCTGTCTGCAAGAGTTTCCGGGTCTGGGCTTTCATTTCGGCGCGGTCAATGGGCTTCGTCATAAAAAGGGACCTCCATTCGCCGCTCCGGCAGACAGGCCGGACTGCGGCGATACTTTCTGAAAGATATGCTTCATCATAGCATACCTCCGAAAAAAAGACAAGAGAGGCAGAGGAGGTACAGCGACTGCGGGAGTTGTCGGCAGGAAAATATGCAGGTTGACCAAAAAGAGAGGGTGGGCTTGTGCAAAAACAGGGAAAAAGTGGAGGAATACAAAGAAATTGATAAATTTTATACAAAAAAACGAATTCATAGTCTGGACATTTTTCAACAGGTGGTGTAGAATAAAGCGCAGTATGTGATAGTGTGCCGAAGCATGGCCTGCCATGCCATTGCCCGATGGCGGGGCGGGGTATGCTTTGACACCTATCAATGGAGTAAGAATGAGGTGAAGACAATGGCACAAGCTTTCTTTGGCGGCGTTCATCCCCATGATATGAAGGCCGCAACCAATGAAAAGGCCATCGAGCAGCTGGCACCCCCGGCTACCGTGGTCATCCCCATGTCGATGCACTTTGGCGCACCCTGCACCCCGATCGTAAAAGTAGGCGACCAGGTAAAGGTGGGTCAGAAAATCGGCGAATTCAAGGGGCTGGGCGCCCCCATCCATGCCAGCGTTTCCGGTACGGTGAAGGCCATCGAGCCCCGGCCCTTCTCTATGGGCGGCGACATGGTGTCCGTTGTGATCGAAAACGATTTCCAGAACACGGTCAGCGAAGAGATGAAGGCTCCTGCCGATCCCGACGCTCTGACGGTGGAGGAAATGGTCGAGATCGTGAAGAATGCCGGTATCGTGGGTATGGGCGGCGCGACCTTCCCCACGCATGTTAAGATCTCCGGCGGCATCGGCAAGGTGAAGGACGTGCTCATCAACGGCGCTGAGTGCGAGCCTTACATCACCGGCGACCATCGGGCCATGCTGGAGCGTCCCGAGGAGATCATCGGCGGCGCTACCTATCTGGCCAAGATGTTCGGCGTGGACAAGGTCATCATCGGCGTTGAGGACAACAAGCAGAACGGCATCGACGCCATGAACAAGGTCATCGCTGAGAAGAAGGCCCCCGTTGTGGTGGAGCCTCTGCGCTGCCGTTACCCCCAGGGCGGTGAGAAGCAGCTGATCCAGGCCATCACCGGCCGTCAGGTGCCTCCCGGCGGCCTGCCCGCTGATGTGGGCTGCGCGGTGTTCAACATCAACACCACCATCTGCATCTTCAAGGCCATCACCACCGGTATGCCCGTGGTGAACAAGGTGGTCACCGTGTCCGGCTCCGGCATCGTGGACCCCAAGAACATCGAGTGCCCCATCGGTACCCCCGTGTCTCTGCTGCTGGACGCTTGCGGCGGCGTGAAGGACGGTACTTACAAGCTCATCGCCGGCGGCCCCATGATGGGCATGGCCCAGTATACCGCGGATATTCCCGTGGCCAAGGGTACCGGCGCCATCCTCGCTTTCTGCGAGAAGGAGGAGCAGACCGTTGAGCATCCCCAGTGCATCCGCTGCGGTAAGTGCGTTGCCGCCTGCCCGGTGCACCTGGAACCTCTCTTTATGTATCAGTATGCCGAGAAGGGCATGGTGGATGAGCTGAACGAGGCCCACATCATGGACTGCATGGAGTGCGGCGCCTGCGCTTACGCCTGCCCCGCCCGTATGCACCTGACCCACATGTTCAAGACCGGCAAGCAGCTCGTCAAGAACAAGATGGCTGCCGATCGGGCCGCCGCTGAGGCCAAGAAGGCTGCGGAAGCGAAGAAGGAGGCATAAGAGATGACCGATTACAAGAATTTGAAGCTCATTGCCACTTCCAACCCTCACATCCGCGGCAGTGAGACCACCCGGTCCATCATGCTGGACGTCATCATTGCCATGTGTCCCGCTCTGATCTGGGCCATCATTTACTTCGGCGTGGAGGCTCTGCTTCTCACCGCCGTGTCCGTCATTGGCTGCGTAGTCTTTGAGGGACTGTACCGCAAGCTCATGCACAAGCCCCAGTCCATCGATGACCTCTCTGCTGTGGTCACCGGTATGCTGCTGGCTTTTGTCTGCCCCGCCACCACTCCGCTGTGGATGATCCTCATCGGTGACTTCTTTGCCATCATTGTGGTCAAGCAGCTCTTTGGCGGCATCGGCAAGAACTTCCTGAACCCTGCTCTGGCAGGCCGTGCCGCTCTGCTGGCCAGCTATGCCGGCGCCATGACCACCTGGCTGCCTGCCGGCACCAAGGCCGCCATCGGCGGCGGTATGCCTGTGGACGTGGTTTCCGCCGCGACCCCGCTGGCCTATCTGAAGACCGGCGATCTGGAGGGCCTGAAGCAGATCGTCTCCGTGGGTGATATGTTCCTGGGCAAGGTGGGCGGCTCCATGGGTGAGGTTTCTGCCCTGATGCTGCTCATCGGCGGCCTGTACCTGATCTGGCGCAAGGTCATCAACTGGCAGACTCCCGTGGCCTACATCGCCACCGTGGCTGTTCTGACCGTGCTGTTCCCCAAGGCCGGCGGCGCTGAGTATATGCTTTACAGCATCTTCGGCGGCGGCCTGTTCCTGGGCGCTTTCTTCATGGCTACCGACTATGCCACCTCCCCCGTCACCAAGAAGGGCCAGCTGATCTACGGTATCGGCTGCGGCCTATTCACCGTGTTCATCCGGTACTTCGGTTCTTACAATGAGGGCGTTTGCTACTCCATCATGGTCATGAACTGCTGCACCGCGTTGATCGACAAGTACACCAAGCCCGTTCGTTTCGGCGTGGTGAAATCCGACAAGAAGGAGGCAGCCGCGAAATGAGCAATGAAGTGAAGACCAAGGAAAAGGTCAATATGGACCCCAAGTACATCATCAAGCTGACTGTGACCCTGCTGCTTACCTGCATGGTCGTGGCTGGCCTGCTGGGCTGGGTCAACAGCATCACCAAGGATAAGATCGCCGCGATCACTTGGGAAAAGACCGTGGCCGCTATGCAGAAGGTCATTGAGGCCGACGATTTCTCCGACGCTATGGAGCTGACCGACGATATGACCGCCGCTGCCACCGCTCAGGGCGGTACGCTGGCAGCCGTCTATCAGGCTCAGTCCGGCGGTCAGCCTGTGGGCTACGCCATCAACGTGGAGGCTTCCGGCTCTCAGGGCACCATCTCCATGATGGTGGGTATCGACATGGACGGTGCTGTCACCGGTGTTTCCATTGTCACCAACTCTGAGACCTCCGGTATTGGCTCCAAGGTCATGAGCAACGAGCCTCTGACCAACGGCACCCGCGTTCTGGATCAGTTTATCGGCAAGTCCGCCGCTGACGGCGTTCTGTCCGTTGGCTCCAACGTGGATGCCATCACCGGCGCTACCGTGTCCACCAAGGGTGTGACCACCGGTGTCAACGCCGCTTTGGCTGCTGCCGGCGTCATCGGTTAAGAGAGGAGGACACTGAAGTATGAATCTTGGTAAACAATTCAAGGACGGTATGCTGACGCAGAACCCCGTTCTGGTTCAGGTGCTGGGCATGTGCTCTACCATGGCCATCACCACCTCTTTCTTCAACGGCATCGGCATGGGTGTGGCGGTTACCATCATCCTGACCCTGTCCAACATCATTATTTCCGCTATGCGGAAGATCATCCCTGATAAGATCCGTATCGCCATGTTCATCGTGGTGATCGCCGGCTTCGTGACCTGCGTGGA
>ENA-UEQW01000106-UEQW01000106.1-human-gut-metagenome-genome-assembly--contig:-NODE-106-length-77692-cov-28.092443_pt1 | contig 77692 bp, 61 predicted proteins | sample MGYA00242947_ERZ507947 | MGnify/ENA primary metagenome ERZ507947 (study PRJEB26167, sample SAMN06115421) | human gut metagenome | host: Homo sapiens | place: China:Guizhou | collected 2015-03-17... | reverse complement strand
TTGACCTCAAATCTCCGGAATCTGGGCAAAAAAATGGTGGAGCATAGCGGATTTGAACCGCTGACCCTCACACTGCCGGTGCGGTGGTCCGCATTCTGGTCAAACCGGGCGAGAGCGTCCAGGCCGGCCAGCTTCTGATGGTGCTCGAAGCGATGAAGATGGAAACCCCGATCAACGCTCCGGAAGCGGGCGTGCTGGCGAAGCTGGAGGTCGCGGAAGGACAGCAGGTGCAGTCCGGCGCGCTCCTCGCCGTGATCAAGGGCTGACGGGAGGTGAGTCATGAATAGCTTTCTCGATCTTTTTCAGGGATTCGCCGTCATGGCCGCCTCGGATCCGGTGGTAATCGCCGTCCGGATCACGCTGGTTCTCCTCGGTTTCGCCCTGGTCTGGCTGGGGCGCAAAGGCATTCTGGAACCGCTGCTGATGATCCCCATGGGGCTGGGCATGGCGACGATCAACGTCTCCTCGATGTTCTTTGACCCGATCAACATGGCGAACAAGACGCCGGTGGATGAAACCGCCGTGAACAACCTCTTCCTCGACTCCACGATCAGCAACAACGACCATCTGATGACGCTGATGCAGATCGACTGGCTGCAGCCGGTCTACACGCTGACCTTCAGCAACGGGCTCATCGCCTGTCTGATCTTCATCGGCATCGGCTCGCTCCTGGACGTCGGCTTCGTAATGAAGCGGCCGTATGTGTCGGCCATCATCGCGCTGTTTGCGGAGCTGGGGACGCTGCTGGTTCTGCCGTTGGCCAGTCTGTTCGGGTACGACCTCAAGGACGCGGCCTCGATCGCACTGGTCGGCGGCGCGGACGGGCCGATGGTGCTCTTCGCCTCGCTGAAGCTGTCGCCTCATCTCTTTGTGCCGATCACCGTGGTCGCCTACATGTACCTCGGGCTGGCCTACGGCGGATTTCCCTATCTGGTCAAGCTTCTGGTTCCGAAGAAGCTGCAGGCCATCGAGATGCCGCCGGACGATCCGAAACTGAAGATCACCAGCGGGCAGAAGCTGACCTTCGCGGTCGTCGCATGCGTGCTGCTCTCCTTTCTGTTTCCGGTGGCGTCTCCGCTCTTCTTCTCGCTGTTTCTCGGAATTGCGATTCGGGAATCCGGGCTGGAAAAATTCCAGCATCTCGTCAGTGAAATCGTTTTGTATGGTTCGACTCTGACGCTGGGACTCCTGCTGGGTGTGCTTTGTGAAGCGAAGACGATCATGGATCCCAAGGTACTGCCGCTGCTGATCTTCGGCATGGCGGCGCTGGCGCTCTCCGGAGTCGGCGGAATCCTGGGCGGCTATTTCATGTACTTCGTCACCCGCGGGAAGTTCAATCCGGTCATCGGCATCGCCGGAGTCAGCTGCGTTCCTTCCACCGCGAAGGTCGCGCAGAAGTGCGTCACCCGGGCGAACCCGAATGCGATCATCATGCACTACGCGCTGGGGGTGAATATCTTCGGCGTAATCACAACCGCGATTATCGCGGCCATCTACATCAGTTTGCTGCAGAATTCCTGAGGAGGTGTTCACTATGGAACAAGCATGGATCATTATGGGAGAAACCTATCTCCTGACGATTGTGATTTCGCTTTTCGTCGCGTTTTTGATTCACATGATGACACTGCTCATCCGCCGCTTCGGCACGGCGGCGAAGCCGCTGCCGGTCTCGGCGGAACAGGTCGAAATATCGAAACAGCCGGATGATCCGGATGAGCTTGCCGCGCTCGCCATCGCGATTGCGACAACGCGGAGGCAGTGCGGGCACCCGCAAAACGCTTCGCGCTGATCTTCGAACACCGGCCGGCCTTCCGCCCCGTCGGAAGCCGCCGGCCGGTGTTCCACTGCCGGGAAACACCCGGCCGTTCTGCCTCTCCTCTCCGCAGTCATGGTTGCAACTTCTCCTGTTCGAAGAATGGGGCTGACCGCGTTATAATCCGACGGTCAATGCGTCGATCGTCGCGTTGCATTTTGCCTCGTTCCAGGCTTCCGGGCATCCCCCCTCCTCCCCCGGGAGGAAGCAGGCGGCAGCGATCAGCCCTCTTGCCTTTTTTCTCCCCGCATGGTATACTATCCCCAATGAAAATGCGGAAAATCTGCTCACAAAATTTTGTCGATCTGCTCACACACACTATAATAACAGTGAACAACGAAAGATGGGAAAATGCTGCTGCAAGCCAGAACTGAAGAATTTTACCGCAAGCTCGTCCCGGAGCTGAGCCGTTTCTCGCCGGGAGAACGCTTCTACTCCACCCGCGAACTTGTCCGGCGCTTCAAGATCAGCTACCGGGTCGTGGCCGCCGTGGCGGAGCGCATGGAGGCGGAAGGGCTTCTGGTCCGCCGGTTGCGCAGCGGCCTCTATGTGCACAGCGCAACCCCCTCCCGCTCCGTCGCCTTTTTCTACGTGGACTGGCCCAACCAGCATGTCCGAAGGCAGGTTCAGCTTCTGAAAGCAGCCCTCAAACAGCTGGGGAACTATCAGTTCTCCGCCCTCTCCTACCGGTATCAGGACAATCTGCTTACACAGATCAAATCCTGCACGGCGGACCTCATCGTGCTGGCCTGCCCCTCCCGGGAATTTTCCGACGAGGAGCTCATCCTGCTGATCCGGAACAAAACGAACATCGTCGTAAGCGACCGCGATCTCCGGGGAATCTCTTTGAACTGCTTCTATCTCAACGCCGCCTACGCCGCCCAGATGGCGCTGACACTCTTCCGGCGGCACAACCATACCCGGCTCGGCGTACTCCTGGCGGAGCCCCCGAGCGGCGGCGCCCTGATGCTCTATCAGAACTTCCTCGATGCCGTCCCCTTCCGCGGCTGCAACGCGGTCCCCATCGCCTGTCACACAGAGGACGGGGACTATTCCGCGGAGAGAGCCTACGAGGCAATGACCGCTCATCTGGAGCGGTTCGGACTGAACTTCACGGCTCTCTTCATCATCTCCGGCGGCGCGGCGTCCGGCGTATTGCGCGCATTCTACGAGCATGAGATCAAGGTGCCGGAACAAGTGAACATCATCGCCTTCGGCAACCCGGAGGAGACCCGCTTTCTCACGCCGCCGATTCCCACCATCGCCGACGATGAAAACGAAATGGCACGCCGCAAAGCCGCCGCCATCGACCACTACCTCAGATCTCCGGAGAAAATCCCGTTCTGCGTCGAATCCAAACCCGTTTTGTACGATCACCGCAAGGTTACCCATCAACCCGCAAAAGGAGTATTGCAATGAAAACCACAAACCAGAAACGCTCGTTTACGTTGATCGAACTTTTAATCGTAATCACGATCATCGCCATTCTGGCCAGCATGCTGATGCCTGCTTTGAACAAGGCGCGTGCGAGAGCGACCGAAGTCTCCTGTGCCGGGAATCAGCGGCAGATCGCCTCCTTTCTGACTCTCTACGTCAACGATTACGGCGATACGCTTCCGCTCGGCAGAAAACAGTGCGGCATCAACCATGGAAGCACACCGCACATCGATGACTTCTGGCCCAATCCCCCCTGCTGGTTTGAAACGACCTGCGGAATCTACAGCAAGAAAAACTATAAGTTGTTTGTCTGCGCGACCTATCAACCGATGGGGAAATTCGCGCCCGGGTGGAACACCGATTTCTGGCGGGAGGCGGAACTCACCTACGGCTACAACTGCAATGGGAGCGGCCAGAAACTCGCCCGCTGCAAATCCCCCGCCCGCACCTATGTGATCGGAGAGTTCTGGAAAGGAAATTTCGGCGTCACCGGCTACGGAATGTATGAAAATTCAACCATCTGGGACTTCGCCGCACTCCACAACAGGAAATGCAATCTCGCGTTTTATGACGGACACGTCCGGGGCGGAGTCGATATTCTGCTCTACCCCGCCACCACAGACGAGTTCTCCGCCAACTTCAAATAACGGACCTCAAACAAGAGAAAGGATACAATCATGTTCAAACACGGCATCAGCACTCTGCTCATGCTGGCCGCCGCCTGCTGTACGGCGGCGGAAACGGCCCGCCTGGTCGCCGATCCCTACGGCGCCGCCTGTCACATCACCCGGAAAGAACAGTGGATCGCCCCGAAGCTCTTTCCGCTGATGAAAGAGGCGGGCATCTCCTGGGTCCGCTCCGACGTGGACTGGCGCTACTGGGAACTCAAACCGGGCGAATTCAATCCGCAATACGACCGTCTGGTGGATGCCCCGCTGAAGGCCGGACTGCATTTTCTGCCGATCCTCCCGGGGGATCCGCCGAAATTCGGCAAATGGCCCTGGGAACATCTGGATGCCTACGGGAAATTCGTCCGGCGCTGTGCCGAAAAATACGCCCGCTCCATACAGTACTGGGAGGTCTACAACGAGCCGGATGCCGGCAGTCCCTGGTGCCCCTCCGCTGAAAAATACGCCCCGTTGCTCAAGCGCACCTGGCAGGAGCTCAAAGCGGTCAATCCGGAGCTGAAGGTTGTCTACGCCGGAATCGTCGGCGCCAACGTCGACTGGGTCGAACGGACCTTCCGGAAAGGCGCCCACCAATATTTCGACGTGATGAACTATCACCCCTACACCTCGATGCCGGAGCTGATCTTCGCCTCAGCGCGCCAGCTGCGCGAACTGATGACCCGGTACGGAGTGGGCGATAAACCGATCTGGATCACTGAAATCGGCTGGCCGACGACCCCGCTGCTTGATTTCTATCTGGAAGTTCTGCCGGTGGCGGTCCGGGAAGCGGGCCTGAATCCGGCGGAGTGCACGGTCGCGCTGGTCTGCGACGCAAAGAGCGGGTTCGCCTTCGGCATGGACAACCACCCCCGTGAACTCTTTCCCCAATTCAAGGGAATCCGCCGGATTACCCTCGAAGAACTCAAGACCCTGAATCCGGCAGAGTGTCAGCTCCTGCTGACCCATCGCGAAGAGGGATTCCCCATGGCGTACTATCCGGCCGTGGTGCAGTATGTCAAAAAGGGCGGTACACTGGTTCTCCCCTACAAACTGCCCTACTACTTCGATCATCAACTCGACGGCCGGGGCGGCTATGTGCTCAAGCAGGTCAACGGCGACCACCTGAAGGATCTGCACATCGCCTGGGATGCCTGGTGGACCCGGGAAGGCGTGCCGCAGGCGGAAAGTTATCAGCGCCCCGCACCGGCCTTCCGCGACAAACTTCACTGGGATCTCAAGGACCATTCCAAAGTCGGCCGTTTTCTGAGCCTTCGCAACATGAAGGAGGCGGATCAGTTCATTCCACTGGTCGAGGGCGGCAACAGCAGTTTCAATGCGCCACTCATCGGCGTCTACAAACTCAACAGCGATTTGAAAGGCAACGTCATCGCCTCGACGGCATCCGTCGTCTACGGGGTGAGCGAAAAACTGCAGGCCCAGTACCTGCCCCGCACCTTCATCTGCGGTTTCGCCGCGGGGATCGAACGGATTTTCTGGTACAATTTCATCAACAACCACGCCAATAAAAATTACTCGGAATCCCATTTCGGGCTGCTCACCAACACGCTGGGGCAGAAGCCCGCCTTCAAGGCGCTCAGACAGCTGACCCGCCTGCTCCCCGGCAACTCGACGGTTCCAGTGGTCGAAACCCGGGACGATGTCTACCTGGCCCACTGGATCAAACCGAACGGCGCCCATGTCTGGGCCCTGTGGAGTGCCTTCAACCGGCAGGACCTCAATACACCGGTGACATTGCAGATTGACGGAAAGATCGTCGCGGCACTCAACCACATGGGAGCCCGGCAGCCGATTCCCGAATCCGGCAGTGTGGTCAATGTGACCGGCTCGATTCTCTATCTGGTCGGCCCGCAAAAGGTCAGCTTCCAGTTGAAATAACAACGCCTCTGCGACGGGCGGGGAGGAGAGGTTTCCGCCCCCTCCCCCCGTCCGCGGCCGGCACCTGAAATCAGGCGTCGGCCTTCGCCGCATTCTCCCGGCGGGACGAAGCCCGGTACTCTCCGGGGGTGGTGTTGAGATACCGCCGGAACAGAACCGTCATCCGGCTCTGATCGCGAATCCCGGCGATCTCGGCGATCTCCGCCAGCTTGTAGGGGGACTCCTCCAGCAGACGGCAGGCCCGGGCCACCCGCAGCCGCTGCAGCCAGTCGCTGAAGGAATATCCCGTCTCCGTCCGGAACAGGTGCAGAAAACGGGAGACGCTCAATCCACTGACCTCCGCCGCCTGCTTCGCCGTAATCCAGTCATAGCAGTGGTCCCGCATGTAATTGGCCGCGGCGAGAATCCGTCGATCCGAAGAGGGGAGCTGGGTCAGAAGTGGTTTTTCCTGCCCGGGCAGCCACTCCGAATCGAAGAGATGATCCATCCGCTGTTTGAGGTAGTCGCCCAGCAGACTCAGTTTCCGGTCCGAAACGGACGGGAGATCCAGCGGAACCAGCCGCTTCGTCTCCCCGGCGAACGGCCCGACAAACAGCACTCCCTTCAAGACTCCGGAAACCGTCATGCCCACCGCGAGGGTCTTCACGCCCGCATGGCACTCCGCAATCCGGAACCCCGGCGACAGCCGCAGTTTCCGAAACGATTCGTCGTGATGAAAGTGAATACAGCGGTTCAGCTTCCGATAAGGATTGCCCTTGATCATCCGGCAGTAGGGATTCGCGTGCTCGCACTGCTCCTGCAATACGTTCATCAGCAGGTCGTTGTCGGAAAAATGCCAGACGAAACCGCTTTCGAGAAAATTCCCCAGCGTCTTCAGCTCCTCGGAAAACAGCCGCAACTTTTCCATAAAGTCGGTTTTCAGCATAATCTTCCTCTCTTTCAGCATGAAATATATATACATTTTCTCCGGATTCAAGTATAATTAAAAATAAAAAACGGAGAGAATCATGAAGATCACCGCAGTCAAAACCTTTGTCATGGACGCCTTCCGAACCAACTGGACCTTTGTGAAAGTGGAAACCGACGAAGGGCTGTACGGCTGGGGCGAAGCCTCGCTGGGGACGCAGGAGGGAGCCCTCACCGGCTGTGTCGAAGACCTGAAACGGCTGATCGTCGGCCGCGATCCGCGGGAGATCGAACGGATGTGTTTCGAGGTCTACCGCGACATTTACTGGAAGGGCGGCCCGGTGCTCATGTCCGCAATCAGCGGCATCGAGATGGCGATGTGGGACATCACCGGAAAATATTTCAACGCCCCGGTCTACGCCCTGATGGGCGGCAAAATGCGCGATTCCGTGCGGATGTACGCCAACGCCTGGTTCGTCGGCGCGCGGAGTCCGGAAGAGTTTGCGGCCGCGGCGCGGAAAACCGCCGCGCTCGGCATCACGGCATTGAAGTGGGATCCCTTCGGCAAGGCCCATATGACGATCGGCAACCGGGAACTCAGTCACGCCTCCGCAATCGTCGGTGCGGTCCGGGAGGCGGTCGGTCCGGAGGTCGATCTTCTGATCGAATGCCACGGCCGCTTCAACGCTTACACCGCCCTGCGGATCGCCCGCGAACTTCAACAGTACAACATCATGTTGATGGAGGAGCCGTGCCCGCCGGACAACCTTGCCGTGCTGGCCGAAATCCGCTCCCGGTCACCGATTCCGATTTCCGCCGGAGAACGGGTCTACACCAAGTTCGGCTTCGAAGAGCTCTTCTCCCGGAATGCGGTCGACATCGCCCAGCCGGACATCTTCCACACCGGCGGCATGTTTGAATCGAAGAAGATTGCGGCGATGGCCGAGGCGAAACACATTCCGGTCTCGTTCCACAATCCAAGCGGACCGGTCTCCAACGCGGCGATTCTGCAGCTCGCCGCCTGCACGCCGAATTTTCTCATCCACGAAATCATGCTCACGGACGGAAGTTTCCGGAAACGCATCACCGACGAATGCGTTGAATTCGACCGGGGGTGCATTCGCATTCCCGACCGGCCGGGGCTGGGAATCGAAGTGAAGGAATCCGTCCTCGCGGAGTACCCTTACAAACCGCGCAATCTGCGCCACTACACCGGGAACGTCACCGACATCCGCCCGAAAGACGACACGGTCTATTACTTCAAGGAGTTGGAACATGAAACTTTCTGAAGAGCTCAGGCAGGCCCGTTTTCTCGCGATTCTTCGCCACATTCCGGCGGACCGGGTTCTCTTCTGCGCGGAAGTGTTCGCCTCGTTGGGCGGGAAATTTCTCGAAGTCACCTTCGACCCCTCCGACTCCGGAACGCTCCGCCATACGGGGGACGCGATCCGGGAGCTCCGGCGGGAATTTCCGCACCTCTGCATCGGCGCCGGAACGGTACTCAATGTCCCGATGGCGGAGGCGGCGGCGGACGCGGGCGCGGAATTCCTCGTTTCGCCGGCCTGCTCTCCGGCCGTAATCGAAACGGCCCACCGCCGGGGGGCGGCCGCGATTCCGGGTGCATTCACCCCGGACGAAATTCTGCGTGCGTGGGAAGCGGGCGCGGATCTGGTCAAACTGTTCCCGATTCTTCCGGGGCAGGAACAATACGTGAAAACGGTGATGGCGCCGCTGTCGCACATCCCGTTTATCGTGACCGGCGGAGTGATGCCGGAAACACTCCGTTCCATGCTGGCGACCGGGGCGGTCGCGGTTGGAGCGGGAGCTTCGGTTTTTCCACAGATTCCGGTAGAACGGCGGGATCGTACCGCCCTCGCCCGGCAGATTGAACTTCATTTCAGGGAGATCGTACATGGCTGACAAACTTGCAGAAAAAGTGGCTCTCGTCACCGGCTCGGCGCAAGGGCTCGGACGCGCCATCGCCGAAGCGCTGGCCGGACAGGGGTGCCGGGTTCTGATCAACTGCGCCCACTCGCCGGAAAAGGCGGCGAAGGTATGCAGCGATCTGCGGCGGAAGGGATTCTCCGCCGACACGCTGCTCTTCGACATCACCGATGAGGCAGAAGTGCATCGGACAATCGGCGGAATGGCGATCGACATTCTGGTCAACAACGCCCGGCAGGACCCCTACAAACGTCCGGCAGGCATGAGCGACGGCACCTGGTTCAATCACCTGCTGAACGTCAATCTAACCGGCGCCTATCTCTGTGCGCAGGCGGTCAAAGAGGGGATGAAGCGCCGTCGCTGGGGGCGGATTCTGAATGTCTCGAGCGTACAGGCGCACATCGGGATGGAGGAGCGGCTGCTGCCCTATGCGGTTTCGAAGGCGGGAATGCACGCGTTGACCCGCTGTCTCGCGCTGGAGCTGGGGGAGTTCGGCATCACCGTCAACACGCTGGCTCCGGGAATGGTGGAGACGGAAAACATTCGCAATCGCCTCTCCGATGAGGAAATTGAGAGGAAACTGCAACGCTTTCCGCTTCATCGCGCGGCCACTGCGGAAGAGGTTGCGGAGGCCGCGGTCCACACCCTCCGCAGTGGAGCGATGACTGGAGAAACAGTAAACATCAACAGCGGCGTCTATTTTGCGCCATAATGCAGGAGAAACGGGAAATGCTGGAAAATGTGAAAAAACGGTTGAATGCAGCAGACATCATTGTGCCGCCGGTTCCGCGGGAGGATTTCTGGACGGATCCGAACCATTTCAATCTGGAGGAGGATCCCATGGAACACTTCCCCGGAGCGGAACTGCTGGGGCGTCTTCCATCGAAGAAAAGCATCGATGTGAAGCACTCCATCCTCGGAATCGGCTTTGAGACACTCGACCGCGATACCTTCGATCCCCGGAAGACCATTCCTTTCCTCGCGGAGAGCGGCGTGAAGTTCGCCCGCTGTCAGACCGGCTGGATGAAGTGCGAGAAAGTTCCGGGAGAGTACGACTTCTCCTGGCTGGACGAAGTGGTGAACTCCCTGGCGGAAATCGGCATGGAGACCTGGTTCAGCCTGAGTTTCGGCCACCCGGTCCACACTCCGGCGGCGGCGTATGAGAAAGCGTGGCGCGAAGCGGCGGGAAAGATCGTCCCCGGCTGGGCACGGGGCTGGGTGGGGGAAGTTCCGCTCTACCATGGAGAAAAGGGCATGAACGCCTGGGAGCAGTATGTCCGGGCCCTCTGCCGCCACTTCCGCGGCCGAGTCCGCTACTTCGAGGTCTGGAACGAACCGGAAGCGTTCTGGACACACAATGGGATCTCCCTCTGGGATACCATGTCCCTTGCCGAAAAGGCGAAGGACTATACCGAATTCGTCGCCCGGACGGCGGCGATGGTCCGGGCGGAAATTCCGGAAGCGCAGATCATCGCCGACGTCGCCCAGACCGGCACCAGCTATATCAAGGCGCTCGGGAAAAACAAGCTCGCCGATCATATCGACATCTTCAGTTATCACTTCTACGGCCCGGTGCCGGAGGAGTTCATCGAGGAACGGGTGAACCATCTCCGCGCCTGTCTGCGTCCTTCCGATCCGGCGAAGAAAATCCGTTTCTGGCAGGGGGAAAGCGGGCGTGCCAGCGGCAAGTCGATGCTCTTTTCCTTCCCGACGGAGATGGCGCAGGCGAAATATCTGACACGCCGGTTTCTGACGGATCTGGCCTGCGGCGCGGAACTGAGTTCGATCTTCACTGTGACCGATTTTCTCTGCTATTATTCGGACGGGCGCGACCAGTATTACGGTGTGATCGATGCGAAACACAACTGCGGGAAACTGGCCTACTATGCGATGCAGGGGATGGGATATCTCTTCGACGGGCTGGAGAACGCGCCGGACAACTTCTGTGCGTTCCGTCCCGACAACTGGCAGGCGTTCGAACCGCGTGCGCCCTACCGGGTGGAGGCGCACGCCTTCCGCCGCAACGGGAAACCGCTGTTCGCCTTCTGGAATCCGGAACACGTCGAACTCTCCGCCCCGGCGGTGTACGGTTCTATCTACATGCTGATGGATGACGCGGAGATGTTTGAAAATCCGGTGGTGATCGACCCGATTCGGCGAAATGTCTGGCAGCTGGATGAACAGCTGGTACAGCCCACGCTGGAGGGCGGCAATTTCTTCGGCACACTCCGCATTCACCGCTTTCCGGTCATGGACTACCCGCTTTTCATTGCGGATGCATCGATGTTCGACGAAATTCAAAACTGAAGGGATGGTTGCACTATGAATCTGCTGCAATGGGGAATCGCCTGCGGAATGACCGGCTGCCTGCTGGCGGCGGCCTCCGCGGCGGAACTGATATGGAAGAACGATGAATACCGCATCTACCCGAAAAAGAATCGTTGCGTCGCCCGCAAGATGTCCGGAGTGCCATCCGGCCTGGAGGTGCTTTTCCGGCCGACCCAGTCCCGCCCGGGCGTCGAAGCGCCCTTCATGGTGGTGGCGATTGTTCAGAAGGACTCCCGCTTTTCCGACCGCATGGCCTCCTACGGCGCTTTCGCGGTCGACGTGGAGAACTGCAACGACCGCACGCTGGTCTTTCAGGTGCGGATCGTCACCCACCACGGCAAAGTGGAACGGGCAACAGAAAACTTCCGACAGATAATTCCCGCACGGTCGAAGGTCACGGTCACCGCCCCCTACGCGACCGTAGCCCCCTTCAGCCGGATTGCGCTGGATCCCCGGCTTCGCCTGAGTCCGGCGGGAGTCGACTGCAACGTCAATTTGTTCCGCGAACGGCTGAGCGTCGACTTCGGCGTTCTGAGCGCTTCGCTCTATCAGGAGAAGGAGTATAAATTCAAACTCACCAACTTCCGTCTCACCGGGCAACCACCGCAATACACTCCGCTGCTGGCCCATCCGGAGAAGTTCTTCCCCTTCATCGATGATTTCGGGCAGTACATCCACGCGGACTGGCCGGAGAAGGTCCGCTCCGAAGCGGATCTGAAAGCACGGGCGGTTGAGGAGCGCAAGGCTCTGGCGGCGACGACGCCGATTCCCCGGCGGACCCGGTTCGGCGGCTGGGCGGACGGGCCGACGCTCCGGGCGACCGGATTCTTCCGGGTTGACCGGTACCGCGACCGCTGGACTCTGGTGGATCCGGAGGGGAAACTCTTTTTCGGTATGGGAATGAATGGAATCCGGTTCCGTCAGAACGACTACAAAAAAGATCGCCGCCACTGGTTCACCCATCTGGAGGATCACACCAGTCGCAATCTCAAAATCAAATACGGCAGCATCGATCCCTTCGCCGTCGACATGGCGCAGGAACGGCTCTGCAAATGGGGCTTCAACACCGTAGGCGGCTGGTGCGACAAACGGGTGTATCGCGGAGGTCGTCTCGCCTACACTCCGGTGTTGCTCGACTGGTCGAAACCGGCGCTGATACCGGGGCGGAAATTCTACGATGCATTTGATCCGGCGTTCGTCCAGTCGCTGGATGACGCCTTCAAGACGCAGTGGAAATTCACCATCGACGACCCGTGGTGCATCGGCTATTTCATTCACAACGAGCTGACGCTGAATCCGGTGGAGCTGGGCGAACATGTAGCGACAGCTCCGGCCGCCATGCCCGGGAAAAAAGAGTTCCGGAAGTTTCTGGAGAAAAAATATCCCTCCATCCGCGACTTGAACCGGATCTGGAGCGCCGACTATGCCGATTACGACGATTTCATGAGTTCCCGGAAAATCCGGTTCGACAAGCGGAAAAGCCACTCGGATATGGCGGCATTCGGTCGAGTGATGATCGACCGTTACTATCGGGTCTGCCGGGACGCGGTCCGGCGCAATGCCCCGAATCATCTCTATCTGGGCTCCCGGCTCCGGCCGCTGCCCGATGCCGATCTCCAGGTGGCATACATCGCGAATCAATACTGTGATGTGGTGAGCATCAACAGCTATTATCTGCTCTACCGGGATCTCGGCATGCCCGGCATCACGAAGCCGATCTGGCTGTCGGAGTATTCGATCCGGGCGGACGGCCGCGGCTACTGGGGGGCGCAGCCTTACCGCGATCAGAAGGAACGGGCCGAAGTGTTTCAGCAGGTCTTCCGCGACATTCTCGCCAATCCCGCCCTCGTCGGCGCCAGCTGGTTCTGCTACCGCAGTCAGCTGGTGACCGGCAGGGATGCCAGAGGGGAAGCGTATCCCTTCGGCTTCGTGGATATCACCGACACACCGTACCCGGAGATGACACGAACCACCCGCCGTTTGAGCGAGACCATGTACGACATCCGCTTCAGAGAGGAAAAGTGACCAACAGGAGAAGATTTTTGGAGAAATCGGCATCCATCATAACACAAGGAGGTGAACATGAAAAGGAACACAAATTTTACCCTTATTGAACTCCTCGTCGTGATCGCAATCATCGCCATTCTGGCTGCGCTCCTCATGCCGGCACTGAACAAGGCGCGCACCACCGCAAGAGCCGCCAAATGCATCTCCAATCTGAAACAGTGCGGAATGATGATCGGCATGTACGGAAGCGATTTCAACGGCTACTTCCTGATGCGGGTTCCGTCGGCGGAGGGATGGTATTTCAAGCCCTGCCACAACAGCCAGAACGGCGGCAGGGGGTACACCTACGGGACATGGGGTCAGATTCTGGCCAATGCCGGTTACGCCAACCCGAGCAATCAGGTGACGGTCTGTCCGGAATCCAAAATTCCGCACGACGCGAACAGCGCCTACTTCGAATACACCTACGGGGCCAATGCCGACGGCCACTGGGAAAATCACGGAGCCTGGTGCGGCACCAAAGGCTGGGGCAATGAGAAGGGGCGCTGGTATTATCGCGGCAGTGAAATCGGTGCAAAGAGCGGCGACGACTTCAAAATAATGATCCCGGAGAAGGCGCCGAGCACCTTTGTGATGCTCGCCTGTGTCCGCACGCCCTACGGGACGCTGAAGACCTCCGGAGCGAAAGTATCGGGACTGGGCGGAACCAGCGTGATCTGGGGCAGTTCAAGCCTCAGCGGCACCTGCTACTGGGCCGTCCATAACAAACAGGTCAACGTCCTCTTCCCGGATCTGCATGTCGCCTCGCAATCCACCATCGAGATGCGTCAGAAAGTTGCGGACAACCTGCAGTTCTTCTACGGGGATGAGATCTATTGAACCGGGTTCTCCGCCGGCGGCCGGCCGTGGCAGAAGTACCTTAACTATGTACGGCAGTATCGTTTTTATGTATTTGCAGTTCCCGGTTTCGCATGTATTATTCAAAACGGACGCGCAGTCTCACGGACAGAAACGCGAAATTCCGCCCGGCGGAAACAGGAGCAGGGTTACTCGAAGGAGAAAGATTTGATGTCAAAACAATGGGAAAAATTTCCGGGGAATCCGGTGATTCCAGCCGGGCAGTGGGGAACGATTTTCGATCCTTTCGTTCTGGAGTGCAGACCGCCGGCGCCGCGGTTCCGGATGTACCTGAGCTGGCGCCCCCAGAACGCCATCGCCATGACCGAGAGCGACGACGGCATCCACTGGAGTGATCTCCAGATCGTCCTCGGCGCCTTCCCCCGGCCGGACCTGCGGGAGTTCCGCATCAACCGCGCCTGCGTCGTTCCGCTGCCGGACGGCGGATTCCGGATGTATTACTCCGGACAGGGGCCGGACCGCACCGCGCCGAAGCACGCCGCCATCTTCACCGCCGAGAGCCGGGACGGCATCCTGTGGAACCGGATTCCGGAGGCGGTGTTCTCGCCCGACGGCGCCTGGCAGAACTGCGGCGTCATGTGCCCCCATGTGCTCCACGACCCGGCAAGCGGACTCTTCCAGATGTGGTACTCCGGCATGAACAACCCGGGAATCCACTATGAACCGGATGCGATCGGCTATGCGGAAAGCCGGGACGGATTCTTCTGGGAGACCCCCTCCCCCGATCCGGTCTTCCGGGCGGAACAAATTCCCGGCGGCAGACTCATCAAGGTGACCGCGGCGCAGGTTATGAAGCACGGGGAATTCTACTACATGTTCTACATCGGCTTCGAAAGCCATTCGCGGGCGACCATCTGCCTCTGCCGCTCCCGAACCGGCGTCGACGGCTGGGAACAGTATCCGGGCAACCCGATCGTTTCCCCGGACGAAGGGAGCTGGGACCACGACGCCTGCTACAAACCGGCGGTCTGCCCCGCAAACGGCGGATTTCTGCTCTGGTACAACGGTCGAAAAGAGTCCTCCGAACAGATCGGTCTGGCCGTGCTCCGCACCACGGACCTCTGGTAAGAGAAAAGGAGGAATGTCATGCGGGAGTTCATCGATCAGCGCATCGTCGCCGCGTATTGCAGAAGGTTCAATGCACAGGATACCGAACTCTACCGGGGCGACATCCCGAACGCGGAGGCCGAGGAGTTTCTGACCGAGCAGATTCCCCGTTTCGACTGTCCCGACCCGGTCTTCCGGGAGATCTGGTACTTCCGATGGTGGAGTTTCCGCAAGCACATCCGCACCACCCCTTACGGAAGAATCCTGCTGGAATTCATGCCCGATGTGCCGTGGGCGGGAGCGTTCAACTCCATCAGCTGCCCGGCGGCCCATCAACTGCGCGAGGCGCGCTGGTTTCACGACAAGGGCATCGCCGGGGAGTACCTCGACTTCTGGATGAATCCGGAAGCCGCCGCCTCTCCCCGCAGCTACACCTTCGGTGCCGCCGCCGTTGCGCTGGACACCACGGCAGTCACCGGTGACAGGGCGCTGTTGCGGCGGCTCTATCCGGCGCTCCGATGCAACTATGAGCAGTGGCGGGCAAGTCACCTCACCCCCGCCGGACTTTTCCGGCAGAGCGACAACCGCGACGGCATGGAGTGCTCCATCGGCGGCAGCGGGTACCGCGTCACCATCAACAGCTGTATGGCGGCGGAGGCCGGAGCGCTGGCGCAGCTCGCCGCCGACTGCGGAGATACCGGAGAAGCCGCCCGCTTCCGCCGGGAAGCGAAACGCCTGCGACGACGGATCGAAACCCGACTCTGGAACGAGAATAGCCATTTCTTCATGACCCGGCGCGAGGAGGATGACGCCTTTGTCGACGTGCGGGAGCTGCACGGCTACACCCCCTGGTACTATTTCTCCGGCATGGCGCGGAAATTCGATGTCGCCTGGAAACAGCTGACCGATCCGGAAGGGTTTTCCGCCCCGTTCGGACCGACCACCGCGGAGCGGCGCCACCCCGGCTTCCGGCTGGACCGCGGCGGACACGAGTGCCAGTGGAACGGCCCCTCCTGGCCGTTTGCCACCTCGGTCACCCTGACCGCCCTCGCCCGGCTGCTCCACGAGCGGGAGAGCGCGGCAGTCGGGCGCCGCGCCTACTTCGAAACGCTCTCCTGCTACACGCGAAGCCATTACCTGCGGGAAGAGAATCGCACCATCCCGTGGATCGACGAAAATCTGGATCCCTTTACCGGGGAGTGGCTGGCCCGTTCGATTCTGCAGAACTGGGAGAAGGCCGGAATCCGGAGCGACGCCCTGATCCGGGAACGGGGCAAGGATTACAGCCATTCGACCTACGCCGATCTGATCATCACCGGTCTGTGCGGAATCGATCCGGATCTCTCCGGAGAGATTCGCGCCGCGCCGCTGCTGCCTCCGGAATGCTGGGATTACTTTCTGCTCGACGGCCTCCGCATACGGGGGCACGAACTCGCATTGCAGTTCGACCGTGACGGCAGCCGCTACCGGCGCGGCACCGGGCTCGCCCTCTATCTGGATGGCGAGGAGGTGGCACGCACCCCCTCGCCGGCCGGGGAAGTGCACGCTGCTCTGTAACGCGAAAGAGAGCGCCCGGAGCGGTTCAATTCCGCAGGATTTTCCCGCAACGGGATTTGCAATCGCAAAAAACGATAGTATCTTACAATTTCAAGCGATCCCGGGAAGGGGTTCCATCTCCTTCTGCGGGCAAAGAACCATCGAAGTTACAACAAGGGAAACAAAATGAACCAGTTCGCCAAACGCTTGATGTGTCTCGCCGCACTGGCGCTCGTCGCCGGATGCCAATCGGTCCAGAACGCTCCGCAGGAGTCGAAGACCACCTTCGCCAAAGATGCGCTGATGCCCTACGTCGAGAACGGGCAGCTCCCGGGCGCCATCAACGTCTTCTACAAGGACGGCATTCAGGAGACCGCCTGCGTCGGATATGCCGACGTCGCGGCCAAACGCCCCATCACCATGGATGACGTGTTCATGCAGTGCTCCCAGACCAAGGGGTTCTGCGGCGTCACCATCGCCATGCTGGTCGAAGAGGGGAAGATCAAGCTCGACGACCCGGTCTCCAAGTATCTGCCCGAATTCAAGACGCTCTGGGTCCAGAAATCCAACAAGAACGGCGTGAAGACCCTCGTCAAGGCGAAGACGCCCCTCACCATCCGCATGGTCATGAACCACACCGGCGGCTTCCCGTTTGAAATCTCCGCCAAGCAGGGGAACATCAAGGGCGGCGGCTGGTCCGGCGGCGCGCCCCTCCGCCAGACGGCGGCGATCGCGGCGGCCTCCCCGCTGCTGTTCGAACCCGGCACCAAAGTGCAGTACTCCAACACCGGCATCGACATCGGCGCCGCCATCGTCGAAGTGGTCACCGGACAGCGCTGGGAGGATTTCCTCAAGGAGCGGGTTCTGCTTCCGCTCGGCATGACCTCCACCTGGTTCTGGCCGACCGACGAACAGCTCGAAACCCAGGTCGAAATGTATGACTGCGTGAAGGATGCCCCGGCGAAGTACCGGCTCCAGAACAACATGCAGCAGCGCCCCTACAACGACTCCCACGTGTTCGCCTCCGCGGGAGCGGGTCTCTGGACCACCGCCAACGACCAGCTCAAGTTCTACAAGATGCTGATGAATCTCGGCGTGGGTGACAACGGCGTGCGCATCCTCAAGGAGGATACCGTCAAGAACCTGCTGGCCAAGTCGAGCCGTCCGAAGGGGATGGGCGGCTACTCGCTCGGACTCTCCGCGCCGGAAGTGGACAAGGAGGACTCCTGGTTCGGCCACGGCGGCGCCTGGGGCACCAACTGCTCGGTCAACTGGCACCGCAAGGAGCTGAAACTCTGGGTCGTCCAGCTCTGCGGCCAGCCGCGTCCGTGGGACAAGGCACGCGGCGAGGCGGAGAAGAAGTTCTTCCAGTACGTCATCGACAACTCCGGTGCGGATGCCTACACCGGCCGCGTCAAGTAACCGGCTTCCCGGCGATACAAAAAACGGTGTTCTGCAACCTGTGCGGTTCAGAACACCGTTTTTCTTTTTCCGGAGAAGGCGCTTTATTTTCCGCTCTTCGCTCCGGACTCCGGCTGCGACACCAGCTGGAAGAGGCGGAACAGCGCGTCGCCCTTGCCGTCACCGATGCCCTGCCCGTAGGACAGATAGCCGTCGCGCCCGACGCCGGAATCGCTGTTGACCAGCAGTGAGGCCCCGATGATCGCTCCGGGCGTCAGCTTCAACCCCATCTCCTCTGCGTCGAAGTGGATCTCGTACAGGGAATACCCCTCCTCGAACCGGGTGAAGTCGAGCCGGGACGCCTTGCAGAGCCCCTGCGGCATATGTTTGTAGGCGCGGGTCCTCCACAGGATCTCCTTTCCGCCGGAGCGGGCGGCCTGCACTTCGTTCCAGCTGCCGGTGGCCTTCCGGTCCGCACCGCGCATCTGCACCGACATCTGGACCGAATCGCCCCACCAGACACTGTCGGCCGGATGGTTGTTGAAATGCTCCGGATCCTTGACCAGAACCTGACAGATCAGCTCCCGGCTGCTCCAGAACATGCGGAATTTCGCCCCGATGTTCGCCACCATCACGCTCGGCACCCAGGGCCGCCAGTAGGGCGCACTGCTGATGTCGAACCAGTTCCGGCCGGCCAGCAGGGCGGAAAGGGTACGGTCACGCTCCATCGCCGCCACCGGCAGAATCGGAATCGGTTTGGTTTCGTACGGCTGGAACGAGAAGCAGATGTCGGTCGCATTGCCGTTGCGGTCCCGGAGGGATACGGCGCGGAACTGGGCCGGTTTCACGTTCGCGTCGAATACGAGCTGGAACGACACCTCCGCGGTACCCCGGGCGGGGACATCGACGCTCTGCGGCGGTTTCTGCACGGAGATGCCCTCATCCAGCTTCAATTCCGGTTCAAACTTCAGCGTCTTGTCGCCGAAGTTGTTGATCCGGACCTTCACTTCGGCGGACGGTCTGTCCAGCAGGAAGCCGTAACGATCCACATGGAACTGTTTCAGGTCCGATACCGGCTGAAACACCAGCGGTTTCGCGGCACGCGGAGCTGCGTTGAAGTTCTTCGCGATTTTGTACAGCCGCATGGCTTCGGTGTTCCGGTCGACGAAATCCTTCTCCGCCTGCAACGGCAGATAGAGGTAGACAAGGCCGTCTCCGCTGGAAAGACGATTGTCTTTCACGGTCAGAGTCCGCCCGTCCGCGCCGGCGGCCCGGATGACCGGCAGACCGGCGGGAATGGTGAAGTAATCCCGTCTCTCCGCCTTCACGCCGGAAAATTTCTCCTTCGCCTTCGTCTGCATTCCGGTATACAGGACGACGACCAGATCGTTTCCGCTCCGGAACACGCGGGAGCGCAAGGCATTGGTGCCCTTCAAATCTCCGGCATATTCACGATGCGAGAGAACGCGGACCAGATGGAAATAGGCGGCCAGAGAGCGCAGCGGCGTATGTTTGGCATCCATCGTGCCGAAGTTCCGCAACCCCTCGGAATAATAGGCGTAACCGAATGCGAAATAATGTTCCAGCCCGAGAGCACGCATTTCAACCGCCTTGGCAACGATCTCCACCGCACTGTTAAGATCATCCGGCAGAGCGGGGCGGAAATTGCCGGAACAGAACCACGGCATGCCGCATTCGGTAATCCAGATCGGAATTCCGGAGCGGGAAGGCTCCCATTTGAGTTCCACCTCCCGCAGCGCCTTCACTTCCGCCTCCAGCATCAGGGTGTCTGTGTAAGAGTGAAAGCTCATCACATCGCAGTCCTTCAACAATCCGTTGCGGACAAAGGCATCGTAATATCCGGTCCCGGGGCGGGTCACGGAAATCACTCCGCCGACCACCTTCGTATTCACACCGGCTGTGGCAAAGGCGCGGGAGACCGCCTTGGTCAGTGCCGTCACATATTCCGGCGGGAAATAACTGCCGAACCCGTAATCAGGTTCGTTCCAGATCTCCATGGCCCGAAGCGTATTTTTCCACTCCCGGGCAATCCGTGTCAGGCTCCGGCCTGTCACGAAGAAATCATCCGGATACGGATTGCTGCGGGTGCCGTAATCCCAGCAGGGTTCGCCGGCGCCGGTCCACTTCGGCGCTTTATGGAAGGTATCGAGTGTCCGAATTCCCTCTTCGCCGGCAATTCCGTGGTAGAGGCCGAAGCGGTTCTTGAAGTTGAATTTGCCCGGACGAGGTTCCAGCGTTCCCCAGGAGAAACGGTCGCGGTTCCATACAATTCCGTTCTTTTTCAGAATGCGCAAATAGCTGCGGATGCCCTTTTCATCGGAGGGAGGCCCTCCCCAGCTGAACGAGCCGTCAATGCCGAAAAATTCATCGGCTTTCGCAGGAGCGGGCTCATCGGTCACGACCCCGAGCTGAATATTCAATCCGGGGTAGGAAAGCTCATAGAATCCGTTTCCCGGCGGAGGAGGCGCGATAAGCACTCCTCTCTTCTCATCAAACTGCGCGGTTCCGGCCAGACGCTCCACCCCGGCATAGTCGCGATAGAGAAAACGAAGCGCCTCCGGCCCCCGCCCCTTTACTTCGGGGAAGATGTTGATTTCCACCGGAGTACGTTCCCCCGTTTTCCGGAACAGGGTTTCCGGATTCGGAACGCTCCACTCCACCATTTGAACTCGGGGGTCTGAGGTTTCCACCGAGATGTCAGAAAACTCAACCGTATTCCGTGCACTTTTTAAATCCGGCTTGTGAATGACGAACGAATACCTCCGGATCGGCTGAACCAGTTTGCCGTCATTCGGGCCGCCCCAGTGGTGCGAAGAGGGCGCCACCGCCAGCGAGAGTCGCGAAACGCCCTCTTTTCCCTTGCCCGCATCGAGAAAATGCTGATGCACCTGACCGCGGGAATCAAAGAAATTCACCGCAATCCGGCCGCTGACTCCCTTCACCGAGAAATTCAACCGGTCAAGGTTGGCGGGGACCGGTAAGTTACGCTCTGCAGCGACGTAGGAGCCGCCCTTGCGGAAGTCGGCCTCCACCAGAAGTTTTCCCCCTTTTATCTCCAATTTCCCCGCCGCACCGGGGCCGCAGTTCAACCGCCACTGGTCACGGTAGAGCGGCTCTTTGACTTGAGGAGCGCCATCGGCGTTGAACACGGCAAACGCCAGCGCCAGGACTCCCCAGCTCCATGCGGCAATACGTCTCTGCCCCATCAATGATTTTCCTTTCCGAAATGCGCGTTATAAGAGACCTTCATCTTGGAAGGACATTTTCTCAAAGCCTCTTTGTTCATGCTGACAGCGCGGCCGTCGAACATCAGAACATTGCCGGAGCTTCCGTGCCTTCTGATAAAACCGATCGTACCTCCTTCAAAATCATCACAGCGGAAAAACCAGGACCCCATATCTTTCGTGGAGTTATAGGTATCGCCGTAAAGAATTGTATTGGAAGGCTTCCTCACCCGGTTCATCTGATAGAAACGATTCGCATCCGATTGTTTTACCAGCATAAGAAACGAGCCAAGCTCGTCCTTCTTTTTTGCGCCGTCAACCTCCTGGTTGTTCCAGTAATCCAGATCATACCGGTAGTCGCACAGTCCATTGATCCCCCAATAGGTGGAACTTTCATCCCGATTGGCATCCGACGGACAGACTCCGGCTTCCAGAGGAATATACTGGCCGCTGTACACATTGGTGGAACGGAAAATCACATGCTGCCAGGCCGCATAATCGGTCTGATAGAGCAGCAGCCCCTTATTGTCCTGTGAATATTGGAAGAATGCCATCCCCATCTGTTTGCAGTTGCTCAGACAGCTGGTTCCATTTGCCCGTTCCCGCGCCTGATTCAAAGCGGGCAACAGCATCGCAGCCAGAATCGCAATGATAGCAATAACGACAAGAAGTTCTATCAAGGTAAAACATTGACATCCATTCGCCGTTCCCCTGTCGGAGAGAATACTGAAACGATTCCGTTTCATCTGTCTTGATCTGTTCTGATGTTTCATAATACCTCCTGTCATGTTGAAGAGAGCACTGATAAGATCGGGAAGTTGAACGACTTCCCCTTATATCTTTATTTTTGATCAAAAAGTCTTTCAGGAAAATTGTGCGATTTTCGGCGACAGTTGCAGGACACTCCCCGGCAGTTCAGGACGTTTCAGACGGCGAAGCAGGGTGTCCAGCGCGAACTCCGCCATCAGCGGCATGTTCAGATCGATCATCACCGGACGCGGCGAGAATGCGTACAGCAGCGGCGAGTTGTCACAGACGATCAATCCGGCGTTGCTGTAGGCGGAGAACAACTCCAGACTGTCCAGCGCACAGCAGAGTTTCAGGCCGCAGAAGGCATTGAAGGCGAAGAACCCGACCCGGCGGCGGTCCGCGGCCAGAAACCTCTTCAGCATCGGCAGAAAATCACCGCCGTTTTTATGGAACGGCAGGGGCTCCACATCGATGTGGCGCTCCTTCATCGCCTCCAGAAAACCGGTGATACGCGGATGGTTGGGAATCCCCACCATCTCGCGGCACCAGATAATCGCCGCCCGCTCGATGCCGGTTCTGCACAGATGATCCACCGCCAGTTGCACGACCAGCGAGTCGTTCGCGGTAATTCGATCCAGACCGGGGCGCATCGGCTGCCAGCCGAAAATCTGCACAGCCGGAATCTCCGGCGGAAGCACAAAATCATCCGGATCGTTGTAAAACAGAATCCCCCGGTACTCCTTCGCAATCTCCGAATTTGCCATCAACTCCTGACAGCTCATGTACTTATATTCAATCCGCCGCTCATTCAGCAGCAGAAACAGTGCGGGGATGATCCCTTCGCGCACCGGGTCCGGCTCGCCTGGGAACTCGTAGTACAGCACCAGCAACGGTCCGCTTTCCCGTTCCGCCGCACTTTTCTTCTGCGTCGCCCGGCGCTTGTAGGGGCGCGGCGTGAATCCGCTCTCCTCCGCCAGACGCTGGATCCGGTCCCGCATCTTCTCCGACAGCAGCGGCGAATTATGCAATGCCATCGACACCGTCGCCGCGGTTACGCCGGCCCGTTCCGCAAGATCATCGAGATTTCGCACTTTTCGTACAGATGCCATCGCTGCATATCCCTTTTGGTTTTCCTCCATTATTATGACACATTTGACGCAAGATGTCAATTCAAATCTTCAAATTTTTAATAAAATAATCTTAAAATATCTTAAAATAAAAACGGGGAGAGTCCCGGCGGAAGAAACCACACTATCTACTTTAAATTCAACAAAATAAAACAATTTAAACAGAGGAGAAAAAGAGGTGGAGACGACCGCGGCGAAGCGCTCCTCCGAAGCGGCAGAAAAAGACCGGCGCCGCCTCACGGGGGTGCCGGCACGTGCTCCCGCCCGCCGCGGAACGTGTGAGCTGTTCCGGAGGCGGGCGGTCAGGTTGAAGACGGCGTTTCCGCCGGTTCTCCGTTCAGCGGCCGTCAACCGACGACAGCAGAATGGCGCGAATTTCAAAGGGAGCGAGTTGCAGTGTCACTCTGCCGGAACGCGGAGCACTCTGCGGATTCTCCACCCCGTCGGCGTCACGCCAGGAGCCCATCCCTTCGGGCAGGGCAAACCGGACCTCCGCCCCCTGCCCGAGCGCCTCGTAAAACCGCAGGAAAATTCCGCCGGTGGACTCCCGCAGTGCGCTGATCCGGACATTTTCCGGCAGTTCGATGCCGCTGAAATCGTACCGCACCGGCAGATCGACGGTCCCGTATACGGGGCGGGCATAGAGTTCCGCCGGCACCATCACCGGCGCAAGGGACTCCCCGTCGCGCGGCATAAGCGCGTACTCCACCGTATGCGGAACCCCGTCATTGAACGAAAGTTCACTTTCGCACTTGTACTCCATCGCAACGGAGCGGAAAATGCTGAGCAGCATCACCCCGTTCGCATCGACGTTGTTGCCGGGGATCCCCCGGTTGAACAAGGTGAGCCCGGCTCCCGCCGCGGCACAGTCGCAGAAGCCCTGCGCCGGATACTCCGAATGGCCGCGTTTCTGGAGCCCGAAGGGGATCTCGTGAAGGACCGTTCCGTTTCGCAGCGTAGTCGGGAACGCGGCGCGCAACCGGTAATGCCGCCCGTGCGGCAGGAACTCCAGCCGGTAGCGGATCAACGGGGAATCTGCGTCGAAATCGCTTTGCAGGGTGAATTCCACCCGGTTGCGCCAGAACGCAATCCAGCCGCGCTGGACAATGCGGAGCGACTGCGCCGACCGGAAACACTCCACCGACTCCACGCACGGATAGACATTCTTCCGGTTGATCAACCCGTCGGCGCCGGGTTCCCGTTCGAGCGGATCGGCACAGTTGCAGGTGAAGGCCGCCGCCCGGCTGCCGCCATCGAGCGGCCCCTCATAGATCAGCCAGCTGTCGCCGTTGTCGTTCAGCATGACCGGCGCGCCGAACCGTGCGGGCGAAGCCGCATCGACCAGTTCGACACCGGCGGGAGTGCGGAGGCTTTCGAGGAACCCGTCCCGCCCGAACCGGGCGCGGTAGAACCGGTTGGAGAACTCCCCGGGCAGTTCGGAGAGCTTCTCCAGAGAAGGCGCCGTCTCGAGAGAATGGAACGGTTTTGTTTCAAACGGCTTAAGATCTGCAATCACGCGCTTTCCATCCGCGAGCTCCACCACCTCGCGCCGGGCGTGGGAGGCCGGGTTGTACAGCGCCGCCGGGACGGACGCTCCGATGCGGAGCGCTTCCAGTTCGCCGCGGGCGCGGAGCAGTGCCGCATCGGTGATGGTGCCGCAGATGGTGTCGTGGAACTGGTGGGTGAGCAGTGTCTCCCACGCTCCGGCGAGATCGCCGGAGGCGAGGCCGTGCGTCGTCCGGAATCCCTCTTCGGCCAGCAACGCCTCCCGGCGGCTCCAGAGCAGTTGTTTGATCGCGATGTTGGTCGAATAGGTCCCCTGAAACGCGGCATTGAATTCGCCGGAGAAGGTTTCGAGCGCGGCCTCGTTCACGGCGCGATGGTAGGCCGCGGGGGTGGAGAAACGCAGATCGGCCTCCGGGTTGCGGTTGAGTTCCCGGAGCGTGGCGGGCGCGCCGGCTTGCGGAATGCAGAAATCCCCGCCGTTGCAGATCAGTGTCGCGCCGAATTCGCCGTAGGTGTGCAGTTGATCGGCGAGCGTGTCAATCGCCCGCCCGGACGCTTCGGCGATCTGCAGTTCCAGCCGGTTTTCGATGCCGCCGCCGTTGTCGGGGAAGTGGATTCCGGCGTAGCCGCGCGAGAGCCAGTGGGTGACGATTTTCGTGCCGTCCAGCCCCTGCCAGAGAAAATCGCTCCGGGTGACATCGGGCCGCATACAGCGCCAGAAGAAGTAGGCGGAGTACCCGGACTGGCGGAGGATCTGCGGCAATTGGGCGTGGTGCCCCCAGCAGTCGGCGATCCAGCACGCCTCGGGGACGACGCCGAGATGTTCCGCGAGCCACTCCCGGCCGACCTTCGCCTGTCGGAAGAGCGATTCGCCGTCGATCATGTTCATATCGGGCATGACGAACATGCCGGGCGCGAACGAGAGCCGCTGCGCCTGCGCCAGGGCGCGCATGGTTTCGCGCCGCTCCGGACGGCGGCGGAAATATTCGCGCACCAGAATCACCTGTTCGATGGTGAAGCAGTAGTCCGGCTCCGCTTCGAGGATCTCCAGCGCGCGGTCGATGATCGCCATCGCCTGCTCGAGATATTCGTCATAATCCTTGAGATAGAGCACGTCGTAATGAAACGTGCTGACTACGTGAATGGGGGAAGATTTCATTTTTTCAGCAGAACCTGACCGGTCCAAGTTGATTTTATTCTGTTTTTCTTTGAAACAACCATATCATCCATTGTCCCGGAGATGCAATCTTGGCGGAACAACTTCGATCACTAAAAAGTAAATCTCTTTGTTTGAAAATACAACCCTCCTCTTCAAAAACCTGAAAGAGGTTGTTCACGCAACGCATCGACCGCGCCTTGCCGCGTGCCTGATTCAACGCGAACAGCAACAGGGAAGCCAAGATGGCAATGATTGCAATCAGGATTGACAATGCAATCATAGCAAAAAACTTCCCATGCATCACCTTTCCCTTTCCACTCTTTCGAGTTCTCAAGCTGACAGCTGATATTATACCTTAATTCACGAAGAATAACAACAGGTCAGCCAAACCATATTATATCTTTTTGCGGAAATGTATTTCCTTTTTACGTTCCGTAGAGAAGAAGGAAATTGGTTTCGCAAAATCCGGGAAAGGCGCTTTTTAACGCTCACACGCTTTGGGAAGATGCATTTTGCCGTTTCCGCCGGAACTCGGTCGGGGTCATCCCGGTGCGCTGACGGAAACGGCGGGAGAAGTGCATCGTGCACGGATAGCCGATGTTGCGGGCGATCTGCCCGAGCGGCAGGGAGCTCTCCGCCAGGAGTTGCTCCGCTTTGGCGAACTTGAGATCGTCGAAATACTTCCGGGGCGAAGTGTGCCGGTGGCGCGCAAAGAGATTTTCCAGAGTCGAAGTGCTGGTCTGAAGCTTCTCGGCGATTTCGCCGATGGTGATCATCTGCGAAAGATTCACCTTCATCACATCGATCGCCTGCCGCAACAGCGGCGGCAGCTCCCGGTCAATCGAAGCGGCCAGTTCGAGCAACAGCCGGTAGGAGAAGGCGGAAAGGTCCGCCACATCCTCCTGCGTCGCCTCGCAAATCCGCCGTTCCAACTCGGCAACATAAGCGTAGAACCGCTCCGGGTCGCGCAGTTTCAGCCGGAGCTCCTCCACCAGTCCGGTTTCCGCCACCAGCGCCGGCAGCAACGGCCCGGAAAAGCAGATCCCGACTTTACGGCAGAATCCGGCCGGCCCGACCCGATAGGAACTGTCTTCGCCATAGTGAATCAGATACACTTCGCCCGGCGAAACGATATGCGTCTGCCCCCTGCACTCTCCGATCAAATTGCCTTCCAGCGGCATTTCTACCGCGAACCGGGTACAGTTGTAATGCGTGAATCCCTGATTCCGGGAGAGTTCCGCATGGTTGAGATGGGCGGGCCACAGCGGAAGGCTGGCAGGAAAGGAGAGCCGCGCCGTATCGATGCTCAACCGGTGAAACAGCCGGGAATTGCCGACCTCCACCGAAAAGAGTCTTGCATTGTGAGCATTAAATCCCGCCATCGTTCCATTCCTGCCCTGAATTCAGCGCTTTACTTCGTGCCCGGATGATTCCGTGTTGAAATCATCTTCCTTAAACAATATCACGAAAGCGCCCTTTTGCAAATGGAATCGTTGAAGCGTTTTTCCGACAGCTTCACTCAGGCCATCCAGACCAACCGGCCGCCGTCACACGTCGGTCCATCCTCAGTACTGTCTGTTCCTGCTGTCGGCCGGAGATTGCGTCCCGGGATCGCGGTAGAGGATGAGGTCGATTCCACTGCCGAAGCGGGCGGGCAGCAGCAGTGCGGAGCGGCAGCCGGGCAGTTCCGGCAACGGTTCGCGCAACACCAGCCGGATCATCACCTGAAGCGGCAATGGATTGCGGCGGAGCGCCTCAATCCGCAGATCGACCGGTAGCGAGGGATTCCCCCGGCGCGCGGCCGCCAGCTGCCGCGACACCTGCCGGAAACAGTTCAGCGTCGTGCCGAACGAGGGGGAATTTCCACCCCGACAGAGGTTGACCGTGTAGAGGAACTGCCCCGTAAAAACCAGTTCTCCCGCGATCAGGAGCGCCAGAAGACGTTTTCCGAACCGGGGATACTCCCCGCAGAAGAAATCGAATCCGCGCCACCAGAGCAGCAGTACGGCAACCAGCGCCGCCCCGGGAACCGCCGGGAGCCGCTCCGTCAGCAGAACTCCGGCCCAATACCCGAAGAGCACTCCCCAGCTCAGAAGCGCCATCCGGTCGAAGAGAAACAGCTCCTCCCTTCTTCGCATACGGCGGCAGAGCGCGACGCCGCCGAGGAGGAGCCAGAAGAGTTCCGCCAACAGCAGCGCACCGAAAAAAAACTGCCAGCAGACGCCGGCCCAGCAGCGAAAGTCGAAGAAATCCGGCATGTACCGCTCGAGAAATCCGAAGCCGCCGAGCATGGTGAAGGGCGCGGCAAGTTCCGCCGGCGAAATGTCACGAAGCGCCTGCCCCTCCCCGGTCAGAAATGGAAGTGCCGCGAGCACTCCGGCAAAAAGTACGCCGAGAAGAACTCCGCGGCGGCCGCGGATTCGCAACAGCAGTTCCGCCGCAAGGACAGCTCCGGCGAACGAAACCGGCACCTGCCAGAAACCGTTCCCCGGCAAACGAAAAGCGAACCAGACATGCGGCGCGGCAATGAAAAAGGCGGCGACGCACAGGAAATCCCGGTGGAACAGCCGTCCAAGACGCCACAGTGCTCCGATCGAGATCAGCAGACAGACCGCCGCCCCGGCGCCGGCGGCCATGGCCGGATTGGAAGAGATCCGGAGCCAGAGCCGGAGCGTCTGAACAGGAACAGAGCCCCCCTCTTCCTCCAGAGCGGCGCGGAAGAGTTCCGCCTCCGCCTCGCGCCATGGCACGTCTCCCGGAAGAACCAGTGTCAGAACCGCGCCGATTCCGAGCAGAACTCCGAAAAGCCACGACACATTCCAACGGATTTTCAACACACCTTCCTCCCATCCGGATTCGTCCATTTCATAACATACTCCGGAGCAGGCGGAAAAACAAATGGCTCTTTCCAGTTCTCCCAGGGCAAGCGGTCGATGTCAGGGATGAAATTCCGCTTCCAGCTTGTTGCAGCCGATTTTCCCGCCGCAGTCAATCGCCCGGAGTATCTATTGCCCCCAGCTCTGCCGGATCAATGCAACGTCAACCGGCGCAACATCAGCCGCGGGAGTTGTCGTCGATCATTCCGCCCTTGCGGGCGACGATGTAGTTGCAGACGTTGTCGCCCGTCACGTTGCAGGCGGTTTCAAACATGTCCAGCAACGGGTTGATTCCGATGGCGAGCGCGACGATCATCGCCGTCTGTGCGTCGTCAAGCCCCATATTCGCCAGCACCATGAAGAGCAGAAAGATCGAACCGCCGGGAATCCCGCCCGCACCGACCGAGGCGAACACCACGGAGACCACCAGAACCACCAGTTTCGTCACGGAAAGATCAATTCCGAAGATGTTCGCCGCGAGAATCGCGAACACCGGCAGGTGAATGCAGACGCCGTCCATGTTGATCGTCGCGCCGAGTGGAAGCGCGAAGCTGGAGAGCTCCTTGCGGATCTTCAGCTCCTCCGCCGTCTTCATCGACACCGGCAGCGCCGCCGCGCTCGAACGGGTCAGAAACGCGGTGACGATCGGAGAACGGATTCCCCAGAGAAACCGGTAGGGATTCTCCCGGCAGATGAGCGCCACAAGCAGGGGATAGATCACAAAGATCATCAGCAGGACACCCGTCACCACGCAGAGGGCAATCCGCATGTAGGGGCCGAAAAGCTCCACGCCGTAAAGGGCGAAGTTCGCAGTGGTCAGCGCCAGTACGCCGATGGGGAAATATTCGATGATCCAGTCGATGATCTTGAAGCAGACCTTGAGCGCGGCGTCGAACATTTCAATAAGCTGTTCGACTGGATGGCGTCCCCCGGCCTGCTGTTCGTGGTCGATCACGGTCCGGGCCGCAATGCCGAAGATCATGGCGAAAACGATCACCGGCAGGAAGTTGCCGGAGGCGAGCGCTTCGAACGGATTGACGAAAAGTCCGTTCACGAACGAGGAGACGGAGCCGCCTCCGGCCCCGGCACTTCTCAGCTGGCCGACCTGCATCAGGTGGCGTCCGGAAAGTTCCGCGGCGTTGCTCATGCGCGGATTCATCACCGTCGCCAGAAACACCCCGAACACCGAGGCGGCAATCGAGGTGAAAAGATACCAGAGCAGTACGCCGCTGCCGAGTTTGCCGAATTTCTTCACCGACAGGCTGGAGGCGCCGCAGACCAGCGAGAAGAAAATGATCGGAATCACGATCATTTTCAGCATGGCGATGAGCACGGTGCCGAAGGGGGAGATCCAAGCGACGACCCGGTGCAGTCACTCCTGCCCCATCGACGTTCCGGCATACGAGAGCGCCATTCCGGCGAGAATGCCGATGACGAACGCCGCGCCGATCCGGTAGATCAGCGGCGTCGAACAATATCCCGAACAAATCTTCTTCAGCATCAGAACCTTCTCCTGCAAATAAAAACAATCGTATTAATGTATCAGCTCCCCTCTGTTTTACAAACAGAAAATACAAAAAAGGAAGACCGGCCCGGGGACAGTTCCGGAATCACCTCTTCGCATTTCTCCCCTGCCCCGGTGGAAAAACATCCCGAACCGACGGGAAACAATTGCGGAATACCGGCACCCCGGCACATTTCCCGTTGCTATTTTCAAAAAAAGATTTTTGGCAAAAATATGCCTTCCCCTCTTGACTTTTCTCTGGAAGTAGCCTATAATTAATGGTGGTAAAGCTATGGTAAATATTATATGGGATCTGTGAGATGGGCAAGAAAAACGCCGTTGAATTCATGAAAATCAGACGGTATGTGCTGAATCTGATTGCGACCGGAGGAGATATGCCGCAGCGCATTCCCTCTTCCCGGAAACTGGGAGAAATGTTCGGCGTCACCCATCCGACGGCTCTACGCGCCATTCAGGCATTGACCGAAGACGGCTATCTCCAGCCGTTGCGGGGAGGAGGCTCCATCACCTGCCCGGCAAACTGCAATCTGAAAAACACCAGGCTGTTTGGTTTTCTGGAGGGAGATGGCAAAATCGCCATCGACATCTATTACACCGTCTGTCTTTACTCCATCGCGGCCCGGGAGCTGACCCGCCGGAATCTGACCTATTGCTGCCAGCATCTCTACCTGAATTCCCCTGCGGATCTGGAATCGATGATTCAAGAAAATCATCTGGCGGGCCTGGTGGCGCTCAATATCCGTCTCCCTGAACTGAAAACAGAGCTCTGCCGGATGAAGGAACGGGGGGTTCCCGTGATCTCGCTGTTCGGCAGGCTGCCGGGAGTTTCCTCCTGCAGTTACAATTATCAGGAATATTACGCGATGGGGCTGGATCGCTTGTTTCGGGAGAAGAGACGAGAGATCGTCATTCTGGTATCTCCGGCATTTACCATTGACGAGGCGATCAGAGCTGCGGTAAAGGAGCAGTGCGCCCTCCACGCGGTTCCGGAAGAGCGGGTTCTGATTCTGAAAGACACTCCCGAGATGCTGGCGGAGCAGCTGGAAGAGATGCTTCAGGCCGGCCGCCGTTTCGATGGCGTCATCGGCAACCACGCCATTCTGCCCTCCTATGAAATTCTCGACCAGTATCTCGACCTCGAGCAGGAGTGCCGGGTCATCAACTCGGAATTCACCATTTACGATGAGATGAAATATACCGGATATGCCATCAATTTCGATTGGGGGAAAGTTGTGCCGGATATGATCGACGATCTTCTGCTTCAGACGGACTCGCAGGATGTTCCGGTAAAAAATCAGACGATCGGACTGTACTTCACGTTCTATCAAAATGGAACGCAGGTGTTCTCTGAGAAAAACTAAAGGAGGCGATGCAGAGATGAAAAGGAGAATTCGATTTACGTTGATAGAGCTCTTAATCGTAATTGCGATCATTGCGATTCTGGCGAGTTTACTGCTGCCCTCCCTCAACCGGGCACGGGCGCGAGGACGTTCTATTTCCTGCCTGTCAAATCAGAAGCAGTGCATGCTTGCAACAACCCAGTATCTGGCTTCCAGTAATGATATTATGTACGCGGAAAATGAAAATGAAACGGGTTACTCCATGGATAGAACTCCTCTGGGGCTGCTGTGTAAGCAGAAACTTCTGACGTCCAGAGTCATTGTCTGCCCCTCCATCCCGTTCATGCCGAAAAATGATACATCTTCGGCTGTACTGGATGATAAACAAGCAAAATTTTATTATAATCGAACTTACGGTTTTATCGCACCCCGCAATACATATGCCGTCAAGATATTCAACACTCTGGCTGGAGGTGCAATGCTGGCCACCTGGAGTGGAACAAGCTGGAAAAGAGAAATTAGTTTCAAATCCGTAAAGACGGCATCAAAATTACCGATCATGGCCTGCAACTATCGAAACTGGGGCGGCGGCTATTTCATGCTGAATTTTCAGTCCTCAGGAGCAGGTCTGCCGTGGGTGAATGCACATCTGAACGGTTGTAATGTAGCATTTTTCGATGGACATGCGGCTAATTTGAGAATCAGCGATTTTCATCAGATGAGAATTGCCTCCGAAGCTGGTGCAGGAAAGTTCTATGTCAAGGCGGCCTTACCGGAATTCATTTTTGAGCCATGAAATCATGAAAATTAAAAGGAAAGAGAGAGTTGTTCATGAGTAAAAGAATTTGTCAGTTATCACTGTTGCTTCTATGGATGCTGTCGGGAAGTGTCATGGGAGACGAAGCGAGAGGCCTCTATCTAAACGGCGCTCGCGGAACAATAATGAAATTTGACAACGGAATGCGCTTCTCGCTGATCTCACAGGGAAAAGAAAAGAAAGCGTCCGACGCGTGTGCTGTTTTCCCTCTTGGAGATGCAATCCGGAAAGGGAAATTGTATCAAGTTCGTTTTAAAGCTCGCGGAAATCAGCCGATGACTCTTGGAACGGCGATGAAGCAACGCCATCGTCCTTATGCCTATGTCGGCCTGAAAACGGAAACGGTCCAGTTCTATTCAATCACCTCCACGGAGAAAATATATGAATACCAGCTCCGGGCGACAAAATCGTTTGCCTCCGGAGAATGCGTTTTTCATTTTTTCTTCGGTGCGAATCCCAAAGGCTCTCAGCTTGAAATCCGGGATTTTGAATGTTCGGAAATGACGGAACCTTTACCCCTGGATCTTTCGAAGCTGGCAAATTTCGGTTTTTTTGATCCAGTGGAAAATGATGGCCGGGGGGGCTGGACCGATCAGGGCCCGAACAACTGTTTTGCCGATTTCCCGCTCGGGCAGCAGACGTTCCGGGGAATTCCTTTCCGGATCCTGGATCCGGAAAGGAATGGTGGACGTTCCATCCTTTCATTTCACTGCAATAAAGTAAAAACCGATTTGCGGGAAGCCTGTCTTGTGCTTCCTCAGGAAAAACGACGCTATCTTTATCTGCTTCATACCGTCGCGTGGGTTTCGAAAGGGAAAACACTTGCGGGATCATTGATTTTCGAGGGCGACGTAGCGACGGTTTCCCGCCCGATTTCCATCGGAGAGGAGGTGGGGAACTGGTGGGGGCCCCTTGACGTCTCTAACGGGAAAGTCGTCTGTGAGCAAACGGTTAACGGCAGACGAATTGGAGCCTATCTTTCAAAATTTGAAATTCCGGTCGGGACATCGCGGATTCGCCTACAGACTTCCGGCACTTGCAGCTGGATTGTGATCGGAGTTACCATAGCCGATCAGAAAATGAGCGGCACAACTTCCACCCCGTTGACGATTATGGCAAATCGCGAATGGCGCCCGATTTCTTTGGCGCCTGCGATTCTTCGCAATTCGGCACTTGATTTGAGTGAAACAGCTTCTTCGGCCGGAACTTTCGGCAGAATTACCGCCCGTCCTGACGGGACTCTCGCATTCGCCGAGACTCCTGGTCGCCGAGTCCGCCTGAACGGCTTCAATTTTGTTCCACACGGGCTGTTTTCTTATCCGGAATATCTCAATAAACTCCCGAAACAGGAGTGGAAGAGAAAATTGCAGGAATTCGCCGATCAGGTCGCTGCAAATGGCTTCAATGCAATTCGCTGGCATTTTCTGGATTATTCTCTGATGATGGGGAAAAAGCACGATATTCTTCCAATTCCTACGAAACCGGAAGAGATTTTCTTTGATCCGCAGATGACCGACATGTTCTTCTATCTCTTTCATTTGCTGAAGGAACGCGGGGTCTATTCCATTGTTGATCTGGCCTCGTCACCGGCCGGCTGGACTTCCGGATACCCCTATGCCAAAGATCCCCGGAAAGCTCCCCGGATTGCAGGAAGTTATTTCAAGAACGCCATGTATTATGATCCGGTGTTACGAGCGAACTGGAAAGCGGGAGTGACACGGCTCCTGACCATGCACAATCCATATACGGGAACTACTCTGAAGGACGATCCAGCAGTTGCAGCTGTAGTTTTTTTTAACGAACAGTTCTTCTCTTGGACACCGCAGCACTGCGAAGCGCTGGACGGCGAATGGCAACGTTGGATGCAGAAGCGTACCGGCACATCTAAACAGTTTCCTAAACTGCAAAAAAAGCTGGCATATTCTACAACAGATCCGCTCGGGATCGCAATGTCTCTCTTCATCGGGGAAAAGGAGTCGGAACTGGTAGATTTCTATCTGAATACGGTTCGGGAATGTGGATATTACGGACTGGTGAACACATTCGATAATTCCTTCACGCTCAATCGGATACCGGCGATGGAAAAATTGTCCATAATCGCATCTCATCCGTATAACTTTCATCCGGTTTATTCCGGAAAGTCGACTCTGATCGAACAGGGTAGTTCTCTTACGGGACATCCCGGAATGGCCGAACGGTGCGCCTTTTTCGGGAAACCGTTTTTTGTCACAGAATATAATCATGTCATGTGGAACGGTTTCCGACATGAAGGAACCATTCGTGGAGCTACAGTTGCGGCGCTTCAGAATTACAGTGCCTTCATCATGCATTCCGATGGAGTTGCACTGACCCAGAGGCCAATGCGACCATTTCGGGCAGCGGACGATCCGATCTGGCGCGGTAACAATCTGCTTACCTATTTTATTTACCTGCGTGAAGATGTCGCTCCCAATCCGAATTCCATCGCGTTTTACGTGACAGACGAAGATATTCGAAGAGAGGGGCTTGGAGAGGTCAATTTCCGTCTGGGCAGTCTGGGATGGCTTGCGCGTCTCGGAATCCTTTATGAGCATTCCAACGCCATCGGGAAAGAGTTTCCCGCTCTTGCAATTTCTCCCCACACCGGCGCGCTTCGCGTCATCGGAAAGAAGTTGCGGAAACCGGAAACCGCGCTTTCTACAGAGGAACTGGTCCGTATATTGCGACAAAAAAAACTGCTTTCCGCTGCCAATCGTACTGATCCTGCTCATGGAATTTATCACTCCGCGACAGAAGAGGTGCTGGTCGATGTTGTCAATCAGGAGATGCGCGTCATTACCCCCCGCCTGGAGATGCAGGTCGTCAAGCAGAAAGATAAATTATTTGAACTTGATGCTCTGACCATTCGCTCTGCCAGCATTCCCGCCGGAATCGCGGCGATTTCTCTGGAAAAAACAGCGGCGCTATCGAATTCCGGACGAGTTCTTCTGGTCATTTTGACTGATGCTTTGAATTCCGGAATGAAGTTTGCGTCTCAAAAGAGAGTTGAGTTGCAGGCAAACGGAAAACTCCCCGTACTTCTGCGATGCGGAACGTTTTCCATGGAACTGAAAAGCCGGCTTGCGACGCCCACACTTTATGCACTCAATTGTTCTGGAAAGCGAATGGAGGAAATTCCCATCCGAGTTCAGAACGGACGGTTGTCTTTCACCATTGATACCGGAAAATTAAAGGAGCCGGCAATCTTTTTTGAACTTGTTGAGAAATCATGAAAATGCGGGGCAGCAGCAGGCTAATCGCAGACATTTGAAAAAACGATTTGAACTTATGCCGGGGAATGGATTTTTCCCGTCCGGGAGATAGATTGCCGCCACGAAAACAGCAAAATGCCATCTGCGGGAGAATGAAAATGGAAGTACCGTTTCAACGGGGGGATGACATTCGGGTTTTACGCCCGCCGGGGTGTCTATTCGTCGCCGTGGGCAAAGGAACAGATCCGGAAGATGAAACAGCTCAATGTCGAGTATGTCGCATTGATCGCCACGGTCTTCCGGGAAGCGTGCGGTTCCACCCGGGAATTTCTGGATCTCGCGGAAAGTCCGGGCGAACTGGAGCTGGCCCGGATGATCGATTTCATCCACGCCGAGGGGCTGAAGGTCATGCTGCGCCCCATGCTCGAAACCCACGACGGAAACGGCAGGCTGCAGGTCTGGTTCCCCGATGACCGCGAGCGGATCCCCGGAAAAATCTCCGACTGCTGGAAACGCTGGTTCGCCAGTTTTCGCGCCCGGCCCCGTCTCTTCGCCACGCTCGCCCGTGAGACCGGCTGCGAACTGTACGGCCTCGACAGTGAACTCGACCGCACCGTCGGGCAAAACAGCCAGTGGAAAGAGGTCATCGCCGTCGCCAGAGAGTGTTTCCCCGGACCGATCACGAGCTGCCACACTCATCTTTTGAATTTCGAGCAGGAATTTTCCCGGCCGGACCACTGGTTTTATGATCTCGACTTTCTGCAGACAAGTTTCTATCACCGTGCGGCGGATGCCCCCGGAAGTTCGGTGGAGGAGATGGAGACGCAACTCCTCCCGGTCCGTGACCTCTACCGCCGGATGGCAAAGCTCTACGGCAAACCGATCATGTTCGGTGAGTGCGGCTGCACCTCAAGCACCGGAGGTGCAACGGCCCCCTCTGGTTGGAGCGGCGACGGCCGTTACTCTCCGATGGAACAGGCGAACTACCTGCAGGCGGTCTGGAATCTCTTTCACGCCGAGGAGTATTTCCGCGGTCTGTACTGGTGGAAATGGGACGAGCAGAATCCCCGAACACAATTTTGCGACGCCCCCGCCGGCGACAAGGGGTTCATTCTGGATGGGAAACCCGCCGCCGAAGTGATGAAACAATGCTTCCGGCGGCCCGGAAACACCGCCCGCCGCCGGGAGTAAAACTACTTCTCCGCCAGCGCCTTCTCGAGCTTTCCTCCGAAGAGGGCGAAGAGTTCCGCCTTCTTCTTCGCGATTGCCGCCTGAACCGGTGCCGGATCGGTCACCACCTCGATGCCCGGCGTGTTGCCCGGCTGGGTGTGGTTGTAGAGCTTGACGTTTTTCGCCGTAATCGCTCCACCCCGGATGGTCCGGAAGCAGGCGCCGGGCTTCTTCGAATAGAACCAGAGATTCTCCAGCACCGCGTCGCCTTTGTCGCCGACGTCGCTGTAGATCGGCGCCGCCGCCTCCACCGCGACGTTGCGGAAGCTGTTGCGACGGTTCAGCACGAAGAAGTCACGGCTGTCGGACCTGGCGATGTAGAGGTTCTCGTGGTCCGCCTCCGCCGTTCCGGCGTGGCAGATGCCGGTACCGTTGCCGATCGCGACCAGATTTTTCACCGTGATGACGCAGCCGTCGTGCGCGCTCACGCTGTCGTCGCCGCAACCGATGGCGGCGATGTTTTCAAAGGTGATATTCTTCGAAGCGTTGTGAATATTGTAGCCGTCGTTCCAGAAATGTTTTGCAATCAGATTCTTTACCACGACATATTCCGAACCGCCGTACATGCCGACGCCGTTGGCGAGGCGGGGTATCTCCACCCGGACCGTTTCCGGCGTCTTCCCCTCCGGCAGGCGGAAATAAAGATCGGTACGGTTCACCAGTGTCCACTCAAACGGTTTCAGCTCCTCCGGTTTCTTCAGTTTGCCGCATTTGCGTTTGGAATGCTGTTCCATCCGCTGCTGTTTCCCGTCGAAGAGCAGGAAGAAGCGCCACACCATCGATTCGCCCGGATCCTTGATGTTCATCCGGTACAAGCCGGGTGAAACCTGCCGGGCCTCCTTCGACGTGATCCGGGCGGCGCCGGTAAGAGTATTGAAGGAGCCATCCACCACGATCGGCTGCTCGGCGGTCCCCTTGATGCCGTACAGAGTCAGCATGGTCGGAATCGGCCGATCCGAGGGCACCAGCCGGATGGTATCGCCCGGCTTCACCTTTCGCGCGGCGGCAATGAAACTGCGCAGCGGCGCGTTGACGCTTCCGGCGGCGGAATCACTGCCCCGATTGAAATCCACATAATACTCCGCGGCGGGCAACACCGCCACCATTCCGGCCACCACCGGAATCAACCATCTTCCATTCATTCTCATATTTCCTTACCATAGAAAAATCCCCCCGGAGAGCGGGGGGAAATTCTTTGTCTCACCGGGCGGTATTGCCGCCGATTTCCATCTTCTTCACCGAATCCGGATCGTAAAGGACACCGCTTTTCACGCCGGGGGTCGACGACTCCCAGACGTTGTTCAGCACCCGGACCGTGCCGGAGCTTCCGGCTCCGATCAGGCCGCGCTTCGCCTCCTTCACCGGCACGGCTTCGCGGTTGATGAACCGGTTGCCGCTGATCGTCACGTTGTCGGCGGTGCTGACGAACACCGGCGCGCCGGTCGACTCCCGGAACTCGTTGCCGGTGATCCAGATGTCGCGCAGAACCGGGTGTTCGGTCTTCAGCAGCGAGGGGTCGCTGCGCTGATAGCTGTTGATGTAGATGTCCGGACGGTTTTCGCTCACATAGCGCCCGCGCTGGTTCACCCGGGAGAAACGGTTGTTGCGGATCACCACGTTGCGAACCCCGTACCCCTCGCTCCAGGCGTCGAAGGTGTAGCCGGTCTCCAGCTTGATTCCGGAGGCGTTCCCCTCTTCGAAGCGGTTGTTTTCGATCGTCACATTCTCCGCCATCAGCAGCAGACCGCGCGGGAAGTGGTGGATGTGGTTGTTGCGGAAGATGAGATTCTTCGAACCATAGGCGCGGTTGATCAGCACGAATCCGGCGCCCGCCGGTTCCGGAAGCGGTTTGTCGAAGGAGATCTCGCCTTCGCGGCGGTTGCGGAATTTGATCGCGGTGATTTTGCCGGTGAATCCGGTCGGCGCGAAATCATCGTTCCACAGTTCGATCGGGTCGCCCACGCGGAAATAATCCCCGGGGTGGCTGTTCAGATTGGTGGTCAGAATCCGGTTTTCCCCCAGTTTCACCGCGTAGCCATTCAGATCGTGGAAGTTCATCGTGTCATCACAGCTCCAGGCAAGTTCGCAGTTCTCCAGCCGGAAAAATCCGGAGGAGCTGATCGTATGCATCGCGTCGGCAGTGGTGCTGCAGGGGCGTTTCGAACCGGCGGGCGGCGCAATCCGGGAGTTCAGAATCTGCCAGTGATGCTGGCGGCCGGTCGAAATCACCCCCATGCCGGGGGCGGATGCCACGTGGACGTTTTCCAGCGTCAGATGCTGGTTGTTGCGCAGGAAGAATGCGCCGAAATCATATCCGTAATGACGTTGCAGAAAGATCTCCCCCGGCATGGCGCTCTTGAACGTGCCGGGGCGGTGGGTGTATTCCACCAGATTCGGTTCGATCATCCGGCACTGCGGCCGGTTCTGCCCCTTGTTCATCTCCAACACAATCCGCACCGGCCGGACCGGGTCGGACTGCCGGGTCGCCGGATTGAGCCGGCTCAGGTCGACCAGGCGCGGCTGCTGATGCGGAAACTTCTCGTAATCGACAAAGCGCAGCCGGATGCTCCGGCGGTCCGGGGCGACCTCTTCCACCTTGACGACGCTGGCCAGAGGATCGTTCTCCCAGTCCCAGTCGATGGTGAAGTTCTTCAACGCGGTCCTCGTGGAGTTCGAAACGGCGATCAGCTGCCGGTCACCGCCGGTGCGGTGGAAACGGAGCTCCGCGCCGTTTCCGTCCAGCTCGAAATCCTTCATCGCATTGATGATGATGGATTTGTCGCCGCGGAACCAGTAGACGCCCTTCTCCAGCACCAGACGGGCGGGAGATTGACGGCGGAGCGTATCGATCGCCCGCTGCAAAGCGGCGGTGTTGTCCTGCGACGCGGTGGAGATGCCGAACTCTTTTGCCTGAAACACCTTCTGATTCTGTTTCTTCGGCCGCTCCACCGTGAACTCCTCGGAACCGGTCGGGAGATTCTCCGGCAGCGGCACCGCCTTCGCCTGACGCGGCACGGAGACCTCCTTCAATTCGATCGGCGTCACCGTGATCTCATCGACCAGGGCGAGCACGCCGAAATGGGAGTGCACCTGCAGAGAGTAATCGTCCGGCCACGCCGGGACGTTGAGGCGGAAGGTGATCTCCTCCACTTTGCCAACCGTCAGCGGCGTGAACATGCCGGCGTCGGTCAGCTCGTGGTTGGCCGACAGCGGGCGGATGAGAAAGAGCAGCGACGCCCGGTCGCCCTTCTCCAGCACCTTCGCTTTCAACGTGATTTTATAGCTGCGATTGGGCTGAAGAACGCCCTTCGGCAGGCTCCACACTCCGTTCCACTCCGATTTGCTTGAACGGGTGTCGACCCGCAGGGAGCGGGTACCGGAAATCGGCTGTGCCGTTTCAATCGCCGCATAGCGCCGGTCGTATCGTTCGTTTCCCAATCCCTGCTCAAAGTTGAACACCACCGGCTGTGCGGCCTGCAACGAAGCCGCGGCCGCCATAGCTGCACAGAAGATCGTTCCTTTCATCGATTTCTCTTCCTTTTCTTTCACATCAGTTTCAACGGTTCGTCAGTCTGGTAATACACTTTGCGCACCTGAATCTTCGCCCCGACGAGACCGTTGATGGTGAGAGAACGGACACTGCCGTCAAACCACGAAAGGTTGGCGCTTCCATTGTGGATGGCATGGATTCCATTCTGCTCCTGATTGCCCGTATAGATGTCCACACTCCACATATAGTAGGGAAGTCCGGCCCAGGGAACTCCGTCAATAGAATCGGTACGGTAGGTCACCGTATCGGCCAGCATCGGCAGGTTGGAAGCACTTTTGATCCGGCTGGTGGCATAGACAATGAAGGCGGATGTGTTGGGGATGACCAGGGGAGTGCCGGCCCAGGCGGTAAATTGATCGCGACGATTGTTGTAATTGGGGTCGCTCCGCATGTTGTACATGCCGTAGGCGGCGTTCAGATTGGTGACCTGCTGCCCCTTTTCGTTGGAGGGACAGCGCCAGAGTTTGTTGCGGTACGGCACATACCCGGTATTCTGCAGCATCACCGTATGGGTGATGCTCGTTCCACCGCCATTGTGATCGGTCTGCACCACCACAAAACCGTTGTAATCGTTGGCATAGAGCAGATGTGCGGTGGTGAGCTGTTTCAGATTCCCGGAACAGCTGGATTTCCGCGCCGTCTCCCTCGCCTTGTTCAGTGCCGGCAGCAGCATCGCCGCCAGAATTGCGATGATCGCAATTACGATCAACAATTCGATAAGAGTGAATTTTCTGCTCATGGTGCCCTCTCACATTTAGGGTTGAGTATTCAAACGACAAACCGATTGACGTTCCAGCAGATGGGAAACTGCGCGGGTATGAAACCAGGGGCACTCCCCGGAAAAAATCCGGAACAACCCGGTGATGACCGCGTCGGCGATCTCCTCCGGATCCGTGCCGATGCAGGTGAGCGGCGGCGAGAGAAACTCGTTGCTGGCCAGCCGGTCGTGCCCGATGATGCTGACCTCCTGCGGAATCGCGATATTGTGATCGCTGAAGAATTTGTAAACCTCAAGAGCACTGGAGGAACTCCCGAGAAAGAGACCGGTGAAATCGCGGCCGTGCTCCCGCAGATGCCGTTCCAGCGCCTGATAGCAGAGCCCCTGATAGGACTCACCCAGCTGAATCCCGGTTTCGATGATCCGGACACGCGCGCCGGAAAGTTCCGCAAATTCGCAAAACCCCGCACAGCGCATGTCAAAACTGTCACTGGAGGGCTCCGTCAACAGCAATGCGAGATTGCGGTGCCCGTGCTGAATCAGATAGGCCGCCGCCATCATGCCGCCGGAAGAGGGGTTGTCGCCGACCATCGAAATGCCGATACCACCCAGTTCGCAGTGGAGCAGAACCACCGGAACCGGCAGAGAGGCGAGCAGCACGACATCCGAAGCCGAAATACGGCTGCCGGGAGCCACCAGAACCAGAGCATCGCAATTATCCGCCCGGATCTGCCGGTAGAAATCCGGCGTTACCTCCAGCATGGAGTTGGTAAATGTGTAACTGTTTTCGCGTTCCGCACGCCGGCGGAAACTCCGCTCCAGCTGCTGGTAATTTTCGCTCGCCCAGTTCGGCAGCACCATCCGGATCCGGGGCAGTCCGCTCTTTGCGGAAGGAGCGACGAACCATCCGGCCCCCGGCCGGCGCACCACAACGCCCGAGGCGCCAAGTTCATTCAGCACCCCTTCCACAGTACGCTGGCTGGTCGCAAAACGCTGCATCAGACAGCGGATTGTCGCCAGCTTCGTATTCGGAGCGGCACTCTCCGCCTCGCTTCTGATCTCCATTAAAATCTGATTGCGGTCCGCCATGCTGAATACCTTTTTTTATTTTGTATTACAGGATATATTATACTGTATTCATCAATCAATGTCAAGCCCTCTTCCGCAAAATGGCAAAAAAATCTTCGGAATTTCCTTTTTGCTCTGAATTCTCCCTGAAAACAGTGTATTTTCACCCTTAAAAATCGCCTGCCGTTCGCAGATAAATGGAGTTTCTTCAAAGAAAAACGTATTTTTCTGTATTCTCCATTTGTATTCATCCTTGTCGTATGGTATACTGAGAACCAAAAACATTCCATCGCCAGCAGAAGGGGAAACACGATGAACTGGTCAGCTTTTTCTGTTCCGCTGTTCGTGGCGGCCGCCCTGCTCTCCGCGGCCGCCGCTCCGCCGCATCTCACAAAGAACGGGATCGAAATCGACGGCGGCACCATGGGCAGATTCACCTTCGGCTACCCGAAGTTCCGTTCCGAGGGGGAGGCCGTCGCGCCGCAGGTTGCCTTGAAAGAAAACAGCGCCACCCTCTCCTACCTTGCAAAGGGAGCGCCGCGCCTCGAACTGACGCTGAAGAATGGCCGCCTGACGGGAAAGAGTGCGAGCGCCGCCCCCGGGAAGCTGATCTGGGAGATGTTCCTGCCCATCCGTTTTGCCGGTCAGGGAGTGTGGACCCTGGAACCGGGCGGGCAAAGCGGCCGACTGCCGGCGGAACAACCGCCCCGCCCCCACCTCGTCCAGCAGCATGGTTCCAAATTCCGTTTTGCCGATCCGCAAAGCGGGGAAAGCATTTCCGTCACCTGGGGCGGCGACGGCTTCTGGCAGTTGCAGGACAACCGGCAGTGGGGGTGGAAGATCTTCCAGCTCTCCCTCTTCACCGACGTGCTCGAACATCGCAACGCGGAGTTCTCGCTGGAGTTTGAAGAGGCAGACGCCTCCCGCGTTCCGGCACGGGTGGACCGGTTCGGTCAGTCCGTATCGTTCGACTTTCCGGGGAAGATCCGCGATGAATCGGAATTGCGCTCGGACGTCGCCGCCGACCGGCTCTATTACAGCTCCCTGACGCCGCCGCCTGCCGCCCCGTGGGGCGGTATGCCGGGCAGCCGGAAAGAGTTCGGCCGCAAGGCGACCGGATTCTTCCGCCTCGATCAGGTGGAGGGGCGCGACGTGCTGATCACGCCGGAAGGAGATCTCTTTTTTCAGCTCGGCGTCTGCACAGTCTGCCCGGGCGACGACCACACTTACATCAAGGGGCGCGAACGGATTTACGAATGGCTGCCGCCCTATGAAAGCGAATACAAAAGCGCCTACCGGGGTGCGTGGGCGACCGATTTCTCCTTCTATCTGGCGAACCGTATCCGCAAGACCGGGCGCCCGTTCGAACTTGCCGGGTGGAAACTCGAACAGATCGACCGCCTGCGCCGCTGGGGGTTCAACAGCGAAGGAGCCTTCACCACGCACACTCCGGAGCTCAACCGGCAGAAGAAATTCGGCAGAACTCCCGAGCTGGCCAGATTGCCGGGTCTTGCCGGAGAGATCCCCGACCCGTTCGACGAAGCGGTCCGCCGGAAAATGGACAAGGCGTACGCACCGATCGCGGAGTTCCGGGACGATCCCTCCATCATCGGTTACTTCATCGCCAACGAACAGCCCTACGGTGATCTGCTCCGCAAACTACCCGTCTTCGACGGCAGAACCGCCGCCAAGCGGGAACTGGTGAAACAACTGCAGCGGCAATACGGTTCCATCGACCGCTTCAACGCCGCGTGGAACCTGCAGGCCGGCGGATTTGACGCGCTGAACGATCTCCCGCTCCCGGTCCGGACCCGGGCGGCGTGGGAGGATATGCAGAACTTTGCGCGCCATTTCTTCGACGCGTACTTTTCACTCGTCGCCCGGACCTTTCGCAAATACGACCCGAACCATCTTCTGCTGGGCGCGCGGTTTCAGCCCTCCGACGTCGCCGTCACCGCGGCGGCGGAGGCGTGCGCGAAATATTGCGACCTCTTCAGCATCAACTACTATGCGCGCGCGATCGAGCCGGAATTTCTGGAAAAGCTCCACCGCCTTGTCCGGCGGCCGATCCTGCTCTCCGAATGGAGCTACGGCACGGCGGAACAGGGGCTCTCCGGCGGCGTGATCGACACCCGGAACCAGATGGAGCGCGGCCGCGCCTACCGCAGTTATCTGGAGACGGCGGCCGCCCTCCCCTTCGTCGTCGGCAGTCAGTGGTTCTCCCATCTCGATCAGGCGCTGACCGGGCGCTATTTCGAACACTACAACGGCGAGAGCATGAACATCGGCCTGCTCAACGTCGCCGACCGCCCGTACAAGGAGTTTCTCGCGGAGGTGATGAAGAGCCATCGCCGGATCTATGCGCTCAAACTCGGCAGAACCGCCCCGTTCTCCGAACGCACCGCACCGGAGCGCCCGCTCCGGAAACTCCAGATTCCGCGCGCCCTCCCGGGACAGCGGGTGGACGGGGTGAAAGAGCCGTGGCCCGGCAGGCCCGCGGAACGGCTCGACCGCTCCTGTCTCGTCCTCGGCGCGGAGTCCGGCGGAACCGGTGCGGACTTCCGGCTCTGCTGGGATGAGCAGAATCTCTATCTCTACGTCGAAGTCGTCGATGCCACCCCCCGGCGGAACCACCGCCGCGGCCCCGACCTCTGGCAGGGGGACTGTCTCGAACTCTTCACCGGCGTCGAACGCGACGGCTCCGGAGCCCTGCGCCCCGGCGACCGCCATCTGCTGATCTCCGCCGGAGAAAACGGCGGCAGCTGGTTCGTCAATTCGCCGGAACAGGCGGCGGTAACCGCCGTCGTCCTGCCGCACCCGGGCGGGTACGTTCTGGAAGCGGCGGTTCCGTGGCAGGCGCTGGGCATCGAACCGCGGAGCGGCCTGAGCTTCCGCTTCGATCTGGGGCTGGATGACGGCGATGGGACCCGGCGACTGCGGCAGTTCCTCTGGAGCGGCACGGCGCGCAACAGTTCGGAGCGTTCCGGCTGGGGCTCCGCCGTTCTGGTGGAATAACCTGCCCCGGAGAACCGGTTCACTCCGGCAACAGCAGACCGGCGATGAAATCCTCGGCGAAGCCGGGAATCGAGTTGAGCGGCAGCTCCTGCGGCAGCGACGCGAGGCGGTCGAATTCATTCATGCGTTCCGGATGCGCCGCCAGCAGAGCCGCCCCCGCCAGCGCGGCGTTTCCGCAGATGCAGACCTCGGCTCCGGGCAGTGCGGGAAGCATTCCGATCGCCTGCGCCGAGGCGAGATCCAGCCCGCGCGCGAAGCCGCCGCAGAGCCAGAGCCGTTCCAGTGCGCCCGGCTCGATGCCCGCCGCCCGCAGGAGAGAGTGGATCCCCGCCCACACCGCCGCCTTCGCCTGAAGCAGTGCCTCCACGTCGGTTTCCAGAATCACCACGCCGGGAGCGATTCGACAGCCGAGCACGCCGTCGCGCATCACGCGCCTCCCCCAGCGTACCGGCACTCCGGGATCGAAGCGGCCGAACTCATCCAGCAGACCGCAGCGGCGGCCGGAGGCGAGAAAGTCCACCAGCGCCGAACCGCAGAGTCCGGCCGCTTTCCCCCCTCCCCGGACCGAGAGTTCAAACCGCCCGGCGGCGTCGAACCGGAGGTGTTCGATCACCCCCTCCCCCGCCCGGCTGCCGCTCGCCGCACCGGAGCGTTCGAAGGCCGGACCGGCGGCGGCGCTCGCCGCCAGAAATTTCCCGTTGTGCGACAGAATCATTTCACAGTTGGTGCCGAGGTCGAGCAGAAGTTCGGTCCGGCCGGAGCCGCCGAAGCGGGTCGCCGCCATCCCGGCAACCAGGTCGCCGCCGACGTTGCCGCCGACGGCGGGCGCGGCCAGCAGTTCCGCCTTCGGGGCAGTGGAAATTCCCAGCTTCTTCGCCGGAACCTTCGGGAAACGGCGAAGGGGCGGTTCAAACGGCGCCACGCCGATCGGAGCCGGATCGATTCCGTACAGAAGGTGGGTCATGACCGTATTGCCCGCCACCGCAATCCGGCGGATTTTCTCCGGCTCCGGCGTCAGCTCCCGCAGCAGTGGGTCGATCGTCTCCGCCGCGACGGCACGTTGCAGGGCGGTCAGCCCCTCCGGCGAAGCGGCGGCGGCGATCCGGTCGATCACGTTGTCGCCGAAAACGGCCTGCCGGTTCAGCCGTCCCGCGGCGGCGACAGCCACCCCGTCGCGCAACAGCAGGGCGGCGACCGTCGTCGTGCCGATGTCCACCGCAACGCTCCATCCGCCGCCCGGTGCGGCGGTCTCCAGCGGGAGCAGAAATCCGGTCTCCACCGCCACCAGTTCCTGTTGAAGCGACGCCGGCGGAATCCGGAGCGACCCGGTTTCGCCGGCCGGACTGGTGTCGCAGGCGCGCACGGTGTGCGGACCATTTTCCCCGCAGTCCAGCAGTTTCCCGCCGGAGAGGAACTTCCCGGAGAGAAGTTCGACCAGACAGCGGTTGCAGCGGCCGTTCCCGCCGCAGCGCAGATCGAGCCTCCAGCCGTTCCGCCCGAGCGATGCACTCAACGGCACACCGGGCTCCGCGGTGATGTTCCGCTGTTCGGACCCGCATACAACAAGTAAATTCACGCCGATTCCTCCTGCCGGAGTGGTTCTCTCCTCCAGACCGGATACTATACCACCTCCGCCGGACGCCCGCAAGCGGCAAAAGCCGGAAACTCCGCGAAATAATCCCGATATCGACTTGCAAAAACTCCATAGACAGGGCACATTAATTGCGGCAAACCATGGAACATGCAATTCAGGGATCCATCTATGGAGGAACTCGATTTTCAGAAGGCGGGCGGCATCATCCCCGCCGTGGCGCAGGATTACCTCTCCGGCGAAGTGCTGATGCTCGCCTACATCAATCCGGAAGCGTGGCAGGAGACGCTCCGCACCGGGCGCGCCGTCTATTTTTCCCGCAGCCGCAACCGGCTCTGGCGCAAAGGCGAAGAGAGCGGCAATGTCCAGATCATCAAGGAGATCCTGGTCGATTGCGACGGCGACGCCGTCATCTACCGGGTCGAACAGAAAGGCGGCGCCGCCTGCCACACCGGCCACCGGAGCTGTTTCTACCGCAAACTGGAAAACGGATCCCTCGTCGAGCAGAGCAAGCCGCTCTTCGACCCCGAACAAGTATACAAGAAGCAATCATGAAACCGGACTATTTTGACGAACTTCAGGCCGCGTTTCCGCAGCTCATCCTGCGAAACGAACTCTCTTATCGGGAAATCACCACCCTCGGCGTCGGCGGCACTCTGCCGCTGCTGGCCGAACCCCGCGACGACCGCGAACTCGGGAAACTGCTCGAATGGACTCACGCCCACGCCGTTCCGATTCTGGTCATCGGCGGCGGAACCAACCTCGTCGGCTGCGACGCCCCCACGCCCGCGCTGGGAATCCGGCTGGCACAACCGCCGTTTTCCCAGGTAAAGGCGGGGCGCACCCATCTGACCGCCGGCGCCTTTCTCCGCCTGCCGAAACTCGCCTCCGCCGCGGCGGAACTCGGGTATGGCGGCGTCGCCCCGCTCGCCGGAATCCCCGGCACCCTCGGCGGCGCCCTGCGGATGAATGCCGGAGCCAACGGCATCACGATCGGCGAATTCGTCCTCCAGCTCTGCGGATTCCGCTTCGACGGCACCCCGTGGACGGCGGAAAAGGAGGAGCTCCAGTGGGGCTACCGGCAGACGAACATTCCGGAAGATGTCATCCTTACCGCCGCCATCCTCACCCTGCCGCCCAGCGACAAGGAGAAGGAGGAGGCGGCAATCCGCCGCGAGCTGGAGGCCCGCCGCGGCCGTGAACCCGGCGGCCGGAGCGCCGGATGCACCTTCCGCAACATCTCCGAATTCGAACCGGCCGGCAAACTGATCGAACAGTGCGGCTTCAAAGAGTACCGACTCGGCGGCGTGGAGGTGAGCGCCGCCCACGCCAACTACATCGTCAACGTCGACTCCGGCACCGAACGGGACTATCTGGAACTGCTCCGGGAGATCCGCACCGCCGTCGCGGAGAAGTTCGGCTTCTACCTCAGGCCTGAAGTGAAGTTCATCGATCCGGCGGCGCTGGAGACGGTGCTCGCCGCCCCCCTTCCGCCGAAGGTCAACGTGCTCAAGGGCGGCACCAGCCGGGAGCGGGAAATCTCGCTCAAAAGCGGCGCCGCCGTCGCGCAGGCGCTCCGCAACGCCGGGTTCGACGTAACCGAAACCGACCTGCAGGAGTGCCATGTCACCCCGGAAATGCGGGCCGCCGACGTGGTCTACCCGGTGCTGCACGGCGGCTTCGGCGAAGACGGCAGCATCCAGCGGGAAATGGAAGACGCCGGTCTGAAGTTCGTCGGTTCCGGCAGCGGCTCCTGCCTGCTGGTCATGGATAAAATCGCCACCAAACAGCTCGCCGGCAAACTCGGGATTCCCACCGCAAAGTGGCACACCGTCACCCCCGAATCGCGCGAATTCCCCGCCGATCTGAAGCTCCCGGTGATCCTCAAGGTTCCGAAGGAGGGCTCCACCTTCGGCATCGTGCGCGTCACCTCCCTCGATGAGTGGGAAAAGGCGCTGGAGGAGGAGTTCAAGCAGGCGAACGAGATTCTGGTCGAAGAGTACCTCAACGGCGTCGAAATCACCGTGCCCATCGTCGGCGGCACTGTTCTGGAGCCGATCGAGATCCGCAGTCCGCACGGCTTCTACGACTACGATGCGAAATATGTCTATCAGCAGGGGCACACCGAATACTTCTGCCCGGTGCAGTCGCTCGCCGAACCGGTCGTCCACCGCGCGATGGAGCTGTCGAAGAAGTTCTATCTCGGCGCCCGCTGCCGCGACATTCTGCGGGTGGATTTCATCGTCACGCCGGACGGCACCCCGTGGCTGCTCGAGGGCAACGCCATCCCCGGCTGCACCGCGACCAGTCTGGTGCCGAAATCGGCCCGGCAGGCGGGAATCTCCTTCGAAGCGATGACCGCTTCGCTGGTCTACGCCGCAATGAAGCGGCCGTCTCTGAACGCTTCTGCGGCAGTTGCCGCCGCCGGGGAGGAAACGGCTCCGGCGGAGCAGGAAATGCCCTTGCACCGCCGCCCCAGCCGGCTGCTGCTGAAGACATGCCGCTGGCTCTTCCGGCTGGTGCTGCTCTGCATTGCACTGCCGATGCTGCTGGTCGGCGTTGGCGCGATCCAGGAGGCGCTGCCGGAAGGATTTATCCTTCTGTTCAGCGGCTTCTTCGTCCTCGGCGCCGAATGGATCTTCAACTGGTTCAACAAGCTGGAGAAACTCTGATGAAACTGCTCCTCCGTCTTCTCGCCGCAGTGCTGCTGCTCTCGTTCATTCCGGCGAAGCTTCACGCCCTCCCCGCCGTTTCGCCCGCCGTGGAGACCGGCGTCCCCGCGCCCGAACTTGAGGTGAAAAAATGGATCAAGGGCGGGCCGGTCCGCCTCGCCGACCTCAAGGGGAAAAAGTGTGTCGTCCTCTTCTTCTGGACCCTCAGCCAGAACGGGACCGCCGCCTTCGCGGAAATTGCGATGCTCGCCCACAGACTCGGCGAAAAGGAGGTTCAATTCGTCGCAGTCGGCTGTGATTCGGCCGACTCCATCGCGAAATTCAACCGCCTTGACGAACTCCCCTTCCCGGTCGCGGCCGACAACATGCTCGCCACGGTCAACCACTACATGCGTTCGACCGACCGCATTCCGATGGCGGCGGTCATCGACCGCAACGGAGTGCTGGTCTGGCGCGGCGCAGTCGGCGGACTGGCCGCCGTCCTGCCTGAGGTGATCGCCGGGAAATTCAATGTCAAGCAGTACATCGAGCGCGAAAAGTTCTCGCAGGCGGTCATGAGCGCCATCCGGATCAAGGACTACCCCACCGCGCTCAAACTGCTCGACGAAGAGCTCAAAAAGAACCCCGGCAATCTGGAACTCCTGAACGTCAAACTCCCTCTGCAGGGGAAGTTGATGAAGGATCTCGACGGTGCGGAGAAGAGCGCTCTCGCCGCCGTCGAAAAAAATCCGAAGGAACCGCAGCTCTACTGGATGATCATGAATCTTCTGCAATCCTCCGACCGCCCCGGCCGCCTCGCCCCGTGGATCGACCGGCTGACAAAAAATTTCAGCGACCAGCCGCGGGTGCTGCTCCAATTCGCGCAGCAGGAGATGAATCAGCAGCTCACCTCCCTGCGGCCGTGGAATGCCTGCAAACTCCTTGAAACCGCCTGGAAATCAGGGAAGTTCAAGGACGACCGCGAGCGCGGCATCGCCGCCGGGGAGTACGCCAGAGCCCTCTACTTCTGCGGCCGCCCCGACCTCGCGCTCCAGTTCGCCAAGGAGGCGGTCAAACTGCTCAAGGGCACCCGCGAAGCCGCGCAGGCAAACGCGCTGGCGGTCTATCTCAACACGGTCATTCTCGCGTCGAAGCAGTTGAAGTAAGCCGCTGTTTCGCAAGTTCGCGGATCGGCACGCCGTCGATCAACAGATCTTCGACACAGCCGAAGCCGCGATAGACGCGGACCACCAGTTCCGCGTCACCGCGCGTAAACGAATCCATAAGAATCTGCTCCGCCGCCGGAGCGAGTTTCTCGTTGAGGTAGAACCGTTCGAACGGGGGACGGAAGCTGTTCCGGGTCCCCCGGAACCTCTGCAGATCGACGTTGAGCCAGTCGCCCGACTCCGGCGGCTCGGGCGACAGATGGTCGAACCGCGCCTTCCCCTTCTCATCGACGGTGATCGACACGCAACACGAAAACGGTCCATACGTGTGTTCCGCGGGAATCGAGGAACCGCGGGCCACATGCTCCATCTCCAGCGCGAGGTAACGCCCCCGGAAGGGATCGCGCGGGTCATACGCCTGAATCGGGAACCGGTAGCTTCTTCCAAACCGGTACGCCACCTCCGCCCGCACGATTTTGATCGAGACCACCGCGAGAATCAACAGCGAAGCGAACAGATAAGCGATCCATTTCCAACGTTTCATTGCACCGCCTCCCGCCGGAACTTCCGGGCCAGAACCAGATTCACCCCGCCGAGCGCCGCGCCGAGCACGAGAAAACAGATGCCGCAGGCGAGAATGTCGCCCGACGCACAGAAGCGCAGAAAGATCTGAGCGCCCAATATCAGCATCCCGCCGTTGAGCCAGCCCAACTGCCGCAATCGCACCCCGTACCACAGCATCCAGAGCCCGGTGACTGCAAAGTAAATGTTGAAAAACAACATACTGCAGTCAGGATTCTCCCCCAGCAGACAGCAGAAGACCAGCAGTGGCGCCGCAACCGCGATCCAGCCCCCCTCCGCACGGCGCCGGCAACGGCAGAGAAATCCGACGGCCGCGGCGTAGAGTGCGAGGGTGAACAACAGCCAGATCCACCCGGAAGCGGTACAGTCGACCTCGCGGAACATTCCCCAGAACTCGCGAAAACTGCCGGCGATGACCAGCCAGGCCAGCCCGCCGAATCCGGCGAGGAGAAAGAGGTTGCCGAAACGGCCGCCGCCCTCCCGGCGGAACAGCTCCGCCCCGCCGGTCAACAGCACCGAAAAGAGCGCCGCCCACGAAATCAGGCCCACGAATCCCCCGGTCTTTCCCAGAGCGCAACCGCCCAGCGTAAAGAGCAGAAGCAGTGTCGTCAGCTGCCCCGCCAGTTTCCCCCAGCGGCCCGCAGCGCGCAGTGCCAGACGCAGTGTCCACGGCGCGAGCAGCAGGAAGAACAGCGTCGTCTGAAGAAAGCTCCTCTCGATCAACTCCGCCCCGCTGACCGCCATCGCCACCGTCGCAACCGAACAGCAGAGAGCCAGTGCCGTACTGCGGAACAGCCAGACCTGCGGCACGCAGAGCAGAATCAACCAGAAGAGGTAGTCGTTCAGCGAACCGCTGACCTGATAGAGCTGGGAAACAATCGCAATCGCCGAAGCGGCGGCGGCACCGATCCAGAGCGCCGCGGGTTCACACCAGCACGGCTCCCCGTCGTGGCGCCGCAATACGAAGCCGCCGAAGACCAATCCGGCCAGCAGCGGCAGGTACGCCATCGACAGCCGCCAGAAGGGGCTGAGCATATCCCAGTTGTGCGCGATCACCAGAATGAGTCCGCCGCCGAGCAGTGCCGCGCAGAGAATCGCCAGAACCGTCAGCAGTTTCCGCTTCACCGCATCCGCCGCCACGCCCGCCTCCGCCCGGTTCCGGCGAAGCAGAATTTCGGCGCTCTCCGGTGAAATCAGCCCTTCGCGCACCCACTCCTCCAGATGCGCCGGAAGCTCTTCGGCAAAACTCCGCTCCATACGCCCTCCCCGGGTTGCAATTTATTTGGCCGGCTCCTCCGCGGCCGCCTTGTCGCGGTTCCACATCCGCCGCGGCGGCGGCGAATACGGTTTCGCCTTCAGCCGGTAATGGCCGGTTCCGAGGATCGAATCCAGCTCCCGGAGCAGCTCCGGCGTCACCGAAATCTTCCGTCCGCGCGACTCGATGAAGGTCACCGAATCATCGGTCCCCACCAGGCAGACCACCACCCGGGTGTCGCCGGGAGCCCGGAAACAGGCCTCCGAAATCTGTTTGAGTTTTTCGCTGGTGATCTCCGAAGCGTAGATGTGCAGATGCAGCTCTTCGGCCAGCGTCGCCGGCGCCTCGCCGAGCAGCATCACCCGCTCGACGATCACCCGCGGCTTCTCCGCTTCATCCCGTTTGCTGACCGTGGCTTCGAGCAGCAGCGGCGTGCCGGGAAGCATCTCGATTCCGGAACTCAACAGCGTGTTGAGCGCCCGCTCGTAGATCATGCACTCGGCGGAGGAGTCGAGGTCCTCCAGCTGGAGGATGCCGAACTGCTTGCCGGAATTCTTGCTGAACTTCTGGGTGAAGGAGCCGACCATGCCGGTCAGCCGCACCTGCGCGTTGTCGTTGAGTTTATCCAGATCCCGCAGCGGCACGCTCGCAAACGCCCGGACCAGTTCCGCGCAGTAGTCGAGCGGGTGCCCGGTCACATAGAAGCCGAGCAGCTCCTTCTCGCTCTTTAAAATCTCCTCCTGGTCGAACTCCGGAATATCCGGAATCGGCACCGAACAGACCTCGCCAGCATCCGCCTCATCGAGCAGGTCGAAGAGCGACCCCTGTCCGGCGGCGCGCTCCGCCGCGCGCACCTTGGCGAACTCCATCATCGGTTCGGCAATCGCCAGAATCTGGCTGCGGCGCAGCCCGAGACCGTCGAGCGCGCCCGCCCGGGTGAGATGTTCGAGCATGCGGGAGTTGACATCCGAGCCGCACCGCTCGCAGAAGTCGGCGAAGGTTTCGAAGCGGCCGTCGGCCTTGCGGCTCTCGATGATCTTCGAGGCGGCGACCTCGCCCACCCCCTTGATCGCGCCAAGACCGAAGCGGATGCAGTCGCCGTCGGTGGAGAAACGGATGTCCGAAGAGTTCACATCCGGCGGAAGCACCTTGATCCCCATATCCTTGCAGGTGTTGATCATGAAGGCGATCCGCTCGGCGGACTCGATTTCACCGTTGAGAATCGCCGCCATGAACTGCACCGGATAGTTCGCCTTGAGGTAGGCGGTCTGGTAGCAGACGAAACCGTAGGCCGCCGAGTGCGACTTGTTGAAGCCGTATCCGGCGAACAACTTGATCTTCTCCCAGATCTGGTCGGCCAGCTTCTCATCGATGTTGTTGGTCTCCTTGCACCCCTTGAAGAACTTCTCCTTCTGCTTGGTCAGCACGTCGACCTTCTTCTTGCCGATCGCCCGGCGCAGAATGTCCGCGCCGCCGAGGGTGAAGCCGGCCAGAACCTGCACCACCTGCATGATCTGCTCCTGATAGAGCATGATGCCGTAGGTCTCCTTGAGACAATTCTCCATCAGCGGGTGGTCGTAGATGATCTCCTCCTCGCCCTTCTTGCGGCGGATGAAGTCCGGAATGAACTGCATCGGGCCGGGCCGGTAGATCGCCAGAAGCGCGATGATGTGCTCGAGCGTCTCCACTCCGAACGAACGGCAGAGATTCTGCATACCGCCGGATTCCAGCTGGAAGACCGCGACCGTGTCGCCGCGCTGGAGCATCTCGAAGGTCTTCGGGTCGTCGAGCGGAATCTTCATCATGTCGATGTCGATCCCGAAGTCCTTGTGGATCATGTTGAGCGCATCCTTGATGATGGTCAGCGTCTTCAGCCCGAGGAAGTCCATTTTGAGCAGCCCCTGCTCCTCGCACGGGTGCGCCGGAAACGGCACCACCATGCTGTCGGAGGCGCTCCGCGCCAGCGGCACGAGGTTGTCCAGCCGCTGGTCGCCGATGATCACCCCCGCGGCGTGGATGCCGGTCTGACGGTTCAGCCCTTCGAGCACCTTCGCGAACTTCCACACTTTGCCGATCATCGGGTCGGTCTCGATCTTCTCGGCGAGCTCCTTGTTCTGCTCGACCGCCTTGTCGAGGGTCATCTTCGGGTCTTCCGGAATCATCTTCGAGAGGCGGTTGCCGAATTCGAAGTCACAGCCGAGCACGCGGGCGACGTCCTTGACCACCGCCTTCGCCTTGAGCTGGCCGTAGGTGCAGATCTGCGCGACGCTGTCGAAGCCGTACTTGCCCCGGACGTAGTCGATCACCTCGCCCCGGCGGCGTTCGCAGAAGTCCACGTCGAAGTCCGGCGGACTGACCCGCTCCGGGTTGAGGAAGCGTTCGAAGAAGAGGTTGAACCGCAGCGGGTCGATGTCGGTGATCCGCGTCAGATAGGCGACGAGAGAACCGGCGCCGGAACCGCGCCCCGGCCCCACCGGAATGTCCTCGGCCTTGGCGTGGCGGATGAAGTCCGACACCACGAAGAAGTAACTGATGAAACCGGTCTTCTCGATGACGCCGAGTTCGTATTCCATCCGGTCGAGGATCTCCTTCTGGCGCGCGTCCGGCTCGGAGATTTTGCGCGGATCGAATCCGTAGCGGTACTCCATGTTGTCGAAGCAGACCTCGCGCAGGTCGTTGCGGTCGGCCAGCCGCCCGTCGGGCATGTAGAACTTCGGGTAGTGGTTGACCTCGGGCACGTAGTGAAACTTCATGCTGCACCGCTCGGCGATCAGCCGGGTGTTGGTGATCGCCTCAGGCACCTCGCGGAAGAGTTCGCGCATCTCCTGCTCGCCCTTGAAGTAGAACTCCGGCGTCGGGAAGCGGAAATGCTTCTCCGCCAGCCGCGCACCGGTCTGGATGCAGAGCATGATCTCATGCGCCTCGGCGTCCTCCTTGCGCATGTAGTGGACGTCGTTGGTGGCGATGAGCTTGAGGTTGTTGCGCCGGGCGAGGTCGATCAAGTACTTGTTGCAGCGCTGCTCCTCCTCCATGCCGTGATCCATGAGTTCGATGAAGAAGCGGTCCGGGCTGAAGATGTCGAGATATTCGCCGAGCGCCTGCTCCGCGCGCTTCGTGTCGCCCTGGAGGAAGTACTGCGAAATCTCGCCGCCGATGCAGGCGCTGGTGCAGATGAGCCCCTCGTGATACTGCCGCATGATCTCCTTGTCGATCCTCGGCTTGTAGTGGAACCCCTCCTTGTTGGCGGCGGACATGAGCTTGCACAAACTGAGGTAGCCCTGTTCGTTCTCGCAGAGCAGCACCAGGTGGAATCCGCCGCGGTTGAAGGGCTTGTTCGAATCGAAATCGCGCATATCGCCGGGAGCGACGTAGGCTTCCACACCGACGATCGGATTGATTCCGGCCCCGGAGAGCACACGGTGGAACTCTTCGACGCCCCCCATGTAACCATGGTCGGTGATGGCCATCGCGCTCATGTCGTGTTCTTTGGCCAGTTCGACCAGACCGGGGATGGTGCACGCTCCGTCGAGCATGCTGTAATGGGTGTGCAGATGCAGATGAACGAAATCGGAAGCCATTTTCGGCGCATTTCTCCTGTATGAAAAATCGTGAACAATACCACGGAATAGTATACTCCGGAAAGCGTCTCTTCACAACCCGCCGACCGAATATTTTTCAAAAAAATTCCCGGGGAAAAGACGGCGATATTTACAAGTTCAACAATGCTGGCAACGCTTGGCACTTCGCCCCAGTGGAATCTTCTGCTGGACGACAGTACTTCAAAATCTTTCGTTTGATCGTCGAATAAGCTCAATTCAAAGTTCGGCCGATTTCCAACAGACTTTTCTGCTGTCGAGGAAATTGTTCGATGCGATATTTTTCCTTTCTTTTTATAGGTTGTAAAACAGAACCCCTTCTCCCTGAAGTGACGTATCCTTGGTTTTATAAGAGTAAAAATCCATGCATTCGAAAAATAAATTGCATTTACCTTTATATCCTTGCAGAGTCAAAAAAATTATTTTTTTTTGAAATTATGATTGACATTTATCCCCTTTTCTGGTATAATATAAATGGAGCTTGGTATATACCAAGCCATTTTAAACAAAATAAAACACATACCATACCATAAATGGAGCCGAAATGGAATCAGGCGGGAAACAATTTCTGCACAAGCGGTTGCGGGAAAGTATGCTGCAATTGATCCGACGTTGTCCGATGGGAGAAAAACTGCCGACGGAACGCGAGTTGACCATTCGCTTCAATGCAAGCCGTGGCACTGTCAACAAGGTTATGGTGGAACTGGAGCGCGACGGCTATGTCACACGGAGAGGCGGCAAGGGTACCTTCGTCTCATCGCGTGATTTGGAAACGCATCTGGAAAATAACCGCGACCGCAATCAATCAGCAATCCTGCTCGCCTATCCGGAATTTTTCTCCTACAATATCTGGGAAAACGTCCATCTGGCGGAGATGTCCGCCCTGCGGCGCGACATCCGGCTGCGTCCGGTCAAGCTGATGGCAGGCAGCAACTACCGGGGAATTCTCGATCTGGCCTCCCAAAAGAGCGATATTGTCGGCTGCATCATCCTGCCCCCGCGGGAAATGACGATGCGCGAGCTGGCTGAATTCGACCAACTCGGCATCCCCTGCGTCTTTTTCCAGTGGTTTCCCGAAAAATTTCTGGTTTACTCCAACATCTACGGTGTACACGGGAACAGTTTTCTGACCGGTTACAACGAGATGAAATTCCTGCTGAGGAACGGGCACCGGCGAATCGCCCTGGTCTGCAACGAACCTCAACGGCGCAGTTCAGATCAGGCGTTCTTCAACGGGATCTATCACGCGGCCTCCGAAGCGGGCATCCCCCGGGGCGAACTCATCCTGGCCGACTACGTCAAAATGCGTCCGTGGGATCAGGGGACCTCAGTCGGATATCAGAACACGGTGGAACTGTGCCGGCAACACCGGGGAGAATTCACCGCCATCCTGTTTGAATCACTCTACGGCGCCATCGGCGGACGGCGGGCGATCGACGAAGCCGGGCTCCGCTGCCCGGAGGAGATCAGCATCATCACCAGTCAGGAACACTGGAATTTTTGTGACTATTTCTCGCCGCCGCTGACCACCAGCACTTCCGATCACTCCCTGTGCGTGGAACGGGCATTTGACCTGATTCTCAATCCGGCTTTCCGTACGACACGAATGTCGATCCTCGACGACACTTCCATCACAGTTCGCCAGAGCGTCCGGAATCTTTCCGGAAGCCTTTCACAAACAACTAAAGAGAGAGGTCGCAGATGAGCAAGCGCACAAAGCAGAAAAAAAGAAGTCTGTATTTTACGTTAATTGAACTTTTAATTGTAATTGCAATTATAGCCATACTGGCCAGTCTGCTGCTGCCTGCCCTGAACAAGGCGAGAGAGAAGGCAAAAAACACCAGCTGCCTCTCCAACCTGAAGCAACAGTCCGCCGCGTTCCTGATGTATGTCGATGACAATAAGGGATTTCTTCCATACAATTTCTGGCTGCAATTCTTCTGCGACGACGGCGGCCAAATTGCCAACAGCTTCCAAGGATATGCCTGGGCGATGTCGATCAAAGACTATCTCGGCGGTTACGGCAAATCGATGCTCTGCCCCTCCGATCAGGAAAATCCGACGGTGAATGGTAAAAAGGTCGAGCCAACGTCGGATCTGCAATGGGCGATCCTCAGTTATATGTACCGCTGCGTCGCATACCGCTACCAGAAAAACCTGAAACTGGGGAAATGGCGTCATCCTTCCCGACAGGTGTTTCACTACGAATGGCAGGCCCGGCATGACGGCAGCGGAATTCGAACCAACACCACCAATCAGGCCGCCGTCGGCAGAGTTCTGTTCAACAGCATTTTCGCGGATGGCCACGTCAAACCACTGCCGGTCGTCAACGGCATCAGCGACCACTACGACATGTTCTACTTCCGCTTCAACGGCCCGATGAACGACGGCAGAGCAGAAGCAGCTTCTGGATACGATTTATAATGAGCGCAAAGAAATTATACGTTATCGGCAACAGTTACATGGACCCGATCCGGCTGTGGCGACCGAAAGAGGGACGCTCCGCCTGGCTGAACACCTGCCGGAGTTTCGTGCGCATCCAGCAAAAATACCCGATGCTGAGATTTGTCCGTTCCTCCGTCGCCTGTTACCGCTGGCTGGAAGGATGTGAGCCGGAATTGTTCCGGACCATCGCGTCACTGATCGATGCCGGCCGCGGGGAGGCGGTCGGCGGCAGGGAAGAACAGTCCGACACGGTAATCACTCCGGCGGCACAGCTGCGGCAATCGAGGTTCGGCAGAGAATATTTCCGACGCAAATTCGGCAGGAGGTTTCGATCGCGTACTGCGTCAATTCTTTCGGCCAGAACTGCGGCCTGCCGAAGCTTCTGGCGGCAAGCGGCTTCCGCCGCTACGTGTGGATGCGCCCGGACCGGACCGCAAAAAAGATGCCTCACCAGTTCCGCTGGAAAGGTGACGACGTAACAGCCGAAGTGATCGCGTTCCGGGTGCTCGGCGAATATACGACCGCCAACTGCAGGAACCGGGAACAGCTGTTCGCCCGAATCGAACATCTGCTGGAAAACGGCGATGAACATCAGAGTTTTTTCTTTGGAATCGGAGATCATGGCAAAGGAATCTACGAGGAACAGTTGCGCTGACTGCTCGTTGCCGCAGAACGTTATCCTCTGGAATTTTCCACATTGGAACACTATTTCGAAGTAATCGAAGCAGAAAAACTGCCGGTGGTGAGCGGGGAACTGCTCCATCACGCCCCCGGGTGCTACTCCTCCGTCGAGTCAATCAAAAACTGGATGGCGGATTGCGGGGAGCTCCAGCGGGAGCTGTGGTGGTTCGACCTTCCTGCCGAACGGATCGCGCCGGTGTACCGGAGCCGGCTGCCGGGAGCGGATCATATCGAACTTACCACCGCATCCGACGGTACGGGATTCCACCGGACCGCCTGGAGCCAGGAACCGGATGTCGTCATTCCGCGGGGACAGCGTCGCCGGGATGACGACGTCATCGAATGGGAGTTGTGGAACTCCTCCGGCGAACGTGTCCCATTTCAATTGAGGTACGGCTCCTCGGTTATCGCCTCGGGGGAGATGGAAGGAAACCATCTGCAGCTGCTGCAGCTGCAGATTTGAACAACAAGGAGAACAAGATGGAATACCGAATTCTTTCGTCGTGCGCGGCCGTTTTGCTGTGCGCAGGCAGCGCAATGGCCGCAGGAAAACTGGAGAAAAATCCTTACGGAGTCTGTTCACACTGGAACTGGACTCCTGTCAATGAGGTGGTACGCGAAGCGGCGCAGGCCGAACAGATGGGAGCGCGCTGGATCCGCGGCGACTTCAACTGGAACATTTTCGAAAAGAAGCCCGGCGAATGGAATTTCAGCCAGGCCGATCAGATAGTGAAAATCGCACGCGAGCACCGGCTTTCCATTCTGCCGATTCTCGATTTTCAGCCGAAATGGCGATATCCCGCCTGGAAACATCCGGATGCCTGGGCCGATTTCGTCCGGCGGATCGTGACGCGCTACCGGAACGACCTGCGGTACTGGGAGGTGTGGAATGAAGAGGACGGTACGACATTCTGGCCGGAAAACCCGGGACCAACGACGTACGTCCCCTTCCTGAAACGCACCTGGGAGGAAATTAAGAAAATCGATCCGGCGCTGCAGGTCGTCTACGGCGGTACCTCCGGAATCCCGATGGACTTCATCGAAGGGACCTTCAAGCTGGGAGCGGGGAATTATTTCGATGTCATGAGCGTTCACCCCTACTGGTTCCGCGGCGTACCGGAGGGGCTGGTTCCACGTCTGCAGGCGCTGAAGAAACTGATGGCGCAGTACGGCCTGCAGAACAAACCGATCTGGTTTACCGAAATCGGCTGGTCCAGTTCGCGTCCATCGCCGTACTTCCGCACAGTCATGCCGGCGGTTTTCCGCCGGGCCGGACTGGAGCCTTCACGGACGGCAGTGGCGGTAGTCAGCGATGTGGACCGGATGTTTCCCAGCGGCCTGCACCTGGATCCCGTTCAGGTGTTTCCGGAATTCAAACAGGTGAAGATCATTTCTCTCGACCAGATCAAGACACTGGATGTGAAGGAGTTTCCAGTTCTGATGCCATCGACGGACGAAGATTTCCCGATGAGTTACATTTCAGATTTGCGCGATTACGTCAAACGGGGCGGCACTCTGTTCCTGGCATTCGGCGCACCGCTCTATTACGATCAACGTGCAGACGGCAGCCGGGAATCCGTCGGGCAGAAGCACATGACGACATTCCACATCGGCTGGGATGCCTGGTGGCTGGCCAAAGTGCCGAAGCAGGCTCAACTGAAACCGGCAACCGGTTTTGAAACCGCCTTTTCCACGCCGCTCCCGGCAACAGGCAACCGTTTTCTGCACGACCGCAACCTCAAGCCGGGCGACCGGTTCATTCCGGTAATCGAGGCGGTGGAAGGAAATTTCCGCGGTCCGGTCGTCGCGATCTATGATCTCAACAGCGATCTGCGGGGCAAAATAATCGTCAGCACCTTGGGCCAAACGCTCGAAGGAGTCTCTCCCCGGCGACAGGCGGAGTTGCTGCCGCGCATCTACCTCGTGGGATTATCGCAGGGAGTGGAACGGATCTTCTGGTATTCTCTGCGATCCCACAACGAAAATCTCGATACGCTGGAGAGCCATTTCGGGACACTGCATGAAAATCTGGAGAAAAAACCTGCATTCGACGCCTATCTGACGCTGACGAAAATGCTCCCGACCGGTTCGCAAGTGCCCCAGTTCCAGCGGGACGGCCAGATCTGTCGGGCGACGTGGCTCCGTCCGGACGGCAAGCGGGTCTGGGCAATCTGGAGCGTGAGCATGGATCTGGCCGTCACCCTGGAAATCGACGGCAAGATCGAGGAGGCCTGCAATTTTCTCGGGGAACCGGTCACCCTCCCCGAAAACACGACCCTCACCCCCGGCTTAATTTATCTAACAGGGCCGAAAAAAATCACTCTCCACCTCCGCCGGTGACTTCGCCGGGGAACATAAATTTCAGCAACGCATCGAAGGGGCTGTTGCAAAACCTAATGAGGTATGCGACAGCCCTTTTTCTTTTGAATCTCGGTAAAATTGTGTATAATAAGGCTATGATCAGGAGATGACCATGGCCTATTTTACAAATTTTCAGAACTCTTTGTTTCTTTACTCAGACTTATTCACAGAGGAAAAGCAAAAACTCGATAATTATCTCAGGATTTTAGAGTACTCAGGCTTAGATCGAATAATAGCAGAAACAGTTACTAAAAGCATCGAAAAAGGCGGAAGACCACCTTATAATCCGTTTCGTTTATTTTCCGCCATACTATTTGCATTTTCTAAACATTCGGGAAGTCTTCGACGCATTGAAGTCAGCATTCGATTTGACACACGTTTTATGCACTTGATGGAACAAAAGCTTCCGTCATATTCCACGATTTCCAGGTTTTACAACAACATAGTTGTTGCAAGACAGCGAGAAATATTCTCATGTATCATGAAAGAGATTGTTCAAAAATATAACATTGACATATCTGAAGTCTTTATCGATGGAACAAAGTTTGAAGCCAATGCCAACAAATATAATACGGTTGGCCCCGAAAACTGAACAACTTGACTTGGTGCAAAATGCCCGTTAAATTAACTTCGAGAAGGAGGGCGTTTTATGAAAAAGTCATATGACTTCAAATTCAAAAGTTGCGTCGCTTTGGAAGCACCGCGCGGAGAACTGACCGTCGCTGAGATCACGGGGAAATACAGATTCATCCGAATCAGGTTCAGCAGTGGAAAAAGAAACTCATGAAAGGGGCTTCCGAGATTTTCCAGTCCTTGGCTGAACAAAAAGAAAGCAAGCCGTATACCGAGAACGATCTGATGAGGGAAATCGGATGCCTTGAAATCGAGAATGATTTTTTACGAAATGTGTCCTTGGCCTGCGGCTTGAATCCCGATTCAAGCGTGAATCGTCAATTGAAGTTGCTTTATATTCCTCATTCAAGCTTTTATTACAAAAGCCAAGGGGAGATTTCCCGGACAGCTTCCGACGAACGGTTCAAGGACAAGATGTTGGAGATTTATATGGAGACGCCATTTTTGGTAAAAGAGCATCTTTCACTGTGGGGGGAAATGTTCAAAACGACTGATACTGGGATAACGTAAAGAGGGAGTGGTTCTGACGGGAGGGAAATATGAGAACTTCAGAATAAAAGAGCACGTCAGCTGGGCAACTTTGCGTCAGCATGCAACTTTGTGTGAACTTTGCTAACTCCAGGCGGATTCATTTGGCGCTCCAATATCGGGCTCTGGCCGAAGTATATTTTGGAATTTGTAATCAAAGAAAAAAAGGAATATGCTAATTCAAAGGATCTTACACCAAACTTCCATAAAAAGTTGTCCAATTGGGGAATAAGAGCACAATTTTCCTCCGTCACAATCCGTCCTATGGCATCATATAAGTGCGACAGCCGTAAAGAGGTGGCTGTTACATTCCCGTACTTATCGTCTTTCTTCTCCCAGCTGTATTACTGGGAGTACATAAGCTCGCCATTCACTATACTCGAAAACGTCTTGATTACAAGTGACCGGAATGCTTAGCAATGGGATTGTCATCCACGGTATATCCCCCGGTTGTAACCAGCACTTGCACAAAAACAGTTTTCCTCCACAGAAACATCAAATAATCATTTTTTTTCATAAAAAAATTGACATTCAACGATAAACTGATTATAATACAGATATGTGCCCGGTGCGCCGGCGGGGATTCGACAACCGTCGCCCCGGGAAGATTTTGAAACGGGTAAAAAAGGAGTCCGTCATGAAACTGTTTGCAACGTTGTTCCTCTCCGCCGTGACCACCGCATCGCTGTTCGCCGCCTCCATTCCCCGGTGCGATGTTTCCGGCGTGAACAAAACCGGGAATGTCAAGCTCACTCCGGGAACTGTCGAAGGCGGGATGAAAGTCATCCATCAGACCTGGGGCGATCAGGCGACCCGTCAGCACCGGATTTCCGCCACGGCCCCCAAGGCCATCGGCTCCGAGTGGACCCTTTGCAAGTTCGTCTTCACCCCGGAAACCGCCGGAAATGTAAACCTCTCCATCGGCGGCCAGTGGGGGAAAACCGAGAATGACCGCGCCTGGCTGCTGGTCAGCAAACTCGCCATCAACGGCCAGCCCGTGGCCAATTCCGACATGAAAAAGACGACGAACCGCAATGGCAAAATTATGCCGAACGGATTCTGGCTGGGCGGCAAGAAAGTGAAGTATGTCGCCGACGGCGGCCCGGACGGCGCGGCCGCGGTGGCCGTCAATCACGACAATCGCGTCTACCGCACCTTCAAGGTGGAAGCCGGCAAGCCGGTCACCGTCGAATACATGGCCAAAGCCACCGAAGCTCCGGCCAACTGATCAGATTCATCTCTCCCGTACCATCCGGCGTCTTCCGTTGCTGCGGAGGACGCCGTTTTTCATTCGTCGTTTTCCCCCTCGCATGGAAAGAAAAAAGAAAATTTCTCCGCCCGGCAGGTTGACAAGAATGGACAAAATGATTATACTATTCGTTATGTGCCTGGTGCGCCGGTTGGGGAACCATCTTTCGCGCCGCCATGGTGCTGATTTCATCAACGCAAGAAAGGAGTCCGTCATGAAACTGTTCGCAACGCTGTTCCTCTCCGCCGTGACCACCGCATCGCTGTTTGCCGCGTCCATTCCCCGGTGTGATGTTTCCGGCGTCACCAAGGAGGGCAAGGTCAAGCTCACGCCCGGAACCTCCGAGGGCTGGCGGGTAACTCCGCAGGGCTGGGGGCCGGCTGAGACCCGTCCCTGCCGTCTCTCCGCCTTCTCCACCAAACCGGTCGGCGCGGAGTGGACGCTCTGCAAGTTCGTCTTCACCCCGGAAACCTCCGGAAACGTGTATCTCTCCATCGGCGGTCAGTGGGCCAAAAACGCCGAAGAGCGCGGCTGGCTGGCGGTCAGCAAGCTCTCCGTCAACGGCACGCCGGTCTCCAATGCCGACCTGAAGAAGGTGACCGATCGCAAAGGCACGATGATTCCGAACGGCTTCTGGGCCTACGGCAAGACCCAGTATGACGCCGACGGCGGTCCGGACGGTGCGGCGGCCATGCTCGTCAATCACGACAGCCGTCTTACCCGCACGATCAAGGTGGAGGCCGGCAAGCCGGTCACCATCGAATATATGGCCAAGGCGATTGAAAACCCGAACAAATAAGCCAACTCCGGCAATTCCAGAAAATGTCCTCCGCAACCGCGGCGGACATTTTTTTTGATCATTCGAGGAGCTGCCCGGAACGATCCTGAAAATTTTTCTCTTCGGCGATTTGACAAACCGTAACACAGCTCTATATTACAATATTGTTGTACTGTTGCCGATAACAACCGGTGACAGCAAGTGGGCAGCAAAGGAACAGGAAAGGAGTCCGTCATGAAACTGTTTGCAACGATCCTCCTCACGAGTGCGGCGGCCGCGTCACTTTTTGCGGCATCCATCCCGCGGTGTGACATCACCGGAACCGACAAGAGCGGCAAGATAGAACTTACTCCGGGCAGCTGCGAAAACGGCGTGCGGACAATCATCCAGAACTGGGGCGATGAAACGACCCGGCCGTATCGGCTGACCACCGCAGGCATCAAACCGGTCAGCACCGAGTGGAGCTCCTGCAAGCTGGTCTTCACGCCGCAGAAGTCCGGCACGGTGATCCTGGCTCTCTGCGGACAATCCGCCAAAAAGGTGGAAGATCGCAACTGGCTGACGGTAAGCCGGCTCACGATCAACGGCAAACCGGTTTCGAACAGCGATCTCAAGCAGGTGTTTGAGCGGAAAGGTCAGAAAATTCCGACCGGTTACAACGTTGCCCGGAATCCGGTGTACCTCGCCGACGGCGGCCCGGACGGCGCGGCCGGCATGACCGTCAACCACGACAACCGCCTCTATCGCGCCATTCAGGTGGAGGCCGGCAAACCGGTCACCGTCGAATTCATGGCCAAAGCGGCTCAGGCGCCGGCGAAATAGACGGTCGCCCTCTCGTTTCAAACGTCCGCATGCGATTCTGCTGCGGACGTTTTCTTTTTCAGAGCCGTTTAAAACGGCTGCCACGCCTCCTTCCGGAAGGCGAAAACCCGCGGCTCCGTCATATGGGCATCCTGCCACACCCGCCGGATCTGTTCGGCGTACCTCTCCTGCACCGGCGCGGCGGCGTGTCCGTCCGCATAGAGGATGTTGGCGTATTCGTTATGAATTGCCGCGTAGCCGATGCTTTTATCCGAACCGATGTAGCACTGCGAATTGGGAGTCCGGGTTTCCGACCGGGAACAGCCGAGCACCATCGCCATCGAGGGCGAGCGGAACAATCGATAGTTGATCGCCTTCCAGTTGACGCCGTCCAGTTTCGTCTGTTTGCTGTAATAAGTGGGATAGGCGCTGGTGATCGTCGAGGCGGTGCTGTCCGGATAGAAACCGCCGTAGGTGTGCGCGCTGTCCTTCGCCTTGTCCCGCAGGGACGGGCAGTAGAACAGCGGGTCCGTTTCCGGTCGGCAGTATCCGTTCTCCTTTCCCTTGAGCACCACATTCCAGCTGGCATATTCACTGTTGCCATACGCGTAGTACAGCAGAAGTTCCCGGTTTTCATCCAGATAGAACCGGATCATGTTGCCCAGGTTCTTCTGGTTGTTCATGCAGGTGGTCCGGGTCGCCATGGCGCGCGCCCGGTTCAATGCCGGCAGCAGCATCGCCGCGAGAACCGCGATGATTGCGATTACGATAAGGAATTCAATAAGAGTAAATTGCGTCTTTTTCATCTGCGATTCTCCTTCGCGTTTCCATACAGGGAGGCATACATGGTTTCACTCAATTTTCTCGAGGCGGCGGTCATCTCCTCATAGGGGGTGTCGGTGATATCCACAAAACCGAAGGGATAGCACTCCCCTTTGGAATCCCGCCCGGTCACCGTCTGATCCTGATAGCAGTACCACGCCGCGCCGACCAGGCGGGGATTGGAGAGAATCTCGCCGAAGAGCCGCTCCAGTCCGGCGGCGCGCTCTTTCTGGCTGCGCACCTGCTGGCGGCCGAAAAATCCGTTCCCGTCCGCGCGGAGGGAGAATTCCGAGAGGAAGAGCGGCCGGTCGATCGTCAGCCCCGGCAGTGCAAGATCCCCATACCGCAGCAGGTAGCTGTTGATGCTGATCACGTCGCAGTAACGGGCGGCGATTCCGGCGATGCGGCAGTCGGCCGAGAGAATCGGCATGAAGCGCGACCCCAGATAGAGATGGTTGGGCGCATTGCGCCGGACCCCGTCGCGGCACACCTTGTAATACTGTTCGACCATGAGATCCGTAACGGCGCGCAGATCGGGGAGCGCCGAGCGGAGGTCGAACCGCACCTTGCGGGCGGCCATAAAGTCGTCGAAGGTCCGGAAATCCGATTTCCATACCTGATTGAGCGCGTCGATCGAGGAGTACTTGCGCTCCAGAAGGCGCCGGAACTCCCGCTTCCCGGGCTGCTGCGGCGGAGCAATTGCCAGCTGCCTTCCGATATCCGCCGGCTGAAACGAAAGCTCATTCTGCACGAAATACCCGATGCAGTACGGATCGTTCACCGAAAAAGCCCATTCGGTGCGGAACGCTTCATCCAGAGCCGCGGCGAAGGCCGGATCAAAGGCGTCGTAGAATTTGATCCCCGGAATCCGGGCAATCCGGAGATTGTCGAGCAGTACCGGCGTGTAGGCGAGCCGCCCGCGGCGGCAGAGGCGCGGATCCGCCCAGCCGCCAAGCGTGTTGAATCCCCAGGCGGAGAGCCGGTCCAGCGTCATATCCAGAGCGGCGGGGAAGATCTCTTGCCCGTACTTCGCCTGCAGATTGCGCAGCACGTAGGAGTCGGTGTGGGTGAACCAGTTCCGCCGGTTCTTCTGGTAATAGGTGTTGTTGTACCGGATGGAGTTCATGCTGAAGGCAAAGAAGAGCCTCCCCTCGGGGTCGATCAGGCTCCAGCGCCCGTCAACCTTCTCCACCCGGAAAAACCCGGTGGCCCGCCGGGCCGGACCGGCCGTCCAGCCGCCGAACCGGTTCCGCTCCTGCAACGGCGACAGAGCCCGGAGCGCGGCGCGTTCGGCCTCTCCGCGCCGGGCGATCTCGGCCTCCTCCCGGACCTTGCCCGGCCAGTCGCCGTGGATGTACTGGCCGAACCGGTCGATGAAAGGATAAAACCGCTCCGGCTCGGCCAGCACGGAAGCGTAGACCGGCGGCGTCCCGGCGAACCGGATGTCGGTGATGCGCAAATGGTACTCCCGGTCGCCGAAAAGGGCGGGATTGTATGTCAGAAAATCCACCTGACGGAGCCCCCGGGGGTGGAGGTTCGGATTGCAGTCCGCCCCCGCCGGACCGCGCATCACCTTCTCCAGCCGGATCTTGTTGTGCGAAGCGATGGTGGTGTACGGAACCGAGATGGAACGCTTTTCATGCGGCTGAAGGATGACATCCAGCTGTTCCGCCGTATGCCGCTCCCGGCCTCGTTCGGAGTGGATGCGCACCACCAGCAGGACCGGGCGGTCACTGAGATTTTCCACCTCCGCCCGCAGTTCGGCGTAACGGGCGAGATCGATGTTCTCCGGAGCGACCGGAGCGATCGACGCGGTGGGGAGCTGAGCGATGACCCCGGGGCGGCTCTCCGAACTGCGGTAGACCGCTTCAATGCCGGATTTGCAGTCCGGCAGTTTCCGGACGGAACACTCCCGATAGACCGGCACGATCCGGAACTGCGCATTGCTCCAGATCCATTCCGGCTGCGAGGCGGCAAATGCCGCAACCGGCAGAAGAAACAACGAGAACACTTTCCACATGAGATCACCTCCTTTTTTCTGTTTTCTCTTATAGTATACTTGATTTCGCCACGATTGTCGATACATTAAACAGTGAATCTCGTTATTATTTCAGGAACCACGGCCGGCAAGATGAAACATGTGCTCTGCGCCTTCTGCGACATGGAGGAAGATATTCTGCGGGAGATATTCCGCTGTGGCCGGGAGTACGGGTGGCTGGTGGAATACTCCCCCCGCACGATCTATCCGGACTGGAGCGGAGACGGGGTGATCACCGACTATCTCCGGCTGGAGGAGCTGCGCCGGATCGCGAATTTCCGGAATACCCCCATCGTGTCGCGCGAACTGCCGCCCCGGGGCAATATCCGCACGGTCCACACCGACACGACGCTGGTGGCCGCAATGGTCATCAACTACATCGAGTCGAGAGGGTTTCAAAACGTCGCCATCGCAGGGAACCGGAAGTGGCCGGGAGAGCTCGACGGCGTCGCACAGGATCCAGGCGAACCCTTCGAACAGCTTGCCCGGGAGCGGGGATTGAATCTTTTCCGCTGCTACTGGGCGCCCAACCTCTACTACAACGAGCAGGAGAGCTACCGGCTCATTCTCGAAACGCTGGAACGCTTTTTCCGGGAGATCCCGAAACCGACCGCGCTCTTCGTCAAGCGGCGCATTCACCTCAACATCATCTACCGGGTGCTGGAGAAGATCGGGTTGAAGGTTCCGGAGGAGATCGCCATCCTCTGCAACTCGGTCTCCCCGCTGATTGCAGAGAACGCGATGGTGCCGACCACCTACGTTTCCGGAGAAATGCGTCAGGTCGGCATGCTGCTCGCCGACACGCTCCGCAGAATGATGGATGGGGAACATCTGCCGGAAGAGCCGATACGGATTGCTCCGGATGCGATCATCACCCGCCGGAGCACGGATGTCTTTGTCGTACCGCATCTCAAACTGAAGAAGGCGCTGAATTTTTTTCAGGAGAACGCGTTCTCCAACATCGGTGTCGCCGACGGTGCGGCGGCGGCCGGTCTTTCGACCAGCATGCTGAACCGCCTCTTCCGCCGGTACCTGCACCAGAGCGCGCTGGATTATCTGCGCGAACTCCGGCTGAACCGCATCCGTCACCTGCTGGCGGAAAGCGATCTTACGTTGACGGAAATCGCCGCCCAGACCGGCTACAGCAGCAAAATCGCCCTCTCGGCCGCCTTCCGGGCCAGCGACGGCATGTCGCCGGGTGCGTATCGCAAAAAAACACGCCGGCAGAGCGAACAAGGGAAATTCCTGCTGGAGTAATTCCCGGCTCCCTCCGTCTTCCCGCGCCCGGGGGAGAGAATTTCCCGGCCGCGGGGCAAGGAATAAAATCGAAACTTTTCCCGTTGTCCGACTGGAAAATTCTCCGTCGAAGCAGTACACTATTGACCGTCAGGAAACTGTTTTATAGGAGGAATCTGCAATGAGACATCTTCTTTTCACCCTGCTGCTGCTCACGGCCTGTTCGCTTTTTGCGCTGGAGGTGGACTGGAGCAAAGCGAAACCGGTTCAGACCGGCGCGCTGCTGTTGAAGTTCGAACTCACCGAACCGAGACTGGAGAAGATCAACCTCATGCGGATCGATCTGCGGACACCGGGGCTGACCTTCACCGGCACCGCCCGGGATCCCGACTGGGGCAAACCGATGCCCGACTACCCGAAAGGGATCATCCGCACGAAGCGGATCCGTACCCGTGATTTCATGCTCAACTGCCGGAAACAGGGACTCAACATGATCGTTGCCGCCAACTCCGCGCCGTGGTCGCCGTGGCAGAAGCCATTCACCCATAAATACGCCAATCCCGCCGGACTGGGGATTCTCGATGGCGAGGTAATCTGCGACAACCGTCCGCACCGGGCGGTGTTCCGCGTCGACCGCGACGGCAAGGTCAACATCGTCGAATCGGTTCCGGAGCAGGAGTATTCGAAGATCCGGGTCGCGGCCACCGGATTCGCCATCATCCTGCGCAACGGGGAAATTCTTCCCGGCGGCGGCTACGAGAAGAATCCGATGCCGCGCATCGCCTACGGCCTCTCGAAGGACCGGCACTACCTCTACATCATCACGGTTGACGGCCGGCAGAAGGGATGGAGCCTCGGCGCCACCGGTCCGGAGGTTGCTGCGATGCTGCGCGACGCCGGAGCGGCCGATGCGATCAACATGGATGGCGGCGGCTCCGCCACCCTCTGCTACTGGGACGAAGCGAAACAGACTCCGGTCACCGTCAACCGCCACACCGAAAGCGGATACCAGCGCCCGGTCGGCTCGAACATCGGCATCTATCTTGAGTAATAGCAATAGTAAAATAGTACATAGCAATTATTCAAATAGAATATATGGGAATTGATCTGGATTTTTGTTTTCCCCAATACCCGGTGTAATATGGATCCATCCATCACGTCCTTCACCATCATTATCATTAACCAACAGATTGAAACGAAATCCCGAACGCATTATTTCCGGCGTCAGACCGATAGAACGAAAAGGAACGGAAAGCTCATATCGGGTTTGTGTACCGTTCCGAGTTGTCATCAAATTCATCTGTTTGGTAGTCGTCGAAGCAAAATCAGCCGGTACCTGATATGTGAATATCTCAGAAGCGCCGGAATTGTTCCGCGACAGACCAAGTTCCCAATATCCCTGCTGACCCGGAACTTGCAATGCCAGCTGTATGCTGTCACCTTTCCACATTGAAAAGCCTGAATATGGCTGAACATGTTTATCATCAGTGACAAGAATCCGTAGTTTCAAACAATTGGAATCGTTGCAAAGGAAGAGATCAGCACTAAGATCTCCGGGCCCGCGCCAATTGCGATGCGCCAATGCCGGATCAGCAGCAGTAAGGGATACCACTTGCTCCAGGCGGCCGAGCTGAAAATCCGGTTTACGCGAGTTGTTCTGATGAGGCGGAATTACCACAGCGAAGGGAATAGGAACCTGCAGACGGCATTGCCAGGAAATTTCGGGTAGAAGACTGACAAGTTCCAGTTGCCTGCCTTCGCCATACCGGGGACGGCAAGCGGGAGAGACGAAAAGATCAAAAGGAATAACAGTATTCTGAAAAGGGGCGATCGTAACAGATTTTTCCAACTCCTGACATTGAAATTCCGGAGGCATGTTATTTATTTTAAGTTGAAATACCCGTTTTTGCGGGAAAGGATTGAATAACCGGCAGGTCAACCGGATATTCCGTCCAGGAACAGCAGCGCGGGAAGGCATTGCTTCGAGCAATTTTCCGACAGGCTCAACGTTATCCGCTCCCGATAATTTCAGAACGGTCGGCATTGGGGTTACATTAAGCAGGGCCATGCCATTCTCGCCTTTTTGTTCCTCCATGTTTCCCATAATGTCAATCGAGGAAACTGCATCGGCGTCTGTTCGGAGAGCAATGGAAAGCATATTGCCGGAAGCCGATTCACTCCAGACGGGGACCAGAATATCATTCCCATCTGAAAAAAGAAAAGCCAGAGTATCCTTCCCGAGTTCAAGCGTTCGCACGAATTTCATATTGCGAAAGGTACCGGCCAGCATGTTGAATACCGAGTAAACCGGTTTGGGCTGAAAATCCATGCGCATCATACCATAATTATGTTCTGCATTCATAGGATCGTTGCCATCATTGCGCAAGTTGTACCAGTTGTATCCGATTGCGCCACGAGCCCAGGCGAAAATCAGTTTTTTAAAGAGAGTAATTGCCTGGTTCCGTTCTGTTCCATTCATGGAGCTGACCGCGGTTTCATTCGCATACCACGGCACTTGGGTATTTGTTTCGCGCCGTATGGGAAGAAACTTCTTATCCACCGCGTTGCGGAACCGCTCGAAAGAACCGTGTTCATGATACGCATGAACTTGAAAAAAACCGTGTGCCAGTTTCAAACAATCGCGCTGAAATGTTGCACTTTTCGAACCGGCATGATAGTTCATGGTCGCAAAGCCCCCCGTCATAATGCGAACTTCCGGCGCGATCTGTTCGGCAATTCTGCCGGTATTTTGAAGCAGGGCAACATATTCCTCGAGGGACATACGATTGAATCCCGCTAAATCCGGTTCGTTCCAGACTTCCCAATATCGAATTTGCTTACGATAACGCAGTAGAACAGTTTTCACGTAATTACACCAGGCATTGAGATCCGGTGCACTGCGATTCCAATACTTCCAGTCTGCTGCGCGACGAAGGTCCGGAGCTGCAGCCCAGCGGGGCGTAAATCCGAGAAAACCTTGCAGTTCAATCCCGGCATCCAGATGACGTTTGACCAGAGAATCCAGCAGAGAGAAATTCCAATGTTCCGGATCAGGCTGCAAGCGTTGCCATTCAAAACTGTTTCGAATAATTTTCGCACCGCAAAGTGCGGCAGCAATAATCCCCTTCTGTTGTTCTCCCCAACTCCAGGAAGCGGAATTGTTGCAGATCCCGAAGAGGAATCCATTTGCTCGCCCCGGCGTGGGCCCAGCTGGAATTAAATAGGCAAAACTATCCTTTTTTCTACTTTTGTACCCCGGCTCTGTCGATTCTGCAATTTCAGCAATCACCTCCCAATGCCCCAACCGCTGAAACCTTTGAATGGGAATATAGCTTGCTTTTTCCTGTGGCTTTAGATGAAATGTTACCTGTTCCCGAAATGTTTCCCCAAAGAAATTACGAAATTCCAGACCAACAGTAAAATTCCCAGTTCGATTGGCGCAGTTGCGAAAATCAAGGCAAAATTTATCCTCTTCACCTCGCTTTAAAACAGGAACAAGATTGCCCGTTACAATATTCAGATCAAGTGATTCTGCAAAAGGTTCCGCGGTAACCAGTGTTCCTCGCAATAACCGCGCGATTCCAGGCGACTTGCCGTTGCAAGAAAATACAAAACCTGCCAATCGGCAAGGAAGACGCGCGCCCTTAAAAATGGAAGATAAATTAAATTCAAGGGAATTTTTCCCCTGCTTCAATGGCAACTCCGGTGTTTGCAACACACGATTGGCACTGTCTAAAAATTTCAGGGCAAGAGAGAGTTGTCCGGAAAGAAGTTCTATCTTTATTTTCATCTTCTGAGGTAAAGTATGCAAGAGGCGAACCGAATCTCGGCGTTCCAGGATGATACACTGTCCGTTTATATCGGAAATTTGGAGCCCATTGTCAGTGTAATGCAATTTTCCTGCTCCACTCTGGACACGAAAACTTTCGCCGGCATCAAAATGATAAAGCGTTCGTTCTGCACTTACTTCCTCTTTTTCAATGATTTGGGTTCCCACAGAAATCAATTCAAGTCGTGCAGGTTCTTTCCTTGCCGCGTAATCAATACTGAAACCGTGAATTTTAATCGGTTGATCCAGATGTTGATTCTCATCGCCCCCCCAGCTATGGAATGAGCTATCAGCCCCAATATTCCAGACCATTTTGATACTGCCGTCCTCCTGAATTACCGGCACCTGAGAAATCTGGAAATTCTCATGATTTTTATCAATCAGGCGGAGACTGATCCGCCGGACAGGTGTATCAGCAGGAGCCCGGAAGTACGCAATAACCGAAAGCCGCTTAAATTCAGGTAAAGATATCCGCCCGGGAAAGACCAATGTCACATATTTCGACTCCCAGGGATTCCACTGAATTGGAATACTTTTCCCGATACGGGGCAACAGAATTGACTGCTTCTGCCCCGGGATTTGCAAAAGCATTCCATCTTTTAAATCAAATTCACTGCTCCTTTCCTTCGCGGAAATATCACAGACGCCTGCTGTGAGAAAAAAAGAAATAACCAACAACTGTATTGTATTTTTGATACTCTTATGTCTGAATTGCATTTTTCCCTCTACTCTATCATGGAATCACCAGATTCCAATTAACTTCTTTATAACGAACCTGAGATACATTGCCATCAAACCATAATACTGACTTTTTCTTGTTGTGACGAAATGAGGCCTCAAAACCATTCTGGAACATGCCGTTGTAGATATCATTCAAATAGGTGCCATTTCGAATCAAACAAGAGATACCAGCATTGGCTGCCATTTCCGAACCATATCCCAGTTCAGATACAAAGAGCATACGGGAGGGGGGCGGAGGAGGAAGATTTCCTGATTTTTTTACACAGCGCGCTTCCGGCTTGGCATAGAGGCTGTTTCCTCCCGGAGAATTCAGGTCGACCCCGGGAGGAGCGGCGAGAGTTGTCATGTGAAAGTCCTCTTTATATCGCCCGAAAGTATTCATTGCATAAGAGGACATATCTTTCCCGCCTATCACCAGGCCAGGACAATTCAGAGCACCGGCATTTCGAATATCCGAAGCATCCTGCCAGATGTCAATTCCATCATGAGCGCGGGGAGTTCCTCTCTGTCCGAGATAAGGAGCAACACGAAAAGTCCAGACGAAAGAGTCCGCTGGATAAGCCCCCCCCGCCTCCTGAGACGGTTTGGCGGCCGGATAAAATTTGTGATCTCCTGCATAAAACACAAGTCCTGAAAAAACTTGTTTCAAATTACTGATACACTTGATGCTTTTTGCCTGATTTCTGGCTTTCTGCAAGGATGGCAACAATAAAGAAACAAGAATGGAAATCACTGCAATTACCGTCAAAAGCTCTATTAACGTAAATTTGTGAACAAGACAGTCACCGACAGATCTTAGGTTCGAGGTCAGGCAAGTAAAGAATTTTCTCATAGCGATTTCCCTTTTCATTATATTTCTGCGGGCACTATTGCTTGAAACAATCCATCAACACTCTTTTCCGGGAGATAAATTTTTTTTACAGAATTCCGGACAACCAATTTCCCTCCCAAGTATTGGATGGAAGTCTGGTTCAGTCGGTGACGACCAATTCCATTGATCATCTCGATCAGCGTAGCAGTAGCAAATTCCGCTTCCCTGCTCCATGGCAATTCGAATGAAGTAAGAGGAGGATCCAAAATATCGCAGATGGATATATTATCCACACCACAAATGCTGAATGTATCCGGAACAGAAATGCTGCGTTGCCGACATGCCTGGTAAAAACCGGCAGCGGCCCAATCGTTCACCAATATCACGGCTGTCGGACGGGGGGAAAGATTCAGCAACTTTTCCAGAATCGAGTCCATATTCGGCAGAGCATGAAGAGGCGATCGATCAACAGAAGAAGCCGATTTACATCGAATCACGAGATCCTCATTGTAAAGCCCTGCAGAACGCATGGTTTCCACATAACCAAGTTCTCTTAAAATAAACATCTTGTGATTTTCTTCATGATTCACAAACGCAATCCGTCGATGCCCCATGCTCTGCAAATACTGCGTCATAACAGTTCCGACAGAATAATTATCGATAGCAAATTGAGGGCATGTCATGACAGGATTATAAACTCCGAACCCGACCACCGGGAAATCGGGAGGTATAAATTTAAAGATATCCACCTCTTTCAAGGTACCTTTGATCAAAATGCCATCCGATTGTGTAAGAGTTTCAGCAAACTGATCCGGTGTCGATTCTGGATTTAAAAAGAATACCTCATATCGAAATCCCGCCATCCGACACGCGTTTTCGATCCCATGAAGATACTCATTTGCGAGAGGATGTCCATTCCAGGCGGGAGTCATATCTGAAAAAAAGACACTGATACGTTTTATAGCACGTCCCGAATTTGACTTTGGATTTGCTACTACTCGATGCTTTGCTTTCAGATAGTTCGTAGAACGCAAAACTGCCATCGTTTTTTCATATAATTCAGGAGCAATATTATCAGCTCCATTTAGTACGCGGCTGACAGTTCCTGTCGAAACACCAGCCAATCTGGCAATATCTTTAATGGTATATTCAGGCATTCTCTATCCCTCTTGCAATCTATAATTATATTATACCACAAACCGGCCCCAAAGTCAATATTGTTCATGAATAAATTCACGAAATAATGAACGGGAAGAAAAAAATGTGCTGTTTTTGAACTGTGTAAAAAGGAAACCATCTTCGGGAAAGTCATCTGATAACTGAGCAAGCGATGAATTTGGATCTCTTCACGCCCCCACATCTGCCAGGGGCTGTGATTCCATCACCTCTCAGAGAAAGCGATAGAAATCAACCGCTCAGGCGTGGAGCCGCAATGTTCCCGGGAAGAGCTGCCGAGCGGATTCTCTCCGGCCCGGAACCGCGGCCAGCCCCGCCTGGCGGCCGATTTCCACCACCGGCATCACCAGAAGATTGACTCCCGTCAGCAGGGGTTCGGTGTTGTCCGCAAACAGAAGGATTTTCTCCGGATACGGAAAACTCTCCAGCGCCGGTTGCAGCAACAGCCGGTTGTTCAGCAGGACGATGGCTTCCTCCTTCGCCGCATTCAACTGCGGCGCCAGCTTCCTCATCGCCTGTTCAAGCCCTTCGAACGGCAGAGAGATGCTCCGGAACGGGACGACTCCATCCAGAACTTTTCGCATTCCCTCTTCCCGCGGCAGTGCAAGGCCGGAATCCGCCTCCTGCAGAATGAAAAATACCTGCCGGGCTTTCTGCTTCACAGCAAACCGGGCCGCCGTCTTCCCGTCTTTCTCATGGTCTCCGGAAATGACCGTCACATTGGGATGCTGCATCAACCGGTTGATGACGGTGACCGCGTGGCCCGCATCCGCCAGAGTCCGGATCATCTCCTGCTCCACCTTCTCCGGCGAGAGCCAGATGGAAGGCGGGGCGTCGTCCGGCAGCAGTTCGAGCAGCAGTTTGTCGCTGAACTGCTCAATCGTGAGGGTCACGCCAAGCTGATTCAAACTGGAACAGATCCCCTGCACCGTCATCCCGAAATAGTGGTCGGAACTCCACTCCTTCCAGTCCCGCCGGATCACCAGTTTGACTCCGGTCGCCGCTCTCGGCGGTTTCTCTTCCGGCAGGCAGAAACAGGACCCCTTCCCCGGACGGCGGACAATCAAACCGTTCTCCACCAGAGAACTCAGCGCCTTGTGGACCGTCGGACGGCAGACGCCGTAACGCCGGCAGAGTTCCCGCTCCGAAGGAAGCTGCACCTCCCCCGTCTCCCGGAAACTTACCAGCAGATCTTCGCGAATCTGCTGGTATATGGGCTTCAATGCATCCGTTCTGGAACTGTTCATATCTTACATTACCTTACCATTACAGTCTATTATTATGACACGCTTCTTCGCTTTTGTCAAGTGTTCATTTGACTTTCTCAATGCTTTTTGCCGAACGAGATATAATTTTTTCAAAATTTTCCTTCCTCCTATTGACATTTATTTTAAGTTATGGTATAATTGGTAAGGTATGGTAAGGTTATAACAGTGACCATTACGCATCACAGGGAGAAAAAACATGAAACGAACCTTGTTTACCTTAATCGAATTGCTCGTCGTGATCACTATCATCACTACTCTATAGACATAAAACCGGCGTATATAAGAAAATACGCAGCCTTATTTTGAGCTTAATAATACATCATCCTAGGAATTTTCGCAATCTATAAATTGTTTTTTTTGATAAAGTTCTGTTACGCTCAAACTCCCTTGGTAAGAA
>ENA-UEQW01000103-UEQW01000103.1-human-gut-metagenome-genome-assembly--contig:-NODE-103-length-78952-cov-8.764361_pt1 | contig 78952 bp, 79 predicted proteins | sample MGYA00242947_ERZ507947 | MGnify/ENA primary metagenome ERZ507947 (study PRJEB26167, sample SAMN06115421) | human gut metagenome | host: Homo sapiens | place: China:Guizhou | collected 2015-03-17... | reverse complement strand
CGAGTGTAAGGCTTATAATGTGGATGATCCTGACAATCCTGAGGAGGTGGCGAGTGATACTTCTATCCTTCTGCACCCATACAGTGAGATATACTTTACACTCCTCGGCTTCTCTGTTTTTTCTTCTTGTTTTTTTATTTCTTTTGTCAAAATATTGTTGACAAAATATGTCTTACCACTTCCCCACTCACCATCAATCAAAATAGCATACTGATAGGATTCATCCTTCAAGTAACGCAATACTTCTTCTTTTATCTGCTGTTCTGTCATTGTTTTTCCTTTCCATACTTGTCTTTATACTCTTCTGCAGTATTTTCCTACAAATTAACACAATTATATTAGTCAAACTTATCCCCTAATAAACTCTTATTATATGGCTATATATTAAATACATTATCACAGGCTCGCCGCTCTCTCAATATTTTTTGCATTCTCTCTGCTGTAGACAGTGGTCATTCTCCTCTGCCCATTTTCTATACATTAAAAGCGCCTGCATTTCTACAAGCGCTCCAACGATTTCAAAAAACATGAATGATGCCTTCAAAAGATTCCACTAACTATATCTCTACAGTCTATATTGTTCCTTATCTATTTGCCCCATATATCTTCCTTAAATACCACCCATTTCTGAATAATAATTCTTCAAATCTTCTTGAAGTTGTGTTTTTACTTTATCCCAATCTTCTTTTCCCATCTGACTATACAAAACATGATTCATCGCAATCACACTTAAATCCTTCGAATAATAGAGAAATCTTTTTCGTTCAAATTTTTCAAATGGATTGGTAAGCATATTCCTGCAAATTGCTTTTCGATCCTTAAGCATTTCTTCATTATATGGTCAGGTACTTCGTTCTACCTGAAGCCCCCGCCTTATTCTATCCTGATAAAATGCAATATAATCATCTAAAACATCATCTATTTTTGCATCTCCGATAGAATTAATATATTTAATAACTGCCAGCATAAACGGCATCTTATAGGACAGGGAATAATCTCTTTCCTCTAAAAAATCAAAAAAATCTTGTTTAATAGTGCTGTCATTATGCTCTTTTATATCCAACTCTTTCCGATACTTCTCTACGTCCTCCGGGCTGAATAGATACAATGATTTACTTCCAAATCTATATTCTACAGTAGGCACCATCTTCTTCCTTTTGATCCAACTGGTTATAGTACCTGTACTGACAAAATATTCTCTGGCTACCTGTTCCTGACTTAAATAACTGCCATACTTGTCCTCAAATGAATTGACATCAACCTCTGTAATACGCTCAATCTTTTCTTCTATTCCATCAATAACAATCATATCTCCGGGCATATAATCCGTTCTTGTAATATCTCCAAAAGGAACATAATACGGATTAGCAAATATGGAATGCATATTACAAGCCTTTATCATTGCACCATACTCATCAACAACATCAATTATAATAACATTTTTCTTTCCATCGGTTTTTCGTAGCCCTCTTCCTATCTGTTGCAAATAAAGCACCTTTGACAATGTAGGTCTGGCCATAACCAAGATTCCCAGTTCCGGATAATCCCATCCTTCTGAAATCATATTGCAAGTACATAAAAATCTGAATTTCTTTTGTTTGAAGTTCTCCATCACCCCCATCGGATTCCGTGTCTGTCCGGTATAACTGGCAGATGTAATTCCAGCACTGTTAAGCAATTTCGCCATCTCATTGGCATGATTAACATTCACACAAAAAATAACACCTTGTCGTAATCCCGCCTCTCCTGATGTAAAATACTCTTCAAGAACATTGACTATTAATTCATTTCTTGATGTAACTCTTATTCTCTTTTCAAGATCAGCATTCACATAATCCTTTCCATTAAATCGAACTTGTGAGAGGTCAATATTAGTTTCTATTCTGTATACATTTGCTTTTGCAACTATTTCCTTCTCCATTGCTTCCTTTAAAGATAAAGAAGTAGAATACGTACCAAAAACTGTCTCCAATTTTTTCTTATCAGGTCGTTGATCCGTAGCCGTAAGCCCAATGGTAAATCCTGTGTTAAAATATTGAATAACCCGCTTTAATACAGGAGCTACTGCATGATGTGCTTCATCTACTACAAGATAATCATAATAATCTGGCTGTACATCAGTATAATGCCTCGCCATATATGCGTATGTCTTTATCTCAATTTTATCTTTTAACTCCGGTAAGGAAGTTTTTATTCTTTCTTCCCAGTCCAAAAGAATATTAACCCCTGGCACCAGAATCAAACCTTTAAAATTTTGTTTATTTCCTGCATACTCTCGTAAATCTTCCTCCACTATTTTTGATTTACCGGCCGCAGTAGGCAATACAATTAAAAAGGCTTTTATTCCCGCCTCTCTTCGTTTTCTGATTTCTTGCAAGCTTACAGTTTGATGTTCGTATAGCGCAACTTTTCTATCTATTTTTATTCCATCATTCACAAATTCGGAAGTGTCATTTCCAAAATATTGCTTAATATCATCTTCAATACGGTTCTCAAAAGCGCAATCTTCTGTGGAAAATCGAAACAGCTTTATTCCCCACAATGTGCAAGTATTCTGCTTTTTTAACTGATTTCTATACTTTTCTTCTCCAATGATTTGCGGATGGTGATAAGTAACTCCATTTTCTTCAACGGCGTATTTCCCATTTTTAGTTCTTACTAAATAATCAAGAAAATAATTCTTTCCACGTTCATCACAAATACCATATTCTCGTGTTAAATATTTTAAAGCATTCATTCCATATGTATTTGAAAAACTTTTCTCAAAATGAAGTTCCAACGGTGAAACATCTAACTGTTCTCCCCTATCACCAACCGTAACCAAATAATCCCCAGATAGTGTAATCTCTTCTTTTGAAAGATATTGCTCAACTTCAGCTTGCGTATAACCTAAAAAACGGAAAACTCTTTTAAACTGATGCATATAATTATTCTGCTTATCCGTAATTAACATGTACGAGAAAATCGGTTCCCCCGTATCATGCGTACAAATATCTTCATCAATAATAACCATATCTGTACCATTATCATAAAACCTCGACTGCCCACCATTCGGATATTTCACCTGTTCTCTCAGAGAAAAGTCCGTATGTTGCACTAAAAAGCTATCTTTCGCAGAATTAAATTTAGCCACCTTTCATCTCCCCTTCCCGTTCTTACATCTCCGGTAATCCAGTATTCCTCAATCGCCATTTCCTTCACATCTTTTACAAAGTCAGTAAACTCATCTATCGTAAAATCAGTGAAAAATCTACCATTTCTTTCTCCCTCAAAATTTCCATATTTGAATGATGTATATATAATTCCACCTGCTTTTAAAGCCCTACTCATCTTATTCATTACTATTCTTAATTCATTTTTCGATAAATGAAGAATAGACGAACAAGCCCATATTCCATCATAGTAATCTACTTCATCTAAATCTTGAAACAACATCTGCTTTACCTGAATCCCTGTATATTCACTTGCATATTTACAAAGTTCTTCCGATCCATCTGTTGCTGTAACATCAAATCCGGATTTTAGGAAATACATAGTGTCTCTTCCGGATCCACAACCAAAATCAAGAATCTTTTTTCCAGATAACATCTGAAGAAACTTATCCTGTACCTCTTTAAAATTTACTGAAACTGTTCCTTCAATAAATGAATCTGCATTTTGGTTATAATAATTTAACGTCTTATTTACCATAATTACCTCCGGATATCTTTACCAGAATGACAATGATCAATTAAAGTGTATCATAATACTCTAATTTCAGCTATACTTTCAACAACCTTGCACACAGCCTGACCTCAACAACAAATATAACTTTTCCTTTTACCTTTACCTGTATTTCATCCATAGTAATTTCTCCCGCTTTACCAATCTTCTTCGTCCTCATCCATTGCATCATCTACACCATCAGCATAATCGCTGTCTCTGTCATATCTATCATAGTCATAATCGCCATCCATATAGATATCATCATAGCCATCATCATAAGAATCATACGTACTCTTCTTTGTCGTTATACCTTTCTTGGTATCACTGCTATATGATGATTTATCGGTTGTATACGATTTGCTGTTGTAGCTACTGCTGCTTGAACCGGAACTGCTTGTACTGCTCTGAGAAGTACTGCCTGATGATGATTTACCGCTATATGATGAACTGCTGCTTGACGTGGATGTACCACTGCTACTTTCCGTATACGGTTTATGCAGATAACAATAACTGCTTCCACTTGCCTGTTTATTATCGCATCCTGCCTCAATGCATTTAGGTTCTCTTGCCGCTTCTATTGAACCGATCGCATACAGAATACCTGCTACTACAAATAATATTGCCAGACCTTGTCCAAATGAATTCTTTCTCATACAAATCAGCCTCCTTAAAAACCAGTTCTCGTTATCTCTTAGGGTTGCTTAGGGTTCCTTAAATGAAAAACTCAGTGCAAAATCAAAAGGTTTTCTAATACATTCAACATTGTATTTTCTGTTTTTTTGGTATTTTATGTGATATAATTCGATTAAAACTGTTGAAAAATGCTTAATTGTTTACATGCCAAAATAGCGGCTCGCATTTTCTTCTGCAAAAGTTAATGCAACCCACTTCGTACTGATTATGGATGATTAACTATCTGCTTTTCATTCTTATTCTTTACTAAGTAACTTTGGACTTAAACATATCTCGTCTGCGGCGACTGGGGACATGTTAAGCACTTCCAACAGTTTTTTCATTTCTTCAGTCTCTACGAGATCATATGGGCTTTTATATTCCAGTCCCGGTCTCGTTGTACTGTTGATATGATTTGCGATCAGCGTCATATCTTCCTGGGTATATCCCTTAAAGGTCTTACCTCTCGGAATGACATATCTTATAAATTCATGATTCTTTTCGATGTGAGGTTTCTGCCATGATGCCTGTGGATCACAATAAAAAATTTTAGTCCTTGGTGAACCACTCTTTGTATATTCGAGAGCTAATGCATTCTTGAAACATCTTCCATTATCAGTAAGTATCACCGGAAAAAGCTTTCTAAATCTTTTAACACCTAATGCCTTTGTAAGCTTATCAAATACCTCTATTACCGGATCCATTGCTTCTTCTTCAATCAGTATCATTAGCATTACAGAATTACTATTAAACATGATTGTAAGAAGTACCTGTTCCTTTGTTCTAAGTCCTCTAACGGTGTCCATTTCAACCACAGGTGCATCCGGATGTTCCTCCATATACTTTTGAAAGTCTTCATAAGTTCTTCCCTGTCTGTAATTGAACTTGTTACACTTTATTTAATAGAACTTGTTATACTTACATGCTTTCTTATTCTTTTCACTGCATGAATCGCATACAAATGGTGCCCTTTCTGTTTTTTTACAAGTATGTGTAATGCACCTGTCACAATACCCTGTACAATCATGCTCCATACAAGTCCAACATCTCTTGCTGCAGTACTCATCTCCGCAAAGACCTGTCTTTCTACAACTTGGCGGATAAATACAATCCGTTCCATAAGAATACGGTGTCTTGACCATTATTCTGTTCTGCTTCACTTCTCTGGTAACACTTGATGTGCTTCTACCAATTTCTTTAGCCATCTGACTAAAAGATTTCTTGGCATAAATGCCAGCTTCAATCCTCACTCTTTCTTTAAATGTTATTCGATTGTAATTACTCATTTGACTCCTAACCGCAGATAGTAATCACATCGAATCATATCACATAAAATACCTCCTTCTGCAAAAGTTAATGCAACAGATTTTTCTGTTTACTAACTTTTTTGTTGCGTTAAGTTTTTCAATTAAAGGTTGCTTAGGGTTCTCACACCCCTATTATGCGCACACTATATGTCCAATAAAAAGGATTTTTATAAATTTCTATCAAAAAACAGGAAACGCCTATAATAAGCAATCGATAGTGTAGACGACCGAGATTTATCGGTCACTTTCCCGGAGCGAGCGATCACAATGTTATGATGAAATGTAATGGATTTGCTTGTCAAATCCATTATGTAGCCACCGAGCATCGGTGAAACCGATTTTACATGCTCGGTGGTTCCAGTGTGACGGGAGCCCGGGAAAATGTGACCCAGATAAATCGCAGGGTAGTCAAACGTGATTGCGATTATAGGTGTTTCCTGTTTTTATACTTATATATTATATTTTTTATAACAACTCTTACTGCTCTTTCGTCAGCAACAGCATAATATCATTGGAACGTGCAATGAACTTCGTCATAGCTTCCGGTGAAAGCGGTGCATTCTGCAGCACTGCCAGATCGTAAAGCTGTTCGCACATCAGCATGACATTCTCGCCATCCTTATGCTCCATGATATACTGTACCAGCGGATGATTGGCATTCAGGACAAGTGTTGCGCCATCCTCGGATCCAAAGCCGGGCATCATGCCACCGCCGTACATCTTCATCATATCCTGCATACGTCTGGTTTCTTCGGAAATCGTAAGCATGGAAGCAACCTTCTTGTTTTTCAGCTTATCCAGCTTGACTGTCAGGTTTTCTCTCTTGAGAGCCTTCTTCATTGCCTTTCCGATCTCTTCTGCAGCATCATCCAGCTCCTTCTGCGCTTTCTTGGAAGTTTTAGCCTTGAAGGAATCTGTCAGGTCTGCATCGATTCTCTTGAATTTCACATTCGGATTCTTGCTTTCCAGCTGTGATACAAACGGCTGATCGATGCTGTGTGTCAAAATAACCGCATCCATCTTTGCCTGTTTGAACATATTGATGTACTGGCTCTGCTGCTGTTCATCCGTTACATAGTAGATGATCTTCTCCTTCGGTTCTTCATCCTCAGCTTTTTCAGCATCTGCGTCTGCATCTACCACTTCAGCCTCTACCTGATTGCCATTCTCATCCGTTGCCTGTTCTTCTTCACCGTCGATCGGTTTTGTCTCAAGGCATTCCGGTAATGTCTCATAATTGCCGTCCAGATTCTTGAACAGGATATAATCGTTCATCTTTTCGCAGAACTTATCATCCTTCAAGCAGCCGAATTTAATGAATGGACTGATATCGTCCCAGTATTTCTCGTACTCTTCTTTATCGGTCTTGCACATACCGGAAAGCTTGTCTGCCACCTTCTTGGCAATGTACTCTGAGATCTTCTTGACAAATCCATCATTCTGCAGTGCGGAACGGGATACGTTCAGCGGCAGATCCGGGCAGTCGATCACACCTTTTAAGAGCATCAAAAATTCCGGAATGACTTCCTTGATATTGTCTGCGATAAATACCTGATTGTTATACAGCTTGATCGTTCCCTCGATGGATTCATATTCCATATTGATCTTCGGGAAGTATAAAATACCTTTCAGGTTAAACGGATAATCCATGTTCAGATGGATCCAGAACAGCGGCTCCTTATAATCCATAAATACCTTGCGGTAGAAATCAATGTACTCTTCCTTTGTGCATTCATTTGGATGCTTTGTCCAAAGCGGATGTGTATCATTCATCAGTTCCGGACGTTTCCTGATACGGAGCTTTTTGACCTTTTCTGTCTTTTCAGGCTCGCCGTCCTTTGCCGGTGTCTTTACTTCATCTTCAAATTCTTCTACAACCTCATCGCTGTCCAGCTTTTCTTCCGGTTTGATAATCTGTACTTCTGTTTCTTCTGCCTTGCTGACATAAATTTCTGTTGGCATAAAGGAACAATATTTCTTTATGACTTCTTTTGCCTTGTATTCATTACAAAATTCCAGACAGTCCTCATTCAGATACAGTGTGATCTTTGTACCGACCTGATCCCAGTCGCCATCTTCCATATCGAATTCGCTGCCACCGTCACATTCCCAGTGAACCGGCTTTGCGTCTTTCTTATAAGACAGTGTATCGATCGTTACCTTATCGGATACCATAAATGCGGAATAGAAACCAAGTCCGAAGTGACCGATGATCTGATCCTCATTTGTCTTGTCCTTATACTTTTCTATGAAATCTGTCGCGCCGGAAAAAGCGATCTGGTTGATGTATTCATCTACCTCTTCCTCTGTCATACCAAGACCGTTATCAATGATCTGGATCGTTTTTTCCTTTGGATCGAGTACAACCTTGATCTGGTCCTTATATCCTTCCGGAAGCTCATACTCTCCCATCATTTCCAGCTTTTTCAGTTTTGTGATCGCATCACAACCGTTTGAGATAAGTTCACGATAAAAAATATCATGATCGGAATAAAGCCATTTCTTAATAATAGGAAAAATATTATCACTGTTGATAGACAGTGAACCATGTGTCTGTGCCATAACTATCACATTCCTTTCTTACTTCAGTTTTCCCTGTTATTCAGTGTAGTCCTCCCACATTTAAAAGTCAAGAAAAAATTAGCACTCATTTAAAATGAGTGCTAATAATCTGCTGTATTATGGGATTTACAAGCATTTGCGCATTTCTAAAACTTTTATAAACTGCCCAGTTTTTCATTATACACATCAAAAAATGTCTTTGTCGTCACTGCCTCATCATGGATAAAGGAAATCTCTTTCCAAAGCTTTTCATTCAAATTCCGGATCTGTGTCTGCAAAAATTCATCATAGATCTGTGAAAAGGCTTCTTCCTTCCTCTTTTCCATGATCTTCTGCTTATTGGCATCTGTCTGCTCTCTGTCAAGCGTCGAGATACATTTCAGGATATAATATCCGTCATCCGTTTCGATCAGGGAACTGATTTCTCCGTTGCCAAGATCAAATGCTGCATCTTCGAGCGCCTTGGGCTTTTCGCCTTTTCCAAAAGAAACCGTGATCGAGCTTTCTTCGTTATAGGTCTGCGCCAGTGTATCAAAATCTTCTCCGCTCTGCAGCTTACGCAGTATATTTTCCGCACGCTGCTTTGCGAGTGCCTTACTTGCATCCGTGTAAGGCGTTCTGTTGCCGTCGCCATCCTGCGAATAGGTCTTGATCATGATCTGCTCCAGCGTCACAGTCCTTGCTTCATCATCACTGATCTCCGGATTGGTATCCTGAATGATCAGGTCATAGATCTTATTGGCAAGTGCATACTCCCGGTACATATCCTGTGTTTTTTTCTCAGTCAGCCCCAGCTTTTCCACTTCTGTATCATTCAGGGAAGAGAAATATGTCTCTGCCGCGGAGAGTACCGCCGCATCTTCTTCCTCGGAAAGCGTTACCTGCCTGCTCTCTGCTAAAAGGTTCATCGTCTTGATCTGCGCCAGACGCGCCAGCACCACATTTTTGACCTTATCCTCCAGCGTCTCACCGTTTATGCTGCGGCTCCAGATCTGATCGCCGTATACTGCCTCATACTGATTCTGCATATTCGTCAGATATACCATGATCTCTGACCGGTCACAACTGCTGCTTCCGATCTTAAAAACTTCATTTTCGGAAAAGCCCGTTGTCAGTACGATCTTTGTCTTGCCGTCTTCCTGCTTCCCACAGGCAGTCAGCAAAAACATAACCGCCATTACAAGTAAAATCCACAGTTTTCTCCATTGATTGCTTTTTTGCATATTAATTTTCATCCATCTTGCGCAGAATGCTTCTTGCCACGCTGATACCGTTTGCGGAAGCCTGCTGCAGACCACGTGTTACACCTGCGCCGTCTCCGATGGCACGAAGTCCTGCCACACTTGTTTCAAAATCTTTATTGACAACTACCTTGTTGGAGTAGAATTTTACTTCTACGCCGTACAGCAGTGTTTCATCTGCTGCAATACCCGGTGTTACCTTATCCAGTGCCAGGATCATTTCCTCGATATCCACCATGATACGATGAGGGAATACAAGAGAAAGATCGCCCGGAACCGCATCCTTTAAAGTAGGCATTACATTACGCCTGCAGAGACGTTCTTCCGTTGTTCTTCTGCCACGTCTGAAGTCACCGAAGGTCTGTACTAAAATCTTACCGCCGCACAGCATATTGGAAAGCTGCGCGATATGCTTACCGTATTCGATCGGTGTCTTAAACGGCTTTGTAAAATTCTTGGATACCAGGATCGCAAAGTTTGTATTGTTTGTCTTATATTCTTTTGACTTATAAGCATGACCGTTTACAACGGCAAGTCCGTTTTCATAGTATTCTGTTGCAACCTCGCCGGAAGGATTGGTACAGAACGTACGAACCTTATCATCAAAAGTAGGTGTATGATAGATCAGTTTTGCCTCATACAGGTTCTCGTTTAAGAACTGCATAACCTCATCACGCACCTCAACGCGGACACCGATATCAACCGTACCCGGTGTTGTCTCAATACCGACCTCTTCACATTTATCCTTAAACCAGTCAGCACCTTCTCTGCCGACTGCAGATACGATCTCGTCTGCCTGATAAGTCTCTCCCTTATCTGTTGTCACGCCGACAGCTCTGCCATCTTCCACAATGATCTTTTCCACCATTGTATTGAATAACAGCTCTACACCACATTCCTCTAAATGCTTCTGCAGCTTACCGTAGATCTTATAGCCTTCTTCCGTTCCCAGATGTCGGATCGGACATTCTACCAGTTTCAGATTGGCATTGATCGCTTTCCGGCGGATCTCACGGATTTCCTTTTCCTTGTCAAGACCATATACATTTTTATCAGCACCGAATTTCAGATAAATATCATCTGATTCATGGATCAGCTTAACTGTCTCATCATAGCCTAAAATCTCAGGCAGATTACCACCTACATCAGGAGAAAGGGAAAGCTTACCGTCTGAGAAAGCACCTGCTCCCGCAAAGCCTGTTGTAATAGAGCATGGCTTACAGCCTACACACTGCTTCGTCACACGCTTCGGACATGTTCTTTTTTCAATGCTGCGTCCTTTTTCTATCATCAAAACCTTTAAATCCGGTTTCTTTTCCATCAGTTCATAGGCACAGAAAATACCACCCGGTCCTGCACCGATAATAATTACATCATACTTTTTTGCCATATTCATCTCTCCATTCATTCTGTTTTATTACTAACCCCCGGACTTCTATTTTACTGTATTTTCCATGGAATGACAATAGATATCGCTCCATCCGCACAGTAAAACAACTACTTAAGACGGATCTTAAGTAGTTGTCCTATGTAGCAGGGGAAGAGGGAATCGAACCCCCGTTAACGGTTTTGGAGACCGCCGCACTACCGCTGTACTATTCCCCTATATGTAGTTTCTTTTCGGCGGTCTGTTTCAACCGCCGAAAATGATTATACCATACTACCAATTCAAAATGCAAGCATATTTTTGCAAAACTTCACACAACTTCGTGTAAACCTTTACGCAAGCGCAAGGACTCTGTCTATTGCCAGCAGATAGCCTGCAAATCCCTTACCGTAAATCTGATCATCACATGCCGGTTTTGTCACAGATACAGCCCTAAATCCTTCTCTTTTGGTAATGTCCGAAATATGGATCTCCACCTTAGGCATCGTTGTGATCGACTGCAGCGCATCATGGATCGCATAGCTATAGTGGGTAAATGCGCCCGGATTGATCACGATGCCCTGTGTACCGTCGCTGTACGCTGCCTGAATCCTGTCTATGATCGCACCTTCATGATTGCTCTGGAATACCTCGATCTCACAATTTACTTCTTCTGCCTTTTCCCGGATCATGGCAACGAGATCTGCATAGGTTTCCGTTCCGTATACTTCCGGTTCTCTGATACCAAGAAAGTTCAGATTCGGTCCGTTAATGACTAATAGTTTCATCTGTTTTCTCCTTTATCTCTTTTATGATCTGTTCAAAGCTCTTATCATCCACATCCACGACATAAGCCGCTGCTTCTTCATAAACCGGTGCACGCTGCAAAAGCATCCGGCTGATCTTCTCCTTTGGATCCGCGCACTGCAGAAGCGGTCTTGTCGTATCGGTTTTCAGTCTTTCGTAAATCGTCTCCGGCTTTGCCCGCAGATATATCACGGTTCCAAGCTTCTTTAAAAGCTCTCTGTTTTGGCTGCGCAGCACAAGTCCGCCGCCGACCGCGATCACATGCTCCTGTTTCTGTGCAAACAGGCTTTTGATGCATGCTGTTTCCATTTCCCGGAATGCTTCCTCTCCCTGCTCACTGAAGATCGTACTGATCGTTTTTTTCTCCTTTGTTTCGATCAGCTTGTCCGTATCCACATACGGCTTTCTGACAGCATAGGATAGCTTTTTCCCGATCGTACTCTTTCCACATCCCATATAGCCGATCAAAATAATATTACTCATGGATTCCCATCTCTTCCTTCATCTTTTGTAAAATGTGGGCAGCGGTTTCTTCCGATACCTCACATTTATTCCACAGCTCATAGGCAATAATGCCCTGATATAACAGCATTTTCAGACCGTTCATCGTCTTCCCGCCATGTGCTTTTACCTTCCTCATGAACATTGTCTCATATGGTCTGTAAATAAGATCCACACCCGTATGAATCTTCTCATACAGTGCATCCTCCTGCACGATCACATCATCCACATTCGGATACAGCCCGACGCTTGTACACTGGATCGCCAGATAGCTTCCGGTAAGCTGCAAAAGCTCTTCTTTGGAGATCACCCGGATACAGCTTCTGCCAAATGCAGTCTCTGCTTCTTTTGCCACGCGCTCTGCTTTCTCCACGGTTCTGTTATACAAAAGGATCTCCTTTGCGCCCTCGCTCATGCAGAGAAATGCCACTGCTCTCGCTGCACCGCCTGCGCCAAGCAGAAGAACGCTCTGCTCCTTCACTGTGATCCCTTCTGACCGCATGGCACGCAGAAGTCCCGGCATATCGGTATTATAGCCCTTAAAGCCGCCCTCCTGTCTGACCAGTGTATTGACTGCACCGATCTTTTCCGCCAGCGGATCGATATCCACCAGATAAGGAATAACAGCACTTTTATGCGGCACGGTCACATTCAGTCCCGTAAGAGACAGGGCATACGCCCCTTCCACTGCCTTCCCGACTTGTTCCGCTTCTACCCGCAGCGGTACATACACAAGGTCATCGCCGCGCGTCTGTGCCAGTGTATTATGGATCACCGGCGATAATGTATGGGCGACCGGATCCCCGATCAGCCCACAAGTCTTAGTTTTTCCGTCTATCTGCATCCGTTTTCTTCCTTTCGTACCTTCTTCTGATAAAAATACAGAATCGGTTTTTCCAGATATCGTTTTAATACGATCTGTATTTCTTCCTTTTTATCGATCGGCTTTACCAAAATGGAATAAATCCCGGCTTTCTTGGCGCCCCAGATATCCGTAAAGATCTGATCACCGATAAAGACTGTATTTTTGCGGTTGCTGCCCATTCTGACCATGGCAGCCTCATAATTTTTCGGATTTGGTTTCCCTGCTTTATAAATATAGCTGACGTGCACCTGATCGTTAAAGCTCTTGACACGCGGCTCCTTGTTGTTGGAAAGAAGCATAATGGAAAAGCCGAGCCCTTTCAGCCTTTCGATCAGTGCCATACTTCTCTCATCTGCCGGTGCGCCGTGGCATACAAGCGTATTGTCAATATCATATATGATCGCTTCATAGCCCTGCATCCGCAATTTTTCATAATCAATGGAATAGGCGGAATCCTGATAGGAATCCGGGTAAAAACATTGCAACATAATTTCTCCCTAAAAAAGACACCCTTGAAAGGTGTCTTTTATTTACATTTGCATTTATTTTTGGATCACGGTGCCATCGACGTCCGAAAGCAGTACATCCTTCGGTTTTACAAAATACTGATACTGCTCTAAAACCTTATCCTTCTGCATATCGGAAATCGCACTCATCATGTCCAGATTTTCAAGGCTTGCATCCTTACCGATGTAGTCATATGTATCATTCTTACAAAATGTCAGCGAAATATTTTCCAGATCGGCGCTGCGGCTCCTTGTGTCCTCCTGCTGTCTGTATTCCTGCTGCAGTGTGGAGATGTCTTTCTGCGCAGCCTGCAGCTGCTGTTTGTCCTGCTGCCTGACTTCATCGACAGAAACCTGTTTGATCTCGGATCTGTAATTCTGATAATAACTGCCGTATTGATATGCACTGTCAATCGTCATCTGTCCACACCTGCCTTTCTTTCCCATACACATATGAGAGTTCTTCTACCTTATATATCGGCATAAACAGCTGTATATTTAGCCTATTTCAGCACCTTTTTCAGCTCATCCATAAAGGTATTGATGTCTTTAAATTCGCGGTAAACAGAAGCGAAACGCACATAAGCAACTGCCTCTAAATTTTTCAGCTTATCCATGACCAGTTCTCCGATCACAGCACTTGGCACTTCCTTTTCCTCACGATTGAAGATCTCTGTTTCCACTTCATCAACAAGTTGGGTGATCTGAGCCGCACTGATCGGTCTTTTATGACAGGCACGCAAAACTCCTGCCTCGATCTTGGAACGATCATAAGTCTCTCTGTTATTGTCCTTTTTAATGATGATCAGTGGGATCGTTTCTACCTTTTCATAGGTTGTAAAGCGTTTCTCACACTCATCACAGACTCTTCTTCTGCGAATGGAATTATTTTCATCCGCCGGTCTTGAATCAATAACTCTTGTATTTTCGTGTCCGCAAAATGGGCATTTCATAAGCTGTCTCCCCCTTTTCTTTCAGTATACTGGCATAAAAATATTATGTCAACCTATTTGTTACAGATCCACCAGAATAATGTCGGATCCGATCTGCTTGATCTTGGAATATGGAACAGTCGTCTCTTCTCCGCAACATAAAAAACCGAGAAGCCCGCTGTGTTCTCTTACGATCAGCTTACAGATACAGCCGGAGCACGCATCAAACTCCATATCATATACGTTGCCCAGCTTCCTGCAATCACGTACGCTGATCACTTCTTTCTCACAAAATTCACAAAACTGCACAGGCATTCCTCTTTTACTCTTTCCTATAGCCTATGCTTTTTTATTGTTTCCGTGCATCTATCCCTTCGGGGATCAGCCGCGGGGATGCGCCTTGGCATATACCTCGCGGATCCGGTTATGATTCATATTGGCATAGATCTGCGTTGTGGAAATATCAGAATGTCCCAGCATTTCCTGTACACTTTTTAAATCTGCGCCGTTTTCTACCAGATGGGCTGCAAAGGAATGACGGAGTGTATGCGGTGTAATATCGGCTGTAATGCCTGCTTTCTTGGCATAAAACTTGATCAGCTTCCAGAAGCCCTGTCTGCTCATCGGCTTTCCGGAGCAGTTTGCAAACAGGATCTCTGAGGACTTGTCCTCAAGCATCTCGGCTCTGACACCGCCCAGATAGCGCTCCAAAGCATCATGTGCCTGTGTTCCGAATGGGATCATGCGTTCCTTATGCGGATCACGGCACATAATAAAATGCATCGGCAGATTCACATCGGAAACCTTTAAAGAGATCAGCTCCGTCACACGGATGCCTGTTGCATACAAAAGCTCCAGCATCGCTTTATCCCGGATTTCCTTCGGACTGTCGCCATTCGCCTGCTCAAGAAGCGCCGACACTTCCCCCATAGTCAGGATCTCAGGCATTTTTTTCTCTATTTTGGGCGCTTTTAAACAAAGTGCTGCATCATTCTGGATTTTTCCCTCAGAAAACAGGTACAAAAAGAAAGCCTTGATAGAAGCAATATTTCTGGAAACGGTTGCAGCTGCAAGCTTCTGTTCCTCCAGTACATGGATATATGCCTTCAGATCCTGTTCCTTCACTGCTGTGGCACTGTTAATCCCTCTTTCCTGCATAAAGTGGCATACTTTTAAGAGATCTCTTTTATAAGACATCTCTGTGTTGTTTGAAGTATGCTTTACATTATGTAAATACGAAATATACTCCTGAACTTCCCTCTCCATAAGAAATGTAACCCTTCCTATATACATAGTTATGTAATCTTAAGCCTGTTAAATTTCATTATAATTGCAAATTCCGAGAAAAGCAAACACTATTTTGTGCGTCATTTTGGTGGAAATCCGCGAAAAATAGGCAAATCGCAACATGTGGATTTTTGTATTTTACAAGCCTACCACATCTAGTAAAAATTGTTCTAAAAGATTTTTAAAACCGTTTTGACAAGCATCGGATTTACATAACATTCTGCCAGGATTCCAATTATGGTTACCCCGAGCACCAAAAAAATCTGTTTGAGCCTATTTTTCTTTTTTTCTCCCATATGATATCCCGGCATTCTGTCGCTTTTCTGCCCGCCCCGGACTGCCAGCAGGCTGATTCCCATACTGCCCGCCGGAATATAAAACAGATCCTGCGGCAGACAAAAGCTCAGGCTCAGCAAAATTCCTTTCCAGCCATATCGCAGGATCATGACAGACAGCATACCACCAATACTCATTCCAAAATACATCACAATACCGGCAAGAAGCAGCTGACCTGCGGCTGTCATACCGATCAACACAATACCGATCCCCAGCAGGCCTCTTTTTTTCAGCAGATATAAAAAATATTCCCGATACCCGATTTCCAGAAAAGAAATCTACATCAGACTCTGGATGCCCAAGAAATCTGTTTCCCGGCAGCCGATCATATAAATATATAAAACGCCCAGTACAAAGCCTGCCAGAAACAGTATGACCTGTTTCTGCACCTTTCCGATGTTCAATACCAGACACCCCTCCCTTGCCATGCAGGTTATTATCCAAAAGCTTGTTTCTGCCTTCATGGATTCTATGCATTATATGCAGAGAGCAAAAAAAATAGAAACAGAAGCCTGTTCTTCTGTTTCTATTTTGCATTATGCCTGATATTTTACTTTATATGCCAGCAGGGATGAGATTGTCTTGGCATCCTGCATCTTTCCGCTGTAGATCATTTCCAGCAGTTCGTCAATCGTAAACGCCTCCACATCAATAAATTCATCTTCATCCAAATGCTGATGACTTGGCTTTAAATCCTTTGCCACAAATACATCGATCCGTTCATTACAAAAAGCTACCGTTGTCCGAAGTGAGATCAGGAACTCCAGATTTTCCTTTTCTGTTTTGTAACCGGTCTCCTCTTCCAGTTCTCTTGCTGCGCAGTCTATATACGGCTCATCCACACTGTCTCTGCCACCTGCAGGGATTTCCAGTGTTTCCCGGTCCAGTGCATTTCTGTACTGGTGTACCATCAGGATCCTGCCGTCCGCAGTCACGGGAACAACCGCCGCCGCTCCTTTGTGCCCGATAAAATCCCACTTTGCCACATTACCGTTTGGTATCGCAACCGTATCCTCATACAGATCTATGATCTTCCCTTTATGGACCAGTTTTCTGTCCAGTCTTTTATAGATATCCATTTTGGCTCCTACTTTTCTTCCAGTAATTTTTCAACACTGACCAGTTTCACACAGAGTGCAAACAGCTTTGCTGCCAGCTTCATTTCATCTACTGTCGGGAAAGACGGTGCAATACGGATATTACTGTCTTCCGGATCCTTCTTATATGGATAGGTAGCACCTGCACCTGTCAGTGTCACACCTGCATCCTTACACATAGCAGCCACTTTCTTTGCACAGCCCGGTAATGTGTAGAAGGAAATGAAATAACCACCCTTCGGATCTGTCCATCTACCGATCTCCAGTCCGCCAAGCTCTGCTTCCAGTACTTCATGTACCGCTTCAAATTTCGGGCGGAGGCTGTCTGCCATTTTTACCATATGTGCCTTCATGCCCTCAATATCGCCGAAATATTTTACATGTCTGAGCTGATTGATCTTATCATAACCGATCGTCTGGATCGTCATTGTCTTTTTAAACCATTCACGGTTTTTCTCGGATGTTGCAACTGCTGCAACGCCGGAGCCTGAGAAGGTTACCTTGGAAGTTGAGCAGAACTCAAATACCATATCAGGATGTCCTGCCTTTTCACATTCTTCGATAATATCCAGAATTTCCACAGGCTGATCCGGATATAAGTGATGCATTGCATATGCATTATCCCAGTAAATACGGAAGTCCTCCGCAGCCGGTTTCAGCGCAGCAAAGCGTCTGACAACCTCATCCGAATAGCAGACACCTTCCGGATTAGAGTATTTCGGTACACACCAGATACCCTTTACGCTGCTGTCGCTTTCTACATATTTTTCTACCAGATCCATATCCGGTCCATCCTCATGCATCGGGATATTGATCATTTCAATGCCAAACTGCTCTGTGATCGCAAAATGTCTGTCATATCCAGGAACCGGGCAGAGGAACTTCACATGCTCCTGCTTGCACCATGGTTTGCCGCCACATACACCAAATGCATAAGAACGTGCAACTGTATCATACATAATCGGAAGACTCGCATTACCACACACGATCATATTCTCGCTCTTTGTATCTACCATACCTGCCATAAGTCTTTTTGCTTCCGGAATACCATCCAGAACACCATAGTTGCGGCAGTCTGTACCATCCTCGGAAACAAGCTCAGAAGAAGAATTCAGAACATCCATAATCCCCATGGAAAATCCCAACTGTTCAGGAGACGGTTTTCCTCTTGCCATGTTCAGGCTCAGTCCCTTACTCTTCGCATCTGCGTACTCTTTATTCAGAGCACCCTGTAATTCCAATAACTCATCATGACTTAATTCTTTGTACGATTTCATAGTGATAAAGCTCCTTCCTTTGAATCCATGCATAATTGTATACAATTTCATCTACGGTTAACCATTTTACTACAGATCCATTCGTATGACAAGAATAATTTCTCAAAAAAGCAAAAAAATTACCAAAACTTCATATTAAGTTTTGGTAATTTTGTCTTTTAATCTTCAATATCTTCGTTTGCTGCCACCGCAGATACAACCGAGCTGACAACAGCAACGATCACTGCAATAACAATGACCAGTAAACCACCTGCTAATAGGATAAACATCGTATCACTCCATATCAATCAAATTTATTGCTTACGCTGTTTGTAGTATACCACAGCTTTGTCCAAATGAAAAGACTTAGATCCGAAACTTATGGAACAAAGAATGTGCCTTGGCACATTCTTGCGCCTGCGGCGGTCGCTTGCGACATCTACATTGTACGCCGCAGTGCGCATCCCCGCGGAGCGTTTTTGTGTAATGGGAACGAAGTTTCCTATTACACAAAAAAGGCAGCCGATTTTTCGATCGACTGCCTTCCATTTTCATTTGTTATTTCGCATAATCTGTTACACGAGACTCTCTGATCACATTTACCTTGATCTGACCCGGATACTCAAGCTCTTCTTCAATCTGCTTTGAAATATTCCTTGCCAGAAGTACCATATCTGTATCAGATACCTGTTCCGGAACTACCATTACACGAATCTCTCTACCTGCCTGAATAGCAAAAGATTTGTCTACACCTTTGAAATTGTTGGTTATTTCTTCTAATTGTTTTAATCTGGTCGTATACGTCTCCAAAGTCTCTCTACGTGCCCCAGGTCTTGCTGCGGATATCGTATCAGCTGCCTGAACGATACAAGCAATCAAGGACTGTGGTTCTACATCACCATGATGAGACTCAACAGCATTAATAACAATCGGAGACTCTTTGTATTTTCTACATAATTCTGCACCCAGCTGGATATGAGAGCCTTCTCTTTCATGATCGACTGCTTTACCAATATCATGCAGAAGACCTGCTCTCTTTGCCATGCGGATATCTAAGCCCATCTCAGCCGCAAGCAGTCCTGATAACTGTGCTACTTCGATAGAATGTTTTAAGGCGTTCTGACCATAACTGGTTCTGAACTTCATCTTTCCAAGTAATCTGACAAGCTCCGGATGAATACCATGCACACCGACTTCCAGCGTAGCGGATTCACCTTCTTCTTTGATCATTACTTCGACTTCTTTCTGTGCCTTTTCAACCATTTCCTCAATTCTGGCCGGATGGATTCTACCATCAACGATCAGCTTTTCAAGGGCGATCCTTGCGACTTCACGTCTAATTGGATCAAAGCCGGATAATACAACAGCTTCCGGTGTGTCATCGATGATCAGATCAACGCCTGTTAATGTCTCGAGGGTTCTGATATTTCTACCCTCACGACCTATGATACGTCCTTTCATTTCATCGCTTGGCAACTGTACGACTGATACAGTTGTCTCTGATACATGATCTGCAGCGCATTTCTGGATTGCATTTACCACGTACTCCTTAGCCTTTTTATCAGCTTCTTCCTTGGCTCTGCTCTCCATTTCTTTGATCATGACAGCAGTTTCATGTTTCACTTCATCTTCAACAATTTTCAACAAATATTCTTTTGCCTGTTCAGAGGTCAATCCTGAGATTCGTTCCAGTTCCCGTACTCTTTGCTCGTTTAAGCTGGCAATTTCTTTTTTCTGCTTTGCCAGTTCCTCTTCTCTCGCGATAATGCTTGCTTCCTTCTTCTCGATCGCATCGGATTTCTTATCGATGTTCTCTTCCTTCTGCTGGATGCGGCGTTCATAACGCTGTACCTCAGCTCTGCGATCCTTGATCTCTTTGTCCAGCTCGTTCTTTGTACGGATGGACTCTTCCTTAACCTCCAGAAGACTTTCACGCTTCTTGGCTTCCGCAGTCTTTAATGCATCATCAATGATCTGACGTGCCTTATCGTCTGCATTTCCAAGCTTGCTCTCTACGTCCTTCTGATATTTGGAAGTCGCGATCTTCGCAGTGACCGGAATAGCAATGGCAAGAGCAACAATTACTGCTATAACTGCAATTGCAATTGACGGCATGTACAGGAGCACCTCCTTATTCATTTTTCATTGTACTTATATTATCTATAGAATGTATGTAGACGACATCCTAATATCTAATTTTACAACACTTCAATTTTAAACTGTATTAGATGTTATGTCAAGTATTTGTGGTTTTTCAACTTTCTATTTGTATAAATCTTCCAATAATTCATCAGATAATGCAGCTTTTATCATAGACAGGGAATATCCCTTCCGAAGCAGATATTGTATAACCTTTGCCGATTCACGCTGATCTGAAGGCTTTTGTCCATGATTCTTTTTTTGTGCAAGTTGCTGAATCTGACGGAGCTGCAGCTTCTGCATTGCTTCTGCATCCTGTTCTTCCAGACACGCGTTTATGGTATCACCGTCAATCCCTTTCTCCATCAGCTTCTGCCGGATTCTGAGAGGGCTCTCCGATGCCATATGATAAGAAATATAATCCCTTGCATAAGCTTCATCATCAATGTAGCCATATGATTTCACATAGGCAAGCGCAATATCTATGATATCTTCCGGATACTTTCCTTCTACCAGCTTTTGCCGGAGTTTTTTCTCCGTATAGGGGCGTTTTGTCAGAAGATTCATGGCACGCAGCTTTGCCCGTTTCGGCAAAACCTCCTGCACAAGCTCCTGATAAGCAGCCTGTGCAAGAGGCTTTCCAACTACGATCTTATATTTCCGAACCTCACCTTTGTATAGTACAAAGGCAAATTCTTCATCCAGATATACCTGATATCTTTTTTTATCCAGTTCCACAAGTCCCGTAACAACCCGTTCCATAGCTCTTATTCTTTCGCTTTGGATTTTGTCTCAGGCTTTGCATCTGTATCTGCTTTGACAGGATCTGCTTCCAGTCCGAACAGCTCACGTACCTGTGCTTCTATCTTTGCGCACGCTTCCGGATTATCCCGCAAAAACTGCTTTGCATTTTCACGACCCTGACCGATCTTATTGCCATCGTAAGCATACCAGGCACCGCTCTTATTGACGATACCGTTCTCTGCTGCCAGATCCAGAATATCACCCTCTTTTGAAATACCGGTACCGAACATAATATCAAACTCAGCCTCTTTAAACGGCGGTGCGATCTTATTCTTGACAACCTTGATCCTTGTACGGTTACCGATCGTCTCTCCGCTCTGCTTCAGCTGCTCGATCCTTCTGACATCCAGACGGACGGAAGAATAGAATTTCAGTGCACGGCCACCTGTCGTTGTCTCCGGGTTACCGAACATAACGCCGACCTTTTCACGCAGCTGGTTGATAAAAATAACGGTACAGTTAGACTTGCTGATCACGGCAGTCAGCTTACGCAGTGCCTGCGACATCAGACGTGCCTGCAGGCCCACATGGGAATCGCCCATATCACCGTCGATCTCTGCCTTTGGTGTCAATGCAGCAACAGAGTCCACAACAATAATATCGATCGCACCGGAACGTACCATTGTCTCTGTGATCTCCAGTGCCTGTTCACCGCTGTCCGGCTGTGAAATATATAAGTTATCAATATCTACACCGATATTCTTGGCATAAACAGGATCCAGCGCATGCTCCGCATCAATGAAGCCTGCGATACCGCCGCGCTTCTGTACCTCTGCGATCATATGCAGTGTTACCGTCGTCTTACCACTGGACTCAGGTCCGTAGATCTCCACAATACGTCCCTTCGGAATACCGCCAAGTCCCAGTGCAATGTCCAGACTTAACGATCCTGTCGGTACAGTCTCCACATTCATTCTTGCTGTATTGTCACCCAGCTTCATAACAGCGCCCTTTCCATACTGGCGTTCAATCTGTGACAGAGCTGCGTCAAGTGCTTTCAGTTTATCTTCTCTTTCCATTTTTCTCTCCTTATAGGAACATCTGTTCGTTCTTTTATTAGATTAAAACAAATGTTCGATTTTGTCAATAGACTATCTTCTTTTATTTTTGAGTATATCATTTCTTTTGCCTGCAGGCAATTTATGTCCTTATTATACACGGATAAAGTCCGTTAAAAGTCCCTCAATAAGCATTCACTCCTTCTTTTTTATTTTTTTCGTGAAAATTCCGGTGAACTCCGGACCAGATGGCATGCGCCATAGAAATAAGCTTATCCAGAAAAGCTTATTTAGACAGTATCATATATTTTCTGTTTCCGCAAGAAGGAAATTCGGCAATTGTCACCCTATGAAGGATATCCGGCAATCGTCAAACCTCTCTCATCATTGCATGTTTCCTATATAAAAAAGATGTACCTGCCGCATTCGCCTGAATTTCCGCCATTGGTACATCTTTTATTTATTTTATGATATGATGTCGGAGTAAAAGCCCCGATTAAATATCGTGGGATTATCATCCCAGTCGTTCTAAAATGCACTCCCGCAGCAGGATAAGCGCACTTTCTACCGTTGCCTGCCTGATCTCACTTCTGCTGCCGGAAAAATGGCATTCCTTTACTGTCACCTTTCCCTGTACATAACAGCCGATATAGACAAGTCCTACCGGTTTTTCTTTTGTGCCGCCGTCCGGTCCCGCAATGCCCGTTACGGAAATTGCCGCATCCGCTTTGGCAGCCGCCGCTGCGCCTTTTGCCATCTGCTTTGCTGTCTGCCTGCTGACTGCACCATGCTTTCTCAGTGTCTTATTTTTCACGCCGAGCAGCTTATGCTTTGCCTCATTCGCATAGGTAATATAGCCTTGCCTGTAAGCTGCTGAAATGCCCGCCGCATTGATCAGTCTGCCCGCAACAAGCCCTCCCGTGCAGGATTCGGCTGTTGTCACAGTCATATGATTCCGGATCAGAAGCTCTGCAATCTCCTGTTCTATCTCTTTTGCCACGTTACTTCCTCTTTTCCATGCTACATCCGTTTCCGGATTTTATCGATCCGCATCTGCCACTGCCGATCAGTCCTTGTCTTCTTCCCTCATGACATCTTTATTCTTGATCAGGTAATCCACAAGAGAAACAACCGTCAGGATCACGGAAATCCATAACAGGATCGTTGTTACCGTCATAAAGCCATCATAAGCCACGCCAAACCCCTTATCATTGACTAAAAGGAGCAGGATTGCCAGTGTCACCATCGTAACAGAGGTTTTCCATTTGCCCCACCAGCTTGCTGCGATCACTCTGCCCTGCTCTGCCGCGATCAGTCTGAATCCACTGATAATGAATTCACGGCTGATGATCACAACCGTCATCCATGCAGGGATAAAACCAAGTGCCGTCAGACAGACGAGCGCTGCACTGACAAGCAGCTTATCTGCAAGCGGATCCATAAATTTACCAAAATTGGTAATCATATGATATTTTCTGGCAATGTGTCCATCCAGAAGATCTGTCAGAGATGCCACGACAAAAAGTGCAAATGCGATCCATTTAAAATCTGTATGAGACGGTGTCAGAAGTAAAAATGCCACAAAAAACGGTACCATGATCACTCTGAGTATTGTCAGTTTATTTGGTAAATTCATTTTCATCCTTTATTTCTCCAATCAAATCATATTCATAAGAACCTGTGATATGTACAGGTACAAAATCCCCTGTCATAAGCTCTCTGTCCGTATTCACAAAGACAAGACCGTCTACATTCGGTGCATCCTTATAAGTACGTCCCACATAGGCATTTTCATCCGCTACCTTGCCTTCAATCATGACAAGTACATCCTGTCCTGTCATACCTTCTGCTTTTTCAAAGGCAATCTCCTGCTGCAGCTCCATGATATCTGCCTGTCTGTCCTTTTTAACTTCTTCCTCGATCTGATCCGGGAAGCCCGCCGCCGGCGTATCTTCTTCTGCAGAATAGGTAAACACACCAAGTCTGTCAAATTCCATCTCATCCACAAATGCCATGGACTGCTCGTGATCTTCCTGTGACTCTCCCGGAAAACCGGTGATCAGTGTTGTACGCAGACACATATCCGGTATTTTACTGCGGATCATTGCGATTTTGTCCTTCAGCTGCTGCTGGTTGGTACGTCTGCCCATGCGTTTTAGGATTTTATCCGACGCATGCTGGATCGGAATGTCCAGATAATGACATACCTTCGGCAGTTCTGCGATCGTATCGATCAGTTCTTCCGTGATCTCTTCCGGATAACAGTATAAAATACGGATCCAGTAGAGTCCTCTGATCTTGGAAAGCTTCCGTAAAAGCTCCGGCAAAGACTTCTTTCCATATAAATCTGTTCCGTATAAGGTTGTTTCCTGTGCTACAAGGATCAGCTCTTTCACGCCCTGCTCTACAAGTGTATTTGCTTCTTTCAGCAGAGTCTCCATCGGAATACTGCGGTAGCTGCCCCTTACCTTTGGGATAATGCAGTAGCTGCAGCGTTTGTCACAGCCCTCTGCGATCTTCATATATGCATAATGGCCGCCGGTCGTAACAACACGCTTCTTGCCGCTGACCGGTGTCCTATCAATATCTTCCACAAAGGTGGTATACTGCTTTGTCTGATATTCTTCTACCGCTTCCACGATCTTGTCGATCGCCATCGTCCCGATGATCACATCGACCTCCGGGATCTGCTCCCGGATCTCTTTCCGGTAGCGCTGTGCCAGACATCCTGCTGCGATCAGCATTTTGACATTAGCAGTTTCTTTCAGCCGGCCGATCTCGATCAGTGTATTGATACTTTCTTCCTTGGCATCTCCGATGAAGCAGCAGGTATTCACCACTACAATTTCAGCCTCCTGCTCATCATCCGTAAACTGATAGCCCTTTTCCGCCAGCATTCCAAGCATCATTTCGGTGTCTACCAGATTTTTATCACAGCCAAGTGATATAAACATAATTTTCATAATAAGTCTCTAACAGGAAAAAGAGAAAGATTATTCTTCCTCTTTTTCATCTCCCATAATCTTGATTTTGCCCTGATTGAGTTCATCAACCGCAATGGATAATGGTTTTCTTCCTTTTGCAGGAACAAGCGGTTCTTCTCCTGCGATGATCTGTCTTGCTCTTTTGGAAGTTGCCATTACAATGGAATAACGGCTGTTGACTACAGGAACTTCTCCCGGTTCAACCTCGCTGTTTACGACCTTCATAAGCTCTGTGTAAGATGGATGTATCATTTTTCTCTTCCTTTCCTTTATCTGCTTCCAAGGAACTCTTTGAGTTCTTTTCTGATTTCACCGATAAACTCTATATTTTGAGACGGCGTATGACGCGCCGCATTTACGATTGTATTGATCTGTGCAATACAATCTTCTAACTTATCATTTACCACAATATAGTCGTATGTGTCAATACCTTCCGACTCTTCTACCGCACGCAGCATTCTCTGACGGATCACTTCTTCTGTCTCCGTTGCACGACCGGTCAGTCTGTTATACAGCTCTTTGGCACTTGGCGGCATAACAAATAATAAAACCGCATCCGGGTATTGCGCTCTTACCTTATGTGCGCCCTGAATCTCGATCTCCAGGATCACATCTTTTCCTTCCTCCAGGTTTTTCTCCACAAAATCCTTCGGCGTCCCATAATAGTGCCCGCAATATCCGGCGTATTCGATCATTCCGTCATTTGCGATCCTGTTTTCAAATTCTTCGTCTGTTACAAAGAAATAATCCCTGCCGTCTACTTCACCTGTTCTCGGCTGTCTTGTCGTCATGGATACGCTGAGTGCATAATTCTCATAATCTGTGACAAGTTTTTTCATAAGTGTACCTTTTCCGGCGCCTGAAAAACCGGAAACCACAACTAGTATTCCCTTCTGGTTCATTCTTCTTCTCCCGTTAATGTCTCTGCTCTTTGTGCTATTGTCTCGGGTTTTAACGCCGATAAGATGATACGGTTATCTTCCATCAGAAGAACCGCCTTTGTCTTTCTGCCCTGTGTGGCGTCCACAACGATCCCCTGCTCTTTACCATGCTGCACGATCCGCTTGACCGGTGCAGAATCCGGCTGCAGAACTGCGATCATCTTATCCGAATTTACCATATTGCCAAAACCGATATGTGTAAGTGTTTTCATATGAGCATTTCCTTATTCGATATTCTGAATCTGTTCTCTGACCTTTTCAATCTCTGTCTTGAGCTCTATTGCATGATTGGAAATATCCAGATTGTTTGCTTTGGAAAGCGTTGTATTTGCTTCTCTGTTCATTTCCTGGGCAATAAAATCCAGCTTACGTCCGATACTGCCACCTTCCAACAAAGTCTGCTTTGTAGTCTCGATATGGCTGCGCAGACGAACCATTTCTTCATCTACACAAATTTTATCTGCAAACAGGGTCACTTCCATTAAAATTCTGTTATCCTCAGCCTGCGCATCTGTCAGAAGCTCTTTTACTTTTTCGTAGATCTTCTGCTTGTATTCTTCAATGATCTGTGGTGAACGTTTCTCAATGTAATCTACATGCACGAGCATGCCATTCAGCTTGTCGATCAGATCATCGCGCAGATTTTCGCCTTCCACAACCCGGGACTGTACAAACTGCTCTGCCGCGCCACGGATTGTCTCCTCTAAAAGCTTCCAAATCTCTTCTTCATCTGCTGCGATCTCTTCCATGGTAAATACTTCCGGATATCTGGAAAGCCCGGATACCTTGATATCATTTTCCAGTCCGAAATCCTCTGCCATCTGATTCAGATACTGCATATATTCTGCAGCGATCTCTTTATTGTACTTGACAGCCACTGTGCTTTCGGAATAGTCTTCATAGGTAATAAAGACATCGATCTTACCTCTCTGCATATATTCCTTGAGCAGATTCCGAATGGATGCTTCAAAGAAATTCAGCTTCTTTGGCATCTTGATCGTCACATCCATATATCTGTGATTGACTGATTTGATCTCTACCGTAAACTTACGGTCATTTCTTGCGAGTTCGCACCGGCCAAAACCGGTCATACTTTTAATCATTTCTGTTCCCCTTATCGCTATTTTTCTATTGCCACCATTCTTACGTCATTATCTTTTATATAGTAAACCATCTTCCCATATTTTGCAATAAATCCAGCCTTATTTCTGCTATGCCTGTCTGATCGCGGAGATATCCGGATCGATCACCATGGAATAATTGGTGTAATATACAACAAAGCCCGGTTTACTGCCGCCCGGCTTTTTCACATGCTTTCGTTGTACATAGTCCACTTCAATGCTGTTCTGCCCTTTGGCACTGGAATAATGGGCAGCCAGTCTGCCTGCTTCTTCAAAGGTGCGGTCCGGCAGTTCTTTTCCGTTCGTCTTGACGATCACATGAGAGCCGGGCATTCCTTTTGCATGGAACCACCAGTCACCGCCCTGTGCCATCTGGAATGTGATCTCCTCATTCTGGAAATTATTTTTGCCGACATACATATCAAATCCGTCACTGCTGATAAAATGCAGCGGTCTTGAAACGATCTTTTCTTTCTTTTTATTGCCTTTATGACGGATATAGCCACTCTGCACAAGTTCTTCGCGGATCTGGGAAAGATCTGCTTCGTCCTGCGCCAGATCCAGCGCATTGACAACGGACCTTAGATGCTCTACTTCTTCGCCCGTTTCCTGCACATATTCTGTCAGTGCCTCATACGTACGTTTCAGTTTACCGTACCGGTCAAAATATTTCTTTGCATTTTCCATCGGCGTCAGCTGATCGTCCAGCGGGATCTCGATCTCTTCTCCCGTGTAATAATTGGGAACGGTCGCCTTTTTCGCACCTGCCTCGATCTGATAACCGTATGTATGGAGCAGTTCTCCATATACTTTATATTTTTCGCGTTTTTCCGTATCTGCCAGCTGTTTCATTTGCAGATCATATTTTTTTACATTGCGTTCTAATGCAGTTGTGACGATCTTTCTTAAATCCGTGGATTTCTGCCGGATCCTTGTCACTGCGCTCTTTTCGGAATAATAACTCCACAAAAGCTCGGAAATACTGTCATATACTTTCTTTTCTTTCTCTTCATAAAGGGTAAACGGAAGCACACCGAATTCCATCGGCTCTCCGTTATCATAATAGACTGCCGGTTCAAAAATACCCAGCTTTACCGCATCTATATAAGAAGCAAATGCCTGATACAGCCTCTCTTCCATTGCCGGATCCAGTACGCTTGTCGGCAGATCCGCATCTACACCGGCTCTGTAACAGATCTCCTGTGCAACGATTGGCGACACCCCCGTATACCGGGAATAAATGCCCTTATATACCGCTACAGAATTTTCTTTCAGATCCATCAGGAATTCTTCTTCATTGACCATATTGGTCAGTGCATTCTTTTTATGCTCTGTCTGTGGGATAAAATAGGTTCTTCCAGGGAGCACCTCACGCACGCTTGATACAAGTCCTGAAATATGCTTGATACTGTCAAGTATCTTATTCTCTTCATCATAAAATATGATATTGCTGTGCTTTCCCATCAATTCCATGGCAAGTGTCTTTCTGCGCAGATCTCCCATTTCATCCAGATGCTCGATCTCAAACCGCACCACGCGTTCCAGACCGGGCTGGTCAATCTTTACGATCCTGCCATTCTGGATATGCTTTCTGAGTAACATGCAGAAATTCGGTGCCGTCATCGGACTCTTTTTATTTTCCTGTGTCAGATAAATAAGTGGAAGGGATGCATCTGCATTCAGGGAAAGCCTCTGCTGCGTTCCTCCCGCCTTGATCGTCAGCAGGATCTCATCCTTTTCCGGCTGTGCGATTTTGTAGACTCTTCCATCCAATAATTTTTCATTCAGTTCCTGCACAACGCAGGCCATTGTAATTCCATCAAATGCCATTTATTTCTCGCCCGTGCTTAATCCTTTCCGAATCTGTTCCGACAATAAACAAGACCGGAAATACCGGTCTTGTTTGTCATGCATTTTTTGATATTCTAGCCGATCAGCCAGTCATACATTTCCTGATACTTTGCAGCAGATACACTCCATGAGAAATCAGCCGCCATAGCACGATCCACCATCTTATTCCATTCACGCTTGCGCTGATAAAATACATATTTTGCATAACGGATCGTTGCCAGCATTTCATATGCATTGTAGTTTGAAAAACTGAAGCCTGTTCCTGTGCTTTCATATTCATTGTACGGCTCTACCGTATCCTTCAGTCCGCCTGTCTCCCTGACAATCGGAAGGGTTCCGTAATGCAGCGCCATAAGCTGTGAAAGACCGCACGGCTCAAACAGGGATGGCATCAGGAATGCATCCGATGCTGCATAGATCTTATGGGATAATGCATCGGAGTAGTAAATATTGGCTGATACTTTATTATTGTATTTCCAGTCGAAATGACGGAACATATTTTCATATTTTTCTTCACCGGTACCAAGTACAACGATCTGGACATCTTCCTGACAAAGCTCATCCATTACATATGCGATCAAATCAAAGCCCTTCTGATCTGTCAGTCTGGAAACAATACCGATCATAAACTTCTTATCATCCTGCTCCAGGCCAAGCTCCTGCTGCAGCGCACGTTTGTTTTTGATCTTTTCCTTACGGAAGTTTGCTGCATTGTACGGTGCTACGATATTCTTATCTTTTTCCGGATTGAATTCTTCATAATCAATACCGTTGACGATACCGCGCAGCGCACCGGATCTTGCACGCAGCAGTCCATCCAGCCCTTCTCCGTAAAACTGTGTCTTGATCTCTTCCGCATAAGTATCGGAAACTGTTGTTACCGCATCCGCATAAACGATACCACCCTTTAACAGGTTTGCATCCTTGTATGCTTCCAGTTTATCGGATGTAAAGAAATAATCAGGCAGTCCTGTGATGTCCTTGACATCCTTGACATTCCAGCGTCCCTGGAATTTCAGATTATGTATTGTCATAACTGTCTTAATGCCACGGAAGAAATCTCCGCCTGCAAAGCGTTCCTTCAAATATACCGGGATCAGTCCGGTCTGCCAGTCATGGCAATGGATCAGGTCCGGTCTGAAGCCTGTCAGAGGCAGAGCGGATAATGCTGCCTTACAGAAGAAGCTGAACTTACGGATCTCATCGAGTACATTGTCACTGTAGATCTTAAAGCCGCTGAAGTAAGACTCATTATCGATAAAGTAATAGGTAATACCGTCTACCTTGGCTTCCAGCACACCAACATATTCACTCTTCCAGTTGAAGTCCATGTAAAAATGTGTCTTATACTTCATCTTGTCCTTTAATTCCTGCTTGATGCAGGTATATTTCGGAAGCATGACACGCACATCAAAGTACTTCTTGTCGATGTTCTTCGGAAGAGATCCGACAACGTCTGCAAGTCCTCCCGTCTTAATAAAAGGAACTCCCTCAGATGCAATAAACAGTATGTTCTTCATTCTTTATAATCCTCCAATATTTGTTTTCGCCTGCTACCCGGACAGGCAAATACCTTGGAATAATTATACACCAATTACGTGCATTTTGAAAGAACTAATTTGTACGATATAAAAGCCTGATCTTGTCTGCAATGAGTGCAATAAATTCCGAATTGGTCGGCTTTCCTTTTCCTGTATTGATCGTATAACCGAACAGTGCGTCCAGTGTTTCCATTTTTCCGCGGCTCCATGCCACTTCGATCGCATGTCTGATCGCCCGTTCTACTCTGCTTGCGGTAGTCTGATATTTTTTTGCGATCGTCGGATACAGGATCTTGGTTATGGAACCCAGCATATCAATATCTTCGACTGCCATCATGATCGCTTCCCGCAGATACTGATACCCTTTGATATGGGCAGGGACACCAAGCTCATGGATCATGTCTGTCACATCTTTTTCCAAATCCCGGACAGGCTTCTCTTTCTGCACTGCTGCCTGCGGATGCATTTCCTGTCTGTTTTTGGGCGGAACGGAGATCACTATTTGAAATTCCTTGTCCTGGTGGATCAGATCGGTCAGTATTTTAAACATTCTATCGTTATCCTGTGTAGTTACAACATTAAGCTGCTGCATGGAAAAATCCCTCCTTACTTCTTGTTTCTTGTGTAGCATATTATAACAATGTGTCATTTTGTGTTGCAAGCTACAGTCATCGCACAAAAACGACGTTTTCGCCAAAAATACCACGGCACTTTTAAAACCAAACAGCCTTTGACAGGATTATCACGCACATTTAGGGAGATTGTGCGAATTATTTTCCTGTATTTTCCAATCTCCCCTGCGTCTCGACATTCTCCCCACATTTCTGATATAATGATATGTATATCAAAAATGAATTTTGCCACTCATTGATGTATTCGAATTGCTGCACAATTTTCGCAATTCCCGAATACCTCAGACGTTCATCATATAATGAAATATAAGAGCCAGGAGGTATCATATGAAATCTACAGATGAGCTGATCAATGATCTGAAGAAACAGGATCAGACCTCTTTTCTGGAAAATGAAACAGATTATGTCCAATCCGGTGGAGTTTATTTATCCAAACTACTGAAAGAACATCATCTGCAACCCGGCAATCTGATCCGTGATCTGGAGCTGGAACGCTCCTACGCATACCAGATCCTGCGTGGCACAAGAAAGCCCACCAGGATCCTTCTACTGCGTATCGGCTTTTATCTGCAGCTGTCATTAGAGGAATTTCAGCGTATGCTGTCCATCTGCCAGCGCGCCATCCTGTATCCGAGGAACCGGTTTGATGCGGCAATTATCTATGCACTGGAGCACAATATGTCGATTGATGATCTGAACGATCTTTTAAAAGAAATAGGAGAACCACCGCTGCGATGAGCGGTGGTTCTTTTATTCCACGGAGATCATAAAGAACGGATCTCCCAACTGTTCTATTTTTTCCTTCTGGCTGCTGTCTGCCTCAACCTCCTGCAGGCTATGACAGGAAAACAGTGGCGCAAACTCCACGATCGGAACGCCCTGCAGACGCACGACCTGCAATCTCGGCAGCTTTGTCAACGGTGAAATATCCGTTGCATTTGTGCCATCCATACAAAACACTTCCAGTCTTTGCAGATTTTCAATTCCGGAAAGAGATGTCACAAATTCATCATTTACAAACAGATTCTGCAGATTGACAAGTTTACTGACAATTGTAAGATCCGTTCCAAAATTGCCGCCCCATAAAGATAACGTACGAAGTTCCGTCAGCTCCGGAAGTATTTCATAAAACTGCTTCTGCTCGGATCCGGTATACAGCTCTGTCAGACTCTGCATGGTAGAAAGCACTCCAAATGATTCATCTTCCACGTAAATTCCCATTGCATACAGATTGCAGACACTGCTGCCTTGCAGAAAATCAAGTGTCTCATAATCATTTCCGCACAGTGCAAGTCTGGTCAGCTTCGTGCAGCCTGACAACTGCGGCATTTTCCCGACCGGATTGTCTACCAGATAAAGTGTTGAAAGCTCCTGCATTTTCTCAACCGGAGAAAAATCCTTGATCTGATTGCCACACACATACAGTCCTTCTATGGGAAGCTCCTGCAGCGGGCTGATATCCGAAATTTTCTGATTACATAAAAATACTTCTTTCAGATTCGGCAGATTCGTCAGTACCGACAGATCCGTGATTCCTCCGTTTACCATTCCGTCATTAAAACCATCCTGATATACAATATTCTCCAGATCCTCCACCGGCGATTCTTCCGTATAGATCTGATCTCCGATCACCGCAATCCTTGTGATACCGGATAACATTCTTTTTGTCACTTCATTGCTTCCCGCCGTTTCCCGGATTGCCTGCAACAAAAGAGGATCCCCTTCCAATGTAACAATCTCTTCGGAATCTGCCTGCGCCGACAGATCCTCTGCAGACTCATCCTGCTGCTTAATCTGTCGTTCCGCTATGGCGGCCGCGTAGTCTTCCTCTTCCATATTTTTCGTTTTCTGAAATCCCGTCCAAAAGAATAAAACTCCAGCCAGAACGAGCAAAAGTACAATACTCTCGATCGCCACAACAGCCTTCAGCCATTTGTTCTCTCCCCGTTCGGTCTGCCTTCTCACATTTCGGATCGCCAGTAAAAGTGCCTGCACATTCTGATAACGGTCAGCCGGATCAAATGCAGTCGCCTTTTTAATGATACGCTGCATCCGCTTCTCCGTCAGCGGATCGTATCCCACCTGATATTCTTCATAAAGATATTCTGCAATCTTGCCGATCCCGAACACGTCTGTCCGCATATCAGTCTGGGCATAACCGTATTGCTCCGGTGCAGCAGAACCCTCTGTTCCGAAAAAGACTGTGTCCTTCTTTTTTGTCCCATCGTATTCCCGCGCTGTTTCAAAATCGATCAGGTGCACATGCCCTCCGGCATCAAGGATCAGATTCTGCGGCTTCATATCCCGGTGCAGGATTACCGGATCCATGGCATGCAGCCTTGCAACAGCCTGACAGATCTCCTCTAAGATCTCAAGCTGTCTTTCCGGTCTCAGATACGGATCCTCTGCCACATATTCTTCCAGATTCTTTCCTTCGATATAAGTGCGTAGCAGATAAACATAGCCATCCGCCTTATGCAGAGCTGCCCGCTGATACAGATTCGGATAGCGTTCCGCCAGCCGTCCCAGTTCTTCATACTCTTTCTGCAGACTGTCTCTGTCTTCTCTTTCTTTTCTGCATTTTACGATATATTTTTCTTTTGTCTCTTTTTTCTGCAGCAAATAGCAGCTCTTCTCCTCCTGCTCATAATAACAGGAAAGCACAGAATACCCGTCCTGTAAAAAGACGGGCAGTTTCTGTGCTGCCTGCTCTGTATAATTTTGCAAAAATTCATCTGCTATTTGGCTGTTTTGAATTTGGCATTCGCCGGTATTCCTTTCTTTTTCAGCCATTTCTTATAATCCTTTGCTTTATTCTTTGGCACCTTCACGGTCACTTTTGCTTTCACACCCTTAAATGCATTCTTTCCAACCTTGGAAGCTTTCAGTTTAGTTGTCTTAAAGGTAATACTTGACAGCTTTTTACAACCATAAAATGCATTTTTACCGATCTTTTCAATATTTTTACCGATTGTTACCTTCGTAATCTTCTTGTTTCCTTTGAAAGCATTGGCTGCGACCGATGTCACTTTATAAGTCACTCCGTCGATCGTGACTGTCGCAGGGATCGTGACACTGCCCTTCACTTTTTTCTTTGCCTTTGTATATGCGACACAGCCTTCTTTGGCACCGGATTTTGTTACCTGATAAGTAACACCGCTCTTTTTCAGTTTTGTACCTTTCTTCTGTGGAACCGGTGTCGGCTTCGCAGATGGAGTCGGCTGCGTGGACGGCGTAGGCGCAGATGATGGCTGCGCAGATGGCGTTGGCACATGTGTCGGCTGCGTAGACGGAGAAGGCGTCGGTGTCTCTGCTTTTTCTTCCACGACTGCAATCGCATAGGTAGAATACTTATCAGAACTTGCATATAATCTGCCGTTCTCATAGCGGACCGGGATCTCATCCGCCTGCTCTCCATGATATCTGAACAGCTTTAATTTCAGTTTACCAGTACCAAGCTGTTTTTGTAAAGCTTCCTCTACCGGAATAGAGAAGAAAATCTCCTGCTTTGTTTCTTCTACTTTGCGTTCCTTTTGATCTCCGATCTGCAAAAGCAGATTCAGATCCAGAGGAATCAGATTCTTTACCGTTCCGCTCTTTTCTGCCAGTTCCTTGAGCTTATTGATCTCATTTTTGATCTGCGCATTTGCTTTTGCAGTGTCGATCTGATCTACGATAAGCTTCAGATTCGCATTTTCCCCACGGATATATGCCTTTTCTTCTTCCTCTGTCAGATTCGGCAGTAAGTCAGACACATTGCTGTCCTCTGCGATTTTCAGCTCCGGTTTTTTGCCTTCTGCCGTATAATCACCCGTTACAGATGCTTCTGTCTTTGCCAGTACGCAATTTACGGTCATAGAAACTTCCTGCGACTCATCCCAGCAGGCATTATCTTCTTCACTGTAGCGTCTTACCAGATGATAAACGGAAACATCCTTCTCTCCTATGCTGTCTGCATCAAAGCTCTCTTTTTCCTGATAAAAATATCTTATAACATTATACTTATTCCAAAAATTTTCATCCTGCATCAGGGCTGTATCCAGTTTTACCTCTTTGCCATCTTCCACGCTTGTCGCTAAACAATACAGTGTCATAACGGATACTCTGTTTTCCGAATTCGGATAGAACCCGACCTGCAGATTCGGCGCCTTATCCTGCCAGTCGCCGGTGATCTTCAAATTGGTCTTTGCATCTACATAAATCTGTGGCATAGCGTAGGAAGTATGAGACGGCATTTCTATCAGATCAACCGGTGGCTCCGGCTCTGTCTCACCAAAGCCTCTGTCGTTTACCAGATTATCAGTAATGTAATATTTACCGTCTTCTGTATCCTTTTCCACATATGTCCAGCCGTTTTCCGTCCATGCGATCAGGACAGATTCCGTATTATCATCAGTATTGTCCTGATCCTCCAGATGGTCTGTTTTTCGTAACCTTGCTATTTTGATATCGTATGACTGCTCAGTTCCCTTTTTATAACAGATTTCCGCATCCATACCGGAATCCATGCAGATTCCTTTAATGCTGTCCGGTGTTTTTACATACTGTGCAGCCTTTGCATTTTCCGCATAGGCATCTATGTAGCTCATGGTCATATAGATATATCCGGTATTTTTTACCTGATATTGTTTACCGGCCCATTCCACCAGTCTGCCGTCTGCCGCAAGCAGTTCTTCCATAACGCCCTGCATGTTATCTGCATGTACCCAGTATTCAAAATCATTTGGGAACTGTTCCGTCTCCTCTTCCATAAAATAAGGAGAACCTGCTTCATAGGAAGCCTTTGTTACAAAGCAGCCTGAAAATCCGGTTCTTGCTTTTCCATCTTCTGCCACAACAGCTTCCGCCGGTCTCAGATTCAGAAAACTTCCCTGTCTCCATTCATTTTCCCCTGGATTACAGAGCACGGATGCTTCCAGTGAAAAGTATGCCTCACAGCCGTCGGAAATTGTCAGCTGGTAGCTGCCATTTCCAAGCTCCTCACAGCTGACATAATCACATTCACCATTCAGCACGTTCATAACCTTTTTTTCTGCTTCATGATTTTCATTTTCGCCCCATTCACTTGCTTCCAGTTTCAGATCAGAAACTGTCATATCTTCATCCGGTCTTTGCTGTACATGCAGATACAGCGTGCTATTGTCGGTTTCTCCGACTGCCAGTGTGCCACCATACTGAAATTCTTCTGTCACAATACCGTCTTCTGCCGGCTCCGATGTTGTATAAAACCCAATCACCGGATATACTACATGGATCGTAACCGGCTCTGTGTCTGCATCAACCTTTTCTTTTAAAGCAACCTGATAGGTTCCGGTTTTTGTAAAGCTTGCATCTGTGATCTCTGCGTTTTTCTCGTTTTCCTGCAGTACGCCGATTCCTTCTGTTTCCAGAGAACCATCGTCCCTTACATAGGAAAGTACCAGATCAGAAGCCTTTATGTTTTCTGTTCCGCCATTCTTTGCGAAATAAAAAGACATGCCCGGCAGATCTGCCTGATGTTCCTTGCTCCACTGTTCATCACTGTCCGGATTTTGTGACGGTGTGCCATCATCATCCCAGAGCAGATCGCTCTTGGCAGCAAGTCCATCATATTGTGCCACTGCTGCATCATCCCAGCTGATCGGCAGTCCATATTCTATTTCCTCATAGTGATCCTCTTCTTTTACCTGTCCGGTCACACTGATGGAAAACCATTTTCCCACGCAGCTTTTCGGAATGTTGATCTGCCAGATGGTATTTCCGGCTTCATCCGTCTCCGGTTCACTGACTGTGAAATATGCATCATGTTCCGCAATTTTTTCGCCATCCTGCTCCAGATAGAAAGCAACATCCTCCGCCTCCCTGTCCGTGATCATATAAAACTCGCGGCGCTTATCCTGCGGATCCTCCTCTGATTTTCCATAGAAGCATTCTGTCATAAAGCTGTCTGCACTTCTGGTCTTATCTCTGAAAAACGCAAATATCGGATAACTTATTGTGATCGTGACATAATTATTTTCTTCTCCACAAGTCAGCTCAGAACAACTTATGCGATAAGTACCTATCTCAGGGAATGTAATCTGTACCAGTTCTTCTTCTACACCGGCAGCTTCGAAAATCGGCTTTTCATCCAATGCCGGTATCTGCTCCCATTGTGGCTGATCACTCTCTTCATTCCATTTGTAAAGCTGCAGCTTATCAGCAGTTATTATCTTCTGCTCCTGTCCGTCTGCATCAAAGCTTTTAAACTGATAGGTACCCTGCAGATCTCCCCACCAGACTTCTTTTTCAAACTCCGCACCGTCATTTACCGCAGGCTCTTCTCCGTCCCAGTTCATATCCCAGGTGATCCCAAGACCGCTGACCGTATCCTGCTGCGGTTCCTGCTCTTCTTCATTTTCATCTGTCGTTTCTGCATAAGCAGCTGCCTGATAAAATGGCAATGATGTTACCATCATACATACCGTCAGAAAACAGGACAGCCACTTTGCCAGTTTTTTCGTCATACGCAATTCCTCCCTTTCTTTGGCCGCATTTCTGCAGCTTTCTATTTTCATCGTACCATAACCAATATATGTTAAAAAGTGGACAAAAATGCCCACTTCCACTTATTTTACACTTGCAATAACAAAAAAAGAGGCCCATCCAACCGGATGAGACCACTTTTTTTCGTTCTTTTCTATAGATTTTATTTATTTATTAAGAGATCGTCAAAGTAAGCAATCGTCTTTTTCAGACCTTCCTCCAGGTTCACTGTCGGCTCCCAGGAAAGCTCCTTCTTCGCCAGATCGATTACAGGACGTCTCTGCATCGGATCATCCTGTGGCAACGGTTCAAATACGATCTTGGAACTGCTTCCCGTCAGATCGATGATCTTCTGCGCCAGCTCCAGCATCGTAAATTCGCCCGGATTACCGATATTTACAGGGCCTGTAAAGCCGTCCCTTGAATTCATCATACGGATCATGCCTTCGATCAGATCATCGACATAACAAAAGCTTCTTGTCTGCTCGCCGCTTCCGTAGATCGTAATATTTTCGTTTTTCAGTGCCTGCACAATAAAATTGGAGACTACTCTTCCATCATGCGTATTCATTCTCGGCCCGTATGTATTGAAAATACGGATCACCTTGATATCTACCTGATGCTGACGGTGATAATCAAAGAACAGCGTTTCCGCCATACGTTTTCCTTCATCATAACAGGATCTGATACCGATTGGATTGACACAGCCCCTGTAGCTTTCCGGCTGTGGGTGGATCTCCGGATCTCCGTATACTTCACTTGTACTTGCCTGCAGGATCCTTGCATGGACACGCTTTGCCAGTCCCAGTGTATGCAATGCACCAAGCACACTTGTCTTGCCCGTTTTGATCGGATCATACTGGTAATGGATCGGACTTGCCGGGCATGCCAGATTGTAGATCTGATCTACCTCCACATAGATCGGTTCTGTCACATCATGCCTGATAAATTCAAAATACGGATTTCCCATCAGATGTCTGATATTATCTTTTGAACCTGTAAATAAATTATCGATACAAATGACATCATTCCCCTGTTCGATCAGCCTGTCACACAGATGTGACCCCAAAAAACCTGCTCCCCCTGTTACAAGAATACGCTTTTTCATGTTTCTTAAAATCCTTTCCCAATACCCACTACTCTACTGTTACGCTCTTGGCAAGATTTCGCGGTTTATCTACATCAAGTCCTTTTGCCGCAGAAATGTAGTATCCGATCAGCTGAAGCGGAATCACTGCCAGACTGCCGATAAAATGATGATCCACCTTCGGAATATAGGTAACAAAATCTGCTGTGTCTTCCATTTCATAATGTCCGTATGTTGTAATTCCCATCAGATATGCACCTCTGGACTTACATTCTACCATATTGGAGAGTGTTTTTTCATACAGATCATCCTGCGTCAGAATACCGATCACAAGTGTTCCGTTCTCGATCAGGCTGATCGTTCCATGCTTCAGTTCCCCTGCTGCATACGCTTCGGAATGGATATAAGAAATCTCTTTCATCTTCAGAGATCCTTCCAGACTGATCGCATAGTCGATACCACGTCCGACAAAAAATACGTCATGTGCGCTGGCAAATTTTGCGGCAAACCACTGCAGACGTTCTTTATTTTCCATGATCTGCTCAATCTTATCCGGGATAGTTTCAAGTTCATCCAGATATTCCCTGCAGACTTCGTCCGTTACTTCTCCTCTTACCACGCCAAACTTGATCGCAAGCAGGTAAGACAAAATAAGCTGTGCTGTATATGCCTTTGTTGTTGCAACAGAAATCTCAGGTCCAGCCATTGTATAGCAGACATAATCAGCCTCTCTTGCGATAGAAGAACCGACTACATTGACGATCGCCAAGGTTTTCAGTCCCTTCTTCTTTGCTTCCCGGAGTGCTGCCAAAGTATCTGCCGTCTCACCGGATTGTGAGATCAGAATGACAAGTCCGTTCGGATCTAAAATCATATTCCTGTAACGGAATTCAGATGCCAGCTCCACTCGGACCGGTAGCTTTGCAAGATCTTCTATGACATATTGAGCCGCCATTCCAACGTGCCATGCAGAACCGCATGCCACAATATAAATCTGGGAAAACTGCCGGATTTCCTCATCAGTCAGTCCGACTGTGGAAAGATCGATCACGTCATCCTTTCTGAGCGAATGCAGGGTGTCTTTAACAACCTTTGGCTGCTCATGGATCTCTTTCATCATAAAATGCTCATAGCCACCCTTTTCCGCAGCCTGTGCATCATATGTGATCTCTACGATATCCTTTTCGATCACATCACCGTTCAGATCATAGAAGGTCGCACCGTCCGCAGTGATCCTTGCCATTTCATTATTTCCGATGTAGCAGACCTTTCTTGTGTAATTTAAGATTGCAGGCACATCGGATGCAACGAAGGTTTCCCCTTCACCCAGTCCGATGATCATCGGGCTGTCTTTTCTTGCCACATAGATCTCATCCGGGTAATCCTTGAACATGACCTCAAGTGCGTAGGATCCACGTACACGGACGATTGTTTTTGCCAGTGCATCAATTGGACCTACCTTATATTTTTTATAATAATAGTCTACCAGCTTGATCAGAATTTCTGTATCGGTATCACTGTAAAATTCATAGCCATGATGCAAAAGCTTTTCTTTGAGTTCCTGATAGTTTTCAATAATTCCGTTGTGTACACCTACGACCTCTGATTCCACAGGACCGGAAGCAGAACCGGTACAATTACCGGATACATGCGGATGTGCATTTGTTTTGGACGGTACACCATGCGTTGCCCATCTCGTATGTCCGATACCACAGCAGCCGGAAAGTGCCTTCCCCCCATCTGTCTTATCTGACAGGTTCACCAGTTTTCCTGTTGCTTTAACAACCTCTGCCAGTTCCTCGCCATCCCGCACCGCGAGTCCGGCCGAATCATAACCTCTGTATTCCAGTTTAGAAAGTCCTGCAAGCAGAATCGGTGCTGCCTGCTTATCCCCTACATATCCAACTATTCCGCACATAGTCTGTTCTCCTTTTCTAACTTGTTGCCTTAATGTATTTCATAAAGGCTTCTTTTATATAAAATTCATATTGCTGCCCAATCTGATCCAGACTTTCATTTGGGACAAAACCGCCCGCCATCGCTTTATGACCGCCACCCGACCCATATCCGGAAAGTGCTGTTGCGACCAATTTACCGGCATCTACGGCTTCTACCTCACTGCGGACAGAAAATTTCAATCCATCCTTTCTAACAGAATATACGATAGATACATCCACAACGTCAAGAGCAAGGATAAAATCAGATATGATTGCGATCAGTGCATCCGGGCAATCAAACGGAATACATGCAAATCCGGTTCTGTCATATATCTTTATATTATCGATTGCCGCTGCATATGCCCGCAAATCCTTAAATTCCATGACATTTTTATACATTTCCTGCAGCTTTTCCACATCCGCCGTCTCAAATGCATATGCAAACATCTCCGCATCAAATGCTGTTGCACCTCTTGTAAAATCCGCCGTATCCATCTTGATCCCGTAAGCAAGCGCTGATGCCACAAGCGGCGGGATTGCTATCCCCATTTCCCGATAATAAGAAACCACGATCGAGCTGCAGGCACCTGCCATCCGGATATCCTTGTAATGATATCCACAGTCTCGAACCTGCGGGTGATGATCCACGCATGCCACCTCATCTCCGGGCAGATCTGTAAAATTAGTATTGTACTTCTGCCCGTCCACCGTCACAATATAATCTGATTCCTGCATATCTGCCAACAAGTCTGCATGCAATATTTCCATGGAGAAAACCGTCAGCATCCGCTTCGTACTCAGCTTGTCGATACTGCCATCATAACAGAGGATCGCGTCGATCCCGAACTGCCGCAGAAAATACTGCAGACCGTAAGCAGACGCGATCGCATCCGGATCCGGGAAATTATGCGTCTGGATATAAGTCTTATGTCCTTTTAATAATACGATCAGATCCTGTGGTTTTTGTTGCCCGTCTTTCATGTTCCGTTACCCTCTTACATCCAGAAACTGTGCCTGCCCGTGAATCCGCATTGCAACGGAATCTGCCGGCACAAAAATACAGTCTCCCTTATAAAATGTGATCTGACCGCCCGGATAACTGATATTTCCGCAGCCGCTCACACAAAGCAGGACGCGGAACGACATCTGATCCGACAGATAAGTTACGATCTGTCTCCGTTCCGTGTTTACGATCATTCTGTATACTTCAAAATATTTGCATCTGCACAGGCATTCTGATGCCATTCCCTGCTGATATTTCAAAATGCGGAGTGGCTGTCGCGGCTTTGCACTGCTTTTCAGATTTGCAGCCTCCAGTGCCTTTTCAATGTGCAGTTCCCGTTTCTTTCCGTTTTTGTCTTCTCTGTCATAATCATAAAGACGATATGTCAGATTGGAATTTTCCTGGATCTCCGCCACAAGTGCGCCTGCACCGATCGCATGGATCGTTCCCGCTTCTATAAAGAAAAGATCCCCCTTCCTGATCGGAACATATTGCAGATATCTGGTCAGCTTTCCTTTTTCGATTGCTTCCCTGATCTCTTCTTTTGTGCAGTCTCTTCTGAGCCCGTACACAAGTCTGGCATCCTTTGCCGCATCCAGCACATACCACATTTCCGTCTTGCCGCGCTGTCCATGCTCATGTTCCTTTGCATATGCATCTGTCGGATGCACCTGCACAGACAGATCTTCCCTGGCGTCAATAAATTTGATCAGTAGCGGCAGTTCCGTACACCCCATATGACGGGATCCCAAATATGCCGGATTTCCGGAAAGCACCTGCCCCAGCGTCTGTCCAGCAAATTCACCCTCTGCCACAAAGCATGGTCCGTCCGGATGAGTGGAACACTCCCACGTTTCTGCCAGCGGAGACATTTCTATTCCTTTTTCAAATTCCGTATTCAGTCGCTGACCGCCCCACAAATAATCTTTGCCGGAAGGTCTTAACAATAATGGCTTATTCATCAATACTCCAATTCTACTTATTCTTTCCCATCCCAGCAGTAAGTACAGAGCTTACATTTCTCAATACCGACCGCATCCAGCATATCGTCCAGCCGGTTAAAACGAAGGGATGTAAAATGCAGTTCCTTGCAGATCTCATCTACCATCTTTTCATACTTTTCAGAGTCCGGATCTGTATACTCCTGCAAAACCTCCTCTGTTACATTTCCATTTTCCAGTCTTTCGATCACTCTTCTTGTGATCAGATCCATTTCCGAAGAAGAACGGGAGAAGTTCAGATACTTGCAGCCGTATAAAAGCGGAGGACATGCAGGTCTGATATGTACCTCTTTCGCACCACTCTGGAATAAATACTCTGTTGTTTCCCGCAGCTGCGTGCCTCGTACAATGGAATCATCGATCAGAAGCAGGCTCTTATCACGGATCAGTTCTTCTACTGCCAGAAGCTTCATCTTTGCGATCAGATTACGCTGGCTCTGGATCGTCGGCATAAAAGAACGCGGCCATGTCGGCGTATATTTGATAAACGGTCTGGAAAACGGAATGCCTGACTGATTGGCATACCCGACTGCATGTGCGATACCGGAATCCGGAACGCCCGCAACAATATCCGGCTTTACATTGTCACGTTCTGCCATTTTTGCGCCGCAGTTATAACGCATCTGTTCCACACTGATCCCTTCATAGGAACTTGCCGGATATCCATAGTATACCCAGAGGAACGTGCAGATCTTCATATCTTTTCCCGGCTGCATGAGCGTCACGCAGTTTTTATGCGTCAGGACCACAATTTCGCCCGGTCCGAGTTCTTTATAATCCTGATACCCCAGATTTTTATAGGCATAGCTTTCAAAGGAAGCACAGAACGCATCTTCTTTTTTGCCAATCACGATCGGCGTTCTGCCCCTCTCATCTCTTGCACAATAGATACCGTTCTCATTCATCAGCATAAGAGACAACGAACCATCAATTGTGTGCAGGGCATACCGGATTCCTTCGATCAGATTATCCTTCTGATTGATCAGTGCTGCAACGAGCTCTGTCGCATTAATATCTCCGCCGCTCATTTCCAGAAAATGGGAACAGCCATCTCCAAACAGATTTTTTACCAGTTCATCCGTATTATTGATCTTGCTTACTGTTGTGATCGCATACGTTCCGTGATGAGATCTTACGATCAGCGGCTGTGGTTCATAATCCGAGATACAGCCGATTCCATACCAGCCCTTCATCTGTTGCATATCTTTATCAAACTTTGTACGGAACGGTGCGTTTTCTATATTGTGGATCGCACGGTCAAAGCCTTTTTCTCCCCAGACTGCCATGCCACCGCGTCTTGTGCCCAGATGCGAATGATAATCCACGCCAAAAAACAAATCAAATACACAATCTTCCTTTGCTGCTACGCCAAAAAAGCCACCCATTTTCTTTCCTCCATGCTCTTTTTTCTGTCTTATGCGTTTTCTGCTTCTGCTTTTCTTGTCTGTGTAAACTTAATACCTGCCACGATACCGATCATCACAACGATCGCGATCAGCAGTGTAAGCCATTTATTTCCGATCAGCGGTGCTGCCAGATAAGCCAGACAGGAAACACCTGCACAAAGCACGACATACGGAAGCTGTGTGGAAACATGCTTGACATGATTACACTGCGCGCCCGCCGAAGCCATGATCGTCGTATCGGAAATCGGCGAACAATGGTCACCACATACCGCACCTGCCATGCAGGCTGAAATTGCTATGATCATCAGAGAATAATTTCTCGTCTGCAGGACATTTACAACGATCGGAATCAGAATACCGAATGTCCCCCAGGATGTTCCTGTTGCAAAGGCAAGGAAGCATGCAACAAGGAAGATAATAACAGGCAGGAACATGTCAAATCTGCCCGCTACGGATTTCATTGCAGCCGCAACAAATTCCTTTGCGCCAAGGCTGTCTGTCATTGCCTTTAATGTCCATGCAAAAGTCAATATCATGATCGCCGGAACCATTGCCTTGAATCCCTCCGGAATACACGCCATACAATCAGAAAAGCTGAGTACTTTTCTTACCACATATAAAAGGATTGTAAAAATAATGCCAAACATGCTGCCAAGTGCCAGTCCGACCGAAGCATCCGAATTGGAAAATGCCGTCACCAGATCTGTACCGCTGAAAAAACCACCGGTATAAAGCATACCGACCACGCAGCAGATGATCAGGCAGATGATCGGAATCATCAGATCGATCACTCTTCCCTTTTTAATACCTTCCTCTGCTTCCAGCTCCTGCTTATGATCTCCCTGTCCATCAGAAAACAGATCCCCCGCAAGTGCATTGATCTCACATGCCTTCATAGAGCCAAATTCTACCTTGAAAAGCACCATGCTCACCATCATAACAATTGTCAGAAGCGCATAATAGTTATATGGAATTGCCTTTAAAAACAGACCGAAACCGTCTTCTCCTTCCACAAAGCCGCTGACTGCAGCCGCCCAGGAAGAGATCGGTGCAATGATACAGACAGGTGCTGCTGTCGCATCAATCAGATATGCCAGCTTTGCCCTGGAGATCTTATGCTTATCCGTTACCGGCCGCATGACACTGCCGACGGTCAGACAGTTAAAATAATCATCAATAAAGATCAGTACACCGAGCAGAATCGTCACAAGCTGTGCGCCTACTCTTGTCTTGATATGACTGCTTGCCCATTTTCCGAATGCGCTGCTTCCACCAGCCTTATTCATAAGGGCTACCATGCCACCAAGAAGCACCAGAAATACCAGAATACCTACATTATAGGAATTGGATAATACCGATACGATACCGCCTGAAAATACATGAATGACGGTTCCTTCAAATTTACCGCCGGAATACAGGATACCACCTACCACGATTCCGATAAATAAAGAACTGTAAACCTCTTTTGTGATCAGTGCAAGGCTGATCGCTACCAATGGCGGCAAAAGTGCCCACGCCGTTGCAAATAACGCCGGCGTATACTCCGCTGCTTCTTCCGCTTCTCCGGCAAATGCCGGCAGCTGCCACATTGCTGCAAATACGACTGACAGTAATAAAATCCGCCATGCGGCAATTTTGACTGTCTCTCTTCTTTTGTTCCTACTCACTTTTTTTCTCCCTTAGTTTAATTTTAATGCCAGTAAGGCTTCTGATCCTTATGCGAATATCCCTTCAGTTTTTCCGCATATACCGCAAGCTTTAGCCCATACTCCGCCTTCGGTTTTTCCTTCAGCTTCCCCTGACTGCACATTTTCTCATATGCTTCCCGAAGCTCTGCCAGATTTGCCTGTGCAGAATCCTTATAATTATTCGACAGGTTCATCTGCAGACGGCCTATGATCTCATCCAGCCTTTTTTCTTCTTTTGACTGTATCCGAAACAGTTTCATAATCAATTCCTCCTGCCGCAAGCGCACTCTGACGCTTTACAGTTTAGCACAGATTCCGGTATTCTACAATCACTACATTTACCAAAAAAGAACTGCCGCTTTCGCGACAGCTCCTGTAAGCACTTCTTATTTTCTGTTTAAGGTATACAGATATTCATAATCCACTACTTTTTCTTTTGTCTTTTTGTTCTGCAGCGTGATACGGATCTGTGTTACCGGGAAAAGAGAATTGTATGCGTACTGGCTCTCATACTCTGTTCCCTCATTGTACTTTCTTGTATATTTACGTTGTTTAAGCAGTTTGATCTTGCCATTATTTTTGATCTTTTTATAAGTATAATCACCGGTTTTTGCATTAAGGCCCGTGGAATACTCAATGGACACGATCTTATATCCTTTTGCAGGAGTTACCTTCAGCTTACCACTTGTTTTGTTTGTAAACGGATCATAGTAATATAACTCTTTACCTGCATATTTTACATTCTTAATGACAGGTTTGTAAAATTTATAGCCCTTTGCTATCACCGAAATAGAACAGGTCTGTACAAATTTTCCGTCTTTGTACACATCAAAGGATACAACTGCCTTTCCGGCTTTCTTAGCAAAATAAGAAATATAATAATCTGAAATATAATCTGCATAAGATGCTTTATATCGTCTAGTTGCAGTCAGTGCTGTTTTAATATTTTTATTGCTGGATCTTACATTCCGGATCGAGCATACCGGCAAACAATGCAAATGCAAAGGCCATGATAAGTTGTCTTTTGAAATTCTTCATGGTATCCTCCCTCTCTTCCGGCATATGCCGGATACTACATTTAGTTTAGCATTTTCTGTACATATATGTAAATTGTCTTTTTCTTATTTTCCCTTTTTTACATATTATACCTTCTTTTCAGACACCCTCTGTACTGTCTTTGATAAAAATGATCTTCAGGGTCAGAAAAATCAGATGGATATCCATCAGAATAGAATAATTGCTGACATAGATCAGATCCAGCTTCAGTTTATCGATAAAAGACGTATTGTATTTTCCGTAAACCTGCGCATAACCAGTAAGCCCCGCCTTTACACGGGTACGATAAGCAAATTCCGGTATCTTCATACAGTTCTTCTCGATCAGCTCCGGTCTTTCCGGACGTGGTCCTACCACACTCATGTCACCTTTTAAGATATTAAAAAACTGCGGCAGCTCATCAATTCGCATACTACGGATAATCTTTCCGATTGGCGTGATCCGGCTGTCATTTTCCTTTGCAAGCTGCGCTTTTCCATCCTTTTCGGCATTGACAACCATGCTGCGGAATTTACAGATCTTAAATTCCCGGTTTCCTTTTGTACAACGCACCTGCTTGTATAAAACCGGTCCTCTGTCATAAGCATAGATTGCGATCGCCGTGATCAGCATGATCGGCGATGTCAGAATAATACCGGTCAGTGAGATCACGATATCCATTACACGTTTCAAAAAACGCTGCGCCAGAGAAATATCTGTATTTTTACAAATGTATAGCGGTGTATCCACAAGATTCATTTCATCCGAAGATTTAATAATGATATCCGAGATCTTTGGCGGAAAATAAACTCTCTTTCCTTTTTCAAAGCAGAATTTCAAAATCTGATTTCTGACTTCATCCGGCAGATCATTTAACAGAATCGCATCATATTGTAAAATACACGCCTTGATTTCCTCTATATTTTCATTACAACTTATTGTCTGATCAAACTTATACTTTGCACGATACCCTGAAAGCCGGATATCCAGGTTATTATCATGCACCCCCGTAATATTCAGCATCCGGTAAGCCGGGATCACCTTCCGGTAGAGATCCGTTCCAAAATTTGTCAGAAGGAACATAAGAACCATCTGCACCACATATAATTTCGCATAGGTCAGCAGAATCACACCAATATACTTCACACGCCCCACCATCAGAATTGTAATCATGATCTCTACCACATTTAAGCAGGTATAAGCAATCCACTGCCCGATATACAGATGGGACTTTCTGCCCAGCCCGATCTGAAATCCGTTAAACACATACATAAACGTCCACATGAATATCAGATAAATGACCCACATCAGTATATTTCCCTTATTCAGGAAGCTTTGTCCCAGTAATGGATTCAATTTCGTATTCCACAAATAAACAAACGGAAGAAGTGTGATCACAGATACAATCGTCTGCCAGAAGAAACGATATATATGTTTTTTTGATTCTGTATTTATCTTTGTATTCATTGTACTCCTCAATCTGTCCGGCGGCCATATTTTGTCTTATCAGCTGCCTGATCCGACTATTATACATCATTCACGCCCGCCCGTCTATTTCTTGTTACGGCTGTCTCCTGTTCTGCCTTTTTTCCATATTTTCCATACAAAATCCGACAGAATGCTGCCTGCCATACAGCCAATTCCGTTGTGGATCATATCATCCCATTCAAATAAGCCACGGCATAAAACAAGCTGTAATATTTCTATAGAAGCGGAAACTGCCAAACCGACAAAAAGTCCTTCCCACCAGCGGACTTTCCGGTTTCTGATAAACGGAAGCAAAATTCCCAGCGGAAACAAGATTATCATATTAAGCAGGTTTTCCTGTACTAAAAGATTATGTGGCAGACTCCCCAGTCTTCCGTTCTTTCCGATATGCCAGATTTCCTTCCATGACCAGAAAAGCTCCAACTGATACTGCCTTATCCCGGATGTTCTGGTAAATACGGTAGAAGCATAAACAACTGCCAGAAAAATGAGTGCCAGCAATCCGCTGACAGCCTGTCCCTTCCGGATCCTGCCCTTTCTGCCCCATCTGCCAGCCAGCAGTGCTGCCACAGTAAACACAATCAGAAAAAAGACCAGTTCCCTTTTCGTCCATGCCCTGTTATGTGTTATCAAGATCTGATGCAAATCCATATATATCCCCTTTTCCCCGAAAGATCATTTCTGCAAATCCTTTGCAAGATCCGCAAGACTGTCATAGGTATGCTCCACATAAGGCATAAGATCCGCCGTGGGCGGTGTCAGATCCGGAATCATAACTGTATGACAACCTGCCGCATATGCACTTTTTACTCCGTTGGGAGAATCTTCAAACGCCAGACAGTCCTTTGGCATGACTCCCATTTTTTCGGCTGCATAACAGTACACATCAGGAAATGGTTTTCCTCTTTCAACTGCCTCCGTCGTAAGAATCGTTTTAAAAAGATCCCCCAGTCCGACACTTGCCAGATGCGTCTGCGCCCGCTTTTGTGGTGAAGCTGTGACAACTGCTGATTTTACCCCTCGCTTTTGAAGTTCACATATCAGGCTGCGTACCCCCGGCTTACTCTGCAGGGGTGTCTGCCGGATCTTTGCTGCCATGATCTCCTTACGACGCGTTTTCACGCGCTCATAAGCGGTTCTGTCAGAAAACCAACCGATAAATAATTCATTGGCAAGTGTTTTATCCAGACTTCTCAGCGTAAGAACCCTTTCTTCATCCAATGAATATCCAAGCTCTTTCGCCGCTTGTATCCAGCAGGCACAATATACCTTCTCTGAATCGATCAGCAGGCCATCCATATCAAATAATGCAACTTTTATCTCCTTGACAGCATCCTGAAGCATGCAAAACCCTCCCTGTAGCTTTCCGGTATAAGCATTAGTCTACCATAAATCACACAGTCTGAAAAGTACAGCATCCAAAGGCTTGCAGAATTGCCTTCTTCCCGATATAATATAGTACAGTAGTTTTCTACTGACAGACCACACAAAATATTTTTGATTGGGGAGAACAAACATGATCAAATTACCGAGAAGACCAAAGCTGGAAGGCGATGCCCGTATTGAATATGGCATTATCAACCTGATGCAAAATAAAGGCTATTACAACTGCCGTCTGGTAAAGACGTTAAAAAACGGGGCAAAAGTTTTTCAGATGATGGATAAAAACGATCATCCCTGTTCCTGCATCTGGGCACAGGCAGACGAAGAAAACTGGATAAAGGTTTCAGAAATTGCCACAAAAGATGAAGCAACCATGATTGACCTTTATGAGCTTAGTCTGGAAGCCGAAAAAAAGGAGCCGAACACACCGTAAGGTGTATGGCTTATAAAAAGAAAATATGCTTTGCAATAACTATGCCGTTATTGCAAAGCATTTACCATTCAAATTTTTAATGATTCTCCGGTCTGTAGGTCGTTACAACCGTCTTTACGAGATCTCTGATGTCTCTCGCATTTTTATAGGAAGCTTCCATAAGCTCTCTGAGCTGTCCGAGGAATGTATCTACATCGAACGGAATTGGACACCCTACATGAATAAGGTCATTATCTGTTTTCTGAATCCCCTCTTCATCCATGAGCTTCTCTTCATAAAGCTTTTCACCCGGGCGAAGCCCTGTAAATTCTATCTTGATATCAACATCCGGTGTATAGCCGGAAAGCTTGATCATATTCTTTGCCATGTCCAGGATCTTGACCGGCTCTCCCATATCAAGAACAAAGATCTGACCTCCGTTTGCATAAGTACCGGCTTCCAGAACCAGCCCGACGGCTTCCGGAATCGTCATAAAATAGCGGATGATATCAGGATGTGTAACCGTAACGGGACCTCCTGCTTCAATCTGTTTACGGAACAGTGGAATAACAGAACCATTGCTGCCCAGTACATTACCGAATCTGACAGCTACAAACTCTGTCTTTGTTGTTTTAAGGGCTTCCTGTACCTGTGCATTTACATATTTATCCTGTGTCAGATGCGTAAAAAGCTGCGGGATCTCATCTGCTTTTCCCGCCTTGATCTTGGCATCAAACGCCTGAATGACCATTTCGCACAAACGCTTGCTCGCGCCCATGATATTTGTCGGATTAACAGCCTTATCCGTACTGATCAGCACAAATCTTTTGCAGCCATGTGTCATGGCAGCAAAGGCTGTCTTATACGTACCAATGACATTATTTTTGATCGCTTCACACGGACTGTCTTCCATAAGCGGTACATGCTTGTGTGCGGCCGCATGATATACGATATCAGGATGGAACTGTTCAAATACCTGAAAAATCTTTCTGCTGTCCCTGACAGAACCGATGATCGTTTCCAAATGCATATCCGGATAATTTTTCCGAAGTTCCATCTGGATGTCATATGCATTATTTTCATATACGTCAAAAATAACCAATGTTTCAGGCTGATGTGCGGCGATCTGTCTGCAAAGTTCTGAACCGATAGAACCGCCTCCACCGGTCACAAGAATAGTCTTCCCGGTAATATAGTTAAAAATATCATCCGCATTGACTTTGATCGGATCTCTGCCAAGAAGATCCTCCACTTCTACCTTACGAAGCTTGCTCATAAGCACATCGCCGTTGATCATCTGGTAAATACCCGGTACGATCTTCATCTCGCACTCCGTCTCTTTACAGATATCCAGTATTTCCTTTTGCGTCCTGCGGCTTGCAGAAGGCATTGCCAATATAATCTGATTGATATTATATTTCTCCACTGCGGATATGATACAGTCTCTGTCTCCGACAATCTCCACACCACGCAGATATTTTCCCTTTTTGGCTCTGTCATCATCTATGATACAGCAGACTCTTGCATCCATCTCATTGGAATGCTTGATTTCTTCCACGATCAGTCTTCCTGCCTGCCCCGCACCAATGACCATGATATTCCGAATTCCCTTTCCGTCATTACCGGTAACCGACCATCTGAAGAGCCGTATTGCGCGATATGAAAAGCGGCTTCCCACGACCAGCAGCAGAAAAAAGCAAAGAAACAGGAAATGATAAGATCTCGGTACATAATATGGATCCACCAGAATTATAAAGAGAGCCTGGATGATCACAACAATCACACAGGAGATTGTTGAAAAAAACAGTTCCCTGACACTTGCATATTCCCACAGACTATCATACAAATGTTCTATTTTAAAAATGATCCATGTAGCCAGAATTGTAACAGGTGACACCAATAAAGCAGCTTCCAGATATTTAGAATCTATGGCTGAAAAGTGCATATCAAACCGGATATATAATGCCAGAAATGCGGATACCAGCACTGCCAGTGCATCATACAATCCCAGAAGAAATACTCTGATCGCTTTTTGCGTATCAATTCTTTTGTTCATCTTTTCCTTTGACATAGTCGTATTTTCCCTTCTTTTCCCTGTAATGTATACAAGGTTTTATCCCCATTATCCCATTATCCCATTTGCGCCTTTTCCCTCCCGGGCTTTTGGGCACATAAATTTATTTTTACTTTTTATATAAAAAGCTCCCTGCGCCGCAGAAAGCTTTATTCATCCATTCCACAGATCATCTGGCAAGGCCGAAGCCTTGCCAGGACCCTAAGATGCATCCAGGTAGGTAAAATTATTTAACTGCCTTAACCTTACCCTTGAAGCCAGCCTTCCTTAAAGCTTTCACGTATTTCTTGAATGCTTTAGAATTCTTCTTCAGTCCTTTAACCTTGATTGTCATCTTCTTTGTGTTCAGCTTACCGAAAGCACCCTTCTTGAAGGTTACTTTGTTCTTGTAAACTGTGAGAGTTTTCAGCTTTTTAGCACTCTTAAAAGCATTTTTTGCAACTGTTGCTTTCTTCTTGGAAGAGAAAGTAATTGTTGTTGTTTTTGCTTTTACAGCATTAGCCTTTACAGTTGTAACTTTTGAGCCAAACTTAATAACAGCCTTGTTAGGAGCCTTTTTTACAGTCTTTGTATTTACTACAGTTGCCTTTGGAGCGTCTGCAGGGCTCTTTACTGTTGTATCAGCAGCAAATGCTACACTTGAAAGAATTAAGCTGGATGCTAAAACACCTACTAACACTTTTTTCAGTGACTTGAACATTGGATTTATCCTCCTTTCCCTTAGAATATTTATGAAAACCGCAAAGCGGATTTCACCGGATGTTATTTATTGTCTCCGTAGTAGCCATAGCCGTAACCATATCCTTTTCCATAGCCATAGCCCTTTCCGTAATGACCGCCATATTGCTTATAATAATAGCCGCCACCGGCACCTTTGACACGGTTCAGGACTACGCCCAGAAGCGGACATCCTGCACGCTCTAACTGCAATGCCGAATTCTTAACAATATTCTTCGGTGTGGAATTCCCTCTGACAACGAGTACTGCACCGTCACAGAGAGAACCGATCCGTTCGCCGTCGGATACAAGATTCAGCGGCGGTGCATCTACAAATACATAGCGATATTTTCCCGCCAGCTGATCCAGCATTTCTTCGAATTTATGATTTTCAAGCAGAATGCTTGGATTTACGACATTATCATTATTTGGCATGATGTCTCCGTGTTCATACTGTGTATGAAGCACCGCATCTTCCAGTCTGATATCATTGGCAAGATAATAGGAGCTTCCCAGGATCTTACTGCCATCCTCTTTTTTCAACCCATATTTATCTACCATAACGGATTTGCGCATATCCGCATCTATCAGGACACAGTCAACACCTGTCTCTGCCATCTGACGCCAGAGCTGCATTGTCACAAAACTCTTACCTTCATCCGGCATTGTACTGATCACCATGATTTTCTTTACATCTTCCCCAAGGAAGCTCATGTTCACGCGCAGTCTGTTGACAGACTCTTCTATTGCATATGGAAGGGAAGGCATATTTTCAATTCTGATCTGATTATTCTGACTCATTTATCTGCCCTCCTTCTGTTTTTGCTTTCTCTCTTTTTTCTTCTGCTTCCGGATTTCTTCCTCAGCCTTATCATCAATACCTTCCAGATTGCCCTCCGGAATGACGGTCAGTGGCATAACACCAAATACTTTCTCCACATCCTCAGCTGATTTGAAAGTATCATCCATGATAAATCTGACAACGAGAACACCACCGACAAGGATCAGGGCAAGCAGTGCGCCGATGATCGTATTCTTTGGCAGACTCGGTGAGCTCTTATGCTTTGGAGTGATCGCAAGCTCTGCGATATTCGGCGTTGCCGTCTCCATAACCTCCGGTACATATGACACAGCCTTATTCGCCAGTGCATTGGCAATGTCCCTTGCCTCTGCCGGATCCGTGGATTCGATTGTGATCGCCAGAAGTCGTGTCTTATTGATCGCACCGATCGTTGTCATATCAAGAAGTTCATCATATGTATAATCTAAATGCAGTTCCTCGATGATCTCTTCAAAGATCGGTCTGACCTTTAACAGCTCTACATAGTCATCTGAAAGAGACGTACCAAGGTTCAGATCTGTCAGGTTTACAATGGAATCGCTGGATGCTGATACCATATAGACCTTTGAGGTCGCCTGATATTTTGGCGTGATCAGGAAGTATGTGATCAGACCTGCGATCACTGCTCCCACGGCAAATGCTGCGATCAGCCATACAATTTTTGCTTTCAGGTAGTAAAATAATTCCAAGAGATCGATTTCTGTCTCTTCGTTCTGATTTTGCTGCAGCTGCAACTTTTCATTCTGCTGACTCATCTTTATTGTTCCTTCCGGTTATTTTCTGTTATGTATTGTATTCAGCGGTGTTTAGTCATCCTCGGTTTTTCCGGTGTCGACAAGCGGATACAATTTCATGACATTTTCCTTTAAGGACGTCTCATCCGCATAAAATTCATTATGCACCTGTCCATCATCGATTCTGTCATTCCCCAGCTTTGTTTCTCCCTCGATCTGTAAAAATCCGAGCGATTCATATTGATCCATATTTTTTGCAAGCTTTGTAATCACATTCATATTCAGATCCGAGGTCGCATAAGTCATAATCTGGTCATATGCTTTTGCAAGGAACTTTGCATCCTGTGCATTCTGTTCCCGGATCTTCTGCGATGCTGCTTCCAGATACGCTTTCTGCCTTCTCATACGGCTGAGGTTTGTCCCATCTCCGACTTCCATTCTGCCACGCAGGAAAATGGCTGCCTGCTCATCTGTGAGTGTTATTGTCTCCCCCGGCTTCATCTGTGCATCTTCTGCCGTAAAGTCATCCTCAAGCGTCACCGTGACGCCTCCAAGGACATGGTTTAAATCAGATATATGATCCATTGGGATAGCAAGATACCCACCGATCGGAACATCATGTAAATATGAGGAGACTGCGTTAACGGTGTTGATACAACTCTGCCTCTTAGATCCGCCATATGCATGTGCCAGACACAGATACATATCATTATACACATCAACCTGACCGTTTTTATCCATCATCGGAATTTCTGCCACACTGTCGCGGTTCAATGCCAAAAATCCATATTTTTTATCTGCTTCATCAATTACCATAAGCATGAGAAAATCTGCCATGGATCCCTCATACTGCTCACCTTTGACATTTTCATTGCCGCTTCCGTCCGTGCCCATGATCAGGTAGCTTTTTACCGGATGATCAAGCTCATAAATTTTCCCGTCAAATATAATGTCGTTATCACTGGTCAGATAAGTATCTTCTCCATCGGTCTCAACGGTATCTCTTTCATCAATCTTCTGCAATACAAAGTAAAGTACGCCGACAAGCACAATAAAAAGGAGAATACCAAGTATCAGTTTCAGTTTTTTATGTTTTGTCATAATGAAAGCAACCTTTCTCCCAGCTTGTCAATTTCTGCCAGTCTGTCTGTTCCAAGCTTTTCCGCAATGACTGCTCTGCCCATTTTCAGATTCGGCTTTCTGACCGTCATATTATGTGCGTCTGAGCCAAGCAGGATATTTCTATCCTCAGCGAGCAGGGAAAGACAATGTTTTTTCTTCTTTCTGCCTGCAAAGTCTGTCAGTTTATCACCTTCCAGAAGGCTTCCCGCATTCAGCTGCACAATCAGTGGAAGTGCCAATACCTGCTCCATGACTGAGCTGTCCTTTTGAAACTGAAAATACCGCTCGACATGTGCCAGAATCACAGTCAGCTTCCGCTTTTTTACAAGTTGCTCCACATCTTCATAGACAGCCTTTGTCCACTGACCGAATGGCATTTCCAGCAGCAGAATATCTGTTCCTGTCACACAAAGCTCCGGAACCATCTCTGCTTTTCCAATTCCACCAAAGTAGTATACCTCTGCGCCTAAATGAGGCTTCAGTCCGATCTTATCAAATTGTACTGCTGATTGTAAATGCGAAAAGCTGTTTGCACGCTTTTCCAAGAAATGACCTACGGAATCCCTCTGCGCATAAAAATGCGGTGTAAATATGATTGTATTTATCCCCTGATTCATTTCCTCACTGATGAGAGCTTTGGATTCTTCTGTATTCCTGCTGCCATCATCAATCCCCGGTAAAATATGACAATGAACATCTATCATAGGTGTATCTCCATTTAATTGAAAGGTTCTTATATATCGTACCAATGACAGATTATACGCAATAAAGCATTTTCTGTCAAGCATAGTCGGAACTCGTCACATGTGCTGTCACATATGCGAAAGCACCTATTTTGTCACTGATTTCTGCATATTATAGCACTTATTCAATACTTTCTGTTGTCTCGCCTTTTCTGTTTTGTAACAATTTACCAAAATGATGCATTGCATTTTTGTTTGTTTCGTAAATATGACAATCTTCCATTACGAAAAGCGATTTCTGAAGATTTTCTTAATTACGTTCCATCATGTTTTCTATAAAGATTCCGTATCCTTTTTCCGGCTGTCTGACAAGTACATGGGTGACCGCTCCTACAATCTTTCCGTTCTGCAGAATCGGGCTTCCGCTCATCCCCTGCACGATCCCGCCGGTCTTGGCAAGCAGCACCGGATCAGTCACCGTCAGGGTAATATTCTGGTTACCGTCATCTTCATATCGAAGCTGCGTGATCTCGATATCATAAAATGCTCCTGTTCCGTCAAAGGACGTATAAATCTGTGCCGCTCCTTCCTGTACTTCCTGCTTGAGGGCGATCGGATATTTCATAGACTCTGTCACATCACTTTTTCCGGATGTATCCAAACTTGTCTCTATGATCACTTCATCCCCGCTGTCAGCTTTGGACGGTTTACAAAAGCTTCCATATATCCCGGCTTCTGTATTTTCTTCGATCCTGCCAAGGTAATCCTCTTCATCAAAGCTGAGAATACCTGTCAATTCTCCCGGCTTGGTACCATCCGATGTATGGACTGCCAGAATACAGGTATCATAAACGCTGCCTTTGGAAAGTGCTAAAAGCTCTCCGATGTCAGCATCTGCAATACCATGTCCCAGTGCACCGAAATGTCCGTCTGCCGTCTCATAAGTCATTGTTCCGATTCCCTGTGCACTGTCTCTGACCCAGACACCGATCTTATAGACTCCTTCTTCGCACTGCAGCGGCGTAAGACGTACCTCTGACATTTCCCCATTTCTTTGGATGGTAAGGATCATCTGCTCCCCATTGCTGTTTTTGATCCTGTTTACGAAATCCTTTTTACCTTCCAGATCTGTATGGTTGATCTGCATTACATAATCCCCCGACTGCAGGATGCCTTCTGCCGGACAGACAGATTCTCCGCTGCTTCCTGTAAACATCCCTGTATCGATCACAAGCACGCCCGGTGTTTTTAAATAAATACCGATCGGTTTTCCGGAAACAAACACTTCCTGCTCTGCAACAGTCTGCATCTGTACGGTTTTCAGAGGAATGATCCCCAGAAAACGAAGCTGCATTTCATAGCTTGTTCCTGTATCGGAAGTCATATGAAAGGCAGATACTACAGGTGTTGTGATCCTTGCATTTTCTTTGCTGCGATCTGTACCGGTTGTCTGTACAGCGGCGGAAACCGGGATTCCAATGTTCAGTTCCTCAGTCTGACCTTTGCGTAGCAGGATCTGATCAGGGATCATTTTTTTGATCCGATACCCCAGAAAGCCGATCAGCAACAAACTGAGTAATAAAATAGAAAACAGCATATATCTGTAAATTTTTCCAGCTCTGTCCATGATTGTTTCCTTTCTCGTCATGTATCTGCTACAGACTCGAAAATCCTGCCAGTTCTGCTGTCAGCCGCGCTTCGCGCTTTTGATTTTCTCGTTGTACGCTCGGGCGAAATCAAATGTCAGCTTCGCTGCCACTTGATTTCGTTACCTCGCTACATGACATAACGTGAACCCCTCGCATGTATAATCGCTTCGCGATGCTCGGGGATACATCATGTATCTATCGATACATGACATAACGCACATACTTAAGATTTCTCTTTTAGTATGTGCGTTATTTTTCAGGTTAGTTTGGTATTATTTTGCTGTTTTCTTTGCTTCGTCTGCCATGGTTTTCAGTTCACCGGCGTTCTGCATCACTGCATCCGTGATCTTATCACTGCCAAGCAGCCGGGCGATCTCGGAAAGCATACCATCTTTGGAAAGTGCCGTCAGCTTTGTCTGCGTGCCATTTTTATCCTGCTGTTTTTCAATCACAAAATGCTGATCCGCCATCGCTGCGATCTGCGGCAGATGGGTAATGCAGATCACCTGATGTGCTCTGCCAAGGATTGCCAGTTTTTCCGAAATTTTCCATGCTGTCCTGCCACTGATGCCCGCATCGATCTCATCAAATATGAGTGTCTCTGTTTCATCCTGCTCTGCAAGCACGGATTTGAGTGCCAGCATGATACGGGAAAGCTCGCCGCCGCTTGCCACCTGCGAAAGTGGTTTCTTTTCCTGTCCGGCATTTAATGAGATCAAAAACCGGACATGATCCATTCCGTTTGTGGATAAATGTGTCTCACTGTTTTCCACTTCGATCGCAAAATCCACATATGGGAAATTCAGGGAAAGAAGTGCCTGCTTCATTTCTTTTTCCAGCTTTGCAGCCTCTTTGCATCTGATCTTAGATGCTTTTTGGCATAATGCAAGGAGTGTTTCTTTTTGCTGTGCAAGTTCTTCCTGTAACTTTATTTTATATTGCTCGAAATCATCGTATTTATGCAGAAATTCCTGTTGGTTTTGTGCATATGCCAAAATCTCGGAAATAGTATTGCCATATTTTGTTTTGCATTTATTGATCGTATCCAGGCGTTCTTTTGTATCTGTATAAGTCTGTGCATCGAATTCCATGCTTTCTATATAATGTCCCAGACTTCTGCCGATATCCTGCAAAAGCTCCTGCACCTGCGCAAAGCTTTCCACACACGGTGCAAGGGATGCATCATATTTTGCCGCATCGCTTACGCATTTTGCCGCTGCGCCGATCAGATCTCTTGCGTTTTCCTGTTCATAGCTGTTTAAGCAGGCATCTGCCTGTGAAAGACTTTCCCCGATCTGCCTGCTGTTTTCCATCCGTCTGAAATCAGCTTCCAGCTTCTCATCTTCTCCTTCGATCAGAGCCGCTGCTTCTATTTCCTCAAGCTCAAATCTGGCAAGTGCGATCTCCCGGTCTTTGCTGCCATCTTCATCCAGTGCTTCTTTTACCAGTTTTTCTTTTTCTCTGTAGGCTGCATAAGCTGCACCAAGCTCCTGTTTGACAGCCTGTAATTTGTCACCGCAGAATGCATCCAGTACTTCCAGGTGCTTTTTTTCATTGAGAAGTGACTGGTGCTCATGCTGTCCGTGTACATCGATCAAAACAGCTGCTGCCTGCTGCAGGAGTTTGCCCGTAGCACTTTCTCCGTTCAGTCTGCAACTGCTCTTTCCGGGCATGATTCTTCTCTGCAACAGAACTCTGCCCTCTTCATCCGGAAAGACTTCCAACTCTTTCAGCTTCTGTATCACGGAAGCATTATTTACTTGAAAACACAGCTCCACATACGCATATTCCGCCCCTTGACGGATCAGACTGCTGTCTGCCTTCGCGCCGAGTGCCAGATTGATCGAATCGATCAGGATCGACTTACCCGCTCCCGTTTCACCGGTCAGAATATTGAGTCCCTCTCCAAATGTCACTTCGGACTCATCAATGAGTGCAACATTTTTTACCTTTAAACTTTCTAACATGATTTTCCTTATACTCCAGATCTTGTCACATATTTGCGAAGCAAATGCATGACCAACTAACCTGCATGGCAGGTTACAGCCTTAGTTAATGAACCAACTGCAGAATCTGATTCATCAGGCTTTTTGTATCTTCAACCGTTCTGACCGCCATCATGATCGTATCGTCTCCCGCGATTGAACCGACAATCTCCGGATATTTCATGGCATCGATCGCCGCTGCAACCGCCATTGCCATTCCGGACACTGTTTTCACGACCAGAATATTCTGTGCCATATCAATAGAAACAAATCCTTCCTTTAATACATTGACATATTTTCCGGAAAGATGTTTTTCATCATTATGAAACCTGACATATTTCTGATGTCCTTCTCCTGTCGGCATTTTAGAAAGCTTCATATCCCGGATATCACGGGATACCGTCGCCTGTGTAACTTCAAAGCCTTCTTCCTTCAGCCTTTGTGCCAGTTCCTGCTGCGTCTCCACTTCATATTGTGAGATTACACGCAAAATCGCTTCCTGTCTGTTTCTTTTCATTATCCTTCACCCATTTTTTTATGAAGCATCTGTAAAAAGCTCACTTTGTTAATATGCAAAAGCCTCACAACCTGCTCCGACTGGTGCACTCTGATCCTGTCGCCTGTTGTCAGTATCTGTGCCTGTCCGCCGTCGAAGTTAACCTCAGCCTGCTGCGCCTGCCCGTCTCTGCCTTCCGCGATCACAATTTCCACCTGATCCTCCGGAGACAGGATAATGCTTCTTGTATTTAACGTATGCGGGCAGATCGGTGTCATTACCATCAGTCTTGCGCCCGGCTCCACGATCGGGCCTCCCGCAGACATATTATATCCGGTCGATCCGGTCGGTGATGCAAGGATCATACCGTCAGCCTTATAATGGCATAAAAGCTGTCCGTTGACAAGCACCTCATAATTCAGAACCATCAGATGCCCGCAGCGGTTTACAACAATATCATTCAGTGCATGAGCCTTCAGGAGTTCTTTTCCATCCCGGATCACACTCCCCGACAAAAGCATCCGGTCCATAATCTCATAACTGTCCTGCATCAGATGATCGAGTGCATCTGTAATACCGCTCTTTTCCACCTCTGCCAGAAAGCCGAGTGTTCCAAGATTGATCCCCAGAAGCGGAATCCCAAGACCGACCGTATCTCTTGCTGTCCGAAGCAGCGTTCCGTCTCCGCCAAGCACTAAAATGCAATCTGTCTCCGGTGGGATCTGCAGCAGATATTTATCTTCCTGCATCCCTTTTTCAATCCCACCTCTGACCATGACAGTCACATGCCTGCCATGCTCCGTCAGATACTTTTCTATATAATCTGTTGTTTCCAGCGACTTGTCTTTCGTCACATTCGTCACAATATAAAAATTATTCATCTAATTTCCCGTGTGCCTTCTCTACAACATCTGCAATCTGAACAGACAACTGATTTGCGCCCTCTGCCAGATCATTTTCTTTTTCCATATACAAAAGGTATTCTATATTACCTTCCGGTCCTTTGATCGGCGAAAAATCAAGTCCCAGCAGGTGAAAACCCGTCTGCATGGCAAACTGTGTGATCTTTTCCACCACTTCCATATGCACAGCCTTATCTGTCACAACCCCCTTTTTCCCAACCTTTTCTCTGCCGGCCTCGAACTGCGGCTTGATCAGACATACCATCTGTCCGAGCGGCTTTAAGAGTGCAAAAGCCGGTCCTAAGATCTTCGTCAGAGAAATAAACGAAACATCACAGGAAGCAAAATCTACCTGCTGTCCAAGCGCATCCGCCTGCATATACCGGAAATTCGTCTTTTCCATGCAGACCACCCGGGGATCATTTCTGAGCTTCCAGTCAAGCTGTCCATGTCCAACATCCACCGCAAATACCTTTTCGGCTCCATTCTGGAGCATACAATCCGTAAAACCGCCGGTGGAAGCACCGATATCCAGACAGGTCTTTCCCTGTAGATCGATCGGAAATACCTGCAATGCTTTTTCCAGCTTCAGTCCGCCTCTGCTGACGTAGGGAAGGGTATTTCCCCGTACTTCTATTTTTATCTTCTCCGGATCAAACATGGTTCCGGCTTTATCCTCCTTCTGTCCGTCCACATATACAATACCGGACATCAGGATTGCCTTCGCTTTTTCTCTGGAAGGCGCAAATCCCTGTTTTACCAGTAATACATCCAGTCTCTCTTTCATGCTCTGAGCCTTTCTTTATCTGTTTTTCAGCGTTGCCAGAATTTTTCTGACGATCGACTCTGTATCAATGCCAACCTCTTTTTTCAGAAGCTCCACATTTCCATGCTCTACATATTCATCCGGTAAGGTGATCGGAAGCACTTCTGCCGGATTGCCGTTTGCTTCCATCAGATCGATCACTTTTTCAGAAAAGCCGCCGCTTAAAACATTTTCTTCCATTGTAACAAGCAGGGAATGTGTTCCCGCTGCATCCAGGATTGTCTCTTCATCGATCGGTTTTACAAAACGTGCATTTAAAAGGCTGCAATCTGCATAGCCTTCCTCCTTCAATCGGAGTCTGACCTGTTCCGCCGTCTTTACCATACTGCCCACTGCCACCAGAGCAATTTCTTTCTCCTGATAGATCCATTCCGCTTTTCCATAGACGATCGGCTGTCTGTATTCCTCCAGACCGTCATATGCCTCTCCCCGTGGATATCGGATTGCGATCGGTCCCTCAAAGGAAACTGCGTATTTCATCATATCAGCCAGCTCCCATTTGTTCTTCGGTGCCATGATATGCATATTCGGTATACTCGAAAGAAATGAAAAATCAAAAATACCCTGATGGGTTTCTCCATCACTTCCGACAAGTCCCGCCCTGTCTATTGCAAAAGTAACAGGCAGATTCTGAATACAGACATCATGCAGAATCTGGTCATAAGCCCTCTGCAGAAACGAAGAATAAATCGCCACAACAGGTCTCAAGCCGCCTGCTGCCAGTCCTGCAGCAAATGTGACCGCATGCTCCTCCGCAATTCCTACATCAAAAAATCGTTCCGGATAACGGTTTCGGAAACGCTTGAGCCCTGTTCCGTCAGGCATTGCGGCTGTGATCGCCACAAGTTTATCATTCTTTTCCGCCATTTTATTCATCACAGTTGCAAACACATCCGTATAATTTGCTTTTGTATGCGGATTTTTCGGAATACCTGTCTCTATATCAAACGGCTCTGCGCCATGAAATCTGGCCGGATGTCTCTCCGCAGGCGTGTAGCCTCTCCCTTTTTGGGTAATGACATGAATGATCACGGCTCCTTTGACACGTTTGGCTTCCGTAATAACACGTCTGAGTGCTTTGATATCATGTCCGTCCACAGGTCCTAAATATTTGATCCCCATATCCTCAAAAAACATACCCGGGATCATCAGCTGCTTGATACCGTTTTTTGCATTCTGGATCTTCTTTACGATTGCCTGTCCATATTTGGGCATTTCGAGAAGTCTGTAATAAATGCTGTCCTTCAGATCCAGATATTTGGCATCCGTACGGATGGAATTCAAGTAAGTGGATACACCGCCTACATTTTCGGAAATGGACATATTATTGTCATTTAAGATCACAATAAAATTGGTATCCAGATGCGCTGCATTGTTCAGTGCTTCATATGCCATTCCACCGGTCAGGGAACCATCTCCGATCACCGATACGACGGTATGCTTTTCGCCCAGGAGATCTCTTGCCTGCGCCAAACCGAGTCCTGCGGAAATAGAAGTGGAGCTGTGCCCTGTATCAAAGCTGTCACAGTCGCTTTCCTTCCGCTTCGGAAAACCGCTCATACCACCGAATTTACGAAGTGTCTCAAAGCCTTCTCTTCTTCCTGTCAGTATCTTATGTGTGTATGACTGATGCCCGACATCCCATACGATCTTGTCGGTCGGCAGATCCAGAGAAAGATGAAGTGCCATGGTCAGCTCCACTGCACCGAGGTTAGACCCCAGATGGCCGCCCGATACACTGATCTTCTCAATCAGAAACTGTCTGATTTCTGCTGCCAGACTGTCCAGATCTTTTTCCTTTATTTTTTTGATATCATTCGCTTTTTGTATACTGTCAAGCAACATAACCCCTGCCTACTTTCTGCGGTTTACCAGACTTCTGATCAGTTCCTCCAGGAACGTATCCTCCCCCAGCAGAGTATGCAGTCTGTCAAGTGCTTCCTTTGAAAGTCTTTCCGCTTCTTCTTTTGCTTTTTCAATACCAACCAGTGTCACGTAAGTTGTCTTATGATTTTTCTCATCACTGCCGATTGGCTTTCCGAGTTCTTCCAACGTGCTCGTCACATCCAGAATATCGTCCTCGATCTGATAGGCGACACCTACCAGATAACCGATCCGTTCCATTTCATCGATCTGCTTCTGCCCTGCGCCCGCAAGTGCTGCGCCGATCATGAGTGCAGACTGGATCAGTGCTGCTGTCTTGTTTTCATGAATAAACAAAAGCTGCTCCATAGTAAGTGGATTCTTTGCTTCTTCCGCTTCAATATCCGCTACCTGTCCGCCGACCATGCCATAAATGCCGGCTTTCTTTCCGAGGATCAGCATTGCCTTTTCCGCCTTTGTATCACCCGGTACAAGTAAAAATGCATTTGCTGCTGTCTCAAATGCCAGATTTAAAAGTCCGTCACCTGCCAGGATTGCCATTGCTTCGCCGTAAACCACATGGGTGGTTTTCTGACCGCGTCTGTATTCATCGTTGTCCATCGCTTCCAGATCATCATGGATCAGGGAATACGTATGGATCATTTCAAGGGCTGCCATAAAAGGCCGGATCAGCTCTCCCTGCCCGCCCAGCTCTGTAAAGGTTTCCCGCATCAGGATCGGTCTGAGCCTTTTGCCTCCTACCTTCACGCTGTAGTTGATCGCTTCCATGACGGTCTTCTGACTGCCTTCTTCTTTTGGCAGATATGCTTTGATGATCTCTTCTGCTTCTTTTGTTTTCTGCTCCAGTGTCTCCTTAAAGCTGCTCATCGGCTTCTCCTTCCTGCGAAAGCACCCTGACCTCTTTTTCTACACGGTCAATCTGTTCGTTGCAAAGCTGCACCAGGGAAACTCCCTCCTTATATGCCTGAAAGGATTCCTCCAAAGAGGTCTCCGGTCGTTCCAGTGTTTCGATGACTGTTTCCAGTTTTTCAAATGCCTCCTCCAGAGACAGTTTCTTTTTTTCTTCTGCCATATGCTCTCCTGCCTGTCTTATCATACAGATTGTTGATACGTTTCCTCGATCCGGGCATCTGCATAGCCATCCTGCAGATAAATACGGATCTGATCATCCCTTGTGATCTGTGCAGTGCTTGTCAGAGTCTGCTCTTCCTTTGTCACATATGCATATCCCTGTTTCAGCTTTGCAAGCGGTGATAATGCTTCCAGACGTGATGCGCTGATCTCCAGCCTGTGCTGCTGTGCTGCAAGCTTTCGTTCCATGTGATAGGAAAGCTGTTCCTCCAAAGAAAGAATGCGCATGCGATGCTGCCTGAGTACCATCTGCGGCGATACACTGCGGAGCCTGAGTTCCATGTTTTCCGTAAACAGTCTCTGCTGCTTACACTTTTGCAGCATGGCTGTCACCACCTTATGCGACAGATCGTAAAGCTGCTGCACGACTGCTGCCATATCACAGACTGCCAGCTCTGCTGCGGCAGACGGCGTCGGTGCTCTGAGATCCGCCACATAATCAATAATAGTCGTATCCGTTTCATGTCCGACCGCCGAAATGATCGGAACTGAGCAGTCAAATACTGCCTGCGCCACTTCTCTGTGGTTAAATGCCCAGAGATCTTCTATGCTGCCACCACCTCGTCCGACGATCATGACGTCAACGCCTTCTCTTTCCAGTGCATGGATTCCGTTTATAATGCTACAGACCGCCTGATCTCCCTGCACAATGGCAGGATATAAAACGATCTCAATAAAAGGATTCCGCCGCTTTGCCACATTGATGATATCCCGGACTGCAGCTCCTGTCTGCGCTGTCACAACGCCCAGCTTTCTGACGTAAAAGGGGATCTTTGTTTTATAGGCTGCATCAAACATGCCCATTTCTGCCAGCTCTTTTTTGAGCTTTTCATACTGCTCATACAGATAACCATCTCCCAGACGCTCGATCTGTCTGGCATAGAGCTGGTACTTTCCGTCACGCTCATATACATCAAGGCTTCCGCCTACAACAACCTGCTGCCCTGCTTCCATCCGAAAGCTGAGTCCGCCTCTGTTTCCTGCAAACATTACACATGAAATAGCAGCTCCAGTATCTTTCAGGGTAAAATAGATATGACCAGAGCCATGGTACTTCACATTGCTCAGTTCACCCTTAATCATAATGGAACTGCATAAAAAATCCTGTGCAAACATGTTTTTGATATAACTGTTAACCTGGCTGACAGTATATACATTTTGCTTCATCTACTATTTCTCGCTTATGAATTTTTAATTTATGAATTTTCTGTTTTGGGAACAAACTTGGCAAGTACCCCATTGATGAACGCCGGGGATTCCTGTGCGCCGTATTTCTTTGCCAGTTCTACCGCTTCATTGATGGAAACGGAGCCCGGGATCGTATCATCAAATAAGATCTCATACACGGCAAGACGCATAATGGCAAGCTCTACCTTTCCAAGGCGGCTGACATTCCAGCCAACTGATTTTTCATTGATCTGGGCATCGATCTTATCTAAATGCGCCAGGATCTGATCATATTTATCCTGGATCTGTTTCTGTTCCTTCTCTGTCAGTGTCTCCTGCTCTTCGTCCGCAAAGAACAAAGCTGCCTGCTCTTCATATTCTTCTTCGCTTCCGAATGCAATACGGAATAACAACTGAAATACTTTTTCTCTTAATTTGCTTCTGCTCATCAGTCTGTCCCTATTATTTATTTTCTTCCTGCATATTCACGCCTGCAATGCGGATGTTGATATCGGCAACTTCCAGCCCTGTCATATTTTCAATGGCTGCTTTTACCTTGTTCTGTACATTGCGGCTTGTCTGTGGGATATTATGTCCATATTCTATCACGATCGCAATATCTACGGATACCACACCGTCCACAACCTCAACCTTAACGCCCTTTGTCAGCTTCTTCATACCGACACGGCTCATCAGCTCGTTTGTAATATTTCCAACCAGAGCAGATACGCCTTCTACCTCAGCGGCTGCAAGGCTTGCGATCATAGCAACAACATCATCTGCGATCTGGACAGCTCCCAGCTTTTCATCTTCCTTTAATACATAAGTGCCACGTTCTGTTTCTTTTTCCATTTTGTGGTCTCCTTTCTTCTATAGGCTCGCGTGCCTGCCACGCGTTATAACCTGCTTTGCAGGTAATTATATCAAATTTTCCTGTCTTTGGAAAGGTTTTAGGACGATTATTGCATAAAAACAAAAATTGTATGCATCTTATCATCACTGCTGTAGGTTATTGCATCCCCGTTTACCAGCGTAAAGATCTTCTGCTGCTCAAACAGTTCATCAAGCATTTCCCGGTATAGCTGCTCACTGCCACATCGGAATCTTACAATCGTTTCTCCTTTTGCCTTTGCCTGCTCGATCAGCAGTTTCAACCTGTCGTAATCCTTTTCCTGAAACAACAGCTTTTCCCTGACATAATAATTATCCCGCTCCGCCGTGCAGACAGGAACCGGGATTTCCGATACGATCCGGTGAGTCTGCAAAAGTTCTTCCGTTGTGATCAGCAGGAAGTTATAATTGATTCCCTTACTTTCTCCCTGATCCGAAAACTGCATTTCTCCCCAGGTCGTATCCATATAATAATAATCACCGTCAACTTTGACCAGATTCCAGACATGATCTGCACCTGTCTGCTCCGTACCGAAGATCAGTGTCACTTCAAAACCGAGCTTTTTCAGCAGATACTGTGTTGCTTTGGCATATCCCTGACAAACACTTTCTCCGTTCAAAAATACAGAACAGATATTTTGATTATCCGGACTGTCCAGTACATAGTCTGTATGATCGATCACATAATCATACACATATTTGACCTGTCCGTAAGCATCCAGCCCTGCGGGCATCGATGTCAGAACTGCTGTCGTAGTCTGATCGATCTGCTGTTGCTTTTCCTGCTGCTGTTGCCCTGTCATCGTATAGACAGGCTGCACGGACAGACTGGAAAGCACGCCGTTCCGCTCCCTGCCTTCCATTGAAAAGGAACTGCTGTAAAAGATTTCCGGATGGTCGTTGAGCACATACTGATACAGTACCTCTGCCCGCCCGCTGTCCAAAATAGACAGCGTTTCCTTCTGCCTGCTGATCAGCGCTGTATAAATCTGACAATATGCCTCTTTTTCCGCATCGGAAAGTGCTTCGTAATAAAAAAGCCCCTCCTGTGTATCCTGCACTTCCTGCGCAGGCTCTTTGGCTCCCTGCATCTGTGTCATGCGCTGCACCGGCGTGATATCCGCTGTTTCCGGCGGCATTTCCTGTACATCCGAAGACAGTTTTTCCTCTTCTGTCAGATTTTCTGCTGTCCCTGTCCGCTCCTTCTGCAGCCTGCCAGCCCATAAGATACTGATGCCCAAAAGAAGCAGAAGCAGGAAAAGGATCCTTTTTTTCCACACTATGTTCCCCTTTTAATTTTTACCGAATTCAGAAAGCACGAGTCCTTCATTTCTGTCAAGCACCATCTGGATGCTCCACGGATTCACAAAGAGAAGCAATGGATTGTCTCTCATATCCGTAACTTTCTTCATATCTGAAGTACCGACCAGCTTATTCAGATCAAGGTCTGTATTTTCCACCCATCTGATATGCTCATACGGAAGCGGCTCCAGTCTGATCTCTACATTATATTCATTTTCCAGTCTGTATTTCAGAACGTCGAACTGCAGTACACCAACGACACCGACAATGATCTCTTCCAGACCGGTGTTAAACTCTTTGAAGATCTGGATGGCACCTTCCTGCGCGATCTGCGTCACGCCCTTTACAAACTGCTTTCTCTTCATGGTATCCAGCTGTCTGACACGTGCAAAATGCTCCGGTGCAAAGGTCGGGATACCTGCATATTGAAAATTATCCTTTGGCATACAGAGCGTATCGCCGATCGAGAAAATACCCGGATCAAAGACGCCGATAATATCACCCGCATAGGCTTCGTCCAGAATTTTTCTGGAATCTGCCATGATCTGCTGTGGTTGGGAAAGACGCATGACCTTTCCGCCCTGCACATGCTTCACTTCCATGCCTGCATCAAAGCGGCCGGAGCAGATACGCATAAATGCCACGCGGTCTCTGTGTGCCTTATTCATATTCGCCTGAATTTTGAACACAAAAGCAGAAAATTCATTTTCCACCGGATCGATCGGTCCTTTATCGGAAATACGCGGAAGCGGTGTTGTAGTCATTTCCAGAAAGTGCTTTAAAAATACTTCCACGCCAAAGTTTGTGAGTGCTGATCCGAAAAATACAGGCGTCAGGTTACCGCTCTGCACCTCAGAAAGATCAAATTCTGCACTGGCGCCGTCAAGCAGTTCGATCTCTTCCTCCAGAAGAGAAAGGGCATCTTCCCCGATCTCTGCGGTCAGCTTGTCCCGTTCTGCGATCGGAATGATCTCTGTTTCGCCTTCCTTTGTTCCCTTTTCCGTATCGGAATAGGTAAAGACAGATTTGGATTTTCTTTCATAAACTCCTTTGAAATTCTTACCGGAACCGATTGGCCAGTTGATCGGGCAGGTCGCGATCCCAAGCTCTTTTTCTATTTCGTCTAAAAGCTCAAATGTATCATTTGCATCGCGATCCATCTTATTGATAAAGGTAAAGATCGGGATTTTTCTCATGACGCAGACCTTGAACAGCTTTCTTGTCTGTGCCTCAACGCCCTTGCTGGCATCAATTACCATGACCGCAGAGTCTGCTGCCATCAGGGTTCTGTAAGTATCCTCGGAGAAATCCTGATGTCCCGGGGTATCCAGAATGTTGATGCAAAAACCGTCATATTCAAACTGCAGCACAGAAGATGTCACGGAAATACCTCTTTCCTTTTCAATCTCCATCCAGTCAGATACCGCATGTCTGGCTGTTGCCTTTCCCTTTACACTACCTGCCAGATTGATGGCTCCGCCGTATAACAGGAACTTTTCTGTCAGTGTCGTTTTACCTGCATCAGGATGCGAGATAATGGCAAAAGTTCTTCTTTTGTTGATTTCCGCTTCATACTTGTTGTTCATTGCTACTTTCCTTCCAGTTGTATTTCTTTTTCTGCTTTTCTATCTACTACAGCATAGATTTTCCGGCAATATTTCCGGTTACTCCAAGGTAATCGAGCACTGTTGCACCGATATCCGCAAAAGTTTCTCTCGTACCGAGATTTTCCGGTCTTACATGCTTTCCGTACATGATACACGGTGTATGCTCTCTTGAATGGTCTGTAGAAACCGTATAACCGGGATCACAGCCATGATCTGCCGTAATGATCAGCATATCTTCGTCCCGCATGGCAACCATGATCTCGGGCAGCTTCTCATCAAAATACGCAAGTGCCTTTGCATAGCCGTCTATATCGTTACGATGCCCATATAACATATCATAATCTACCAGATTGATAAAGCATAATCCGTTAAAATCTTTCTGTAAATAAGAAAGTGTCTTTTCGATCCCTTCTGCATTACCTGACGTATACGTAAATTCCGTCATGCCTCTGCCCGCAAAAATATCGTGGATCTTACCGACCGCGATCACATCCTGTCCCGCCTCCGTGATCGCATCCAGCATCGTCTGTTTCGGCGGTTCCAGTGAAAAATCATGTCTTCTCGGCGTTCTTGTATACTGTCCGCTTGTCCCGATAAACGGACGGGCGATCACACGACCCACACCATGCTCTCCCTGCAGTATTTTCCGGGCAATCCTGCAATATTCGTAAAGCTGCTCCGGTGGCACCACATCCTCATGTGCGGCGATCTGAAATACGCTGTCTGCAGATGTATAAACGATCAGATCTCCGGTCCTGACATGCTCATCGCCGTATGCCTTGATGACTTCTGTTCCGGAATACGGTTTGTTGCAGAGCACGCCGCGTCCTGTCTGCTCCCGGAACGGCTTTAATACTTCTTCCGGAAATCCGTTCGGATAGGTCGGCAGTGGCTTTGGCGAAATAATACCGGATATTTCCCAGTGTCCGATCGTCGTATCTTTGCCGCGGGAAGCTTCCCGCATCCGTGCGATCCGCGCAAGCGGCATATCAATCGGCAAAACTTTACCGCCGACATCGACACCTTCTATATTAAATAAACCAAGCTTTTGCATATTGGGCATATGGAAATACGGTGATGTGGCACAGGAACGGATCGTGCTTGTCCCCTGATCTCCGTATGCTGCAGCATCAGGCATTTCGCCGATGCCAAAGCTGTCAAGAACGATCAAAAAAACTCTCTTCATAAGAATACCTCCTTCTGCGCAGACGGTTCGCTCGTTAATAAGCGCAGAAAAACAAATGTCTGCAACGCAGACGCTTGTTTTTCTTATGCGCTTATTATAACATCATTTTTATTATTCTGCTACGGGAGATATGATTATGTTTTCTGCGCCGATACCTGTTTTGCGGGAAACGATATCTTCGATCTGGGCTCTTTGTGCCTCAGTCAGATCATCTGCCTGTACGATCACATCCGCAACATCCCCACTGATCGATACAACAACGTCTGCAAAGCCTTTTGCTTCGAGCAGGATTTCAGCAGCGCATTCCTTCTGCGTGATGTCCGTCAGCTCGATCATGCTGTTTACTGCATCCTGTTTTGCACTCTCCGGCAGATTTTCCGCATTGATGATGTTCAGAAGTGCCTCTTTGTTTTTTGCTCTGGTCTGTTCCTTCATCAGATTTGCTCCTGCAATAGAGCTGATCGCCTGTGAGCTGGTAAACACTGCTTCTCCCGGTGTTTCTCCCGTATAATCTTCCGTCACCTGTGCCACTTCTCCCGAAGCAGCGTTTTCATCCGTTCCTGCCATGGCTGTTTCGTCTAAAGCTGCACCATCTGCCGCTGCGCTTACATTTTCCGCCTGGTTTTCATCCAGATAGTCACTGTACACCATTTCATCCTCGGAATCCATGCTGTCAATGTCCGTCATTGCTGCTGATTCATCAATCGCTCCGTTTTCCTGCTCCGGCAAAAGAGCAAGTGACTCATCTGTAATATCCGTTACCGCTGCCATATCTGTTCCGTCCTCCGTCGTAACACCGGAAGCCTCCTCAAACTGGGCAGATGTTGTAAACAGATTTTCTTCATCTACCTTCTTTCCCATAAAATTCAGATATCCGGCGATCGCGATCATCAGCGCAAGAGCCGTGATCATGATCTGATTTCTTTTCCACAGCTTTTTCACAGTTGTCTCCTTCCCTTTCTATGTAGTCAGTTTTACTATTTTTATTTTATGTGCCTCTATTCCAAATAATGCCTCGAGAAGCTCCACAATCTCATTTTGTACCTTCTGGCTTCCTGCTCCCTGCGCCGCAACAACAACGCCTCTTACCGTCGGCTCGATCTGTCTGATAATAAGCGGCGACTGACTTCCGTCTGCCAGCTCATATAAAATGATCTGTGCATCGTTCTGTGTTTCAGTTAGCGTACGCTTACCATTTTCATCCGTTTCTTCTTCACTTTTTCTTGTGTATGGCGTATTATGCGCCGGAACCAGTTCCTTAGACGTTTGCATGGTCAGACAGACCTTTACCTTTCCTACTCCTTCCACACTGCTTAAGAATGTTTCCAGTTGTTTTTGCAGATATACCCCATACTGCATGGTTGTCAGTTCCGTTTCTCCGGCAATAGAATCCGCTTTATTTTTCCCTGCTGTCTGATCTGTTGCGGTCTGATTTTTAGTTGTCCACTGCTTACTGCTCTGTTTATCCTGCGGAATCGGCATTGCAATGATAACCAGCAGGATACCTGCCAGAAAAAGCAGGATAAAACGGTCTTTTCCAAGCTTTCCCAGTTTTTGTATATAGTCTTTCAGATCCGGCTTCATTTTATTCACCTCCCGTTTCCTGTTCCGGTTCCTGCTCCTGCTCTGTGTTTTGTTTCTCCTGTGCTGCGTTTTGTTTCTTCTGCTCTGTGTTTTGCTTCTCCTGCTCTGTATTCTGTGTTTCCTCTGCCTTCTGTAATACAGAGTCTGTCAGATCCTCCTTAAGCTGTTCCTCCTCCGGAAGCGAAAGCATCCGGTCGATATCGGTCATTCGTTCTGTAAAACTCTTTTCATATTCCTTCCGGAACTGCTGCCAGTTCTGCAGACTGTCTGCTCTTCCTTTTCCCAGAAGAGGCAAAAGTATCATGGCATACAGCATCCACGTCACGAGCACCTGCAGATATTTTTCATATTTTTCGCTCGGGCACATCTGCAGGACAATCTTTGCCAGTATAAAAAAGCAGCATAGCTTTTGCAGCAGATCCATTCTTCTTCCTTTCCTTATATGAAAAGCATCAGCCTCTCACAATAACCATTGTCATCAATATTGCGATATAAAATGCCAGAAGCCCGCACAGATTGATCTTCAACATCTGGATCCCGCCGTCCCCGATCTGCGATACGGCAGTTGCCAGATTTTTCAGACCCATCAGTCCCAGACAGGCTCCTCCCAGCTTCATTGCCGCCAGTATACAGAAGATCCGGAACATTGGTTTTATCATAATGAAAAACAACATACACATCCCTGCTGTTCCGATCGTATTCCGTATCAGTCCCGCTGAACCCATAAACACCTGCACCATAGACTCGGACAGATCCCCGATCCCGGGAATACTGCCGATTGCCCGCTGCAATAGCGATTTCTGCACCCCGTCCAGCTTGGATGCGATCAGATTCTGCATCGTACTGACAGAAACCGTGACCGTCAGGCAGAGCTTGATACCCAGAGAAAGGGTGCGTTCAGCCAGTCTGATCAGCTCCTTCATCCGTCCTCTGTCATCAATCCCATTCATAACAGCCAGATAAATACAACCTTTACTGCAGGGAAGCAGCAGATTCAGTAAAATATAATCCACTCCCATTAAAAGCAGCAGAAAAAACTGGTAATTCACAGCCGCTGCCACACTGCCGCCTGCAAGTGACACAGAAAGGAAATACCCCGGAACGAGCACAGACATAAATTCCCGCAGGTTTTCCAGATTCTGCTTTGAAATTGAAAGCATTGTTGTCACATAGCGGAATAGCAGGATCATCATGAGCAGATAAATAAAATACGCCGTCATATCAGCCACTTGTTTATTTTTTACAAACCCTGCCAGGTAATGCAGCAACATTGCTACCATTCCAATTCCCAGAATCGCCAGCAGAATTTCCCGAAAAGCAGTAATACCCGGAAAGAAAAGCTGTCCCAGTTCCTGCATAAGCAGCTTATAAGCCCCTGTAAAGTCGCCTTTTATAAACAGTCCGAACAGATCTGAAAAACTGACTGTATCCGTTCCCGCCAGTTTTGCAGTCACACTGTCTACTTCGCTGAAATCAAAATACTGTAATAAATCTTCCATTATAAATACCCCTCAAGTACCTGCAGCAAAGAAGCCAGAATAGGGATCCCTAAAAGCAATACCGCAATTTTCCCGCATAGTTCGATCTGCCCCGCGATCAGACTGTTTCCGGTATCCCTTGACAGGTTCGCCGTAAACTCACACAAATAGGTAATGCCGACAGCCTTCAATAAAATACGCAGATAAGAGGACGCATTCTCTACATATCTACCGATTCCCAGCAGGAAATCGCCCGCCTCCTTACAAAGCTCCAGCAGATACAGGGCTATCATCAGAGCTGCTGCCAGGGAAAGGAGCTGCCCCCACTCACTTTTCATAGATTTTAAAACCAGTGCAAAAACAGCAGCCACCATGCCAAACAGAATCAGCCTCTGAACATCCATCTGTGTTTACAGCCTCCCTTCTATAACTGAAACAGGGCTTCCACGGTATCAAACAACGCACTGATGTACGGTACCAGCCAGGTCAGGATCAGGATCAGTCCTCCAAGACCTACAAAAAAAGAATATTCCTCTCTCCCGCTGTTTTTTAATATCTGGCTCAAAATCGTAACCAGAATCCCAACCGCCGCCATCTTAAATAAAAGAGCTATGCTCATCATTCATCTCCCTTACTTTGCCGTCAGAACAGCAGGATGCAGATAAAAACCCCTGCCATGATCCCAATCGTCTGATACAGCTTACATTTTTCTTCCTTTTGTTTTTCCAGCTTTATGATCTGATCCGATAATTCTTCTTCATAAAGCCGGAGTACCTGCACCTGCCCGCCCGGATCCGAAAAGCCTGTCTGTGCCATACAGTCCGCAAACTTTTCCCAGTCTTTCTTTTTCAGCCGATCAGACAGCATGGCAGCATTGCTTTTCCAAAGCCACGCCGGATCCTCTCCGCAAAAAGTCTCTATCTGCTGCGCTGTTTTTTCCAGAAATGCGCCGTATGCCCCTTCCATCCGCATACTGCATCTGAAAAAAGCTTCCGCAAGCGGCAAACCATCATATAAAATCGCATCGGCAATATAGTGGATCATCTGTCTGACCGTTGTCAGTTCCCGCAGTCTGCCTGTATATTCCAGAACAAGTGAAAATCCAATACCGCCGCTCCCTATCAGCACAAGAAAAAATCCGAGCCATTTCATAAAAGCTGTTCTCCTTTCTCATTGTATACAAGACTCGTTCCCTGCCCCTTTAAAACAATAAATCTTGTAAACTCCTGCATATGCAGAAGTGGCTGTAAAAATAGCTTTTTTTCGAGCTCCGCGAAAGAAGTCCCATGTACCGTTGCCAGTACCTTCGTTCCGCAATGCATTGCCTTTTGCAGCGTCTGTACATCCCGTTCCGTTGCAATTTCATCCACTGCAAGGATCTGTGGCGCCATACTGCGCAGCAGCATTTCCATGCCCGCATCTTTCGGGCAGTTATCCAGCACATCAGTCCGCATTCCTACATCGTTCTGCGGTTCTCCCAGAAAGCAGCCGGCAATCTCACTTCTTTCATCTACCACACCGACTGTATATCCTTGTATCTTCCTGCTATCCAGCACAAAGCCATCGGAAAGCTGACGGATCAGATCCCTGAGCAGGGTTGTCTTTCCCATCCCCGGTCCTGCGATCAGCATTGTGTTACATGGCATATCCTTTTGTATGATAAAAGGCAGGACAGCATCTGCCACGCCTTTCACCTCATGGGAAATACGCATATTTAAAAAGCGGATGTTCCTGATGCTGCGGATGCTTTTATTTTCCGACAGTACCTGTCCCGATACACCGATCCGGTGTCCTCCCGCCACTGTAATGAATCCCTGCCTGAGTTCTTCCCCATAGGCATAGGGGGAATACTGGCATAAATGTACAAAGATGCTTTCTACCTGTCCCACGTTAAAAACCAGACATTCCTTCGGTCTTTCCTCCTGCATGGTTCCGTCCGCCGCCAGATAATATTCCTTTCTACCCCTCCTCAGCATAACAGGTTGTCTGCACCGGATCCGTATTTCAGCAAGGTCTTCGTGCTCTGCCGCCTGTTCAAAATAGAGCCGCAGTTTCTGCGGGAACATCTGTAATATACTGGTTGTTTTTTGCATGTGATCCTCTCCTTTGTCTTACTTTTTCCTGCCCATACTCGAAAATCCTGCCCTTCTATAACCTGCAGAGCAGGTTATTATGCCGTACATTTGCTTCGCAAATATACGACAATGCTTGGTTTTCTCTTACTCCTTTTTCCTGCCCATACTCGAAAATCCTGCCGCTTACGCGTCAGCCGCACTTCGTGCGTTCTGATTTTCTCGTTGTACGTTCGGAGAAACCAAATGCCAGCTTCGCTGTCGCTTGGTTTCTTTCCTCACTACAGCATATTAAGAGGGAGACAAACTTATGACAGAAAAAAAGAACTTCACAGTCTATGACTGCAAAGTCCTTTGTATTAGCACTATTTGATTTTGTGATAGGTTATTCTGTTTCTTTTTCCTGTGGCTGCTGAGACTGTTTCATCTGGATCTCCTGCAGTACAAACGGATCATCTATATGCAGCATAAGCACTTCGATCTGCTCTTTATAGTGATCGATCTCCTTGCGGAAGCCTGCTGTCTTTTCACGGAATGCTTCCTGTACCTCTGCAAGCTGCTCATCATACAGATTTTTCATTTTTTCCAGTTCTGCTTCATGTGCCTCTTTGCCGTCCTTCAGCTCTGCCTCATATTTCTCGGTCAGCTCTTTGAGTTCCTGTGCATGCTGCTCTTCCAGCTTCTTTTCTGCCTCTTCTTTTTCCGCTGTCAGCTTCTTTGTCTCTTCTTCATGCGCTTTGCTCATATCCGCTTCTTTCTCAGCGAACTCTTTTGCCACTGCATCTTTACACTTTGCCTTTTCCTTTGCAATGACATCTGCTACAACAGCATTGGCTTTTCCAAGCTCTTTCTCGATCTCCTCTTCCAGACTTTTCAGTGTCTTTCTCCATGCCATGCCCGGCTCGATATAAACCGCATCCTCTTCCGCCTGCTGTGCGCTGGCAGCTGCTTTCATTGCTTCTACAGCCTTGATCGCTTCATCCGAAGCAGAAACCCCATTTTCTACTTCTTTTCCTGCTTCCTTTTCTGTTTCTTTTGTTTCTTCAGTCAGAATCTTGTTATCCATCCCAATTCACTCCATTACATTCTATAGTATTTTTACCCCTGTCTGCTTTAGTCGGCAAGAAGACTGCCAAGCTGTGCTTTGAATCTGTCAATCTGCCCCTGCAGCTCTGCATTTTTCTCCCTAAATGCTGTCTGTACTTCTAAAAGCTGTTCATCATACAGCTTTTTCATCTTTTCAAGCTCTGCCTCATGGGATTCCATTCCGGTCTTATAAAGCTGTACCTGTTCATTGGCAGATGCCAGTTCATCCTGCAGCTGTTTCAGTTTTTCCTGAAATGTTTCCTGAATTTCCTTCAGCATGCTCTCATAAATATTTTTCATGCGTTCCATTTCAGCTTCATGGTCGGATTCCTTCTTCTCGCGAAAAGCTGCCTGAAGCTCATCAATCTGTTCATTGTACAGATTCTTCATCTTTGTAAGCTTCTCATCGCGTTCTTTCATTTCTTCCTCAAAAGCTGCGCTCTTTTCCTTATATCGGGATAACTCTGTCTGTAAGGAATTATTTCTGTCTCTGAATGCCGTCTGGATCTCATCGATCTGTTCCGCATACAGTTTTTTCATCTTATCAAGCTCCGCCTCATGTGCAGCGCTTATTTCTTCTGTATTATTATTTTCCTTATATTCCTCCAGATCCTTTTTCAGGCTGGCAGTTTTGGCGCGGAACGCTGTCTGGATCTCGTCAATCTGTTCTGCATACAGCTTTTTCATTTTGTCAAGCTCTGCCTGATGGCTTGCTTTCATCTGTTCTACTTCAGATTTTTCTACACCACCAAATAATTTCACCAAGAATCCCATTGGATACGCCTCTTTCTATAGTAGGATTTACCAAAAAGCTGTTTTTATTTTAGCATGATTGTAGAATATTGTAAATAATATTTCTTTTTCACGTGAATGCGTGCATTTTCCTCGTCGCCATAACGGAGACGAGATACGCTCTGCGAATCTCGCTCTGATTAGCGGTCGTCAAATGCACCACATAAATGCGTGCATTTTCCTCGTCGCCATAACAAAAAACAGACTGCCCTATCTGCGCAATCGTGTTTGATTGCTTAAGATATAGCAGTCTGTCATTTTATCATTCTTACTTGCAGTCCTTGATAGAGAAGCTGATTCTGCCCATCTTGTCCTTGCCAAGGCAGACAACCGTAACAACATCACCAA
>ENA-UEQW01000099-UEQW01000099.1-human-gut-metagenome-genome-assembly--contig:-NODE-99-length-81990-cov-30.423339_pt1 | contig 81990 bp, 56 predicted proteins | sample MGYA00242947_ERZ507947 | MGnify/ENA primary metagenome ERZ507947 (study PRJEB26167, sample SAMN06115421) | human gut metagenome | host: Homo sapiens | place: China:Guizhou | collected 2015-03-17... | reverse complement strand
ACTATTAAAATAGTGGAGAAAAAAGCTCCGGATAAAGCGGTGAAAATGGCTGTAACCGATATGCAGGGAAATTTTAAAGAGAAAATGAATGCTCAGCCGGGGATGTATGTTATTACAATTACTTCGATTGGGAAAAGCACCGTCACTAAAGATTTTGAAGTGAAATCGGGTGAGAAAGAAGTAGATCTGGGAACTTTGTATACTTCGGAGGCTACCAATGAGTTGGGAAGCGTTGAGATTGTGGCTCAAAAACCGTTGGTTAAAGCGGATATTGATAAAATAGAATATAATGTGCAGGATGATCCGGATTCAAAAACCAATACTGTACTGGAAATGCTTCGTAAGGTTCCTTTAGTGACGGTAGACGGGGAAGACAATATTAAAGTAAACGGTAGCAGCAGTTTTAAGATTCATGTGAACGGTAAGCCGGATAATATGATGAGCGATAATCCGGTAGACGTTCTTAAAAGTATGCCGGCTAATACGATTAAACACATTGAAGTGATAACTAACCCCGGTGCAAAATACGATGCTGAGGGAGTTGGTGGAATCCTTAATATTGTGACAGTAGGCGGTAGCGGTTTTAAAGGTTATACAGCTACTTTTACCGGAAATGGCAGCAATACCGGTGGTGGAGGAAGCTTGTATACTACTATCAAGAAAGATAAACTGACGTTGTCGGCGCGTTATAACTATAATGCAAATAATTCTCCTCGAAGTTATTCCAGTTCCACACAGCGTCAGACACAAACTATATCCGAGGGAAAGCAGGAAGAAACAGTGATTCAGTCCGAAAGTTCCAGTAAGGGAAAGAACCGTTTTCAGAGTGGTAATTTGGAAGCCAGTTATGAAATAGATACTTTACGGTTGATAACAATGGGTTTTGGTATGTATGGTGGAAATAATGATGGGACGGGTTACGGTGAGACGGTGATGAAGAATGCCGATCCTGCTTTTTTGGGAGTACCCTACTATTCTTATGAAAGTGATAATGAGAATGATGGTTCATGGTATTCCGTTCGCGGCAATATCGATTATCAGCGTACTTCCCGTAAACTTAAAGATCGTATGTTTACTCTTTCTTATAAGATAAATGCAAGGCCGAGTACCTCTAACTCACGGTATGGTTATACGCTTAATCATGTAGAGCCGGGCTGGGAAGACTACGTGAATAAGACACTTGCCGGTCAACGTTCTGATGGGAAACAGAATAGTTCGGAGCATACTTTTCAGGCTGATTATACTACCCCTATTGCAAAAATTCATACGCTTGAAACGGGGTTGAAATATATTATTCGTAATAATCATAGCGATAACAACCGTTATGATAAAGATGAAAATTATGATGAGGACAGAAGTAGCCACGACAGTGCGGATTGATTTCAGCGTCTTTGCGCTGTATTGTATGAATCCGCAGAAAACACAGGAGGCATCGTGGCGGTCGCAAAGGTTATCATCGACGTGGCGCTGGATCAGGAGTTCGACTACCGGATTCCGGAGTCGCTGGCCGGTACGCTCAAGGTGGGCATGATGGTCAAGGTCCCCTTCGGGCGCTCCACCCGCGACGGATACATCCTCAGCTTCGCCGAATTCAGCGACTACCACGGCGAACTCAAGGAGATCATCGGCGTCTCCACCACCCGCGCCCACGTCCCCGAACATCTGGTCGAACTCGGCCGCTGGATGGCCGACTACTACTGCTGCAGCCAGGAGCAGTCCATCCGCACCCTGCTCCCCGCCGCCGTCCGCAGCGGCAAGGTGAAACCAAAAAAGGTGAAGGTCTACCGGATCGGCGACCGTCAGGCGGCGGAACAGTTCCTCCACGACAACGAAACCAAACCCTCCGCCGCACTCCGCATCGGATTGATTCAGCTGCTGCTCCCCGGCAAACCGCTCACCGCGGCGGAGTGCCGCGCGGCCGGATTCGGCGACTCCACCCTGCACACCCTGCTCCGGCACGGAATCGTCGCCGCCGAGGAGATCACCGTCCGGCGGGATCTCTTCGGCGACACCCGGGTGATGCCGTCAACGCCGCTTGCGCCTTCACGCGACCAGGCGGCGGCGCTCGAACTCATTTCCAAAATGCTTCACGGCGAGACCTCCAGCCACGTTCTTCTGCTCCACGGCGTCACCAACTCCGGCAAGACCGAGGTCTATCTGCAGGCGATCGCCGAAGCGCTCAAACTCGGCCGCTCGGCGATCGTGCTGGTGCCGGAGATCTCACTCACGCCGCAGACGGTCCGCCGGTTCCGCGCCCGCTTCGGCGACCACCTGAGCGTCCTGCACAGCCGCCTCTCCGACGGCGAACGCTTCGACGAGTGGAACCGGATCAACGACGGCGAAGTACAGATCGCCGTCGGCGCCCGGTCGGCGCTCTTCGCGCCGTTCCGCAACCTCGGGCTCATCATCGTCGACGAGGAGCATGAATCCAGCTACAAACAGTCGGAGGCGCCGCGCTATTCGGCGCGCGACGTGGCGGTGATGCGCGGCAAGCTCGAAAATGCGGTGGTAATCCTCGGTTCGGCGACGCCGTCGGCGGAGAGCTGCCGCAACGCCGCCACCGGGAAGTTCCTGCTTGCGAAGATGTCGGTTCCGGTCGAAAACAAACTCGCGCCGCACATCCGGATCATCGACCAGCGGCTCTCCGGCCCGCCGGAGCCGGGCAAGAGCAACTTCTTCTCCAAGATGCTGATCGATGCGGTGTTCGACCGGATGAACCGGGGGGAACAGAGCATCCTCTTTCTCAACCGCCGCGGCTACGCCCGGGTGATGATCTGCAACCAGTGCGGCTTCGAGGCGCGCTGCCCGGACTGTTCGGTCGCCTACACCTATTCCAAACTGCATGAGACGCTCAGCTGCCACCTCTGCGGCTGCATGATTCCGGCCTACACCGCCTGTCCGGAGTGCGGTTCGCCGGAAATCCGCTACGCGGGCGTCGGCACCGAGAAGATCGAAGCGGTCGCCGGCGCGGTCTTCCACCCCGCCCGGATCGCCCGGATGGATTCCGACACCATGCGCAGCGCCGAAGATTACGAGAACGTGCTGGAGCGGTTCCGGCGCGGCGACCTGGACATCCTCATCGGCACCCAGATGATCGCCAAGGGACTCCACTTCCCCAACGTGACGCTGGTCGGGATCATCAACGCCGACCTCGGGCTGGCGATGCCGGACTTCCGCGCCCCGGAACGGACCTTTCAGCTCATCACCCAGGTGGCAGGCCGGGCCGGACGCGGCGACATCCGCGGCGAAGTGCTGATCCAGACCCGGAATCCGGAGAACGAGACGATCTGTTTCGCGGCGGCGCAGGATTTCGAGGGGTTTTCCAAATTCGACCTCGAATTCCGCGAAATGCTCGACTATCCGCCCTTCTCCCACCTGATCGCGGTCCACTTCCGCGGGGAGGATGAGAGTGCGCTGGTCGAATTCGCCACGAAATTCACCGAGGAACTGCGCCCCTACGCGCACGAGGGAATCCGGCTTTCCGGCCCCTCCCCCGCGCCGATCGAACGGATCAAGGGGAAGTTCCGCTACATGCTGCTGATCCGGGGCAGACAGATGAAACTCCTGCGGCAGGCGCTCCGGGTGCTGACGCTTCACCGCCCGGTGCCGCGCGGCATCGAGGTCTACGCCGACGTCGACGCCCAGTCCCTGCTCTGAACGCCGCGCCGGAAAAGTGTGTTTCTAGCCCTTGAGGTGATATTCGTTGCCGCAGAACTGGCAGCGGATTACCGGATCCGGCTTTTCGGCGAGCAGTTTCTGGAAATCCTCCTCCCCGAGCATCTGCCGCGCCATCTCCCGCATCCGCTCCTCATTGCAGTTGCAGGCGAACCGCGCCGGCTCCACCATGGTGACGGAGTGCTCCGGCGGCTGTGCCGTGCGGCAGAGCAGCATCAGCAGTGCCCGGAGCGTCTCCTCCGGCTCCGGCATCCGGTCGCGGAGGATCGCCCCCGCCGGCGGCTCCAGCAGCCGCTGCCGCAACACCCCGAACTCCTCCAGATCGCAGCCGGGCATCGCCTGCATCAGCACGCCGTCCGCCGAACGGACCGGCGCCGCCGGGTCCGGCTGAAACACCACTTCACAACGGATTTCGCTCTCCACCTGATCGCTGACCGAAAGAAAGTATCCCAGCGTCGCCGACGGCATGATGAAGGCGGTTTTCACCTCGCCCGAATTGAGCACCTTCCCCTCGCGGGAGCGGACGACCGCTACACTCGCCCCGTCATCGCCGCAGGCCATCTCCACCGAATCCGCCGCGGTCATCACATGCGGATTGCGTACCAGTCCGCGCACCCGGCCGTCGGCCCTGGCGTTGATCAGCATTCCGGAAACCGGACCTTTGTAATTGATCCGGATGGAGTAGCTCTCCTTTTCATCCAGCAGCACCGTCATCAGCGCCGCCGATGCAAGTCCACCCGCGAAAAGCCGCCCGGCGACCGGATCGGCGTCGTGGCGGATGATCCCCTCCGTCGTCAGTTCGTCAAACCGCCCGAGCGCCAGCCGGATTGCCGGGTTCTTCAGCGTCACCCGCATGAGATAATCCGAATTCGCGCGCATGACCATTTTGTTCCTCCTCTCTCTCCGGCATCCGCGGGGTTGAAAAAAATGCCGGACGGGTTATATTCTCAATCGTATTTTCCATACTATACAACAACCGGAGCACATATCAAATGATTTCCGAGCGATTCTCGTCATCGGAGTTTTCCGCCCCCCCCTTCCGGGAGCGATTTCGATGAGTCCGGCCCGCGTCGTCAACGCCGGATACCCCGGCGACACCACGCGCGAACTGCTCGCCCGGTTCGACCGCGACGTCGCGCCGCACTCGCCCGATCTGGTGATCCTCTGGGCGGGAGTCAACGATATGCTCTACTGCGGCCACACGGTTCCGCCGGAGGAGTTCCGCCGGAATTTCCGACGGCTGGTTCACCGCTGCCGCATTCCGGGCAGTGCCGTCGCCGCCGGAACGCTGCCGCCGCGGATCAACGCCTATCTTTTCGAGCAGTTCCCCGGCGCCGCGCTCGACCCGGTTCCGCCGGACGAGCGGGTCGAATGCGCCAACGAAATCCTGCGCGAACTCTCGGCGGAACTCGATTTCCCGCTGATCGACTTTGAAGGGCTCGTCCGGAGCCGCCCGGTTGCGGAGGAGCCCGCCTCGCTGTTGCGGAACTTCTCCAACAGCGGCATGCGCGACGGACTGCACCTCACGCCGGAGGGGTGCCGCCTCGCCGCGGAACTCACGTTCGAGGTGATCCGCCGCGAACATCTGCCCTGCAGTTGCATCGTCTGCTTCGGCGACAGCCTCACCTACGGCCCGTGGCTGAAGGGGCGCGGCACTGCGGCGGAGGGGGCCGAACCCTATCCCGCCCGACTGGCCGCCCTGCTCCGGCAGGCGGACGCGCGTTGACAAAAGGAGTTTCCACACGAAGACCGTCCCGGTCCGGTATTGCGCCGCATGCAACTCTCCGCCCCCATTCCCGCCGTTTTCTTGACAAAAAGGCGGAATTTTGTAAATAATTTCCCTGTTTTTGTAATTTCTCAATGACAATATTTCAATTTTTTGCTATAGTATCAGAAAAGGAGTAACGACAGGATGTATCGTCATGACGGATGACATCGCCCCGGAACTGGATCTCGACCTCGCCGCCTGCGGACGCAACCGCACGGTCGAAGCCATCCGCGATTCGCTGGCCGCCTGGTTGCGCGCCCATCCCGAAAGCGGCGGGAGGCGCCTCACCCCGGTCAGCCGCCTCGCCGCCCGGCTCGGCGTCGCCCGCCAGACGGTCCGCAAGGCGTACGACCTGCTCGAAGCGGACGGATTGCTCCGCCGCGATTCCAACGGCAACGGCTGGTATCCGGTTCCCCTCCCGCGGCAGGAGAACCGCTGCATCGGCATTCTTCTGCCGCTCTCCTTTTTGGAATACTGTTCGCGCGACCGCCGCTGGGGGGAGCGGAACCTCGGCTTCTACTCCGGCATCGTCACCCGCGCTTCGGAGCTGGGGCTCGCCACCCGCCCCTTCCGCCTGCCGCCGCCGGAAGCTCCGGAAGAGGAGGCGGAACAGGCGGCAAGAGAGGCGGAACAGAGTTTTTCCGGCCTCATCCTCTTCGGCGACCGCGGCTACCGCAACGACCCGCCGCTCCGTCGGCTTCTCGCACTCCCCGGCCTGCCGAAAGTCTCGCTGGACAGCGAATTCGATCTCGAAGGCATCGGTTCCGTCGGCTTCTCCACCGAAGCTCTCGCCCAGAGCGTCATGCAGTATCTCCGCCGTTTCGGCCACCGCAACATCTGTGTGATCCACCCGGTCACCTACCCGCGCGAATGCAGCTGTACCTATCCGATGCTCGACCGGAAACAGGTGCTCGACCCCTTCTGCCGGGCTGCGCTGGAAGGGGAACGGATCCTCGAAATCTGCAGCGGCCGCCAGGAATTCGGGGAGATTTTTCACCGCAAAGTGGCCGCCATGCTCCGGCGTCCAGTTCCGCCCACCGCCTTCTGGTGCCGGAGCGACCTCATCGCCCGGGAACTTCTCCGCGTGCTCCGGCTGGAGGGAATCCGGGTGCCGCACGACGTCTCGGTCATCGGCTTCGACGACATTTCCGAATCGGCAAAAGAAAATCCGCCGCTCACCACCCTGCGCAACCCGACCTTCGAGGCCGGATACGCGGCGGTAGACCGGCTGGAGCTGTTCCGCCGCGAGGGAATCCGGCCCGCCACCCGCACCCTGCGTCTGGCGCCGCCGTTGATCGAACGAGGCAGTGTCGATTATGCGCCATCCCGGGGGCAGATTTCCGTCGACGGGGAAAGTGCCCCCCGCCTGCCGGAATAAAAGCGCGTTTTTTTCGCACACCTTTCAACGGGTTTGCCTTGTAAATCCCCGGAACGATTGTATATTATTCCTCCTTGAAAGGATTCCAGCAATGATCAGCAGCAACAATATCAATATTGCCAGCCGCAGCGTGCTCTCCAGCCCCGGCGCGGTCCGGTCGGAACTGCCGCTTTCGCTCGACGCGGTGGTCAAGGTCATGGAGGCCCGGCAGGAAATCTGCGACATCCTCGACGGGAAGTCGCAGAAATTCCTGATGATCGTGGGCCCCTGTTCGCTTCACGACACCGGCTCGGCAATCGAATACGCCGAACGGCTCCGTCAGTTGAGCGACCAGGTAAAAGACCATATTCTGCTGGTGATGCGCGCCTATTTCGAGAAACCGCGCACCACCGTCGGCTGGAAGGGGCTGATCTACGACCCGGATCTCAACAAGACCTACAACATCGAAAAAGGGATCTTCATCGCCCGCAAGCTGATGCTCCGCATCGTCGACATCGGGCTGCCGGTCGCCACCGAAATGCTCGACCCGATCATTGCACAGTACATCGCCGACATCGTCTCCTGGGCCGCCATCGGGGCGCGTACCACCGAGGCGCAGACGCATCGCCAGCTCGGCAGCGGTCTCTCGATGCCGGTCGGCTTCAAGAACGCTACCGACGGGACCTTCCAGACGGCGATCGACGCGATCTCCACCGCGCTGAGCGAACACAGCTTCATCGGTGTGCTCGAAGACGGCCATGTCGGCGTCTTCCGCACCCGCGGCAACCCGTATGCGCACATCGTGCTGCGCGGCGGCAACGGCCAGCCGAACTACGGCGCGGAACACATCGCCTTCCTCAAGGTGGCGATGCAGAAGGCACACCTCAAGCCGAGCATCATCGTCGACTGCAGCCACGCCAATTCCGGCAAGGACTACCGCAAACAGCACATCGCGCTGGAGGATGTTCTAAGCCAGATTGAGGCGGGGGAAACCGCCATCCGCGGCGTCATGCTCGAGAGCAACCTGCTGCCGGGCAGCCAGAAGATCGTCTCCGGCTGCCGCCCCACCCCCGGGCTGTCGGTCACCGACGGCTGCATCGGGTGGGATGAGACGGCGGAGCTGATCCGCTCAACCTACGCCCGGCTGGCGGCGCTCCACCCGGCCGCGCCGGCCACTCCGGAATCCTGATCCCCCGCGGGCAGGATTCCGGGCGGAAAAATTTGAATTTTCGGTTCAGGAACCATCGACACGGAGAAGACAAACATGAGCAGCTTTCTCGCATTCGACCTCGGGGCCTCCAGCGGCCGCGCCATCATCGGATCCCTCGAATCCGGCAAACTCACGCTGACCGAGGTGCACCGGTTCGCCAACGGTCCGACCGAACAGGGCGGTTCGATCTACTGGGACTATCCCCAGCTGGTGGAAGAGCTCAAAACCGGCCTGGCCAAAGCGCTCAAAGTCGATCCCGCCATCGCCGGAATCGGCATCGACACCTGGGGCGTGGACTACGTCTTCTTCGACAACACCACCGGCGAGCCGCGCCGCTGGCCCTACCACTACCGCGACGTGCGCACCGGCAACGCCGAAAGCGACGTCTGGAGCAAGGTTTCCCGCGAGGAGCTCTACTCCCGCACCGGAATCCAGTGCATGGTCATCAACACGGTCTACCAGCTTGCGGCCCATTTCCGCGAACACCCGGAAGACTTTGAAAACAGCCATTTTCTGATGATGCCCGACGCGCTGGCCCGCGCGCTCGGCGGCGACGACACCAGCGAATACACCGACTGCTCGACCTCCAATCTGCTCGATCCTGTCTCGCGGCAGTGGGACCTTGAACTTGCCGACAAGCTCGGTCTGCCCCGGGAGATCTTCCCGAAGATCGTCCCGCCCTGCAGCTGCGGCGGCACTCTCCGGCCGGAGCTCTGCAAGGAGCTCGGCTGCGGACCGATTCCGATCTTCAAGATCGGCAGTCACGACACCGCCAGCGCGGTGGCGGCGGTTCCCGCGCCGTTCTCCGGCAACTGGGCCTACATCAGCGCCGGCACCTGGGCACTGCTCGGCGCCGAACTCGACCGGCCGCTGGTGAACGAGGCGGCATCGCAAAACAGCTTCACCAACGAAGGCGGTCTCAACGGCAAAATCCGTTTCCTGACCAACATCATGGGCAGCTGGCTCTTCCAGGAGACCCGCCGGGTCTGGAGCGAGCAGAAGGGGAAAATCTCCTTCGCGGAGATGGAGAAACTCGCGCTGAATGCCGAGCCCTGCCGTTTCCTCATCAATCCGAATGATTCGAGCTTCGTCACCCCGGGCGACATGCCGCAGCGGATCAGCGACTTCTGCGAAAGCTCCGGTCAGGGGAAGATCTCCGACGACGGCGCGGTGGTCCGGGCGATCTACGACTCGCTGGCGCTCTACTTCCGCTGCAAGCTCGAGACGCTCGAGGAGCTGCTCGGCGTCAAGTACGCCTGCCTCAACGTGGTCGGCGGCGGCACCAAGGACGGGTTGCTCATGCAGCTTGCCAGCGACGCCCTGAACATTCCGGTCGTCGCCGGTCCGGTCGAAGCGACCGCCATCGGCAACCTGCTCGCGCAGGCGATCACCCACGGAGACCTCGCCGACCTCGCCGCCGCGCGGCAGGTGGTCAAGGACTCCTTCGAAGTCAAGACCTACCAGCCGAATCCGGCGATGCACGCGCTCTACAACGGCGAAATCGACCGGTTCCGCGCGCTGGCGAAATAATCATGACAGGAGGGGGCGGCCACCGGTTCCGCCGCCTGTCCGCGGCGCTCCTTCTCGCCGTTGCGGTCACGGCCGCGGCGGCGGGCGGGGAACCGTTGCGGATTCTGCACACCTCCGGCGGCAGCCGGGTCAAGACGCTCGACCCGGCGCAGGCGGACGATCTCTCGAGCCGCAACCTGACCGGTGCGATCTACGACACGCTGTTGCAGTACCACTATCTCGCACGCCCCTACCGGCTGATCCCCTCGATGCTGGCGGAGATGCCGACGGGGAACGCGACGCACGACCGCTACCGGTTCCGCCTGCGGGACGACCTCCGCTTCGCCGACGACCCGGTCTTCGCCGGACTGCCGGAAAGCGCGCGCCGGATCACTTCGGACGACGTGCTCTATTCGATTCTGCGGATTGCCGACGCCCGCAATCACAGCCCGGTCTACTGGCTTTTCCGCGGCAAGATCAAGGGGCTGGATGCGTTTCACGAAGCGACTGCGAAGGCACCGCGCGGCGATTTTTCCCTCTACGACGCCGGAATCGAAGGATTCCGCCGCATCGACGATCTTCACTTCGAACTTCACCTCACCCGGCCGGACCCGCGTTTTCTCTACATGCTCGCGATGCCGAATGCGGCGGTGGTCTGCCGCCGGGCGATCGAACGGTACGGCGAAGAGATCGCCCGCCATCCGGTGGGTTCCGGCCCCTTCCGGCTGACCGAATGGATCAACGACTACAAGTTGCAGCTCGACCGGAATCCCGACTACCGGGTCGAATACTTTCCGCAGGCGGAGAGCCCCGCCGACCGGAGCCGCCCTCTGCCGCTCGCCGACCGGGTGATCCTCTACCTCGTCAAACAGCCGATGTCCTCGTGGCTGTTGTTTCTGCAGGGAAAACTCGACCTCAACGCGCTGGACAAGGACAACCTCGATCTGATCGCCGGGGGCGGCAGGGAGCTCGCGCCGGCTCTGAAGGCGCGGGGCATCCGGCTGTTGCGCACCCCGGAGTTCGAAGTGCGCTACGTCGGCTTCAACTTCGCCGATCCGCGCCTCGGCGGCAACCTCGCGCTGCGCCGTGCGCTCAGCCTCGCGTATGACGTGCAGCGCCGGGTGGAGCACACCAACTACCAGCTGATTCCGGCGCAGGGGCCGATTCCGCCGGGAGTGGCGGGGTTCGACCCGGAGTTCCGCAACCCGAACGCGGCGGACGATCCGGAGCGGGCGAAAGCGCTGCTGGCCGAGGCGGGATATCCCGGCGGAATCGATCCGGCGACCGGCGAACGACTGCGTTTCACCTTCGACCAGACCGGCAACAGTTCGGCCTACCGCCAGCTCGGGGAGCTGACCGCCGCCGATTTCGCCCGCATCGGGGTGGAAACCGAACCGGTGCTCAACAACAATCCGCGTTTTTACGAGAAGCTCCGGCAGGGGAAGCTCCAGCTTTTCCGCCTCTCGTGGGTGGGGGATTACCCGGATGCGGAGAACTTCCTCCAGCTTTTCTACAGCAAGAACATCGGCGGTTGCAACCGGACCGGATTCAGCGACCCGGTTTACGACCGGATGTTCGAAGCGATTCTGCCGATGCCGGACTCGCCGGAGCGGACCCGCCGCTACCGGGAGATGGTGGAGTACCTGGCGAAACAGTGTCCGTGGATCTTCGAGGGGTACCCGATCTCCTACCTGCTGCACCACAGCTGGCTGCAGAACTACCAGCCGCACGACTTCGCCTTTTCGCGCTGGAAGTACCTGACGGTCGACCCTGCCGAGCGGGAGAAGGTGCGCAAGACCTTCACCCCGCTGACCTTCCGCGAACTCAACCAGTGAGGAGACGGGGCGGCGAACTTCAGCATCCGGCGATGCCGCCGGGGCGGATTCTCCAGAGGTAGAGCGACGCAAGCGTGCCGTATGGGGAACAGCGGCGGCGGAAGACTTCGAACTCCTCTTTGGAAAGCGAATCGCGCCGGGTAAGCAGCATGATGCCCCGGCGGATTCCCAGATCGCCGAAACTCAACACATCCGGGCGACCGAGGGAGAAGATCAGCAGCATCTCCGCGGTCCAGACGCCGACCCCCTTGAGTTGAATCAGTTTCTGAATGACCGCCGCATCGTCGAGCGCGGCGAGCGAGGCGAAGTCGATCGTACCGGAAATCGCCGCTTCGGCGATGCCGCGCAGGTACTCCACTTTGCGGGAGGAGAGGCCGCACGCGCGCAGCGCCCCGGGGTCGGCCGCGAGGATCCGTTCGGCGGAGAGTTCGCCAGTCAGCGCCTCCAGCCTTCTCAGAATCGCCTCCGCCGCGCGGATGGCGAGCTGTTGCGAGACGATGCTCCGGACCAGTCCGCCGAAGAGGTCGCCGTCGCACTCGAGTTCCGGCAGAGTGATCTGCCGGACGAACTCCCGGAACTCCGGCACCTGCCGGCAGAGCGCCCGTTTTTCCGTTTCAGTAATTTTGAATTTCATTTGTCAGTAACGCAAAAATCGGAATGCGAGAAGGAAAAACCTTTTCAGGAAAGGTTCTTTCCTTCTCGCGCTCTTCTTTTTCCAAACCTTTTTGAATTGTTTTGTTTCAACCGGTAAACCGGTTGAAGCAAAACAAGATTAAAAAATGCACAAAAACACGGCTACAGCCGCTATAATCCAGCTTGTTTGGCTGGCGGTTCGACTACGCAAACCGTATGATATTCTGCAACCCAATTCCCCGCCTCAATCTAGCTTGTTTGGCTGTCGGTTCGACTATCTCTGAAGATTTCATTGCGTTCCTTAGAACCCGCCTCAATCTAGCTTGTTTGGCTGTCGGTTCGACGAATACTCCGCAATCAGTTTCGCACCGGATTATCCCCCGCCTCAATCTAGCTTGTTTGGCTGTCGGTTCGACAATAACCTGGAGGAAGTTTTCGGAATTCATGAAACCGCCTCAATCTAGCTTGTTTGGCTGTCGGTTCGACTCCTTTGAATTCGAGGTCCCGAAGGACGGGTTTTACCGCCTCAATCTAGCTTGTTTGGCTGTCGGTTCGACCGACAAGCGGTGGACCGATGAGCAGGTCTGCAAACCGCCTCAATCTAGCTTGTTTGGCTGTCGGTTCGACGATGGATTCGCCAGATGGCTACAATGGTTATATCCGCCTCAATCTAGCTTGTTTGGCTGTCGGTTCGACATAAAAATTTTTACGGAGGAAAAATGATGTTGATCTTCCGCCTCAATCTAGCTTGTTTGGCTGTCGGTTCGACCCGAAGATTTTCCACCGGGATACAGTGACAACCCCGCCTCAATCTAGCTTGTTTGGCTGTCGGTTCGACAGTGGCACGTTGAGAAGCGGGTCAAGCGTTCTGTGACCGCCTCAATCTAGCTTGTTTGGCTGTCGGTTCGACCATAACGGTACCCCCCGTTTCGCAACTGGTAAATCCGCCTCAATCTAGCTTGTTTGGCTGTCGGTTCGACACGGCGGCAGTTGCGGGGTATGTTTCATCTTTACCCCGCCTCAATCTAGCTTGTTTGGCTGTCGGTTCGACCGGAGGCAAAACGCAACTATTCAGCAAAATATCCGCCGCCTCAATCTAGCTTGTTTGGCTGTCGGTTCGACAAAGAGTGTGGGATAATCGGCGGTTTTGAAAATCCGCCTCAATCTAGCTTGTTTGGCTGTCGGTTCGACGTCTACCTCATCAAGAATTCCAGCCAGCAAGGAGACCGCCTCAATCTAGCTTGTTTGGCTGTCGGTTCGACATTTCAGTGCATTCTGAATGCCGATCAGCGTCTCCCGCCTCAATCTAGCTTGTTTGGCTGTCGGTTCGACAAAATCAAGCAAATGATTATGCCGGAGGAGGAAACCGCCTCAATCTAGCTTGTTTGGCTGTCGGTTCGACGGAGGCGCTGTAGTGCCTTGAAAATCAGAAAAATACAAAGCATGTTGCGAGCGCCCGTCAAATCCTGCACATCATACCGGGGGAATTTTTCACCAAACAACGTGCAACTATTTGATTTTCAACAAGCACGAGCACCGATGCAGAACGTTTCGGCCCTCTTCGCGCTCGCAACAAGACGAAATCAAACGAACCTGCTGCCCAAAAAGCAAAAATGTCTTTCCGATGGCGGAAGAAAGATGAATACGCAGAACATGTCTGCAATTTTAAAATAGGCTGCAAATGAAAAAAATCAAATCAGAGAAACGTTATTTTGGGAATTTTCATCAAAGGTTTTCCCAGAACAACAAACAAATCCGCAGGATCATCCAATTCTCCCAGATCGATCAGACAACATTGATCTTCATAAAAGTGAATCACTTGACGAATTTCATTTTCTAATTCGGCTTTCATTGTCCTCGAAAGTGAACAGAGAAATACGGAATATTGAATACGATATCCGTATCCGGAAATCAAACGATCCATACGTCGCAAACGTTTGGGATCGGCAATATCGTATATAACAAGGTACTGTCGCCGCACAGCCATTCATTTCACCTGGTCGTCATGGGAAAATATCGATTGCCATCTCCCCGGAAAATGCGCCACAGCTGAGCAGCTTGAATTTCCAGCATCCGCCGATAAGAAAGACGGTAATGAAATACCGGATGCGAAACCTCCTCGTTCATTCTTCGCACATAGGCGTTCCAGAAGGCACGGTGTCCAGAACGTAAAAGACCGCAACCTGTTGATGCTTCCACAAAATCATTCGGAGAAACCTCATTACGGTTAATTAAAGAAATCACCACACTGTCTACAATCAGAGGACGAAATTCCTCCATCAAATCCAGCGCCAGAGCGGCTCTTCCAAAACGGGGAACATGCAGGAGACCACAGGAGGGATCCAGGCCAAGTGAGGCGCAGACTCCAGAGATTTCCGACGACAACACACTGTATCCCAACGAAAGCATGGCATTCACAGGATCTCGCGGCGGACGACGGTTTCTTCCTGTAAAGCGCTCTGAAAAAAACTGTTGTTTTAACACATCCGGAAATGAGGCAAAATACAGAGCGGCCGCCCGGCCCTCCAGCCCCAGAAGATTTTCTCTGTTTTCTGCATGGAGCACTTTTTTTCTCAAACATTGCAACTCATCGACAACCGAATCCGAACGATTTCTGGAATTACGGAGTAAAATGGTTCGCTGATTTTGGATTTTTCCCGCAATCATACTCCGTATGATCGGCAGCGCCAGCGACGGATTTTCCGCATAACGGTATTGACCGTGCCGGGAATCCAATCCCGAAATGGAAAGCGTGTCCAGCCGTCCGAGATATTTGCCCGCCGGCGAGAAGAAGGAAAGATTCAAATGATGCTCAAGACAAAGCTGAAGCACCTGTGTCGAAAATTGCGCTCCTCCGAACAGATGAATGGAACGTATCCGGTGAATTGGATGCGTTGAAACGGGTTTTCCTTTTCTGGTTGCAACCAGCGACTCTCCCCGGCGCGCCAGATAGACATCGGGAGATTGAATTACGAGTACCTCATCGCCCGGTTCTTCACAAACCGGAGGACGCAAGGTCCCGGAAAGTTTTTTCTGCCGTTTCCAGAACAGCGATTCCTCCGGTAGACAGACCGGATAAAGCGAACAATAGAGGCAACGCACATCTCCATACAACGGTTCCGGCATCGGTCTTGCTATTGCAGACCGCACCTCCTGAATCGTTCGACGAACTGTTTCTCGAAGAGTATCCGAACAATCCACCTCCACTATCTGCTTCGTTTCCGCATAGTAGATGGATCCGCCGGAAATCCGCCAGCCGTTTTTTTCCGCCAGCATCACGTATGCACAAAGCTGAACGGCATCCGCTTCTCGGGGTTGCAACATCTGCGCCGAAGTACGCAGGGGACTCCCGCGCTTATAATCAAAAACGCGCCATCCCTCTTCTTCTTCCCGCAGCAGATCCAGAACCCCGTGAATCCCCAGGTCTGAATCGGATAAGGCCAAGGAACGGATACTTTTCCGCCCGGTATCTTCCTCAAGGGGATACTCCGGAATCACATCCGGCTTGTCAACCCGCTGATGAATCCCTTTTCCCTCCACCACATCGGCGTTGGGGACAAACACATTTTCCACAAACTGAAAGTACATCAGCCGTGGACAATATACGTAATTGTGAAGCCGGCGAACCGGAATGGTCGTGCCGGAATCGGAGTTCTCCCCCATCAATCGATCTGCTCCGACGCCCGCACCGCCGCCTCAAGGCGCATCCGGTTCAATGCCAGACAACGCTGCCATTTCTCTTTCTTGACCGTCCGCCAGAGATCTTTTCCGGAAATCAGCGTCAATCCGTGTTTCTCCGGGTCGGCAAACCGGTAGATCTGCCGCCCCTCCCCTTCCAGAAGAGCCGCAGGGATCGGCAGAGCAAACAGGACATCCGGCGTCTCCTTCCCCTCCTGCGGCTCCAGACGGTCCGTTTCGGGAAACACCAGTTTGGCCAACTTGGACTCGCGGGCGGGAACCAGTCCGGACTGACTCCGGCGAACCCGGATCCGGTTGCGAATCGTCAGCATCGCAGGATGCGCCGCCGCACGAAGTCCGATATTGAACGCCGCATTCATATCCGCCTGAATCAGAGTATCCGAGCCGCAGAAAGGCACGAAAAGCGGTCCGCCATCCTTCGGGATCAGAAGCGGTTTGCCCAGCATCTCCAGTTTTTTCGCGAGATCACGAAGTTCCGGAAACGCCTGCTCTTCTGCCGGGAAACGCCTCCCGATTCCACGCTCGAATACCGTTCTCGAACAAAATTCCGCCCGGAATCCCGGAATCCCTTCCGCGGTGAATTTCGAGGAGTATGCCGCCGGAACATCCAGTACGGGAAGACCGAAAATCTCCGTCGCCATCATTGTGAGCTTGGCCCGGATCTGGCGGTGCGACCACTTCATCAGACGCGAATTCTCAAAACGGGAACGGTCCTGACTGAACCGGTACCGGCTGAGATTTTCCAGAACCAGAAACGCAGCCGGCTCCACACCGGGAATCCGCTCATATTCGCCGTGAATTTCTTCTGGACGGTTCCCCCGCGCACAACCCTTGAGCCGAAGCCCGAGTGCTTGACTGAGAATAAGATTTGCGGTCTGATTGATCCGGTTCTCCTTCATCTGGTTCAGCTTGCGAAGAACATCCGGACAGGGATCCGGAATCCGCAATTCCCGCATTTCCGAAGGGCGCTGCGGCGCGGCTCCGGCCCGGCGCATGAGATTGCGGTTCAGCGATTGAATCCGTTTCCGGAACTCCTCGAGCTGTTCCAGCCGGGCAAACGAAAGCCCGCGCTGACCGCAGATCCGAACCCGGGCCGGATGCCTGGCCGGTTCCTGCACCAGCCGGCAGGACTCCCCGTTCTCGCCGCGACACGATTCCCATTTCCAAATCCGGTCGCGCAACGGCAGAATGCGGCGGGCCAGTGTCAGCGCCACCTCCGGCAGCAGCTGCCGCCAGATCATCTCCTGTTCCTCCAGCAGAGGACGGAGAACCGCCGGAGAGGGAGACGGCATCGCCCCCTCTTCGGAAAGCGTGGCGGAATACTCTTGAAGGACCTTATCCTCTTTCCCCGGAGTATTCAGCATCCAGAGCCAGCGGTTGATCCGGCTCCACTTCGCCTGAGCCCGCCTGAATGCAATGAGTAAGCGGTCATTCTGTTCGGGAAATGTTTCATCTCCTTCCAGAAGGTCGTTTCCGCAGAGACGGATGCAGAGCTCCCGCGCCTCCGCCGTCTCTCCGGCATCCGCGAAACGCCCGCGACTGCCGTATCGCTCCTTCTCCATCCCGTTCTTCGACGGAAATTTCGCATCCTCGCCCGCAAGCCGGAGCAGCCCTCCATAGATTCGTTCCGCATACCAGTCGGTGACCCCGTCGTTTCCCAGCCGTATTGCGTGCACACCCGGCCGGGCTCTCGGAGATACCCGGATCCGCGTAATCGCTCCGGCGGTCCGCTGCCCCAGATCCACCGACACAAATACGAACGGTTTCCGTTTCAGGAACCAGTCCGGCACATTTTTCCCATTTTCAATTCCCGGCCAGAGTAACATCTGCTGCACGCTGTCGGCAAAATAAAACTGATTTGAGGAAAAACGCTCCGGGCAGGAGGCGTGAAGATTCTCCACCGGAACCCCGATTGAGAAATTCAGCAGATACCGCCTCTCTTCCCGCGCATCGCACTCCGGCATCAGAAACACGGCACTCTCCTCGAAATCCACCTCCGCCGGCGCCGCCGGATTCAACGCCTTTATCATCGGCGTCAAATAATGGAACGATTCTCCGCCGAGCAGACCGTCACGCAGAAGACGTGGAGCGGAATAGTGCAGAATGCAATCCTGCAAAGTGACGCCCCCCTGCTCATCCCGGACAGCGATCTGTGTCGTGCAGACCATTCTGCAATTGAGCGGCCGTTTCGAAACACAAAGTCTCTTTAAATCACACTGACGGCTGGAGTAGACGGCATCGGCCGGCGTGAACTGAATGGGCTCGCTCAACATTTCCACGCGATCACGCATGTCGAAATAACGCACAGCGTCGCACAGAAGATCGCGCGACTGCCGGCTTCCCGCCGGATAATCCGCCCGCCAGAGATCACGATATTCCGGCTCGGCCAGTTTGTGAAAAAGATCGGCACTCCCCATTCGCTCCGGATTCTTCTGCTGGAACAGATGAAGTTCTCTCACCAGCTCTTCAGCCGGAGCATTCCCGCCGGACCGCTCCAGAATCATCTGCCAACGGTGGCGCAACTCGGAAAAACTGCGGATCGTCCGGAATGACAGCCCGTATTCCATCACCTCGTCTTCCGTGAAGGAATTGGAGACACCAAGCTCTTTCAACAGCTTCTTCAGCAATTCCCAGCGGGGATCCCCCGCCAGAACCGGCAGCGGCAGCTCCTCATCTCCGTCCGCGCCCTCGGCGGAAATGCCGGAACCTTTTTTCCGGAGCCCTTCCATGTAGTCAAGATCCGCCTGAAGTGCATCGCGCATCTGTTCCCGCTCTTCGCATTTCTGCTGAAACTGGTTGATCGTTTTCAGCGCTTCGGTGAATGCACAGATGTCGAACTCCTTGCGCCAGATATTCCCCGTTAGAATCCGGCTGAAGTATGGAAAGATGAAACCGCGTTCCCCGCGGGCAAGCTTGATCGGGTCATCCGAAAGCCCGTAAGGATTTGCACTGAGGCTCTTTGCGCCGCCATCCTCCCGGATGAAGCATTTCATGAGACCGATGGTGAACTCATCCGGGAAATATTTCAGAAGCAGGGTTGCATTTTTCCTCTCCCGTGCAGCCCGGTTGTTCCGTTCGATTTTCAGCTCAGAAAGAACGGGAATCTTTTCCCGGAAAGCCTCCAGTCTGGCCGGAAGATCTGGAACGGAATTCAAGTAAGTTACAACCTGGGGATTGTCGACCTCATGTTCAAAATAATCGACTGCATCAAGAAGCTTTTGAACAGCTTCCTCGCCTTCAAAGAATTTTCCTTTCTGCGTTTTGATTCCGGCCCAGCCCAGAGAGAGTTCCGGTGCGATCCGGCGGACCTCATTGACGGCGTCGCTGTGATACAGAGCCGCCCGCAAGCGGAGCGCCCCCTGCGCCGCCAGCTGAGCAGTTTCATCAAATTCAAAATTTGCCTGGGAGTCAGGATCGCAGAACAAAGCCGAATAGGTTCGACCGGGCTGTTGCACATCCCCTTTACACTTTTTGGCAACAAGATCAATGGCGGCCTCAAGCACCTCTGCCGGAGCACGGTCTCGTCCCAGAATTCGCTCGGCGGCAACGGCAAAAGAGAGAGTTTCAGGATCAGCATGCAACGTGCGGGCAAGGGAATTTTTCATTCCCGGACGCGCTTCGCCGTTCCTCCAGAAATCATCCCAGACACCGCCCTCGTCGGCAGTGGCGGTAATACGCTCCCGCATTTTCCCCATCGGAGTTCCGGAATCGGTTGCCATGGCCGCAAATGCACACAGGTAGTAATTGACGGCATCCTGATAGAGTTGATGGTGCTCCTGGAGAATGGAAAGCGGCTGTTCTTTGCCTTTGATTTCACAAGCGGTGACTCGTCCCTGATAGATGCGGGTGACTTCCTTTGATTGACCGGGCATTGTGTTACCTTTCCTGAATGAAATATCAAAAATGAAAACCGTACTCCATATCTCCGGCAGAATGTCTCATTTTGAAAGCCGTTCCGGAATATCGTCCGGCTCGTTTTGAAGAAATCGGAAATATTTTCATAACAGACTCTTCTCATCCATGCTGCACCGAGAACTAACATAGTATCATATTCAACAAATACAAGTTATTAAGAATATAGTTATCAAAAAAAATCAAAAAACATCTCTGTCGATATTCAACGCTCCGCTGATTAATTTTTCCAATTCCTGCGAACCACATCATGTATTTGGAACTCCTCGAAGAAAGCAACGTTTCGAGGAAGGCACTCCGGTTGCGGAATCCGGTCATAGTCTTCGCCCTTGTCGTACGGAAAACCGCGGCCGGTTCCGGCGGCCTCCTCAAAAGTCCGCATCGCCGATAAAATTGCTCCGCCGTCTTGAAAAAACAGCGTTTTGCCGGTATATTCTACTTTTGTATATGCAATTTTCATCTGCGGTGAAGGATTTGGTATGAAACTCGGATTCGACAGCGAGAAATATCTGGAGGAACAATCCCAGGCGATCCTGGAACGGGCCGGTAAATTCGACGACAAACTCTATCTGGAATTCGGCGGGAAGCTGATCTGCGACTTCCACGCGGCACGCATCCTGCCGGGGTTTGACCCCAACGCGAAAATCAAACTGCTCCAGAAACTCAAGGACAAGGTCGACATCGTCATCTGCATCTACGCCGGCGACATCGAACAGAAAAAAATGCGCGCCGACTTCGGCCTCTCCTACGATACCGACACCATGCGCACCATCGACGACCTCCGCGACTGGGGGCTCGACGTCAAGGCGGTCGTGGTCACCCGCTACCAGAACCAGCCCTCCGTGCGCACCTTCATGAACAAACTCTCCCGCCGCGGCATCAAAGTCTATACCCACCGCCCGATCGAAGGATATCCGACCGAGGTCGAAACCATCGTCAGCAGCCGCGGATACGGCGCCAACGCCTACATCGAAACCGACCGCCCGATCGTCGTGGTCACCGGCCCCGGTCCGAATTCCGGGAAGATGGCCACCTGCCTCTCGCAGGTCTATCACGAGTTTCAGCGCGGCATCCGCGCCGGATACGCCAAATTCGAAACCTTCCCGGTTTGGAATCTGCCGCTCAACCACCCCGTCAACATCGCCTACGAGGCGGCGACCGCCGACCTGGCCGACGTCAACATGGTCGACCCCTTCCACCTCGAAGCCTACGGCGAGACGGTGGTCAACTACAACCGCGACGTCGAAATCTTCCCGGTCGTCAAGCGGATCTGCGCGCGGATCATGGATCCGGAACAGCTCTACCGCTCCCCGACCGACATGGGGGTGAACCGGGTCGGCTTCGCCATCACCGACGACGAAGTGGTGCGGCAGGCCTCCATTCAGGAGATCATCCGCCGCTACTTCCGCTACATGTGCGACTATGCGACCGGCGCCGCCGACAAGGGCGCCATCGACCGGGTCAAGCTCCTGATGGACGATCTCGGAGTCACCGAACTCGACCGCCGGGTGGTCGCCCCCGCCCGCGACGCGGCGAAAGCCGCGGAAAAACAGCCGGACAAGGGCAGCGACAACATCTACTGCGGCGCCGCGCTCGAACTGCCGGACGGCACCATCATCACCGGCAAGAACTCCCCGCTTCTCCACGCCGCCTCGAGCTGCATTCTGAACGCGATCAAATATCTCGCCAAGCTCCCGGACGACCTGCCGCTGATCTCCCCGGAGGTGATCGATTCGCTCGGCATGCTCAAGAAGAACATCTTCAAGAGCAAAGGGATCAGCCTCGATCTGGCGGAGACGCTGACCGCGCTCAGCGTCTCGGTGCCGTCGAATCCGGCCGCACGCCTGGCCATGCGCAAGCTCGCGAAACTCTGCGGCTGCGAAATGCACATCAGCCATCTGCCGACCGCCGGCGACGAATCCGGGCTGCGCAAGCTCGGCATCAACCTGACCAGCGAACCGAGGTTCACCAGTCGCAACCTTTTCATGGAGTAGGAAGTATGGCATTCCCGATCAACACCGAGGAAGCGAAGGCGGGGCAGCTGCCCCTGCCCTCCCCCCTCAACCGCCCCCGCGGCGGGAGAGTCGGTTCCGCCGTCGAGTGGAACAACGTCAGACGTCCGGAGATTCTCGACGACTTCACCCGCCTCATGTACGGCGCTCTGCCGCCGCGCCCGGAGTCGGTCCGCTTCGAGCTGCGCCGTGAACTCTCCGGCGCGCTCGGCGGCATCGCGAAACGACGTGAAGTCAGAATCCACCTTGCCAACGATGGCAAAACCCATTTCGTCGATGTTCTCTGGTATCTGCCGCTCCACGCGGAGAAGCCGGTTCCGGCGATTGCCGGCCTGAACTTCCCCGGGAATCACGCGGTCAGCACCGAGCCGGATGTCTACCCGTCCGAAGCCTCCCGCCTCACCCAGCTGGCGGAGCGGGGCGCGGGCGCTTCCCGCTGGCCTTTTTCGGAACTGATCCGAAACGGTTTCAGCGTCATCACCGCCAACCGGGGCGATCTCTTCCCCGACCGGGAGGACGGGCGGGCGGAAAGCGTCTGGAAACTCTTCCGCACGCCGGAGGAGCTGACGCCGGAACAGCGCGACTGCACCGCGATCAGCGCCTGGGCGTTCGGCTGCATCCTGCTGCTGGAACTGCTCGAGAGCGAACCTTTGATCGACCGGAAACGGATCTGGCTGCACGGCCACTCCCGCCTCGGCAAGACCGCGCTCTGGGCGGCGGCCAACGATCCCCGCTTCGCCGGAGTGGTCAGCAACGACTCCGGCTGTTGCGGCGCGGCGCTCAGCCGCCGGAATTTCGGGGAGCACATCTCCTACATCACCGAGACCTTCCCCTGGTGGTTCCGGAAGGTGCTCGATTCCTATGCCGGGCGCGAAGCGGAACTCCCCTTCGACCAGCACTTTCTGATCTCCCTTATCGCACCGCGGCCGGTGCTGGTGGCGAGCGCCACCGAGGATCTCTGGGCCGATCCGCGCGGCGAGTTTCTGGCGGCGAAGGCGGCGGGCGAGGTCTACCGTCTGTTCGGCGCGGCGGGGCTGGGGGAAAAGGCGGAGTTTCCGCCGCCGGACCGGCCGCTGTACGGCGACGGGGTCGGCTACTATCTGCGCACCGGCAAACATGACGTCACCCTTGCCGACTGGCAATTTGTTCTGCAATTCATTGAAAAGTCAACCAACTGTTCCAACTAACCATAGAGAGGTGAATGATGGAAACACTCAATCGCAAGCTTCTGCCGTCGATCCACACGCCGGGCCTGGAAATCGGTCCTCAGAAGGAGTATCCGGTCAAGGTCATGCAGTTCGGCGAAGGCAACTTCCTGCGCGCCTTCATCGACTGGATGATCGACAAGTCCAACGAAGCGGGCAAGTTCAACGGCATGGTCCAGCTGGTTCAGCCGCTGCCGCAGGGAACCGCCGACCTCATCAACGCGCAGGACGGCCTCTACACGCTGATCCTCCGCGGCATGGAGAACGGCGCCCCCGCCGAATACAAGCGCATCATCACCTGCGTCAAGGGGTGCCTCAAGACCGACAGCGACTGGGAGGCGATCGTCAAGTGCGCCGTCTCGCCCGATCTGCAGCTGGTCTTCTCGAACACCACCGAAGCGGGCATCGAATACAAGCCGGAACCCTACACCCCCGGCAAAACGCAGGTCACCTACCCGGCCAAGCTCACCAGTCTGCTCTTCGAGCGGTTCAAGGCGGGGCAGAAGGGGCTGGTGCTCGTCCCCTGCGAACTCATCGACAAGAACGGTTCGACGCTGCGTGACTGCATCCTCCGCTACGCCGCCGACTGGAAGCTCGGCGCCGGATTCGAGAACTACGTCAAGGAGGAGTGCGCCTTCATGAACACGCTGGTCGACCGCATCGTCGCCGGATATCCGCGCAACGAGGCCGCCGACTGGTGCAACAAGCTCGGCTATCAGGACAACCTGATCGACTGCGGCGAAATCTTCCACCTCTTCGTGATCGAAGGCGATGAGAAGTACCGCGCGGTGATCCCCTTCGCCGAAGCCGGTCTCCACGTCGTCTGGACGAAGAACCAGACCCCGTACCGCAGCCGCAAGGTCCGTTTCCTCAACGGCGGACACACCTCGAGTGTCCTGGCCGCCTATCAGGCCGGATTCGACTTCGTCGATCAGATGACCGGCGACAAGCTCTTCGGCAACTATCTGCGGACCGCGCTCTTTGAAGAGGTGTTCCCGACCGTCCAGCTCCCCGACGACGAGAAGAAGGCGTTCGCCGAATCGATCATCGAGCGCTTCCTCAACCCCTTCGCCAACCACCAGCTCATCTCGATTTCGCTCAACTCGATTTCGAAGTGGCAGGTCCGGGTGCTGCCGTCGCTGATCGACTACGAGAAGATCAACGGCAAGCTGCCGAAGGTGCTCGCCTTCAGCTTCGCCGCACTGCTCAGCTTCTATCGCGGCACGGTTGACGCGGCGGGCAACTGGTCCGGCAAGCGTGCGGCGGGCGCGTATCCGATCCGCGACGACGCGGAGAAGATCGCCTTCCTCAACGCCGAATTCGACCGCCTGAAGCAGAGCGGCGACTACGAGGCGTTCATCCGCACGGTGATGGCGCGCACCGACTTCTGGGGCATGGATCTCAACACGATTCCGGGCTTCACCGCCCGCGCCGCCGCCGACCTCCGTTCGATTGACGAGCTCGGCATCACTCCCGCGGTCGAGAAACTCCTGGAGAAATAACCATGGCCGAAGCTCCGCGCTACCTCAGAATCGGACGGACCGACAACGTCGCCGTCGCGCTGACCGACCTCGCCGCCGGGGAACACTGCTGTGTCGACGGGCTCGAGGTCACCCTCTCCGGAGCGGTCGGGCGCGGCCACAAGTTCGCGCTGAAAGCGATTCCGGCGGGGACGGCGGTCATCAAGTATGACATGCCGATCGGCGAAGCGACGCGCGACATCGCTCCCGGGGAGTTCGTCCACACCCACAACCTCAAGACCCGGCTCGCGGGGGAACTGGAGTACACCTACAATCCGGTGCCGCCCGCTCCGCTTCCGGCGACGGAGGCGGGCCGGACCTTCCTGGGATTCCGCCGCGCCGACGGCACGGTCGGCGTGCGCAACGACCTCTGGATCATTCCGACGGTCGGCTGCGTCAACAAGCTCGCGGAGAATCTCGCCCGCGACTTCGAGCGGCAGCTGCCGCAAAGATCGGTCCGGCGGGTGCTGGCGTTTCCGCACCCCTACGGCTGTTCGCAGCTCGGCGACGACCACGAAACCACCGCGAACATGCTCGCCGCGCTGGCGAAGCACCCCAACGCCGGCGGCGTGCTCATCGTCGCGCTCGGCTGTGAGAACAACACGCTCGAGAGCTTCCAGAAGCGGCTGGGGGACTGCGACCGTTCGCGCATCCGCTTTCTGAAAGCGCAGGAGGACGGCAGTGAGTACGACGAGGGTCTGAAACTGCTGGCCGAACTCGCGGAACAGGCGGCGAAACTCGAACGCGAACCGGTTCCGGTTTCGGAACTCAAGGTCGGGTTGAAGTGCGGCGGCTCCGACGGGCTCTCCGGCATCACCGCGAACCCGCTGATCGGCCGCTTCTCCGACCTGCTGACGGCGGCGGGCGGCACCTCGGTGCTGACCGAAGTGCCCGAGATGTTCGGCGCGGAGACACTGCTGATGAACCGTTGTTGCAACCGCGACGTCTTCGAGCGTTGCGTCAAGATGGTCAACGACTTCAAGGCCTACTTCATCCGCCACGGGCAGGTGGTTTACGAGAACCCCTCCCCCGGCAACAAGGCCGGCGGCATCTCGACGCTGGAGGAGAAATCGCTCGGCTGCACCCAGAAGGGCGGCACCGGCGAAGTGGTCGACGTGCTCGGCTACGGGGAATCGCTCCGCACCCCGGGGCTCAATCTGCTCTCCGGCCCCGGCAACGACATGGTCGCCACGACGGTGCTGACGGCGGCGGGCGCCCAGATCGTGCTCTTCAGCACCGGGCGCGGCACGCCGTTCGGCGGACCGGTTCCGACGGTGAAGATCGCCACCAACCACGAGCTGGCCGAACGGAAGCCGAACTGGATCGATTTCGACGCCGGTGTGCTGGTTCGCGGCGGCGTCACGCTCGAGGAGCTCGGCAGGGAGCTGTTCGACTACGTGATCCGGCTCGCTTCGGGCGAAATCGAGGCGCGCAACGAAACCTACCGCTATCAGGAGATCGCCATCTTCAAGGACGGCGTCACCCTCTGAACCGGGAAAAAGGACGGGCCGCGGTGTTCCCCATCGCGGCCCGTTTTGTATCGGGCTCCTTACCGGAAAAATTATTTTCATTTTTACAACATATCAAACTAGCCGGAATTCCGGCAGAGCAACCGCCATTCCCGCGAAAAAAATCCACTTATTCCTCCTTATATTCTGTAAATTTCATGGCAATAACTTTAAAATAATTATTCAAAAATTACATTTCATGCTTGCATTTTCCCGCCGGGGAACTATCTTGTACCAGAGAGAATCAGCGACGCAGGAACATGGCAAATGGCACGGAGCAGTCTCTACCCCGCTCTGGTCGGGGAGCTGGAAAAACGGGTGAGCCGGATGGCGATCGGCAGTTTTCTGCCGTCGGAACAGGCGCTGGCCGAATCGTTTCAGGTCAGCAAGCCGACGCTCCGCCGCGCCCTGGCGGAACTCGCCCGGCGGAATCTGATCCGTACGATCAACGGCGTCGGCAACCTGGTGACCGGGAACAGCCGGGTGATCTCGCGCGAACTGGTGTTCCTCTGCTACGACCTCACCTTTTTCGCCCTCACACTCCGGGAGTTCAGCCGGGCGGCGGCGGAGGCGAACTATCTGAGCTCCATCATTCCGCTGTGCGGCGACGCGGCCTCTCAGGAACGGATTCTCAACACCGCAATCGCCCGCAACCCTGCCGGGATGGTGGTCTATGCCGACCCCGACCGGAACGACAAGAAGGCGTTCCCGCCTCTGGTGCACAGCGGCATTCCCACCCTCTTTCTGGTCCGCCTGCCGCAGGGAATCGACGGGAATCTGCTCACGTTTGAAAACGGCGACGCCATCGCGAAGATCGTCCGCCTCCTCTACCGGGAGAAGTGCCGCCGTTTCGCCCTCTACAGCAATGCCGGACTCAGCCTCAGCGCCACCCGCGAACGCAAGCAGGGATTTCTGGAGGGGTTGAAACGGTGCCGCCTGAAGGCGCGGCCGGAACTCCTCCGCACCCGGGAGAGTTCGCCGGAGGAGACGGAGCGCTTTTTCGAACAGTTCCGCCATGCGGGCAAACGCCCCGACGCGGTCTGCTGTCTCAACGACGTCTGCGCGGGCGACCTCATCCGCGACGCGCACCGGCGGGGAATCCGGCTCGACGGAATCCGGCTCTCCGGCTTCGACCACGCCTCGCTCACCGCGTTTCTGCCGCACGAACTGCTGACGGTGAAGCCGCCATTTGAAGAGCTGGGGAAATGCGCCGCGGAACTGCTGATCCGTCAGATCGAAAACCCGGGATTCGGATTCATCCGGAAGAAGCTGGAATCCCGGCTGATTTCGATTCAGCCGACCGATTTTTCGCAGGAAGAGACCACGCATTTTCCTGCGGCAAAGTGAAACCAACCCCTCGTAAGGAGAACCATATCGTATGCTCCCGCTTGAAAATGATGCTTTCGCCCTCCGGCTGACTGAGGCTGGAACGCTTCTCCTCCGCTGGAAGGAGAAGAACCGCGAGTTCGAAACCCTCCCGTCGGCGTATCCGGTCACCCGTGCGACGGCGGAGACCGGCTCTCTCGAACTCGATCTCGACTGCGGCGGCTTCGCATTGCATGCGTCGTTCACACTGCCGGAGTCCGGCGGCGTACAGCTCCGCCTCGACGGCGACGGCCCGATGCCGGAGGAGATCGCCTGGCCGCCCGCGTGGAAAATGGAACCAGGGGATGTCGGAATCTATCCCTTCGGAACCGGCTACGCCGTCCCGGCGGCGGAACTGGAGTTCCCCCTCCCCGGGCGGATGGCGTTTTACGCGGGGAATCAGGCGTCGATGTCTCTGTTCGGCTTTCTGCGCGACGGCCTCTGTGTCCTCACCGGCGTCGAGTACGGCTCCGACGCGGAGCTCGACAACGCGCCGTTCGACGGATTGCGCCACAGCCGGGTGGTCTGGAAGGGGGAAAAGGGGCAATGGGGCTACGCGCGGGCGATCCGTTATTTCTTCGCCGAAGGGCTCGCGCCGGCGGCGGCCCGATACCGCGCCTGGCGCGAATCGCAGGGCATGGTGGTGACGCTCCAGGAGAAGTGCCGCCACACGCCGGAGCTGGAGAAGCTGATCGGCGCGGCCGATTTCTGGCTCTGGGACGACAACAACATGAACCGCCTCTACGGCCGCCCGGAGGAGCCGGAGCGGACCCCGCGCAACGTCCGCCGCGTCGCCGACGACCTCCGGAAACTCGGGATGGACCGGCTGCTCTGGAACTCCTTCGAGGGCGAGACGCCGGAGGATTGCGCCGAGCTGAAACGCCGGGGCTGTCTGGTCGGCAAGTACGACATCTACCGGGATGTTCTGCCGAAACCCTGCGTCGACCAGATCATTCCGTACCGGGTGAAGCGGAGCGTCAACACGAAACAGTGGCCGGAAATCGTCCGGGTCGACCGCGACGGGAATCTCGCCCGGGCGTGGCAGGTGCACGGGCTGGACGGCAAACTCTATCCACAACATGCGGTCTGCGACATTCCGGCATTGAAGCTCACGATGGAGAACGTTCCGCCGGATGTGGAGAAGGTCGGCTACAACTCCCGCTTCATCGACGTGCAGGCCGGCTCCATTCTTGCGGAGTGCTATCACGTGCTGCATCCGGCAACCCGCTCCGATTCCCTGCGCTACATCAACACACAGCTGCGCTTTCTCGCGGACATCGGGCTGGTCTGCGGCGTGGAGGTGGGCAGCGAGGCGACCGCCGCGGCGTTTCACTTCTCCGAGGGGATGCTCAGCCCCTCCCAGCTCCGGGCGCCGGACGCGGGGCGGCGCATGACCACCCAGTACCGCGGCGAAGAGATTCCGCCGCAGATCCGGCAGTACATGCTCAACCCGCGATACCGGATTCCGCTGTGGGAGCTGGTCTACCACGACTGCGTGGTGAGCTACTGGTACTGGGGGGACAGTTCGAACAGCGTCCCGGAGCTGATGCCGCTGCGGGATCTCTTCGACGCGCTCTACGGGGAGCCGCCGCTCTACAGCCTCTCGGCGAGCCAGTGGGAGGAGCAGAAGGAGGAGATTGCGGCCTCCTATGCGCGGGCGACGAAAGTGGCGCGGCGGACCGGATTCGCCCGGATGGTGTCGTTCGAATATCTGACGCCGGACCGGCTGGTGCAGAAAACGCGCTTCTCCAACGGAATTTCGGTGACGGCGAACTTCTCGACAGAGGAGTACCGTTCCGCAGACGGCCTCACCCTGGGGAAATGGGAGTACGCGCTCGAAGAGCCCCCCGCGGAAAGCGAGGCGCAACTTCCATGAAAAAATCCCCTGCCGCGGGTACGTTGCGGCAGGGGATTTCGCTCACCGGCAGGAGAGGGAAAGCTCGTGGAAGAACACACTTCCCGCCGGTTTGTCCTGCCCGTCTGTGAAACTGCTGACCAGCTGGAGAAGGATTTCGCCGGTTCCCGCCGGCAGCTTCGCGACCGGCAGAACGATTTCAAACCGCTGTTTCATCCCCGGACGGGGACGGGGCAGTTCAAAGAAGTGAGCCGATTTCCCGCTCCAGAAGAACATGCGCGGTCTGTTGCCCCGGTAGTCGGGGGAAAGGCTCAGACTCCCGCGCAACACCAGCTCCTTCCGTCCGGCAGGGAGCGGAATCCGCGGCGAAACCCGTCCGGCATAGTCGTGTTCGACGGCACAGATCTCCAGCGCCTTCGGCGGACGGCCGGTCTCACCGGTGAACCCGCCGGACACCGGCGACGGAACCCTCCCCCAGGAGTGAAACTTCCACTCCGGAGCCTTACCGGAAAAATCCGCACGGTACAGCACCGTCTCACGAGCTCCGCCGGCGGAAACCGGCGAAGGCTTCCAGGCCGCGGAGAAGGGAACCGGCACAAAACTCTCCGGCTCCAATCCATTCGCCGCCGGCATCTCTTCCGGGCGCGGCGGCAGCGGCAGCGGAGCAAAACGCCCCGGTTCGATTGCGGAATACCGGATTTCCACCCGCTGCCCCTCGCCCGCCGGGAGCTCCACCGTCAACTGCCGGGTGGAGGAGTCGTAACGGTACGGTACGTTCTCTCCCGAGATCAGCACCCCGGCCGGCTCCGAAGCGGAAAGTCCGGTGAACGAATACCCCTCCGGCACGGAACGAAACCGCAGCCGCACACAGCGTTCCGCCGGGTCGAAGGTGAATTCCGGCTCCGGCAGCGGATCCCATCCGGTCAATGTGAGCGGGCACCCGCCGGCAAGGGCGACCGGATAGATTTCGCGCACCGCGGGACGCCGGAAATAGGTGGCAGGCGGCGCCCAGTGATCCAGCAACGCAATCGCCTGATCCTGCGGCATCCCGTCGATCATCAGCCAGACCAGCCGCGAATAGAGGTGAAGCATCATCCGGCTGACGCCGTGATCGCGGTTGGGCCAGTAGAGCGAACGGATTTTTTCATCGCGCCGGAGATCGTTCCAGATATATTTCGCATAGGGGAAGAAGATGTCAAACCCGTCGACGAGCGCATAGCAGATCACCGAATCCAAGGAGCCGTCGTACTCGTTGCGCGGCGTCAGACCGGTCATCGGGCTGTTGGCGTAGGAGTCCGGCGTAATGAATTCCCGGAAACCGGCATTCAGATGATCGGGGCCGAGAAGACCGTTCTCATGACCGTAGTTGCGGAACGCGGTCCGCGCGATGAGCGGCAGCTGCGACTTCGCCAGATGGTAGGCGGCAACTCTCCCCATGTCGGGATCCCGCATCGCATTCGCCATGCGCAACAGCGAAGCGTATCCGCCATAGGCGGCCTGGGCACAGTCCACCACCGGTCCGTTGTCGCCGGAATCGTTGCTGCCGCCATCCATCCACGCCCAGTCATGGACCCCTTTCTGGTATCCGAGCATCTTATCCACGGTGACCGTCTCCCCGTCGCGGACCGCCCCCGGCGGGGCGAGCGGAGCGGAATCGCGCCAGACCCGTTTCAGCCCCTCCCAGTCGCCGGTGGCGGAAGTGATCCGGTCGAGCATTTCGAGGTGGCACCCCACACCGTACCCACGGTCGCCGAATATGCCGACATCCCCGGGAGCGCGGCAGGAGATGGAGAAGGAGTAGAAATATTTGCTCCCGGTATAGGGCTCAACCAGCGACCGCCAGTAACGGAAGAGCCGATAACTCGAGAGCCGCTGTGTCTCAAACTGGAACAGTCCGGTGAGATACTCCCGGAATTCTCCGGGCAGATACTGCCACGCTTTGACCGGATGCCCCAGACCATCCCGGATGCTGTACCAGTTCCGGGCGATGTTTTCGCAGTAGTTGCGGTACCGGTTGCCCTCGATCCATTTCTCATTCTCCCGGACCAGCTCCGCCACCCGGGCCGGCTCGGCGGCGAGGTTGCGCGGAAAGGTCATCCGCCCGACAGCGGGCACCGGCAGTGTGTAGCAGACACGATCCCCCTCCACCGCGGCCAGCGGCCCGTAGATCGTGGGATACCCGAGCTTCACGGTTCCTGCGGGAAGAACGGCGTCGAAACCGTGCTCCTTCATCAGCGTCAAAACCGGCGGAAGCGGTGCGAATTTACGCGGCACCAAGTTCCAGCTGTTCTGCTCAAACAACCGGTAGGAAAAGTGGTTGACGATCTCGAGTTGCCCATCTTCCCGCAACCGGTAGAACTCCCGCGCCTCGACCGGGTAGGCGAGCGCGGCCTGAGCGTGAACGTCACAGCGGCCGGCGGCGGCCGGCGGCAGGTTGCCGTGCCAGTTTCCGGCAGGCTGAATCCGGGCGCCGAACGGCGTGTCCAGCCACAACGCTCCGTTGCGGCCGAGCGTGACGGTCACCCGCCCGGCGGAACGTTCAATCCGTTCAGGCTGGTACTGAAAGTAGAGCGCCAGCGGCACACTGCCACGGTGACCGGCGAGATCGGCGGCGGCGTTGTTTTCGCTCCAGAAAAGAATCCAGTTGCGACCGAGCTCTCCGTCGCGACGGCGGTCGTAGATGACGCCATTCCCGAGCTTCCGCGAGATGATTTTCCCCTCGCGGTCCCGATATCCGAAGTGAGTCGGCGGCGCGACGGTTGGATCTTCGAGAGAGAACAGATGGCAGGGACTCTCCAGCAGCAGGGCGGGAGAAGCGAGGCTCATGTCGATCGTGAGATCGGCGCCGAAGGAGAACTGCTTGCGGATCCAGTTGCAGGCGCGGACCACCACCTCCTTCGGAGTGCTTCCGGAGTAGAAGGAGGAGGGATCGTAACCGAACTTCACCTCGCCGGAGCTGTTGAGCTTCGGCAGAGCCCCGAGTTCCGCCGCTTTGGCGGCGTCCCGGTCGCCGGAGAAACGGAAATTGACCCGCCACGGCCTCTTGCCATCCGCCGAAGTCACGTACTGCCGGAGCAATGCGCCGGAGGCGAGCACCTGATTGGCCAGCAGTCCGTCGCCGGAGCTGTAGCGGCTGACCCGGTCGCCGGTCATCCAGCCGAACCGGCCGAAGGAACGGCCGAAGGTGACCCCTTCCCGGAAGCCCTCCTATTTGTCGCGGATAAGGGAGATTTGCTGTGCGGCCTCCGCGGCAATGCGGTCGAAATCCGCGCTCTTTCCGGCGGCGAACGCCCGGCGCATGGCTTGCTCCTGTTCCGCCAGCTTGTTTCCGGCCTTCTCTTCACGGCCGGTGACCTGCGCGATGGCTTCAAGCTCCCGTTGCAGATCGGCGAAGTGGAGAATGCGATAGCCGTCATACACCTTCCGGAACGCCGCCGCCAGCCGTTGATCGTATTCGCCGGTGTCGCGGCAGGAGAGCTCCTCCGGCACCCGGCGGCGCAGTGCGGCAAGTTCGCCGGCCAGCGCCGGTACCCGGACTCCATGCCGGGCAAGATTGCGTTCATCGTCGAACAGCCGGTCAATGTTCCACAGAATCCGATCCGAACCGTAGAGCCGGGCCGCGGTCTGCTGTTCCCGATGCATCGCCGCATCGAACGGCCGGAACCGGAAACTCCACCCTTCACTGCCGCTGCCGACCTCCGCTTCCATCCGGTTTTTTCCTGCCAAAAGCGGCAGATCCAGCGAATAAACCTTCCCGGAACCATTCCCTTTGCGGGAGAGGTCGATCAGGGATTTCCCGTTGAGCGAGAGTTTCCAGAACCAGTCGCCCTGCACTTCGGCCGGCACCGTTCCGGCGCGGGGAGAGTCGAGTTCGAAGGTGATGGTTGCGCGACGTCCGAGGCCATGTCCGCCGGCCAGTTTCCCGATGTCGAGCCGGCAGCGGGAATCCGGACGCACACTCTTTGCCGTACCGTTTATCACAACCTGCCACGACGACATCCGTGGAATCAGCGGCGCCTCTTTGACGACCGGCCCGTTGTTTTCCGCCCGGAATTTCCGGATCGCCCCCTCCTGCCGCAGATTGGCGAAGGCGGGATACGCCGTGCGGAACACCCGGGGGAAACCGCTTCCGCGCAGTTCAGCCCGATAGAGCACCTTCCCCGCCTCATCCGAGATCGTACCGGAAACCAGCTCACCCTCCAGCGACAACATAAATCGATACACCACATCGTCACGCCAGTTGCCGGCATCGTACAAAACCTTTCGCTCCGGAGTAAAATCCAGCTTCCCCTCGCAGCCGAAGCGGACCGCCCTCCTGCCGTCCGCCTCCCGGTCCAGCGTCAGCAGAACCGCCGGGAGATTCGCCGGATCCCGGTGCCCCCGGGAGAAGGGCTGCGGCAGAATCGCCACGCCGATGCGCCGGGCAAACTTCCCTTCCGCCGAAAGGAACGAATATCCACGGCGCCCGACAGCAATCTCCGCCTCCAGCTGCAACGTTGGGCCGGCGGGGAAGTCGCGCGGCACCCCCAGGACCAGCAACGGCCGGATATCCGGCTGAATCGGTTCTTCGATCGACACTCCGTTGAAACGGTACTCCCCGTCGATCACCTCGCCGCCGACGCCACGAAACATCCAGCGGTGATGGGCGGAATCAAAGTCGGCGTATTCCCGGAAATTCTCTTCCACCGTCACGGCCGGAACCGACATCCCGCCGAGCAGGCAGACAACGGCAACAGCAACAATTCGAAACTTCATTCTTTCCCCCTCCTTCACCACGGCCAGTCCACCGCGTCGAGATGAGGATGACTGGCCTTTTCCGTCCAGAGAAACGGGTACGCCTGGTGCGGAAAGAGCGGACGGCTGCTCCGAACCGATTCCACATGAAAATCGAGGCAGAGAACGTTCGCCTGCGACGCGTGCCGCGGCGCGGAAACTCCGTAACCGCTCTGAAGTCCGTTGTTGCCCGGCTTGAATCGGAAATAGCCGTCCTCATAGTCGATCGTGCTGGCATCGATGTTGCGCCAGGTATCGGTAATGAGATAGCGGATCGCCGGTTTGGTGATGGAGCCAAGTGGACGGGGATTCGTCCAGACGCGGGCGATTGTCTCGTTCTGACCGTAGTGGATCAGCACTGCCTGATCCATCTCCGGGGCAGTCGGCATGGCCGGACAGTAAAAGTTATTGATTTTCAAAAGTTTCCCTTCTTCCCCCATGATCCGCTGATACCAGCGATCCGTCCCCGCACTGTCGAAGATGGTCGGAATCAGGCAGTCGCGGTTGTCGCTGACATACATCGCATACGCCGTACCGACCTGTTTGAGATTGTTGGTACATTGAATCGCCTTCGCCGAATTCCGCGCCTTGTTCAGCGCCGGAAGCAGCATCGCGGCAAGAATTGCGATGATCGCAATTACAACAAGAAGCTCGATAAGAGTAAATGGAATGATGAATGATTTTTTTCTCTGCATATTCTGTTTCTCCCTGATTGAGTGTGAAAAGTTACTTCTCATGGTTCACCTCCGCTACGCTGTTGCCTTCGACAAGAATCGTTCCGATATGATGGCGCTCCGCCGTCGGAAATGATTCGCGCCGGAGCAGTTCAAGAATATCCGAATCGGTCCGGCCGGAGTCGGCCGCAACCGAAGTGAACCGCACCGGGAAATCCCATTCCGGCAGCGGCTGCCCGAAAGTGACGACCGAAAGATCGCGCGGAATTTGCAAATTCTGTTCGAGCGCGCAGAAATAGAAAAGCTTCGCCAGCCGCAGGTTGCCGCAGATCCAGCCGGTGTGGCGGCTCTGCCGGAAAAACTGCCTCAGCGCAGAGGTGTCGCCGTAGCTCTCCCCCACACTGTCGCGGACCGGGTCGAAGCCGGGCACGGTCGCGCCGATCATCTCCAACGCCCGGCAGATCCTTTCCGGCAGAAGATGCCGCCGGGATACATGGGCGTTCTCCCCGAACTCGCCGAAGAATGCGATCCGCTCATGGCCCGCCTCCAGCAACCGCCGTGCCGCACGGCGGACCAGCGCAACATCATCCACCGGGAAACTGGGCGCCGGAGGATCACTCTCCAGCGGAGAACCGATCACAACCACCCGGACCTGTTCCGCCATCAGCGCCGCAATCTGCTCCCGGAACAGCGACGGATTCCCGTAGAAAATCACCGCAAAAGGTTTGCTCTGCAGACAGAATTCCAGCCCCATCGAAGTGCCACCCACCAAAAGCAGCGGCAGATACCCCTCCTCCCGGAACCGGTCGATCAGCCGGGTGGTGATGCTGTACTCCGCCAACGGTTCCCGGCGGGTGGTCAGTATCACCACGCTCCGTTCCGACGACGGCAGCGACAGCCGCGACTCCAGATTGTTGCTCCGCCAGCCGCAGTCCTCCATGCACTGAAAAATCTGCGCCTTGATCTCCGGACGCACCCCGGCCGTGCCGTTGATCGCCCGCGACACCGTCGCGATGCTCACCCCGCACTGTTCGGCGATGTCCCGGATCGTCACCTTTTTTGCCTTCATTTTCAACTGGCTTCCTCTCTGTGAAAATATTTTCATTATTAATTATACCCGATATCACGGCAAAAAGCAAGAGCGGCGATGAAAATATTTTCATTTTTCAGGTTTCGGGGGAGTTTTTCCCCCGGAGCGGGGAAAAGGTAGGCAAAAAAGCGCCGATTCCTCTTGTATATTTCAAAGGGATTGCTATATTAACCATTCCATAGAGATGTGTCGGCTGCGGGCAGTCGCGGCGGTCGAAGGAGTTCGCTCCGGGGCCGTTGAGGAAAGTCCGGACTGCACAGAGCAGGGAGTCCTTTTGAAAAGAAGGATACCGCGGACCATATTCCGCGGGAAGGCCAGTGCCACAGAAAAAATACCGCCCCCGATTCGTCGGAGGTAAGGGTGAAAAGGCGGGGTAAGAGCCCGCCGGGCGCGTCAGCGAGAGCGGCGCCGCATGGTAAACCCCTCCCGCAGCAAGACCAAATAGGGGATGATGCCGTTGCTCGCGGCGCTATCAATCCCGGGTTCTGGTCGCATAGACAGATGATTGCCGCCTCCGTTCGCGGAGAGCACAGAATCCGGCTTACAGCAACCGCCGCATCTCTTCTCCCGGAGCGGTTCCGGAATCCGGCGCCGCGCGGGGGGTTTTGAATTCAGGTCCGGGCGGGAAGGTGGAATCCCCCCGGGAAACGTCCGGGAATGTTTGGCAAAGATGGCGAAATATGCGATTCTCAGCGATATCCATGCCAATGGTGACGCGCTGAAAGTGGTTCTCGAAAAATGCCGCGAACTTGCGGTCGACCGGTATGTCTCGCTCGGCGATATCGTCGGGTACAATGCGGAACCGCGCGAATGTCTCTATTTGGTCCGCGACCTCAACTGGGCGGCCATGGTGCGCGGCAACCATGACGAATACACGGCAAACGGCAATACGGAGATGTCCGGATTCAACCCGCATGCGAAATTCGCGGTCAACTGGACCCGGCAGCAGCTCACCGAGGCCGAACGCGCCTGGCTGGTCGGGATGCCCTACCGCTCCACCGTGCCCGGCACCAACTCCACCATCGTCCACGCCACGCTGGATACGCCGGAGAACTGGGGATACATCTTCGACGCGCACCACGCGGCGGACAATTTCTCCTATCAGTTCACCCAGATCTGCTTCTGCGGCCACTCCCACGTGCCGGTCGCCTTCGTCAAGAAGCCGATCACCACGCTGAACGAACGGAGCATCGACGAACTGCCGGAGTGGACTACCAACGCCTCCTGCGAAATTGCCAACGTCGACTTCAACTACGCCGACGAACTCCCGGTCGAGGTCAAGGTCGGTTACAAGTATCTCTTCAACGTCGGCAGCATCGGTCAGCCGCGCAACCACGATCCGCGCGCCAGCTTTGCGGTGTTCGATACGGACAATCACATCATCACCCGCTACCGGCTGCCCTACGACATCGGTGCCGCCCAGAACAAGATCATCGACGCCGGCCTGCCCGAACGGCTGGCGCTCCGGCTCGCCGCCGGAACGTAACCCCGGCAAATCCGTTATGATCGACGCCGGCAGAATCAAACGCGTTCTGGTCATCAAACCGAGCAGTCTGGGTGACATCATCCATCTCTTCCCGGCGCTGGCGGAACTGCACCGGCGGCTGCCGGAGGCGGAGCTGGACTTTCTGGTCGCCCCCGCCTTCGCGGAAATCCTGCGCTACAGCCCGTGGCCGGTTTCGGAAACGATCCTCTTTGAACGCAAAAAACTCGGGCAGTTCCGCTCCCTGCTGCCGGAATTTTTCCGGCTGGTGCGCAACCTCCGCCGCAAGCGGTACGATCTCATCCTCGATTTTCAGGGGCTGACCCGGAGTGCGCTCTTCGCCTTTCTGGCCAAAGGCGGGCCGGTCGTCGGATTCGCCGCCCCGCGGGAACAGCTCGCCCGTTATTTCTACCGGCTCCACTTCCCGGTTCCGGCGGGGCATGCGGTCGAACGGTATGTCAATCTGGTCGGCGCCCTCTTTCACGATCCCTGCGCCGTCGAACTGCCCGAACTGCCGGAGCAGCCGGAAAATCTCGCTTCGCTCGAAAAAAAATGCGGCCGGCTGCCGGAACACCTCGTGGTGCTGATCCCCGGCGCACGCTGGGCCAGCAAGCAGTTTCCGCCGGAACTCTTCGCCCGGGTGAGCGAAGCGCTGCACCGCCGGGTGCCGGACCTCTCCTTCGCGACGGCCGGTTCCGCCGGAGACCGTCCGGTGGAGGAGGCGATCGCGGCAGCGCTCCCGGCGGATTTCCCGTTGCTCCGCCTGTGCGGGAAAACCACGCTCGGCGAGATGATGGAGCTGCTCCGCCGCGCAGACGCGGTCGTCAGCAACGACTCCGGCCCGATTCATGCGGCGGCGGCGCTGCGCCGCCCGGTCTTCGGCTTTTTCGGCCCGACCGATCCGGAACGGACCGGTCCGTACAGTCCGGAAAGCAGGACATTCCAGCGGGATCTGCCGTGCATCCGCTGTCTGAAGCGGGTCTGCCCGACCGATTCCGCCTGTCACGCGCTCGATCCGGAGCGCATCGCAGAAGAAATTTCAACCCGTCTCGAAACCAGGAAAGGATCCCGGAAATCATGATAAAACTCACCTCCTGCAAACTCGTCACCGGCCTCCTCCTTCTGCTGGCCGCCCTCGCCGTCCACGCGCAGATGGGGCTGGACATCGACCTCAATCGCACGGTTTACATGCAGTACGAACCGGTTTACGCCTGCATTTCCCTGCGGAACGACTCCGGCCGGGCGCTGGTGTTCGGCAGCGATCCGCGGCTGCAGGGGTTCATCCTCTTCGAAATCCGCGACGCGAACGGCCGGGTGGTGCCGAAGCGCCCCGGCGCGGAAATCTCCGTCACCGGGCTGATCCTCGGCCCCGGCGAAGTCAAGCGGATGGTCCTGCCGGTGAACAAGTATTACAATATCGACGCCCTCGGCACCTACCGGATCAACGTCTATCTCTCCCACAGCATGCTCCCTTCGGAATACAAGAGCCGCGACCTCAAGTTCCAGGTGGCCAAAGGGGTGGACAACTGGAGCCGGACCGTCGGCATCCCCGACCTCACCGGGAAAAATGCCGGCAAGGCGATTCCCCGCACCTACACCATCCGTTCGCTGGTGGAGGGGAGCAACCGCTACTACTACCTGATCGTGGAAGACGCGCAGAAGGTCTTCGGCGTCATGCGGATCGGTCGCGCCATCGGGCAGGAGAAGTTCCAGGCGGAGATCGACATGCTCAGCCGGATTCACCTGCTGATGCCGGTCTCGCCCAAGGTGGGGCACTATCTCGCCTTCAGCATCGACGGGGAAAACATCGCCAACGAATACCGCAAGACCACCTCGACCATCCCCTCTCTGCTGCGCGATCCGGTCAGCGGCACGGTGTCGCTGGTCGGCGGTGAACCGGCCCGCATCGGCATCGACTTCAAGGATCCCTCCTACGGGAAGACCCGGGCGAGCAAACTCATCGAGGATGATGCTGATGACGATGCCGGCGGTTTGCCCGCGGTGACGCCGCAGGAAAAACGCACCGCTCCGGTCAACCGCGGTCTGGTCGACCTCGCGCCGAAGACGAGCCGGTAACGCCGGAGGCGGACGATGAAAGGGAGCGACCGGCTTCTGCGCTCGGCGGAACAGATCATCCGCCCGGTGAGCTGGGCGACGCTGCCGCTGCTGATCGCGCTGCCGCTGCTGCGCAACGCGGGGCTCTGGAGCGCTCCCGGCTGGGTGACCGCCTGGCTGATGCCGATTCTCACCGGCGCGGCGGTCGGGTACCTCACCAATTTCATCGCCATCGAGATGCTCTTCAAGCCCTACCGGCGCACCGACCGCCACTGGCTGCGCTACGCGACGCTGGGCATCTGGCGCCAGGGGCTGATCCCGGCCAACAAGGATCGGATCGGGCGGGTGCTCGGGGAGGAGATCCCCCGGAACCTGATCGATCCGGACGAAATCGCCACGGAAATCGGGAAAGCCGCCACGGAACTCTTTGAAAATGAATCTCTGCTGCTTCGTCTGCGCGACGTTGCCACCCGCTTTCTGCAGCGCTATTCGGAGCGGATATCCGAATTCATCGCGCCGCATGTCGAAGAGGCGCTGCGCGCCGGACTGCGCGACAACCTGACGACGGAAAATCTCCGGCGGCTGTGGGACGAAGTGGCCGCCGGATACCTCAATGCACCCGAAAACCGGGAGAAACTCGCCTCCGCCATCATCGACGAACTGCGGAAACGTTCTCCGGAACTGGCGTCACTGCTGCGCGACAATCTGCGCAGCGGCGTGCGCGACTACCTGCGGGAAAAACTCCGTCTTCTGCCGCGCATTCTGGTGCCGGCGGACCTCGCCGCGGGGCTGGTGGACTACCTCGACTGGGATCACATCGAGCGCCAGATCAGCGAAAAACTCGGGGAGGAACCGACGCAGGAGCTGATCCGCGATGAGGTACTGCGCTTCACGCTCCGGGTGCGGGAGTATCTGCGCAGTGCCGAGGCGCAGGAGCATCTCCGGGAACTGCTCACCCGCGGTTCCGCCAAGCTGGAGGAGATTCTGCACGACTACCTGCAGGAGAAGCTCCCGGAGCTGGCCGATCAGACGCTCCGCTCTCCGGAACTGTGGGAGATGCTCCGCAATCAGGTTCTGCCCGCGCTCCGCAAGGGGGTCGGCAGCTATCTGCGCGGCGAAGGGAAAGCGGTCCTCATCGCCCGGCTCAATCTGCCGCACCGGATTGAAGCCTCAGTCGCGGCGCAGGATGTCACCGAATTCCACCGGATGATCCTCGCGATTGCCGACGAACATCTCGTGGCGATTCAGGTGCTCGGCTACGTGCTCGGCGCCGTCGCGGGGGTGCTGCTCGCCGCCGCAGCCTGAGTGTGTTCTCCCAAAATATTTTCATTGTCAGTCTTTCAACTGCACCACGGCTTTACCGTTCATAGGGACACCATGGCGACATGGAGGGGATATCGCCACTGCGATAAACCATAGTCAGCCGTCCCCGATTGCCTGTACTGCCGTCCCAAAACAGCACGTTGACGCTTTGCCCCTGATGGCGATAGGCGATCAGTCCCGAGGAGCCGGTACCGTCCTGTTCTCCTTCCAGCAGATACTTGAATGTTCCATCCTCTTTCTCGATCATCCAATCAGTGGCGTCCATCAGCAGAAACTTCGTGGAAGCGTTCCGTACCCGCGTCATCTTGAAGGCGGGGGAAATTCCGGAGGGTAAGGTTACGATACTGCCCGGAAAGTTATAGTTTCCGTTGCCGGTATTCAGTAATGCGCGGACATGCATGCCGTAAGAGCGTTGGACATTCCCGGTTGCTGCATGGGGTGCCCCGGGACACATGATCTTCGGCGGCCAGCTGCTGCGGTCAAAATTCTCCTTCGGGGCTCCGAGAAATTTTGCAAGATCGTAATTTTCGAACCATCCCGTCGCCTCTCCTTTTCCAGGTATAAAATCATTATTCTCCGCGGCATAAAGCTGCATTGCGTTCCCGAACTGTTTCAAATTGGCCAGGCACTGGATCTGTTTGGCACGGCTGCGTGCCTGCGTCAACGCCGGCAACAGCAGTGCCGCCAGTATTGCAATAATCGCTATTACTACAAGGAGTTCAATAAGCGTAAATTTATGGAAAAAATGAGAGACAGATACTGGATAATCTTTTCCTTTGAAGCAGTCAACCGGCTTAACCATCAGCTTTTTTTTGGTTTTCATCTCTTCGCTACGATTCGCCAAAGAATTGATGTTCATTTTTTCAGACTATTTTCGTCGTTAAGTTTCAGATACTTGATAAGGACTTTTTTTCGATCAGTATCGACAGGGGAGGGATCTGGATTGTTGCGGTCAGAGGTGTGCTCGACACTCCAGCCGGACCATTCGCGAAACGCATGATAACTCCAATCCCAGCCGTATTCTTCGAACAGACTGAGGCAATCCTCCAGATACTGTGCCCCTCCCGGAGCCCAGCGAATCGCGGAAAACTCGCCTACATAAATTTTCGCGCCGTATTTGAGCTGAAATTCACGGACCGGACGAAGTGCTTCCCTGAGGCTCTCTTTATTCCATTCCGCATTATTGATTTTTCCCGGGTATCGCCCGGTCAGCGGGTTCTTTCGCACGCCTTGATGGGTATAGGAACCCGGACTGTACATGTGAACCTGATAGATCACATCCTTGAGCGGCAGTACGTGCAGATAGGAGAATTCCCGCGGGGAAGCCATATCGTTTGCTTCGACTATCAGCGGCGTTTCCGGATCGATTGCACGCACAACTTTTGCCGCTTCATACTGCAAAGCAAGGTAGTCGATCGGTGCGCCCGGGTGATGCTTCGGTTCATTGATGAGGTCGTATCCATAGAGCGCAGGATGTCCCTTGACTGCCTGTGCCAGCCGCCGCCACGCCTCAAGAAAGGCGTCGGCATATTTCCGGTTGTAAAACATCTCCATTTCGCCGTTCGCCCGTCGACCGCCCGGTGCGACATGGAGATCAAGCACCACCTTCATACCGAGCTGCTGCGCCTTATCGAGAACCTGTTGGACCTCCGGAATACGCCCGTCGATCCAGGCAAGGTACTCTTCGACATTCCGGTTGTCTCCCACCTTGTTCCAGTTGCGAACCAGCTGCCAGCGAATCAGATTGGCCCCCCAGCTGCGCAGATCCGGCAGGTCTTTCGAAATCACCGTGGTGCGGAACCGGGAAGGAGACATCGCCCCTCGTCTGCGCGGAGCACGCGATACACGATCGGTGTAAACCGCCCGGGTCCCGGCGGGAGCCACAGCCGGATAGACCTCCGTCAGTTCCAGAAGTTCAAGTTTCAAATCGCGAAACCGGATGGTTCCTTTTGACTCTTCCAGACCAAGCTGAAGACTGCCCGAAGTCGGATTCGGTCCAACCACCGCATGATGGACAACATCGAACCAGTCGGTAGTGCCGAATCGTCCTTCGGGATGGCGATACTGCATCGTACCGTCCGGCCCCTGCCGCCATACGAGCATGAATTTCGAACCGTTCCACCTATGTTTCGGTTTTGTCACATCGTCAAGCTTCATTTTGCAGCTCATACGCAATATTTTCCCGCTCCACGGCGCGAGATTGAGCGGCAGCGAGATCTTGTTATGAGCTCGGTCTGCCGCTGCAGTAATTTTAAGGACGTAGCCGTCCGGCGTTTTTTCAGTGGTGGCGATCCCGCCGAGCCGCCATCCTTTCAAACCGTCCGGGGAAAAGTCGCAGCGATAGACGACTTCTCCTGCAACAAGTCCGCAGAAAAGTAGAGGCATCAAAAACAGAAACAAGCATATTTTCATTTGCTTCATCTGCATTCCGAATTCCTTTCGCATTGGTTTTATCTCATTATTCCCCGGTGGAAAGCTCTCCCAATCTCTACTTCCGATGGGTGGTCCGGGCGGCCTTCGCCCGGTTGTAGCCCGGATAGACCGCGTGGTCCAGCCCCTGCAGCATCGTGAGTTCCGCCGGTCCCGGCAGATTGTTGTAGAGCACCCAGACGCCCGAGGGCGGACAAACCCAGTCGGAGAGTCCGGCGGTGATCTTCACCGGACATTTGACCCGCCGGGCGAAATTCACCGTGTCGAAATACCCCAGCCCCGGCGCGTACTCCGGGCGCCAGCCGCGCACCCGGCCGATCTTCACCCCGCCGAGGTCGCAGAACCACGGGATGTTGATGTCGCACGAGGTGATTCCCTCCGACAGACCGGCCACCGCCATCGTCTGAAACGCCCCCTGGCTGCCGCCGATGAGATAGACCTCTTTCCGGTTCCACTCCGGCAGGCTCCGGGCGTACTCCAGTGCGCGCAAATCGCGCAGGATCATGTTGTTGAAGTAACAGCTCTCCGGCTTCTGATTCTCCTCGTTTCGGAACCCGTATCCCCGGAGCTCTCCCCGCGCCAGCGCAGTATAGTAGGCCGCCTCACGGTTGTTCTCAATGCCGTGTGCGTTGACGAAGAAACAGATCGCCTTCGGTGACTCCCGCACCTGCGCGCTGTGGACCGCGTAGCCGTCGAAGTAAATCCGCAGCGGCAGAGAACCGGGCTTCGCCCCCTTCGGAATCGAAAGATATCCGGAGACCGGCCGCTTCCCCGCGCACGCCACCTTGACGTCATAGACGGTGGAGATCGCGGTCTCCTTCAACACTTTGCGTTCCAGTTCCCGGAGCGGTACCGCGGCGAGCTGTTCTTTCGCCCGGCTCCAGTAGGCGTCGAAATCGGCCGGCTCCGGCACCCCCTGTTTCAGGGTTTCCGCCGCAACGCCTCCGGCGAGTCCGTACTGTACGTTGCGCCCGTTGCGCCGTTTCGCCGGGGTTCCATACGGATCGAGCAGCATCGCCTTGACCATCACAAAACCGGGCTGATTCAGAGAGGCGCGCACCTCACACGTCTCTCCGGCTTTCACCTCACGCTCGAAGGTCTCCTTCCGGCCGTCATCGCTTGATCGAACGATCCTGAGCTTCCCCGATTCCGGTTTTCCGTCGTTGAGAATCCGGAAGGAGAACACCATCTCCTCGCCGGGCTTGTACGCGGCATTCTTCCGGTTGGCCGTGCCGGTGACGAGACGTTTCTCATAATCGGGCATCTCCACCTCGACAATCCGCACGTTGCGAAACCGTACCGTGCCGGAAACCTGTTCCAGGCCGAGCGTAAACGCCGCGCTTTTCAGCTGCGGCAGCGAGATGCGGGCCGAACGGGTCTGCCACGGCAGCGTCCCCGCCGCATTCGGTGCCTGCGGGTAGTTGCGTTTGCCGTCGGCATAGACGAGCGAAAGCATCACCTTGACGCCGTTCCACGGCTTCGGTGGAGCGGAAACATTCTCCTGCTCCACTTCGGCGGAAAACACCACACTCTTCCCGGAAAGCAGCGTGGGATCCAGCGGAATCGAAACCTTGTTCCCCGCCTTCGTTTTCGCCTGAACCGTCAGCACCTGCACGCCGTTCTCCTCGGTCACCGTGCGGGTGGCGGTCGGTTTGACCTGCCGCAGAAAATCCGCGGTGAAAAGCACCTTCTCGGCCCCGCCTGCGGCCAGCGCCATTCCGAGCAGGAACATCAGCCCGGCCATTCGAATCCGTTTCATTGCAACTCCTTTCATTGATCGTGGTTGTTCTTATGATATTCACGATAGAATGTGATCTTGAGTTTTTTTGTCCCGGAAGGGCGCCGTCCGGAGGCACGCCACTTGAGCAACCGCCCCAGCGCCACCGGGTAGAGATCGAGGAAGGAACAGCGCCACTCCACCAGATCCATCCGGTAATATGACGGCGCGTGAAACCGTCCGGCGCGGGTGCGCAACGTCACGCCAAGCCGCCCCCGCCGCAACTCCTCCGGAATCTCGCGGCAGTAGAACGTATCAAGAACACTGTCAAACGGGGTAAAAACCGTATCCGCCGACTCCCCGCGCAGCACATCGGCAAGCCGGGCGCAGACCTCATCCCACAAGCGCAACCTGTCATTGTCTGCCTGTTCTTCCGCAGTGAAAAACGGCAGTTCCAGCGGCGCGACCTCCACGTGGCGCGCCAGCGCCTGCACCATATCCCGGATACTGGAGTTGCTGCGGTCGTTCAACAGCACCAGGGCCCGTTTCCGCCCCCGGCGGCGGAGGTCCCGCCCGATCCGGTCGCCCCCATCGGCGTAATCGGTCACCACCGCCGGCAGGAAACACTCCGGAATCGCCTGATCGAGCAGCATCACCGGAATCGATTGCGACAATTCCTCGAAAAAAGCGGCGTTGGCAAACGTGTCCTCCGGCGAAAGAATGATGCCGTCAAATCCATTGTAGAGCAGATTCTCGGCAATTTCCCGCTCCCGTTTCGGTTCCCTCTCGGAGGAACGCACCGTCACCATCGCGTTGCAGTGCAGCTCCTCCACCGATCTGAGCAGCGCATACGGCACCTGGCGCCCGAACGAACCATCGGGAACATACGGGTGAATCAGCCCGAGCTTGAGAATCCCCGCCTCCGCCGCAGCATCGGCGACCACCCGCCCGCTCCGGCCGTGGTGCACTTCGATCAGCGACTCCTCGCGCAGCAGCCGCATCGCCTGCTGAATCACGCAGATGCTCACCTCGTACTCCGCCGAAAGCTGCCGGAAACTCGGCAACCTGCCGTCGTCACGGAGAAGTTTCCCCTCCCCCAGACGGCTCCGGAGCTGCCGCGCCACCTGCTGATACGCCGCCTCCCGCCCGTCCTTGATGATGACGGATGGTTTCATCGCCTTCCCCCTCTCAAAGTGTATTGGTGTATTACATTAATATTATACCATAAACCGTTTTAAAAAGCAATACCGGGATGAAAAAAACAGAAAAAAAACTTCCGCCTCAAAATCGAAACAGCGGAAGTTTCCAATTTTCTGCACTTTGCAATGCCGTAACCAGACCGGAGCCGGTCACTCCGCCGACTGGAAGAAGCCGTCCCACGGGTCGGAGAGCCGGAAGTCGCACCGCTCCGCCAGCAACCGGTAGAGGTCGTCGAGATCGAATTCGCGAAGCAGCCCGGGAATCAGATGGGACTGCGGCCAGAGAAACTCCCCTTTCCGCATCAGTTCACCCCAGGAACGCGGTACGTTCCGCAACCGGATGCGCCGGATTCCGGAGGAATCGATTCCGGCGGCATACGCCGCGATCAATCCGCCGAGACCGCGCCCGGCGAGCGTGAGTCCGGTATACCCGGCGGAACGCAGCAAGGCAATCGCCCCGAAGAGATCCCGCACCTTTCCCCCGAGATAAGAGGAGTGGAGCAGTTGCCCGGTCGCGTCGTAGAAGTAGTCGCTTCCATACATGTCAAAGTAGTCCGTTCCGCGGTCGCAGGTCAGCGGCGCCGACTTGCCGGAGCCGCGCACATCCAGCGCGAAGAGCGGCCCCGGGAACTCCGCCTCCTCCGGAATCCCGGCGTCCAGCTCCTCCTCCGCGTCGACGTGCGGCAGATAGAGCGTGCACTCCCGCCCCGGCGGCAGGTGAAACGCCCCCAGGCTCCGGCGGAACTGCAGAAACGCCTCCGCCTCCGGTTCGGTCCGCAGCGCGAGACAGCTGAGGCCGTTTTCCCCGGTGCGGCCGCGCAGGACCCGGTACTCCGGAGCCGCGACCGCCGGTTCCGCCTGAAGCGCCTCCTTCAGAAAAGCGGAAATCCCGCCTTTCTCCGGCAAGCGGTTCCGCGCCAGCTCCGCCGCCCGGCGGGCGAGGTATGTCGGCAGCGTCACTTCGCCCAGGAGTTCCGTCACCTGACCGCCGGGAGTGACGAAAAGTTCCTCGTCGGGGAGCGGTTCAAAGGGCTCCTCCCCGCCGACCGCCCGCCCGAACCAGTGCCGGGTGAAGAATTCATACGTCGCATTCCGCAACTGCGGCCCGAGAGAGTGGCCGCCTTCGCCGACGAAGAGTTCGACCTCCTGTTTCGCCCCCAGAAGCGCGTAGATATGCCGCGCCTCCTCCAATGTCTCCGCCGCGCCGCGCGGATCGAAAAAGTCATCCTCCACCGCCAGAATCAGCGCCGGATGCGGCGCGCGGGCGATCAGAAAGTCCGCCATGTCGCCGCCCGCCGCCCACAGCCCCGGCGGAATCTGTTCGACGTCGGTCGGCAGCTCATTTTCGAAATTCCGCCGGAAGGTGGTAATGTAACACGCCGGCGCCGCCATCGTCAGCCGGTCGTCGAGCGCGAAGAGGTAGCTGGAAAGCGTTCCGCCGCCGGAGGCCCCGGTCACCGCGAGCTTCGTCTTGTCAACTTCCGGCCGGGCGGCGAGACAGTCGAGTGCCGCCTTCGCGTCGGCCACCCGCCAGGCGCCGAAAAATTCGCCGCAGAGCGAAAGCTGTTTGCCCGCCATGTTGTGCTCCCAGACGCAGCCGGAACGCAGCGGGTCGCCGGAATACTGCTTTCGCTCCCCCTGCCCGATGGGATCGACCGTGAACACCACCGCTCCCTTGCGGGCCAGCCCGACACAACAGCTCTGCTGGTTGCGGGCGGCCTTGCCGTTGTCGTTGTGCCCGAGCAGAGCAAGCACGCCGGGGGCCGGAGTACGCAGAGAAACCGACCGGTAAACGATGCCGGTCATGTGGAATCCGGGAGCGCATTCGAAGAGGACTTTTTCCATCCGCACGCCGTCGCGTTCGATCACGCCGGTGACAACGGCGTCCGCAACATGCCGTTCCGGCAACGGGCCGAAGGCGGTGCAGATCCGCTCCCGGGCGAGCCGGACATAGGCCAGCGCCTTCTCCCGGGAATCCACCGCGGCGAGCTCCTTCCGCCGCCGTTCGACACACTCGCGCACCATCCTGCCGTAATAGTGCTGCATCAGATCAGAATACGGAGAAAAGCACATTCCTTCACCTCAAAAATGTTTTCGGATTGTATCGGTTGAAATCGACGCCCCCAGTCATCTCTACAGCGGAATCCCCAGCCAGCGGCCGACGGTTCCGCCCATGATCTCCGCGCTCAGTCCCGCCGGGAGGCCGAGCCGGTCGAGCAGATGCCGGTAATGATCCAGTGCGCTGACCAGCGTCGATGGCTTGTCGACGTAGGCGTCCGAACCGAACACCAGCTTGTGGAAAAAGGCCCGTTCCACGCCGTAAACATGCCGCCGCGGCCCGAGAAGCCCGGCCAGATCCTCCGCCGAAAGTGCCGCGAAACTTCCGTGCCCGGCAAGATCCGTGTAGAGATTCGGATGGGTCTTGACCAGCTCCGCGGCGGGAACCCGCCAGAGGGAGGTCCCCAGATGAGCCATCACGATGTTGAGCTTCGGGAAAGAACGCGCGATCCGATCCAGCGTGACAGGATCCATATTGCGCAGTACCGGCCGCCGCCAGACCGCGTCTACCGGACTCGGACAGAAGTCGCCGGTGTGAAACAGAACCGGCAGTCCGAGCGTCTCGATTCTCTCATAAATTGGCATGTAACGGTCGTCGTCGTAAGCGTAATACGGATAGATGAACTTGAACCCCCGCACACCCGTCTCCGCCAGACGCGACGCTTCGTCCGGATTCGGAGGAGCCTCCCAGAGATCGATCTTCGCCAGCGGATAGAAGAGATCAGGGTATTCGCGGCAGATTTGGATCACCTGTTCATTGGGCACATAGTCCGTCGCCCCGTAGCGCAGACCTCCGACCAGTGCCGCGGCAACTTCATACTTCTCACAGGTCTCCGCCAGTTGCTTCACCTGCTCCGGATCGCTGCTGTTGCAATGGATATGAAAATCCACGATACGGCTCATCTTCCACCTCCTGTTGATCGATGGGATCCCTCGCTTTTCCGAAGGAATAATCTAACACACGACGGGGAAAAAGCAAGCGGATCTCCCCCCCGAGGGAACTCCGCCTGCCTCCGCACCGTCTACTTCTGCCCCGGCGCAACCGCTTCGAGCTCATAGGCGAGCACGGTTCCAAAGGGCTGGAACACCCGGACCGGCAACGTAAGTTTTCCGTCCTTCGCCCGGAGCGTCTTCACTTCGCCCAGCCGTTTCCCGGCGGTGTCCACCGCGTAGACCCGATAGTTGCGCCCGTCAGCAGGGGCGAGCGTCAGTACCGCTTCGCCGCGGGCCGCGAGAAACGGTGTCGTTCCCCAGCCGTCGAGCTGTTCCATTTCGGGGGAGGCGAACTTCGCCTTGGTCGCCTGCGTATCGGTGAGATGCAGCAGAAGAATCCGATCGGAGTCGCGGAGTTTCTTCCCGTCGGCGGAGATGGCCGCGATCACGGCCCGCCCCACTTTGTTGTCGACAGCGAGGAAACTTCCGCTCATCTTCCTCCCCGCCGGGAGAATCAGCACCTCACAGGCGTCGGAAAGCGCCCGGAAGGTCTGCTTCGACCGGTTCAGTTCAATCGCGCCGCCGAGACTGCGGTAGAATCCCGACGCCGCGTCGTAACACCCCTTCTCCAGATATCCGGCATCGATCAACTCCTGAATCAGCGTCTTCCGGCCGGGAGCCGCGTTGAACACCGGCAGCTTCCCCGCCGCACCGCGCGGAAACGCCGTGCCGATGTCAATCACCGCCGCCACATCCTCCGGCAATGCCGCAAGAGTGCCCGGCGGCACCACCAGCGTGCCGACCCGGGCGATCTGCCCGAGCTGTGAGAGCTCCACATTGTAATTCGTGTCAAACGGAATCTTTCCATCGGCAGCAAGCAGCGCGGCAAATCCCTTTGTCGCAGGCTGGATTCCCGCCGGAGAGAAGAGCGCCACGCCGATCCGCTGCGCCAGGCTTTTCACCAGGTCGGTGGAGAGGTCGAAGTGGTTGCGGGTGCGCCCCTCTTTCTGGTAGTTTTCCGTACCGTGCGAATAGGCGAACTGCACGAGCATATCCCACCCCTGAAGTCCGGCATAAGCGCCGATCAGCGCCGGTCCTTCCGCCCGGAAACGGTTCGGCTTGGCATAGTCGAACTCCGTTACCGTGAACGGCTTGCCGAACAGACGACTGCTGGCGAGATGCCACGGCACCGCAAACTGACCGGCGATGGCGGACTTCTGGGTCACCAGCGACGGCAGCTGCCACGAACGGCCGGCAAACCGCGGATGGCTCGAGTAGCCGTGGGTATCCACGTAGTCGTAATCCCGGCGCATAAGCGAGAGTTTCGGCGTCGCTCCCATGTTCTGGTCGGAAAGTGGACAACGAACCCCCAGAGACCGAACGAACTTCACCATCTGCGCATACCGTTTCTCATAGGTCTCCGTGAGAAACCGTTCAAACTGCCGATTGCGTTCGCCCGGATTGCCGCCGTCGGAGAGGTTCCGGGCACGGCGCCACTCTTCGAACCGCTCGTTGTAGAGTTTGCGGGTGAAAGCGTTGGCGCTCCAGCAGGATTTGATGTTTCCCTCGTTGACCAGATTGATCGAAACCAGCACCGGATCGTCCTTGATCGCCAGTTTCGTGTAGGGGTTGACGTGGGTGAGGTAATTGCGGGCATGGGCCTTCCAGTTCTCATAGACCGAATCGAGCACCCAGAAGAGCGCCTTGTAGGCGGTGATGTCGGTGAGTTTCCCAGGATATTCCGGGATCTCTCCCGCCGGGAGCCGCCGTGAAATATACAGATCGGTGGTGAGGTAGATTCCCCGCTGTTTCAGGCAGTAGACCAGATAGTCGACCTGATCGACTTTGAATGGATCGAGTTCATAGGTGGGGCTTTTGCGCCCGAGACCGCCGTCGTGGTGGTGGAGCCGGAAGATGTTGAAGCCGTACTGCGCCATGCGGTCGGCCAGCCGTTCCGCCCACTTCCGATCGACAAACGGACCGGCCGAGCAGAGGTTGGTGCCGTAGAACCGGAGCGCCACCCCCGGGCGGTCGCGGAATTCAAACCGTCCGTTGCGCACCACCACCGGACCGTATTTCCCGGCGGGAGCATCCAGCCGCCAGGAGAAATCCAGCACCGAACCGGGATTCACATCGCGATTGAAATGGATCGGGTTCCAATCCTTCCCCGCAACGATATAATAGGGCGCCGACATGTTGCGGGGCGGCCGTTTTTCGCCGACCGAGGCGGCGACGATCATCCAGACGGCGTTTCCGGCGGACCGGAACTCCACGTGCCGGATCGGCTTCGCCTCAATCGGGTAGCTGCTGCGGTAGAGTCCGACGAACGAACTGCGGTTCTCGCCGGTCCAGACTACCTCGCCGTTGCCGCGCGGCGACGGGCTCCACCAGTTGCCGACGTCGACGCCGGATTTCACCGGAATCTTCTTCTGCGTCCCATCCTGATAGGTCAACGTTACCGTGCCGAGTTCCGGCCGGGAGGAGCCCCACGCGGTGGCGTGCAGCAGGAAGAGCCAGCGCCCCTCCACCTTCGTCTTCACCTCCACCGCCGCCTTCTCCGGCATGTAGTGGCGGGCGGGACCGGCCAGAACGATGCAGGATTTTTCGTTGTTTTTCGCCGGGTCAATGATCTCGAAATCGGTGCCGCGCCAGCGCTGTTTCCCGAGCGGAATCATCCGCAGATCGTTCTCCGGCCCCTGGTCGGTCCAGCCGCCTTTTCCGTCGGAGGCGACGGTGTCGGTGAATCCCATATTGGCGGCGTTCCGCAGGTCGAGTGGAGCGGAGGAATAGGGCCGATAATGCAGGTAAAGCTGCAATTTCCTGCCGCCGTCGGCGGCAGGAATCGCCAGCATCAAGCTGTAGGAGTTCGGCCGGGGCCGGTAATCCTGTATGAGAATGCCGATTTCCCGGTCGCACTCCAGCTCGACGGTGCCGTCGCCGCAGGGGATCTCCAGCCGGCGGGCCCTGCCGGAAAAGATGCCGACCTTTCCCTTTTCCCGCGGGAGCTGAAATTCCTTCCCGTCGATGAGCAAGGTACGGCCGGTGAAGAGTTTTGCCGGGAGCTCCGTGCGGAAGGTGAAACTCTCTTTCGTATTTTTGACTTCCAACTCGAACTCACTGGTTCCGCCGCCGGTTTTGCGCAATTTCCCGGCGAACGGCGAAACGGTCCGGTCGGGAAGAGAAAGTACCCCCCGGTAAGTTGTGGTATTCGTCTTTTTGTCACTCTGTAACGCGTCTATCTTCCACTCTTTTGACTTTCCCTGCGTGTAGTTTCGTCTGAGTTTGCCGTTCCAGTAGTCGCCGCTGAACAGGAGTTCATCGGTCACCGCCAGCCTTCCGGCGGAGTCCAGCCGGACCGGGTCCTCCGCTGAAATGGAGAAAATGGTGCAAAAAATACAGCATCCACAACAAATGAGAGAGAATAATTTCATGAAAAACAAAACCCTTTCCGAAATTTGAAGAGAAAACAATGTTCCATGAGAAATATCATGCGGCCTTCATTTCAGAAGCCAGCACCCCTGTATATTTCCCTGATTCTGATACAGCGCCTCCCAGCGTTTTCCCGAAACATGTCCATCGAAGAAAGCCACGTTTGCCACAATCCGGTTGCCGTGACGGTAGCAGGTGATGTCATCGCCCAGCTGTGCTTCATCCGGTTTTGCCCAGTAATAGAGAGGAGCGTTGCACTTGTAATTGATCAGAGAAAAAGAGGTTCCGTCGGCATACGCCAGTTTACGAGAGGGATTTTTGACCGTGTGAATCTTGGCACTGCGGTATGCCGTTCCGTCCCAGATGTCCTCTGTGATCTGAGCATTTTTCCCATAACTTTCTGCGAGAGAAACAAATCCATTTTTATCTGGCTTCAGCCACCGCATGTTCGGACAGCCGAACCGGCTCGGGTACTGGACGCCCCCGGTTGCCGGCGGCTTTTTTCCAGCCAGCAGATAGGGGTACAGCTGCCGGGGCCACTTCAGATCCTTTCCCCCGAGGTTGTTGGCATGGTTGTTGATCGACGTCATCCAGCCGTCATAGTCGTGTTGATACAGCATGTCGCCCTGACCAATCTGATAAAGATTGCTCTGGCAGGTGGACTGATGAGCCTTCTCACGGGCTTGATTCAGCGCCGGCAGCAGCACCGCCGCCAGTATCGCAATGATTGCAATAACAATAAGAAGTTCGATAAGAGTGAATTGTCGGGATTTCGTTTCCAGATGCATGTCACCTCTCCTTATTTTTGCTTGCAAGGGTGGTTTCCCGTTGTACCAGCCAGGTGGGAACGCCGATTGAACGGATTGGACGCTCCGGATGCTCCAGCCGCTCAAGCATCAATTCCATTACCGCGTTGCCCAATCCATCCAGATTGGAGTCGATCGTCGAAAGAGCCGGCCTGGTGCAGCAGCAAAAAGCTGCATTGTCCTGCCCGACGATGGAAACATCTTCCGGCACCTGGATTCCCCGTCGCTGCAACTCGAACAGCAGAGCGAGTGCCAATAGGTCATTTTGAAGAATCACAGCATCGATTTTCCGCGGCAAAATCTGTTGCGACGTCAATTGCTCCACGGCCGAGCGAAGATCCATCGCTGCAGTATCGCCTTTTTTCTCCATCACATGGAGTCCGCCGGAGAACTCCGGCTCCAGATTCCGAAACGCCCGATAACGGGCCCGGATGGAATCGTGGCAAGTCGCACCAAAGAATGCCAGCGCCGGACGAACCCGCCCCTCCTGCCTGAAGTGGTCCAGCGCCTCACGATAACCGGCCTCGATGTCGTAATAAACGGATGGAATTCCCTCAAACTCTTCCGCTCCGTAGAGAACTACATTCTTCTCATGTCGCAGGGATTCGTGCACACAGTTGGCGTGGCAGATGACCCCATCCACCCCGTACTGCAGCAACGTGCGGTAGTTGAGCAGCTGCTTTTCTGCATTGGCATGCGTTTCGGCGATCAACAGCCGGTATCCATGCCGCTCCGCCGCCCGGTCGATGGCGGCCAGCTGTTCGAACCGCACCGCGACATCTTCGCTGTCGATCAACACGCCGAGAGTGTGCGACGACTGCCCGCTCAGCATCTTGGCGGAGAAGTTCGGGATGTAATTCATCTCCCGGGCGATGGACCGGATCTTCTCGGCCTTCTCCTTCGAGACGCGAATGTTGCGCCCACGGCCGCTCAATACCGCCGAAACGGTTCCCTGCGAAACCCCTGCCCGTTGCGCAATGTCAATCAGTCTTACCACGACTTATCTCCACATTAGATTAATCGCTTTATCATATTATGAAGCAAAACATGTAAAATGTCAAGATCCCATGAGAAAAAAAAGAAAATTTTCTGCCATTAAAATAAAAATGCGCCTCTCAACGGACTTGACCCGTCCATGCTTCTTTTTCTTCATTCCATTCACATCCGGCGATGCCGCAGGGAATTGCACGGGGGCTGAATCCGAAATTCCGCAACTTTTGTGAAAATCTTCTCTCATCCGGGTTGACAAACTTCACAACCGGAGTAATATTGAAGAAGAGAGAGAAATTGCAGAGCCCCTCCGGCCCCGATGTGTGCACGATTCCTGAATTGTGCCTGGAAATCGCCCCGCCGCGAAGTGTGGCTGTTCCGGCGGCACGCCGGTTTTTTGGACATAACATAGATCCGGGCTGGTCCGCCCGGAGGATCCGTACGGAATTTTCTCCGGCAAAACGCTGGAGCTGAAACCATTCGCAGGGGAGGAATGCAATATGTCCAGAAAAACAACAGCGCTCGCCCTCGGGCTGCTGCTGTGCACTGTCGCAACAGCACAGAACGCCCCCGGAGAGAATCCGGGTGTCCAGAAACTGCGGTTCATCCAGGACGACGCGCAGGACCGCATGGTTTCGAAGGTCTACCAGCTCAAGTATGTCCAGTCCAACGACGTCACCCCGTTCCTGCTCGGTATCGTCAAACGGTACAACATGAACTCCAGCGTCAACTGCATCGAATACGGAGCTGACAACACCCAGCTGCTCACCGTCACCTGCCCGGTCAAAATGATGCCCTATGTGGATGACTTCATCCGCAAAATCGACCGCGACATCAAGGTCGACGGCAGAACTCCGGCCGACGTCATCCGCGGCACCGGCATCACCCGGGCGGTCTACCAGCCGAAGTTCCGTTCCGGTCAGAACATGCTCAACGTGCTGGTCAACTCCATCATCGGCGAGGGTCCCGCCGGTTCGGTCTACGCCTGGGACGCCAATTCCAACCAGATCTACTGGAAGGACAACAGCTCCAACACCCAGTACGTCTACGAGTTTTTGAGCTGGATCGACCGACCCGCTCCGCAGATCACCTTCCACTTCACGTTGTACGAACTGCGCGAAAGCACCCTGCGCGACCTCGGCATCGAATATCTCGCCTGGAAAAACGGTCCCGGATTGAACCTCTTCTCCGTCGCCTGGGACGCCTCCGGCGTCTCGTCGGGCGGAACCGCCGCATTGCAGGCCTTCTCCGGTCCGCTGGGCGGATTTCTCTTCGCGCCGCAGTTCGACGCGAGCTTCATCCGGCTGCTTCAGCAGAGCGGGAACGCCGAGATCCGGAACCGCGCCACCCTCACCGTCTGCAACAACACCCCGTCCGCTGAACTCTACTTCAACCCGCAGTTCCAGAACATCGCCAAATCCGACAACGACAAAACCAGTGTCACCACCGGACTTCTCGGGGAGACCACCGGCCTCAACCAGCTCTATCTGAAACTCCTCCAGCCGATCGTCAACCTCCATTACGGCGTGCCGCAGGAGGGCTACCCGGCGAGCGAAGAGTTCTCCATCAACCCCTACCAGCCGGGCGCCTACACGAAATACCCGGGCACCGTCTTCTTCGGCTACGACATTCAGGCCGCCGACATCGTCGAACGCAACAACGTCGGTTCGGAACTGGTCGAAACCAGCCAGGTCACCGGCAACACCCTGATCGAACTGGGCCGGGAGACCATCCTCGCCGAATGGAACCTCGAACAGGAGGTCGAACAGACCATCGGCATGCCGTTTCTGATGGAGATTCCGATTCTGAAGTACCTCTTCAGCACCACGACCACCAGTCTCGAGAAGAGCCGCTTCTACCTCGCGGTCACTGCGGAAATGCTCGACACCGCCAAACCCGCTCCCGCCGACGGCGCGGCAGGCGAACTCATTCAACTCAAATAGGGAGGCGGCATCATGCGACAGAACAAGCGATTCCTCTTTCTCCTTCTCGCGGTGCCCGCACTCCTCCGCGGCGCCGAAATCCCCGGCGTGCCCCGCGATTCGAACTTCAACAACACCGGCGGCTACGACAGCACCCGGGTCGAGGCGCAACTGCTCGTCAAGGTGAAGGAGGACACCCGGGAAGTCCACTTCGTCCGCGACAACGCCGACCCGCGGGTCATCACCAAAACCTACGTGCTCCGCCACGTCGACCCCTATGAATTCCGCGACTACCTGCGCCAGATGGTGCAGTCCAAACGGGTCGGCAACACCAGTCTGCAGCAGAACTACCCCGGCAACACCACGACGGCGCCGCTCACCGCGACGGTGAGCTCCCCCGAACTCGCCACTCCGGCGAACGCCCAGCCGGGCTACAATCCGCAGCTCCAGCTCGGCAGCAACACCGCGGTGGAGTGCCTGAAGTACGCCGACGGAACCGGACTCCTGTTCGTCAGCGCCGAGGATTACCGGTTCGAAGACCAGGAGAACGGCATGGGGATCGATTCGATCGTCGCGATGCTCGACAACCCGGAGCTCGGCGCGATCAACTACGGCTCGCAGATGTTCTTCTACCTGCCGAAATTCGTTCCGGCGCAGAACCTGCTGCCGCTGATCCAGAACATGGGCATGAACATCTCCGACGTGACCGAACTGTGGCAGGGGCAGGATGTTGTCGCCATCGATCCCGATCTCAACTGGCTGATCTTCGACGTCTCGAACTACTCCTGCGACAACATCGCCAGAATGCTCGCGCTCTACGACGTGCCGATTCCGCAGGTCCGGCTCCGCATCCGGGTCTACGAGCTTTACAGCGAGAACGACGAACGCATGGGCATCGACTTCCAGTCGTGGAAGAACAACGAAGGCGCCGACCTCTTCTCCGTCGGCGGCCGCTACCGCAACAACTGGGCGGCGGTCTACAACGGCGGACTGAACCGGGCCGACGGTTCCGAACGGACCAGCTTCTATAACTTCAACCCGAAGTGGAACACCCGCTACCTCGACATCCTCGCAAGCCGGGGGAAGGCGAAGGTGCTCCACACCGGTGAGCTGTGCGTGCGCAACAACACCCCGGCGCATCTCAGCCGCACCACCCAGATCTTCTACTCGGACACCTCGCATCCAGTGAACGGCGCCATCGAACCGGGCACCACCGTCGATCCTTCCACCGGAACCCCCTTCCCCGACACCGGCGTCGGCCCCTACGAACTGCTCTCGTCGATCGCCGCCTGGTTCGACCGCTCGATCGACCGGCCCGGCAGGGAGAGTGCCGACCTCGCCATCGGCAAGGGGGAGCAGCAGGTCACCACCGCGTTCGCCGGATTCGGCTTCACGATGACGGTCAACAACGCCTCGGTCAACCTCGACGAGACCCGGTTCAGCGTGACGCTCTCGAACTCCAGTCTGATCGGCTTCGAATCGAACGGGAAACCGCGCATCTCCAACGGCAACACCGTCACCCAGGAGGTGAGCCTGCCGCACGGCAAAGACCGGTTCGTCATCGGCGGACTGCGCAAGCAGGAACAGGTCAAATCCCGCACCGGAATTCCCTGGCTCATGGACGTGCCCTATCTCGGCTACCTTTTCTCGACCGAATCCACCTCAGTCCGCAGCGCCGAACTGATCGTCGTGGGCGAATGCGTCTGGGATTCGCCGCAGGACTCCCCCGCCGCCGCCAGAAGCACCCGGAGCACCCGGTAATTTTGAGGATACAACAAGAGGAGGAATCAACATCATGGCTGACGACAACAGAAAACTCGGAGTGACCGCGCTGGCCGCGCTGGTGGTCTCCGCAATGATCGGCGGCGGCATTTTCAGCCTGCCGCAGAACATGGCCCAGCAGGCTTCGGTGACGGCGGTCATCATCGCCTGGGCGGTAACCGGCGTCGGGATGTTCTTCATCGCGAACACCTTCCGGATTCTCGCCGACGCGAGACCGGACGCGACCACCGGCATCTACGCCTACGCCCGGCTCGGCTTCGGCCGCTTCGCCGGATTTCAGATGGCGTGGTCCTACTGGCTGTGCAACATCTTCGGCAACGTCGGCTTCGCGGTGCTGCTGATGGATGCGTTGAACTACTTCTTCCCCGGCACCTTCACCGGCGGGAACAACCTCTGGTCGATCCTGGGCGGCTCGCTGGTGATCTGGATCATGAACTTCGCCGTGCTCGCCGGCATGAGGCAGGCGGCCTTCATCAACACGATCGGCACGATCTGCAAACTGGTTCCGATCGCGCTCTTCATCGTCATCATGCTCTTCGCCTTCCGCTGGGCCTTCTTCTCGACCGACATGACCGGCAGCGAAACGATTCCCCAGCTTCACATCCGCCCGCTTGGCAGCATGCTCAAGCAGGTGCAGTCGACGATGATGGTGACGCTGTGGGCGTTCATCGGCATCGAAGGAGCGGTGGTGGTTTCCGGCCGGGCGCGCAGCCAGAGCGACGTCGGCAAGGCGACGCTGATCGGATTTCTCGGCTGTCTGGTGATCTACGCGCTGCTTTCAATCCTTCCCTTCGGCCGGATGTATCAGCCGCAGCTGGCCGCGCTCGCCAATCCGTCGACCGCGCCGCTGCTGCAGGATGTGGTTCACGGCTCCTGGGCGGGCGACGTGATGAACGCAGGAGTGATCATCGCGCTGCTCACCAGCTGGCTCGCCTTCACCATCATGATCGCCCAGATTCCCTACGCGGCGGCGATGGACGGCACCTTCCCGCGCATCTTCAAACGGGAGAACTCCCGCGGCATGCCGAGCGTTTCGCTCTTCGTCTCCAGCCTGATCATGCAGCTGGCGATGATCGTGGTCTACTTCGCCAGCAACGCCTGGAACACGATGCTTTCGATCACCTCGGTGATGATTCTGCCGCCCTATCTTGCATGCACGCTCTATCTGTGGAAGATCTGTGCGACGAAGCAGTATCCGGCCAACATGCCGGTGCGCTTCCACTTCGCGTTCTTCTGCGGCGTGGCCGGTTCGCTCTTCGCGCTGTGGATGATCTATTCGGCCGGACTGAACTACCTCATGACCGCGTTTCTCTTCCTGCTGCTCGGAATTCCGGTCTTCGTCTGGGCGCGGCGCAACGCGCTGACGGATGACCCCTCCGCGGCCGACCACCGCATCTTCACCCGCCCGGAACTCGCCGGAGCCGTCGTCATCGTGCTGGTGGCGCTCATTTCGCTCGGCGTGACCGCGGCGAAGTCACACTCGCTGGACACCCACTTCCACAAATGGGCGAAATGGGTGGAAACCGAGGCGGCCGAAGTGGAAAAAGCGAAGTAGCCGCCCCGTTGCGAAATCAGTTCAAAAGGAACCACACTCCCGCGGCCCAGAAGGCCGCGGCGAACACGACAAACAGAATCCGGGCCCGGAGCCGCAGCTGCTCCGGCCGGACACTGCCCGGCGCGGTACTGCGGCCGGCCAGATCGTTGAAGCTCTTGGTGTGGATGTAGCGCCGGACGTTCCGGCTGTCGTTGAGCCTGCGCCGCCGCAGTGCGGCGGCCAGTTCCGAATCGGGCGCCATCCTCAGTCGATTCCCGGGATGAAGGATTCATCTCCCCGGAACGCGGCGATGGTCTCGACCAGCAGTTTGACCGCGCCTTCGACGTCGCGCAGGTCGCAGATTTCGACCGGCGAGTGCATGTAGCGGTTCGGAATGCTCAGCAGTGCGGTGGCCACCCCGGCCCGGGTCATCTGGATCTGAGCCGCATCGGTACCGCCGGAGGCGCGGTGCGCCGCGGTCTCCTGATAGGCGATCTTCTTCTCCTTGGCGATGCGGCGGAGCATGCGCCCGAGCACCGGATTGTTGTCGCAGCTGCGGTTGAGTTCGGGGCCGCCGCCGAGCCGGATTTCGCCGAGCAGTTTCTTCGGAATGTCCGGCAGATCGGTGGCGAAGCCGACGTCGATGGCGAAGCCCACCTGCGGGTCGACGCCGAAGGTGCTGGTGTGGGCGCCGCGCAGGCCGACCTCCTCCTGCACGGTGCCGACGCCGTAGACGGCGACGTTGAGCTTCCGCTTCGCAAGTTCGCGCATGGTTTCGGCGACGACGAAGGCGCCGACCTTGTCATCGGTCCCCTTCGACATGAAGCGGTGTTCGTTGAGCATCCGGAAGTTGGAGCGCACCGCCACCGGGTCGCCCACCGAGACGATCTTCTCCGCCTCGGCACGGTTTTCCGCGCCGATGTCGATCCACATGTCGGAGAGTTCGGGCGGCACCTCCCGCTCCGCGGGTTTGAGCAGGTGGATCGGTTTCTTGCCGATCACGCCGCGCACCCGGCCGGAGGCGGTCAGGATGTCCACTTCGGTCGACGGCACGTTGAGCTTGTCGATTCCGCCGTTGGGGCGGAAGTAGAGCAGCCCCTCGTCGGAGATGTAGACGATCTGGAATCCGATTTCATCGTAATGCCCGGCCAGCATCACCCGCATCGGCGCGCCGGGGTTGAGCACCGCCATCGTATTGCCGAGCACGTCGGTCTTCACCTCGTCGCAGCAGGGAGCGAGGTAGTTGCGGAAACAGGCCGCCGCCTCCTCTTCGAAACCGGAGGGACTGGAGGAATTCATGAACTCTTCGAGAAATTTCAAACTGGTTTTCGTCAGCATATCTTCACCTCGAATGGTTGTGGATTGAATCGATACCATAACGTACAGCCGGAATGGTGTTTTTTCCAGAGCCGCAGCGGGAAGAAACGCGCATTTTTTCTCTTTCGAAGCGAGATTTTTCCAGTTCAAACTTGCAATTCGCCGCCGCCCGGTTTATTATAGAAAAACGTCTCCACATCCATTATCCGGAGAAGGAATCATGATGCTCAAATATCTCTATCCGCAGGGCCGTCCGAAGGCGCTCACCATGAGCTACGACGACGGCGTAACCCAGGACCGCCGGCTCGTCGCCATCTTCAACCGCTACGGCATCCGGGGGACCTTCCACCTCAACTCCGCGCTGTTGGGCACCGGCAACCGGATTCAGCCGGAGGAGGTCGCTGACCTCTACGCCGGGCACGAGGTGAGCTGTCACAGCGCGCACCACCCCTATCTCGAACGGATCGCGCCCGCTTCGGTGCTCTCCGAAGTGCTCGACGACCGCCGGAAGCTCGAGGAGCTCACCGGGATGCCGGTCGTCGGCATGAGCTACCCCTTCGGCACCCACAATCCCCAGGTGATCGAACTGCTCCGCAGTTGCGGCATCGTCTACTCGCGCACCACCGCGTCGCATGGGAGTTTCGCACTGCCGGATGATTTCCTGCTCTGGCACCCGACCTGCCATCACTCGCACGATCTGGATGCGAAGGCGGAAGCGTTTCTGAACCTTTCGCCCTACCGCGAACTCTCGCTCCTCTACGTCTGGGGGCACGCCTACGAGTTCGACCGCGAGGAGCCCTCCAACAACTGGAAGCTCATCGAAGCGTTCTGCGAGAAGGTGTCCGGCCGGGATGACATCTGGTACGCCACCAACCTGGAGATCTTCGAATATGTCGCCGCACTCCGTTCGCTCGTAATCAGCGTCGACGGGAAACTGCTGCGCAACCGCTCCGGCCTCGACCTCTGGGTGCAGGCGGACGGGAAACCGGTGAAAATCCCCGCCGGCGCCGGCGTCACGCTCTGAACGCCATTACATTTTGGTGAAGTTCCCGCCGTTCCGCTTGAAAAAGAGCCGCCGGGGAATCATATTAATAGGATGTGATTTCGATAAATCCGGCCCGGGCGGAACGGCGTGCATCTTCCGGCCCGGAGAAACAGGAGAGATGCCGTCGGTAATTGTGCAAGGAAGAAGGAGGATTCTGAATGAAGCAGGAGAGTCCCGGTTATGTGGTGCTTGAAGTAGAAGGGAAATCGGTCCGGCTGCCGGTGGTGGTCGGTTCGGAGGGCGAAAAGGGAATCGACATCGGCGCGCTGCGCCGTGAAACCGGTTACGTCACGCTCGACCCGAGCTTCATGAACACCGCCGCCTGCTACAGCAGCATCACCTTCATCGACGGCGAGAAGGGGATCCTCCGCTACCGGGGGATTCCGATCGAGGAGCTGGTCCGCAAGACCATGTTCGTCGAGGTCGCCTATCTGCTGGTCCACGGCGAACTGCCGAACGAGGAGCAGCGGCGCAACTTCTCGGCGATGCTCAACATCAACTCGATGCTCCACGAGGACATGCGTCATTTCTTCGATCACTTCCCGCGGGGAGCGCACCCGATGCACATCCTCTCGACAATGATCAACGCGCTGGCGGCCTTCTATCCCAACGTCGACCTCAAGTCGCTGTCGGAGGATATCGATCAATCCACCGCGCGGCTGATTTCGATCGTCCGGACGATGGCGGCGTTCGCCTACAAGAAGTCGATCGGCGAGCCGGTGGTCTACCCCCGGCACGACCTCTCCTACTGTGCGAACTTCCTCAATATGATGTTCGACTCGCCGGTCAAGCCCTACCAGATTCATCCGGACGCGGTGCGGATTCTGAACATGCTCTTCATCCTGCACGCCGATCACGAACAGAACTGCTCGACCACGGCGGTGCGCACCATCGGCAGCGCGCAGGTGAACCTCTACGCGACCATCTCGGCAGGCATCTCGGCGCTCTCCGGCCCGCTCCACGGCGGCGCCAACCAGGCGGTGATCGAGATGCTCAAGATGATCCAGCAGGACGGGAACGTCAAGAAGTTCCTCGACATGGCCAAGGACAAGAACAACCCCTTCCGGCTGATGGGTTTCGGCCACCGGGTCTACAAGACCTACGACCCGCGCGCGGCGATCATCAAGCGCGAGTGCCACGCCTATCTGGAGCGGACCCACTACAGCGACCCGCTGCTCGACGTGGCGCGCGAGGTGGAGGAGGCAGCGCTGAGCGACCCCTACTTCATCGAGCGCAACCTCTACCCCAATGTGGACTTCTACACCGGCATCCTCTACCGGGCGCTGGGCATTCCGGAGAACATGTTCACGGTGATGTTCGCGCTGGCGCGCCTGCCCGGCTGGATCGCCCACTGGAAGGAGATGATCGGCAGCGACACCAAGATCGTCCGTCCCCGTCAGATCTACATCGGCAAGACGCCGGTGGAGACCGCGGGCGTCATGGAAAACCGCGAACCCCTGCTGCAGTAATCCGCGGCACAGAAGAGAGGGGGAGCTTTGGCGGCGGCGGTGAAATTCATCCACTGTGCCGACCTGCATCTGGGCAGCGCGTTTCTCGGCCTCGGCCGCGACCTGCCGGAGCTGGCCGGGCGCCTCGCCGAAGCGCCGTTTGCCGCCTTCACCCGGATTGTCGATCTGGCGCTCCGGGAGCGGGTGGATTTTCTGGTGATCGCGGGCGACATCTTCGACCGCGACAATCCTTCGCTCGCCGGCCGGATGCGTTTCCGCGAGGAGCTGCTCCGGCTGGACGCGGCGAAGATCCCGGTCTTTCTTGCCGGCGGCAACCATGACCCGGTTCCAGCGGCGTGGCCCCCGGCGGTGAAACTGCCCGGCAACACCCGTCTGTTCGCCGCCGACGCGGTGGAATTCTTCCCGGTGGAGCGGAACGGCGAAGTGATCGCCCGGGTCGGCGGCATCAGCCACAGCCGTCCCCGGCAGACCGACAACCTGACGGAACGGTTCGCCGCGCCGCCCGGCGGCCCCTTCACAGTGGGGGTGCTCCATGCGAACGTCGGCGCCCAGCCGGGATTTCAACCTTACGCCCCCGCCGCAGTCGCCGACCTCGCCGGGAAAGGGGTGGACTACTGGGCGCTCGGGCACGTCCACAACTTTCGGAAGGTGAACGATGCGGCCCCGGCGGCGTACTACCCGGGCTGTCCGCAGGGGCGGGCGGTCAACGAGCCGGGGGAACGTGGCTGTCTGCTGGTGCGAGTCGATTCCGCCGGCAGACTTTCGGTTGATTTTCACCCCCTCGAGGCGATGCGGTTCGAAGTGCTGGAGGTCGCCGGCCTGGTGGATCTCGAACGTTTCGACGAGCTGGCGGACCGCTGTCGACAGGCGGCGGAACAATTCCGCGGCGACGCGCCGCTGCTGCTCCGGCTCCGCCTCTCCGGGCCGACGCCGCTCAACGCGGAGCTCCACCGCAGTGACCCGGCGGAACTGGCCGGCCTGCTCGGCGCCGCCCTGCCGCCAAATGCGACGCTCGAACGGCTCGAACTTGCCACCACCGGAATCCGCACCGAAATCGACACCGACAGCCTCGCGGCCGAAGTGACGACCTCCGCCGCCGAACTGCGGGAGGAGGAGGCATTGGAGCGGGAGCTTGCCGTGCTCCGCTCGAAGTGTCCGGGGGTGCCGGAGTTCACCCGCGACGAGCTGGAATCCATCCGGCATGACGCGGTCGAACGGATTCTCGACCTGCTCGCGGGAACCATGGAGGCGCGGCCATGATCATCCGGGAAATTCATATCGACAACTTCGGCCGCTTCCACGACTTTCACCTGACCGGCCTGCGAGAAGGCGTCAATCCGGTCACCGGCGGGAACGAATTTGGCAAAACCACGCTGCTGGAGTTTCTCCGGCGGCTCTTCTGGGGCTTCGCGGTGCGAAAAAACAGCGGCCGCAACCCCTATCCGGCGTTGGAGGGCTCCGGCCTCTACGGCGGGCGGGTCGAAGTCACGCTCGCCTCCGGCGAAGCGCTCACCATCACCCGGCAGGGGCCGGGGGACGGCGTACTTCGCCTCACCCGGGCGGACGGTTCGGAGGCCGGCGGCGAAGCGGAATTTGCCACCCTGCTCAACGTGAGCGAAAACTTCTACACCAACGTCTACGCGGTCACCATCGACGAACTGAACCGGCTCGCCTTCCTGAGCGACGAGGACATCCGCGCCCGGCTCTACGGGGCGGGCATCGCCATGGGCGAACTCTCACTACCCCGGCTCGGGAGCGACCTCGACCGCCGCGCCGACGAACTCTTTCTGCCGCGCGGCCGCAAACACCGGCTCCACGCGCTCCAGCAGGAGTACGACAAACTTGCCGGGGAGCTCGACGCGGCCAACCGGTCGCTGCCCGACTACGAAGCCCTGCAGTCCCGCGCGGCGGAACAGCGGAAAACGCTGGAGGAGCGGCGGAGCGACCAGCGCGATGTCTCCGCCCGGCTCGACCGGGTCGAACGGCTGATCCGCGCCCTGCCGGTCCGGGAAAAACTCCGCCGTCTGGAGGAGGAGCTGGCCGCGACGCCGCCCCTGCCCCCTGCCCCTCCGGGCGCGGAAGAGGAGCTGACCCGCCTCCGGAAGGAGCAGGAGAAGAGCCGCACCCGGCTGGAACTGCTGACGGCGCGCGAAGAGAGTTTTCAGCGGCAGGCCGGCGAACTTGGTCCGGCGAAGGATTCCCCGCTGCTCGACGCGGAACCTGCTTTGGCCGCGCTGGAGGCGAAGCAGGAGTGGATGCGTCGGCAGAACGACGAACTGCGCCGGCGGCGTGAACTCGACTCCGCCCTCACCGGCCGCTGTGCCGAACTGGAGCGCCAGCTCACCCCCTTCACCGGAACACCGGTTCCGCCGCCGCCCGGCGAACCGCTTCTCGACCGGTGGCGCGACCCGGCACGCCGCCCGCTTCCGGCGAAGGAGAGTGCGCCGGATTTCGCCGCCGCCGGAATTCTCGCCATCGGCGCCGCAACGGCAGTCGCGGCGGCCGTCGCTGTCGGATTTGCCGCCAAAGCTCCGGCGGGCTGGGCGGTCGGAGCGGGCGTACTCCTTTTTGTCCTCTTCGGAGCGTGGCTCCATCACCGGAACCGGAACCGCCGTCTCGACGCGGCATTCGAGACGTTTCTGCGCGAAGCGGGGCTCCGTCCGGAGTGTCCCTCCGGCGCCGTCGAAACCGTGTTCACCCGCCTCGCCGACCTGGCCGGACTCCGGCGCGAACAGGAGCTGCACCGCGAAGAGATCCGCCGCATCGAGGAGGAATTGAAGTGTTTCCGACGGGACTACCTTCAGCTGCCCGGCGCCGCGGGGGAACCGGAAAGCGGCCTCCTCCGGCTCCGGCACGAACTGGAGGCGGAGAAGGTGCGCCGTTCGCGGCAGACCCTTCTCGCCGAACAGCGCGCCCGCCTCGCTCCGGAACTCGAAGAGGCGCGGCAGGCGGCGAAACGTTCGGAAGAGGCGCTGGCCGGCTTCTTCGCCCGCTGCGGCGTCGCCGGCGAAGCGGAGTTCCGCACCATGACCGGACAGCGCACCCGGCGCGCCGCCCTCGAGCAGGCCGCTTCCGCCGAACAAAAGGCGCTCACCCTCCTTCTGGGGGAGAATCCGCCCGCCGAAGAGGCCGCGGTCGATGCCGAGACGCTGAACGGGGAAAAAGAGGCGCTGGCCGCACGCTCGGCCGCACTGGCGGAGGAGATCTCCTCTCTGGAACGCTCCGTCGGCGCGGCGGAACAGGAGGCGGCCCGGCTTCTCGCCTCCGCCGATCCGGCACAGCTTGCCAACCGGCTCGAAGGGTGCCGCAACACGATGAAGGAGAACGCCCGGGACTATCTGATCTGGCGCGAATGCCGCCGGTTGCTCGACCGTTCGATCGCCCGGTATGAGCGGGAAAAACAGCCGGAGGTGATCCGGCGCGCCGCCGAACTCTTCGGGAGCTTCACCCGCGGGCGTTATTCGCGCGTCCACAAGTCGCTCGCCACCGGCGAACTGCTGATGACCGACGCGCTCACCGGGTTGCAGAAGCGCGTCGCCGAACTCTCCCGCGGGACGCTCGAAGAGCTGATGGTCGCCATGCGCCTGGCCCTGATCGAATACTCGGAGCGGGAGTCCGAACCGCTTCCGATCGTCTTCGACGACATCTGCGTCAACTTCGACCCGGAACGCCGGAATGCCGTCCTCGCAGAGCTGGAGCGGTTCGCGAAGAACCGGCAGATCCTGTTCCTCGCCCATCCCCTCCCCGGGGAGCCGGAAGCGCGAAAATTGCCCTGAATCTCGCAATTTCTCTGGCAATTTCCACAATTTGCACTATATTACATCGTTTTATTATTATTTTTGAATTCGGCAATCAGAATTTATCCATTCGCCACCGGAAGGAGCAGTCATATGAAGTGTGTGGTACTGGCCTATCACAACGTCGGCAGGGCCGGCATTGAAGCGCTGGAGCGGAACGGATTCGAAATCAGCGCCATTTTCACGCACAAGGACAATCCGTCGGAAAATATCTGGTTCGGCTCCGTCGCGGAACTCGCCGGCGAACGCGGCATCCCCGTCTTCGCCCCCGAGGACATCAACCACCCGGTCTGGGTCGGCAGAATCCGCGCCATGGCGCCGGATTTCCTCTTCAGCTTCTACTATCGCAATCTCATCAAGGAGGAGCTGCTCTCCATTCCGAAACACGGCTGCATCAACCTTCACGGTTCGCTCCTGCCGAAGTACCGCGGCCGCGTGCCGATCAACTGGGCGATCATCAACGGCGAAACCGAAACCGGTGTCACCCTGCACTACATGACGGAGAAAGCCGACGCCGGCGACATCATCGATCAGGAAAAGTTCGCCATCACCGACGACGACACCGCCCGCACCCTCTTCGACAAGGCGGTCGCCGCGACCGCGGTGGTGCTCGACCGCGCCCTGCCGCTGCTGCGCGAAGGGCGCGCCGCCCGCATTCCGCAGGAGGAATCGCAGGCCACCACCTTCGGGAAACGCGGTCCGGAAGACGGCCGCATCGACTGGAACAAATCCGCGAAGGAGATCCGCAATCTCGTGCGCGCCGTGACCCGCCCCTATCCGGGCGCATTCAGCTTCATCGGCGACCGCAAATGCTACTTCTGGTCGGTCGACGCGGTTCCGGCCGTCCGCAAGGCGGCGCCGGGCACGGTGCTCTCCAGCGCGCCCTTCACCATCGCCTGCGGCGAAGGTGCGCTCCGGATCAAGACCGCCCAGCTCGAGGGCGGCATCTTCACCACCGGCGACCAGCTCGCCGCCGACGCCCGCATCGTCGAGAACATGGTCTGGAACGACGATCCGCGCCGCCTCCGCGCCGCCGGCCGCAAGAAGTCGGTGCTGATCCTCGGCGTCAACGGCTTCATCGGCAGTCACATCAGCGAACGTCTGCTCGACTCCGGCAAGTACGAAGTCTACGGCCTCGACCTGCGGAGCAACTACATCGACCACCTGCTCGACCGCCCCGGCTTCAACTTCCGTGAGGGGGACATCTCGATCCACCGCGAATGGATCGAATACCACATCCGCAAGTGCGACATCGTCCTGCCGCTGGTGGCGATCGCCACGCCGATCGAATACACCCGCAATCCGCTGCGGGTCTTCGAGCTGGACTTCGAAGAGAATCTGCGGATTGTCCGCTACTGCGTCAAGTACAACAAGCGGATCATCTTCCCGTCGACCAGCGAAGTGTACGGCATGTGCGAAGATCCCCAGTTTGATGAGGACAACTCCAAGCTGGTCACCGGCCCGATCCGGATGCAGCGCTGGATCTACTCGACCAGCAAGCAGTTGCTCGACCGGGTCATCTGGGCCTACGGCGCGAAGGGAGTGCTCCAGTTCACGCTGTTCCGTCCGTTCAACTGGATCGGGCCCCGGCTCGACAGCCTGACCAGCGCCCGGATCGGCAGCAGCCGCGCGATCACCCAGCTGATCCTCAACCTGGTGCAGGGTGCGCCGATTCAGCTCATCGACGGCGGCGAACAGAAGCGCTGCTTCGTCGACATCAAGGAGGGTGTCGAGGCGCTCTATCGCATCATCGAGAACAAGGACGGCAAGTGCTCCGGCAAGATCATCAACATCGGCAACCCGGCCAACGAGGCGAGCATCAAGGCGATGGCCGAAATGCTGGTTGAAAAGTTCGACAAACACCCGCTGCGCAGCAAGTTCCCCCCGTTCGCCGGCTATCTGGTGGTCGAATCGGGCGCCTTCTACGGCAAGGGGTATCAGGATGTGCAGCACCGGGTGCCGAGCATCCGCAACGCGAAGAGGTTCCTCGACTGGGAGCCGCACATTCCGCTGGAGAAATCGATCGAGACCACGCTGGACTTCTTCCTCTCCGAAGCGATCAAATCCGGTGAATTCAACCTCGATTGAACGATATGAAGACCATCGCACTGCGCATTGACGTGGATACCTTCCGGGGGACCGGTCGCGGCGTGCCCGCACTCTGCCGGATTCTCGAAAAGTACGGCGTCCGCGGCACCTTCTACTTCTCGGTCGGGCCGGACAACATGGGCCGCCACCTGTGGCGGCTGCTCCGTCCCGCCTTCCTGTGGAAGATGCTCCGCACCAATGCGGCCGGGCTGTACGGCCCGGAGATCGTGCTGATGGGGACCGCCTGGCCGGGGCCGAAAATCGGCCGCCGCCACGCCGGGGTGATCCGCGCGGCAATGGAGGCGGGGCACGAGGTCGGGTTTCACGCCTGGGATCATCACCGGGCGCAGGCGAAACTCACCACGATGAGTGCCGAAGCCATGCGTTCTGAACTGCGCACCGGCCTTGCGGAGCTGGAGAGAATCACCGGCGTCGCCCCCCGCACCAGCGCCGCGCCGGGGTGGCGGAGCAATGCCCAGCTGCTGGAGGTCAAGGCGGAGTTCCCGTTCGACTACAACAGCGACTGCCGGGGGGAGTTCCCCTTCTACCCGGTGGTGAACGGCCGGCGGCTCGAACAATTGCAGATTCCGGTGACGCTGCCGACCTACGATGAAGCGCTCGGCCGCGACGGGGTCACCGATGAAAATTACAACGAATTTCAGATCTCTCTCTTGAAGCCGGAACAGCTCAACGTCCTCACCATCCACGCGGAGGCCGAGGGCGGGCGCTGTGCCGGAATGTTCGAAGAGTACCTCCGCCGGGTGCTGGAGCTCGGCTACCGGGTCGTGCCGCTCGGCGTCGTCGCGGCGGAGGTAAAAGAGAGCGCCCCGGAGGGGCGGATGGAGCTGAAGGCATTTCCCGGACGCGAGGGAGTTCTCGCGGTCCAGATTTGAAGGAAGGGTTTATCTCATCGTTAAGGAAACAGGAGTTTCAAGGGTAATGAATCCAAAGTATGCGTTTCTGGAGAAGGTCGGCCGGGAACCGAGCAACCTCATCAAGGGGCTGCAGGCGGTTCAGGGGGCCGAGGGGTACGTCTCCGACGAAAGCATCGAGGCGATCGCCGAATATTTCGGCATCCCCGCGGTGGAAGTCGAGGGCGTGCTGAGCTTCTACGCTCAGTTCAAACGGGTCAAACCCGGCAAGTACAAGATCGCCGTCTGCGACGGCACCGCCTGCCACATCAAGGGCTCGCCGCTCATTCAGGAGTGGCTCAAGCGCGAACTGGGCATCTCTTCCGGAGAGACCGACGCGAAGGGGCACTTCTCGCTCGAAACCGTCGCCTGCCTCGGCTGCTGCAGCCTGGCGCCGGTGATGAGCGTCAACGGCCGGGTCTACGGCAAGCTCGACCGCAAGAGCATGATCAAAATTCTGAAGGAGTATGAAGCGAAATGAGCGACCCCAGAATCCAGAGAATCCGCGTCGGCGTGGCGAGCTGCGGCGTTGCAGCCGGAGCTGATGCGGTCCTCGAGCGGCTCCGTCAGGACGCGGGGTCGATTCCGGTCGAAGGCACCGGCTGCCTCGGCCACTGCTATGCCGAACCGCTGGTGGAGGTGCTCCTCGACTCCGGCGAATCCGTCTTCTACCGCGACGTGCGTCCGACCGACGCCGCCATCGCGAACATCCTCTCGGTCGGCCCCGACAGCCGGTTTGAGATTCCCGCCGCCCGCAAGGCGAAGGAGCTGGTCAAGGTTCTGGCGCTCGCCGGACGGGTCAATCCGACCAGTTACGAAGATTACGTCGCCAACGGCGGCTACAAGGGGCTGGAGAAGGCGCTGTCGATGACCTCGGCCGAAGTGGTCGATGAAGTGAAGCGCTCCGGACTGCGCGGCCGCGGAGGCGGCGGCTTCCCGACCGGCAACAAGTGGAGCTTCCTCGCCGCCAAGCAGGCGGACGAGAAGATTCTGATCTGCAACGCCGACGAGGGTGACCCCGGCGCGTTCATGGACCGCTCGCTGATGGAGAGCGTGCCGCATCAGGTGCTCGAAGGCATGCTGATCGCCGCCCACGCCACCGGAGCGACCAAACTCTTCATCTACTGCCGCGCCGAATACCCGATGGCGATCAAGCATCTCAAGATCGCCATCGCCCAGATCTACGAGCACAAGCGCAATGTGGTCGACGGCCGTGAGCTGGAAATCATCATCAAGGAGGGCGCCGGCGCCTTCGTCTGCGGTGAGGAAACCGCGCTCATCGCCTCGCTGGAAGGACAGCGGGGTACGCCGCGTTTCCGTCCGCCGTTCCCGACCGACAAGGGCTGGATGGGCTACCCGACGATGATCAACAACGTCGAAACCTACGGCAATGTGCCGCTGATCCTCACCGAGGGCGGCGATGCGTTCGCCTCGGTCGGCACGGCGGGCAGCAAGGGCACCAAGCTCTTCGCGCTGGCCGGCGACCTCAAGTACCCCGGTCTGGTGGAGGTTCCGATGGGGACCACGCTGCGTGAAATCGTCTTCGACATCGGCGGCGCGGATCCGGACCAGGTCAAGGCGGTGCAGACCGGCGGCCCCTCCGGCGGCTGCATCCCGGTCGAACTCTTCGACACGCCGGTGGACTACGATTCGCTGCGCGCGCTCGGCGCCATCATGGGCTCCGGCGGCATGATCGTCATCGGCAAGAACCGCTGCATGGTGGAAACCGCCCGCTACTTCCTCGACTTCACCCGTCGTGAAAGCTGCGGCAAGTGCACCTTCTGCCGCGTCGGCACCACCCGGATGTTCGAGACGCTCGAGCGGATCGTCGCCGGCAAGGGCGAGATGGCCGACATCGACTTTCTGGAGGAGCTCGGCAACAAGGTGCGCCGCGGTTCGCTCTGCGGACTCGGCCAGACCGCGCCGAACCCGGTGCTGGCGACGCTGCGCTACTACCGGCATGAGTACGAGGCGCACGTCCGCGACCATCAGTGCGAGGCGCTCGAATGCAATGCTCTGGTCGACCTCAAGCTCGATCAGAGCAAGTGCGTCAAGTGCCGGCTCTGCATCAAGACCTGTCCGGTCGGCGCCATCTCCGACAATTTCGTGATCGACAATGAGAAGTGCACCCGCTGCAACAGCTGCCTGGAAGTCTGCCCGAAGAAGGCGATCAGCCGGGTGATGAAAGGTTCCAAGTAATGAGTATCGAATTTATCCTGGACGGCCGGACCGTCAGCGCGGAACCGGGCCAGACCATTCTCGAAGTGGCGAAGGCGAACGGGATCGAGATCCCGACCCTCTGCCGCGAACAGCGCATCTCCCGCACCACCAGCTGTTTCGTCTGTGTGGTGAAGGATAAGAAAACCGGTCGTTTCCTGCCCTCCTGCTCGGCCTGCCCGGCCCAGGGGCAGGAGATCGACGCCTCCAGCGACGAGGTGCTCGACATGCGCCGCACCGCGCTCAATCTGCTGTTGAGCGAACACTCCGGCGACTGCGAAGCGCCCTGCACCATGGCCTGCCCGGCCCACGCCAACGTCGAAGAGTACGTCCGCGCCGGGCGCAAAGGGGAGTTTCTCGAGAGCTTGAAGATCATCAAGGAGCGCATTCCGCTGCCGATGTCGATCGGCCGGGTCTGCCCGCGCTTCTGCGAGAAGGAGTGCCGTCGCAACGTCTACGGCAAGCCGGTCGCCATCAATGAGTTCAAGCGTCTCGCCGCCGACCTTTACTACGACACTTACATGGAAGAGCTTCCGCCGGAAACCGGCAAGAAGGTCGCCATCGTCGGCGCCGGTCCGGCCGGACTCTCCGCCGCCTACTATCTGCGCCGGAACGGCGTGGCCGCGACGATCTTCGAAGCGATGCCCAAGGCGGGCGGCATGCTCCGCTACGGCATTCCGGAGTACCGGCTGCCGAAGGCGATTCTCGACCGCGAACTCGCCCACTTCGAGAAGATGGGCGTGAAGTTCGTCTTCAACCGCAAGCTCGGCGAGAACCTTCAGCTGGAAGAGCTGGAGAAGGAGTTCGACGCCGTGGCGATCGCCGTCGGCTGCTGGAAGGCCTCCGGCATGCGCTGCGAAGGCGAGGAGCTGGTCACCCAGGGAATCGACTTCCTGCGCAACGTCGCGATGAACGACAACAAGGCCCCCAACCCGGGCAAGGTGGTGGTGGTCGGCGGCGGCAACACCGCGATGGACTGCCTGCGCACCTCGGTCCGCCTCGGCAGCCCCGAGGTCCACTGCTTCTACCGCCGTACCGAGGCGGAGATGCCCGCGGAGAAGATCGAAATCCACGAGGCCCGCGAAGAGGGTGTCAACTTCAACTTCCTCCTCGCCCCGGTCAAAGTGGAAAAGCGCGGCGGAAAGCTGGTGATGACCTGCCGCCGGATGGAGCTCGGCGAGCCCGACGCCTCCGGCCGCCGCAAGCCGGTGGAGATTCCCGGCAGCGACTTCGAGGTCGAAGCGGATACCATCATCGCCGCGATCGGCCAGTCGACGCTGGCGCCTGCCGGACTGCCGGTCACCCGGTTCCGCACCATTGAGGTGCAGGGCGACACCCAGCGCGTCTCCGGCAAGGTCTACGCCGCGGGCGACTGCGTCTCCGGCGCGGCCACCGTGGTCGAAGGGGTCGCCGGCGGGCGCAAGCTCGCGCTGGAGATCTTCAGCGAACTTACCGGCGCGCCGCTCCCGCAGGAGCACACGGTGTTCGTCTCGCGCGGCAAGTGGCAGAATCTGAAGAAGTCCGACCTGGTCTTCCTGCGCGACGACGTCTCCGAGGCGGAACGCGCCCAGCTGGACTTCATCCCGCTGGAAGAGCGCAAGACCACCTTCAAGGAGGTCTGCTCGACCATGCCGAAAGAGCGCGTGATGAAGGAAGGCGAGCGCTGCATCGAGTGCAGCTGCACCGACAAGCACGACTGCAAGCTGCGCAAGCACGGCGAATGCTACCACTGCAGTCCGGATGCGATCAAGGGCAACCGGCTGCCGGTCAGCTACGACATCCGCCACCCGCTGATCATTCAGGATCGCGGCAAGTGCATCAAGTGCGGCATCTGCGTCAAGATCTGCAAGGAAGTGATCAACAAGAACCTGCTCAGCACGAAGAAGCGCGGCTTCTTCACCTACGTCGGAACCGGTTTCGACAAGGGATTCCCGAGCAGCTGCAGCGAATGCGGCGAGTGCATCGAAGCCTGTCCAGTGGGTGCGCTCGACTGGCGCATCAAGAAGTAAGAGAGTTCTTTCCGCGGGGTCCGTTTCCGGATCCCGCGGGGAGACGGAGAATCCGGCATCCCGGCGGGAACGAACCGCCGCATGACTCCGGGAGGGAGAAAACATGCTCAGAGATTTGCGAAAACTGCCGACCGACCGCGTTCTGGTATCGCCGTCGGTGCTGGCTTCCGACTTCAGCTGCCTCGGCGGGGAGATCGTCCGCGCCGCACAGGCGGGAGCCGATGTGATCCACCTCGACGTCATGGATGGCGGATTTGTACCGAACCTCTCCTTCGGGCCGCCGGTGATCCGGAGCATCCGCCCGAAGAGCGAACTTCTGTTCGACACCCATCTCATGATCGAGCATCCGGCGAAATACGCGGCGGCATTTGCCGCCGCCGGTGCCGATCATCTGACCTTTCATCTGGAGTGTTCCGACCCGGCCGGCGAAGTGATCGACGCGATCCGGAAGGCGGGGTGCACGGTCGGAATCTCCCTGAAGCCGGCGACGCCGCCCGAAGCGGTGTTCCCGTGGCTGGAGAAGATCGATCTCGTGCTGGTGATGACGGTGGAGCCCGGCTTCGGCGGCCAGAGCTTCATGGCCGGCCAGCTGCCCAAAATCGCGGCGATCAAGCGGGAAATTCTCCGCCGGAAACTGCACATCCAGCTGGAAGCGGACGGCGGGCTCGATGAGCGGACGGTGATTCCGACCGCCTCCTGCGGCGCCAATCTGATCGTGGCCGGGACCAGCGTCTTCCGCCATCCCGAGGGGATGGAGGAGGCGATCCGCCGTCTCCACGCGGCGACCGGCGTACTGGACTCGCAACTGTAACACAGGACCATCTCTACATGAGCGCACTCAAAAATACTCCGCTGGTGGAATACCACATCGAACTGGGAGCCAAGATGGTCCCCCACGCCGGCTGGAACATGCCACAGCAGTATCCGGAAGGAATCATTGCGGAACACCGCCACACCCGTTCGGCCTGTTCGATCTTCGACAACTGTCACATGGGGGAGTTCCGCCTGGCCGGACCGGGTGCGGTCGCCTTCGCGGACCGGCTGACCGCGCGTCCGCTCTCCGACCTGCCGGTCGGGCGCTGCCGCTACAATCTGCTGCTCAACGAATCCGGCGGTGTGATCGACGACATCATCGCCTTCCGCATGGCGGAAGATGATTTCTTCTGGGTGGTCAACGCGGCGAACACCGCGGTCGACGCGGCCTGGATCAAGGCGTACCTGCCGGAATCGGGCGTGCTCTTTCAGGATCTTTCGGCCGATCTGGCCAAACTGGATCTGCAGGGGCCGAAATCGGCGGACGTGTTGGGGGCGCTCGGCTTCGACGTGTCGCAGCTTCCCTCCTATTTCCACTGGATCACCGCCGACGTGGACGGCATCCGCTGCATCATCAGCCGGACCGGCAGCTCCGGTGAACTCGGCTACGAACTCTTCTTCGACGAGGAGTACGCCGACCAGCTCTGGGATCTGCTGCTTTCGACCGAACCGGTGATGCCCGCCGGACTGGGCGCGCGGGATACGCTGCGTCTGGAGATGGGCTACCCGCTCCACGGGCACGAACTGCAGCCGGAGTGGTCGCCGTTCGACTCCGGGCTGGGCGACTGGCTCGATCTGACAGCGGAACGGGATTTCATCGGGCGCGACGCGCTCCGGAAGCGCCGTCAGACCCGGCAGGCGGTCGGGGTGAAGCTCGACAGCCGCCGGGCCGCGCGCGGAGGCAGTCTGGTGCTCAACGAAAAGGAGGAGATCATCGGGGTGGTGACCACCGGCGCGTACTGCCCGACGCTGGACAAGGCGGCGGCGCTGTGCAGCATCGATCTGGAGTGCGCCGTCAAGCCGGGCGACCGGGTTCTCTTGGAAGCGGGTCCGGTGAAACTGCCGGGCACCGTCGAGAAACTGCCGTTTCACCACGCCGGAACCGTGCGGGAAAAGCTCACCTGCTGACGAAAAGGAACGGATTTATCAAATTTTTTTCAAGCGACGGATTGACAAACCGGCAAAGCGGTGTTATTTTAGGTTTCATCTCGTTACGAGGCGTGGTAGCCAATCGGCTAGGCAACGGTCTGCAAAATCGTTTAGACCGGTTCGACTCCGGTCCACGCCTCCATTTTTTTTGCCCTCAAATCCCGGCTTTCATCGCAAAAGCCGGGATTTTTCATTTCCCGTGGATCCCCCGTTTTTGCGTCAAAGTTCCGGCAGACATAAAAAAGGAGCGCCGCCGGGAGTTCCCGGCGGCGTTCCGTCTGCACTCCAGCGCCCCGATGCCCGGCGTCGAACATGCGCCGTGGAGACGCGGCCGATACCGCAACCATCAGGGAGCAATCCCGGAGGACCTGGGGTCACCTCAGCGGGAGATTGGTGACGCCCAACTGTTGAAAAATGTCGTAACGATCGTACTTGGCCCGTTTTTCAATAATTTTTCCCTCCTTGTTGAAGGTGAGCCAGGTCATGAAATCAATCATGATATGTTTTTTCGGAGTGGGCACTCCATGCCATGAATTTCCGAGAAGAGTGCCCTCAAATGTCAGATAGACCGCTACAAAATCGCCATCTGCCGCAATCCTCTCGACTTTCATTTTGAAATCACCGGCGGGATCCATATTGGCCCGTTCGTGGTCGATGAATGCCTGCAGGCCTTCCAGTCTGGTATGGATCTGCGGATAATAGACAAATTTTTCATCGCAGAGTTCGAAAAGTCTGTCATATTGTTTGTTGGCAATCCGTTCATAAAATTTTCTGGCGGTCTCCTTGTTCATCGCGGCATTAGATTGCTGTTCCTGTTCCTTCATGATCCGTTTCCTTTCTCAAGAAAAAGACGTTGTGTATTTCACAATTTTATGAACACTTCACGGTGTGATAAGCATTCAACACTCGAGCTTCTGCTCATCGGGGCAATGGGCGGACGGGGACTCAAACTCCAGCGTGGCATGGCTGATTCCATGCTCCGCAAGCTCCTCGTGCAGGCGGGCTCTGGTCGCATCCAACTGCTCGAGATCGTTCAGCACCACGTGAGCGGTCAGCGCATTTTCGGTGGTGCTGATCGGCCAGATGTGGAGGTGGTGAATCGCTTTTACGTTGGGATCCTCCAGCAGGTGCTCCCGGATGTCATCCACCTGAATCCCCTCGGGGACTCCATCCATCGCCAGCCGCACACTCTCCTTGAGCAGCCCCCAGGTGGAGAAGAGGATCACCACGGCAATCACCAGCCCGATCAACGGGTCGACGATGTTCCACCCGGTCCAGAGAATCAGCACGCCGGAGAGGACCACCCCCACCGAAACCAGCGTATCGGCCAGCATGTGCAGATAGGCGCCTTTGACGTTGAGATCATGCTCCTTCTCCCGGATAAAGAGGAACGCGGTCAGGCCGTTGATGACCATACCGATTCCGGCGGTGATGATGATCGGCCATCCCCCGACCTCCGCCGGAGACAGAAACTTCCGGATGCACTCCGTCATAATCACGCCCACCGCGATGAGAAGAATCGCGGCATTCAGCAGCGAAGCCCAGATCGTGCTCTTCCGGAATCCATAGGTGTAATTTTGACAGTAGCGCTTCCGGGCCAGCAGAAACGCCGCCAGAGAGATCAGCAGCCCGCTCACGTCTCCCAGGTTGTGGCCCGCATCGGCGAGCAGCCCCATCGACTGGAACAGGAAGCCCGCCGTGAACTCCCCGATGACGAACAGGGTGTTCAACACAATTCCAAACAGAAATGCACGCCCCTTGACCGCATCGGCGGAGAGTTCGTGATGATGGTGATGATGTTCGTGTTCATGATCCGACATGGTGATTTCCTCCCTTCAAAACCGGCAGACTTCGCCGTCCTCCGGCACCAGAAGCCGCGTTTCCAGATGATGGTCCCGGATATAGCTGCGCAGATCGCGGCGCCAGAGTTTCTCGTGGCCGACGTTGTCCATGTGGCTGGCGATGACCACCGCGCGAGGCGCATGATCGAGCACCGCCTGAACATCCTCCAACCCCATGATGATCCGGCCGAAACCGACAATGGTCGCCTCGGCCGCATTGACCACGATCACATCCGGAGCAAACGTGTCGATCGCCGCTTTCACATAGTCGCACCAGATGGTGTCTCCGGCGAGGTAGAGCGTTTTTTCTTCGGCGGGATGGCGCATCACCACGCCGCACGCACTTTTGCGCATGTTCACGGTTTCATAGAGCAAACCGATGTTGCCCGGCTGTCCGTGCAGGCAGTCGGTCTTGATCAGCTGCACGCCCTTGAATTCCACGCCGGTGTATTTCAGAATCCGGATGTCGGTGAACCCCTTCGCCCGCAGAGTCTCCCCGTCGATCGCATCCTGAACGAAGATCGGCATATCCCGGGGAATCACCTCCATGGCACGTTCGTCGAAGTGATCGAAATGAAGGTGCGTGGCAATCACGGCATCCACATTCAGAATTTCGGCGAGCGGCAGCGGAAGATCGCTCACCGGGCACCGCAGTTCCGGATTGGGGGAACCGGGAATCGGCGGAATCGATCCCTTGTCACCCAGCCACGGATCAACGAGAAAACGGACTTCGCCGAATGTTACGATCGCCGTCGCACTTCTGATCTCTTGAAATTTCATTATAATCTCCTCCTGTGATATCGAAACTGAAATTTTATTTCTTCGCCTCCGCCTCATCCACCGGCAGGTGGAACGCCTCGATAATCGCTTCGACCTGCTTCTCCCCGATCGGCCGGAACGACCCGATGCGACTGGCCAGCAGGAGACATTTGGCGGTGAATTCGGCGACCTCCAGCCGGTCGAACGCCTCCAGCAGCGTCTTGCCGAAGGTGATGACGCCGGAGTTTTCCACCAGCAGCACCGGGTGCGCCGGAGACAGGTATTTCAGCGCATTTTTCGGCGAGGCGAAATACTCCTGCGAAGAGAGCATCGGCATGTCGCGCAGCTGAATGTAACTCTCCGGAATCGTCCTGCTGTCGATGGGAGTGGCCGTCGTGGCAAACGCCATCGCGTGCGGCGGCCGGGTCATGATGATCGCATTGGCCCACGGACAATTTCGGTAGAACTCCCGGCAGTACGCCGCCCCGGTGCCCGGAATCTTGCCGCTTTCCCGCCGCCCCTGCCGGACCCGGACCATATCCCCCGCATTCATCGACATCGGGTCGAAGTTGGTCGGGGTGATGAGAAAATCATCCTCCCCCAGCCGGGCGGAGAGGTACGCACTGCCGGAGAAAAGCAGCTTCTGCCGGTAGGCGCGATGGCGCAGATTGACGATCTGGTCGCGCAATTCGCACTCCTCCGGGGAGGCTCCCGTCGGTTCGAACTCCGGCCACTCCTGATGCTGCGGGAATCCCGCCGGGTGAATGAGCGGCGACGGCAGACCGCTGGCATTGATCTGAATCCGGGCAATGTAGTCGAGCGTCTCGAACCTTCGGAACGCTTCCGCGATGGTTCGGCCGCACATCACCGCGCCATGATTTTCCATCATGACGCTGTCGGCTCCCCGCTCGAACTCCGCCGCGATGATCCGGCCCAGGCTCGCACTGCCGGGGATGTCATAATGGGAGAAGGTCACCTTTCCGCACACTTCGGCGCTTCCGGGCACCAGCGTGGGATCAGGGCACGCCCCGATCATGCTGAACGCCACCAGCGCCGGCGAATGCGCATGCAGCACCGCCCGGACGTCACGGCGCCGGGAGTACACCGCGGCATGAAAGGGCAGTTCGCAGCTCGGCCGGTGAATGCCGATCACCTGCCCCGCCGGCGTGACCTTGACGATATCCTCCGGCCGCAGAGAGCCCTTGTCGATTCCGCCCGGTGTGATCCAGATGTTCCCGTCGTCATCCTTGAGCGAGATGTTTCCGCCGGAGGTCGTAGTCATTCCATAATCGTAAAGCCTCTGCAGTGTCGCCACCAGAATATTCCGCGGGTGGGTGTAGCTGAATGTCGTCATTGGCTCCTCCTCATATTATTATTTAATAAAACGATGAAATAATTCCCAAAAAAAGTTCACATTTTCTGATTCATCAGATGATCGATGAGTTTCTGCCGTTGCACCTCCAGATTGCGGGCCTGCTCCTCAGGGGAGAGCCGGCTGAACGCATCCCGCGCCTCCATGAAGCTGACCATCCACGGGATACAGGGATAGGCGAGGCGGTAAAACACATGTTTGCCGCGTTTCTCGCACTCCACCACATGTGCCTTCTTCAAAACATTCAAATGTTGACTGATGGATGAAAACTCCTCGTTGGTTCCGGTGACGAAATCACAGACGCAGAGCTCCTTCCCTTCCAGATGCTTCGCAATCCAGAGCCGCGTCGGGTGGCCGAGCGCCTTGAATACTTCGGCAAGTGTCGCAAGTTCTTTTGTCTCGTCGTTTGCCATATGCTCTCTCCTTTCATCATTTTATAATATAATAAAATATTAAAAAATATCAAGGGGAAAATCGAACTTTTTTTCCGGATCTTTTGTGGAATCGGTTTAGCGGAAGGCAGAAGACGGTAGCGAGGCGGCAATTTCCGACTTCTGCGGGACACAGGCGGGGCGGAGGTGGGTATTCGAGCTTCCGCAAGGGGTTGATGCCCGAGGGAGCTGGAGGGCAAACAGGCTACAAGCTCCTCTGAAGAAGAACAACATGAACCAGAACTTAATTTACGGAAAGTTTATGACTTTGCCACGACTACCCCTCTCGAAGAAATCCGCTTCATACTTGAGACCAAACGTTTGAACAAAAATGCAGCCGAACGCTCTTTTCAAGGTAATTACGGACATCAATTAGGCAAAATATTAAAAGAAAGCAAAAGCGAAAAACAGTTATTAGGCAGCAATACTTTCACTCATATTCTATCTTATACTTCTGCAGCGTGCGATGCACGTATGGCCGGAGCCATGATTCCTGTAATGAGTAACTCCGGCAGTGGAAACCAAGGAATTACTGCTACTTTGCCTGTGGTGGTTTATGCAGAAGACAACCATAAATCTGAAGAAGAATTAATTCGTGCACTCGTTCTCAGTCATTTGACAGTTATTTATATAAAACAAAGTTTGGGGCGTTTATCTGCTTTGTGCGGCTGTGTAGTTGCAGCAACAGGTTCCAGTTGTGGAATAACCTACTTAATGGGAGGAAATTACGAACAGATTACTTTTGCCGTACAAAATATGATAGCCAATATCACGGGAATGATTTGCGACGGAGCAAAGCCCAGCTGTGCCCTCAAACTGACCAGTGGTGTATCTACAGCTGTATTTTCCGCTATTTTAGCAATGGAGCATAAATGCGTCAGTTCCGTAGAAGGTATTATCGATGATAATGTAGACCGCAGTATCCGCAACCTGACCAAAATCGGCTCACAAGGCATGAATGAAACAGATAAATTAGTATTGGAGATTATGACTCACAAACAGTGTGACTAAAATACGGATACCAAAGAAGGCAGTGTGTCAAAAACAAACCAGTGTAATAGTTACATTGGATTTCCAACACACTGCTTTTTCGTCTTTATACCAATAAATCCCCGTATTGCGAATGACGTATGAAATATGTTTTTGCAAATGAACAAGTAGGTTTTATCTTCAATTGATTTATTTCGGCATATCTGGCAGCAGCCGTTGTCAAATCTGCTGCTATTCCCATTCCTTCCAATTGTGGAGGAACCATGGTATGGAGTATATCCAGCACCCCGTCTTTTTCCTCATATTGCAGATAAGCAATCTGTCCCGATTCAAAAACCTCAAACCGATTTACCTTCTCATCATGTATGACTGTATGTTCCATTCTATTCTTATTTTAAATGTGATTATTACAAATAAAACAACTTCCAAATGGAATTGTTCTTATCATTCGCCTTGTTCTTGTTTGTATTTAGAATCTCAAAACAACCAAAAATAACCAGAAATATTCAAGCGTAAGTCTT